>Ga0335069_10010626_pt1 | contig 13036 bp, 10 predicted proteins | sample Lox_Sample_11_FD_206714 | JGI IMG/M metagenome (GOLD analysis project Ga0335069, IMG submission 206714) | Soil microbial communities from Loxahatchee National Wildlife Refuge, Florida, United States - Lox_Sample_1.1 | ecosystem: Environmental > Terrestrial > Soil > Wetlands | place: USA... | reverse complement strand
TGAGCGAGCTGGTCATCAACTGCGCCGGGCTGGGCGCCGACGCGGTCGCGCAGTCCGCCGGGATCGACATCGACGCGGCGGGTTACCGCATCTTCCCGGCAAAGGGTGAGTATTTCCGGATCGCGAGCCGCCACCGCGGGCGCCTGCACCGCCTGGTCTACCCGGTGCCCTCGGAGGATCACCTCGGAGCACACGCGGTGCTCGGGCTGGACGGTGGGCTGAAGATCGGGCCCAACTCCATCCCGGCCGAGCTGGGCGATTACTCGGTGGATTCGTCCCATGAGCGGGAGTTCTTCCAGAAGGCGTCCCGGCTTCTTTCGTTCCTGGAGCCCGGAGACCTCACCCCGGACATGGCGGGGCTGCGCCCCAAGCTCGCCCCGTTGAGCGAGCCCCTCCGGGACTTCGTGATCCGAGAGGAGTCTGACCGCGGGTTGCCGGGGCTGGTCGACCTGGTGGGCATGGAATCCCCCGCGCTGACCTCCTGCCTGGCCATCGCGGAAGAGGTGGAGCGGCTGCTGACCTAGGAGCCCGTCGGACTGGATGTCCGAGTTGATGAGGCGGCAGGACCCCGGAACGGTTTCCTGGGCGGGTCGGCCGAGGGGCCCATTCCTTCGTAGACTCCGGCAAGCGTCACCTTCATGCTTGTGCGAGCTTCCATGGTCGCTTTGTGTTGTACGCCAGGCAGATCAGGTCCCACTCGATGCGGCCTTTAGTGCCACTTCCAACTCATTCGCATCACTGGGAGTGCTCAGCACATCGGTGGCCAGGATGAGCTGGGCGCCTTCAGCCTCCACGACTACTTGTGCGTTGTACGTGCCGCGGAGCTGCCTCCGCCGCCCTTGGGTCGCTGGTCGTCGTCGCTGGCCCCCTTGTGCTCCTCCTCAGCCTTGGCGCGCCTTTCCAGCTCCTCTCGGGCCCAGCGCATCTTCCGCAGCAACGCCTCGCGCCGCGCGACCTCTTGAGGCAGCTTCCGCTCACCCGCAGTCTCCTGGCGGTCCGCATCCTCGGCTCGAGCCAGAAGAGCCTCGATGTCCTTGCGCAAAGATTTCTCTCGGACCGGGGTGCAACTTCCGATAACCAACGTTTCCGCGGAAACGCCGGCATCACTCCTGGATGTTCGCCTTCTACAAAGTCCGACAGGCTCCTATCCTCCGCGGGCCTATGAGCGGCCCATCGAGGAGCGGCCCTTCTCCCAGAGCTCGTCCAGGCTTCCCGCGAGCCTCCGCTGCAGCGCCTCCCCGGCCCGCGATTCCCTCCACGGCGTGGTGAGGTCGTCCTCGTTCTCGAACACGGCGGCCGGCAGTGGCGCACCGCGGACCAGGAGCGAGCCGCGGTCTCCCCGGGGAAGCTGGTCCCAGTCGTCGTGGCGGTACAGTCGTTCCAGCTTGTCGTCCGGCAGCCCGTGGTCCAGGATGCTGTGCGGTCGGTCAGGGTTGAATCGCCGCCGGTTCTTCCGGAGGGACTCCTCGTAGGAGACGCGGACGTAGAGCACGGACGCGGCCTTCAGCACGGCGGGGCTCAGGTTCTCGAATGCCCGGCGGTAGCCACCGTGCTCGGTCCCCCGGGAGAACTCGACGATCACCGTACGCCGATGGTGCAGGGATGGTTCCGCCGCCCGCAGCTTGTCGTACTCCAGGCAAAGGCGTCGAACCAGGACGTCCCACAGGTGCTGCGCACGGAAATACCCGTCCGGCGTGGTGTGAAGCCGCGGGTGGCCCATCTGCTCAAGGATCGAATCCTCCTCGAACCATTCCCACAGCAGCGGGAAGTCGTCCAGCACGGCGGGTTCGGCCACGTGAAGCGCCTGCCGTTGCGCGGCATCCCGCCCCTTCAGGAAGTCGATGATCTCGCTCTTGCCCGAGGCGGGCCTTCCCAGCAGCAGAAGGACGGGGATGGAGGCGGGGAACCCGGCGTGTTCGGCGACGGCGCGCATGAGCGCAAGGTAGCGCCGTGGCCGACCGGCGGGAAGCCCGCCCCCTTTAGCCCCGGGAGCCCTAGCCGCCGGGCACCGCTGCCTCCAGGCACGAGGGAAACCCGTTTTGCTTGACGCGGTTCCGCGCTCGGCGTAGGCTTGGTCCGGTTCGACGTGCTTCACCAGACGCGCTTCATCAAAGGAGGATGACCGTGTCAAAGAGAATCCTGGTATTGAGCCTGACCCTTTCCGTGCTGGCGGCCGCGGTTGCGGCGCCGGTTTTCGCCCAGGCGCTGGGGACCGAGCGCAATCCCATCGTGTGGGCCTTCGTGCCATCCGGGGAAACCTCCAAGGTCTCTGCCGGCGCGCAGAGCGTGGCAGATCTCCTGCATGCCAGGACCGGCCTGTTCTTCAAGACATTCGTCGCCACGGACTACGTCGGCGTCATTGAGGCCATGAAGGCCAAGCCGCCCAAGGCGCAAATGGCGTCCCTTGCCACCGCGGCCTATATCCTGGCGGCGGACCAGGGCGTGGCGCAGGCCGCGCTGGTGTCCGTGCGCAACGGCAGCGCCTTCTACAAGGGCATGATCGTCACGAGGCCGGACAGCGGCATCAAGACCCTCGCCGACCTGAAGGGACGGACCTTCGCCCGCGTGGACCCCCTGTCCACCAGCGGCTGGATCATTCCCAGCCTCATGCTCAAGGCCGCCGGCATTGACGTGGATACCGACCTGAAGGTCCTGGACGCGGGCAGCCACCCCGGGGTGGTCACCGCGGTGTACTCCGGCCAGGCGGATGCGGGGGCCTGCTTCGTGGACGCGCGGACGCTGATCCAGAAGGACCACGCGGACGTCATGGACAAGGTCATCGTGCTCAAGGAGTCCGGCAACATTCCCAACGACGGCGTGCAGTTCAGCCCGTCTCTCCCGCAGGCGCTGCGCGACCGGATCGTGGACGCGCTGCTTGTCATCATGACCACGGATGAAGGCAAGAAGGCCATCAACACCGCCTACCAGTGGACGGCGCTGGAGAAGCACGACGACAGCTTCTACGACCCGTTCCGCCAGGTCCTGCAGGCGGCCGGGGTCGGGGCGGACGTCCTGCTTCCCAGGAAGTAGGCGCCGCGCGGAACGCCCGGGGCCCCGCGGCCCCGGGCTCCCTGCCCGGCGGAAGGACGGCATGCTCGAGGTTCGAAACCTCACGAAGGTCTACCCGGATGGAACCGTCGCACTCCGCGACGTGAGCTTCACCGTCCAGCCGGGCGAGTTCCTGATCATCATCGGCCTGAGCGGATCCGGCAAATCCACGCTCCTGCGCTGCATCAATCGGCTGATCGACCCCACGGAGGGCACCATCACCTGGGACGGCGTGGACGTGACCGCCGCGCAGGGTGAGCAGTTGCGCAGGATCCGCCGGCAGATCGGGATGGTCTTCCAGCAGTTCAACCTGGTGAAGCGCTCCTCGGTGCTCACCAACGTGCTGGCAGGCCGCCTGGGCTACGTCTCCCCCGCCGCCAGCCTGGTGCACCGTTTCTCCTCGGCGGACCGCGACGCGGCGCAGCGCGCCCTGCAGCGCGTGGGCATCGCGGACAAGGCGCGCAAGCAGGCTCGCGAGCTCTCCGGCGGCCAGCAGCAGCGCGTGGGAATTGCCCGCGCCCTCATGCAGCAGCCTCGCATGATCCTTGCGGACGAACCCGTGGCCAGTCTCGACCCCGTGCTGGCGCACTCCATCCTGGGCCACCTCGAGGAGCTGAACCGGGTAGACCACATCACCGTGCTGTGCAGCCTGCACTACCTCGACCTCGTGCAGCGCTACGCGAGCCGCGTCATCGGCCTGCGGGGCGGGCGCCTGGTCTGGCGCGGGACGGGGGACGACATCCGCCGGATGACGGACCTCGAGTTCAAGGAAATCTACGGCGAGGACGCGGTGCGCACCGGCGCCGGCCGGCCCTCGGAGGAAGGGCCATGAGAGCAGCGGCGCCCCCGGCGTTCCGGGGGGCGGTGCCGTCGGACGAGCGGCGTTCCCTGGTTCCCCCCTGGGCGGCCGGGCTTGCATCCCTCGTGGTCCCGGGCCTCGGCCAGGCACTGGCCCGATCGGTCGGGCGCGGCGTGCTCATCCTGTGCTCGCTGGGCTCCGTTGCCGGCATGATGGTATGGCGCATCGCGCTGGTAGGCCACCTGCAGCCCACGCCGCTTGCCATGCTGCGCAAGGCCGTGGAGCTGCAGCCGCTGTTCGTCATCCTGGCCACGGCCTGCTTTGCGGCCTCGTGGCTGTGGAACGCGCGGGATGCGGTGCTGCGCGCGCGGGAACGCCGGGGAAGCCCGCTCCTTTTCGCCCTGGTGCTGGCCACCTTCTTCATCCTGGGCTGGCAGATCAGCGAGATCGTGCCGTCCCGCCTGGTCACGGATTTCCCGCAGGCCATGCGGCCGCTGGGACAGGTGATCTGGCCGTGGGAGGCCGCGGTGGTCCGAGAGCCCCGGCTTTCCGTGGCGGGCGCTTCCATCATGGTGCCGAAATCCCCGGGACCCGGGCCCGCCGCGGACCCGCGGACGCCCGGCCAGCCGCACCTCGTCTCGGTGCCGAGCACCGGGGACCTGTCGGTCCTTGACGACAACAACCAGGTCATTCCCGGCACCACGCTTGCCGTTTCCGGCTCGGGGTTCAAGCCCGGGGTCCCGGTGGAGATGTGGTGGGTGGATCCCCTGAAGAACGCCTTCCGTCTCAGGAAGGGCGGCTCCTACCTCGTGGTGACCCCGGACGCCTCGGGTGCCTTCTCCATGAGCCTCACCATGCCGTACTCCATCGGCCCGCAGGAGAAGGGGAAAGACCAGCCTCACCGCCTGGAGGCGAGGCAGAACCTCGGGTTCGGCCCCGCGGAGGTCAGCCAGGCGCTCCTGCTTACCGTCCAGCGGATGGTGGAGACCATCTTCATGGGAATGATGGCCACGCTGTTCGGCATCATCCTGTCCATCCCCGTGAGCTTTCTCGCGGCGCGCAACATCATGTCCGGATCCCCGCTCACCCTCGCCATCTACTACGCCACGCGGACCGTCATGAACGTCATCCGCGCCATCGAGCCGCTGATCTGGGCCCTGATCGCCGTGGTGTGGGTGGGGCTGGGGCCGTTCGCCGGGATCGTGGCGCTCACGGTTCACTCCGTGGCCGCCCTGGGCAAGCTGTACTCGGAAGGCATCGAGGCCATCGACGCGGGCCCCATCGAGGCCATCCAGGCCACGGGCGCAAACCGCCTGCAGACCATCATGTTCGCGGTGGTGCCGCAGATGATCTCCCCGTTCGTCTCCTTCTCCATCTATCGCTGGGACGTCAACGTGCGCATGTCCACCGTCATCGGGCTGGTGGGCGGCGGCGGCGTGGGATTCATCCTGGTGCAGTACATTCACCTGCTGGACTACCGCGCCGCCGGAATCGCCGTCTGGTTCATCGCCGTCACCGTGGCGGTGCTGGACTACGTGAGCGCGGAGATCCGGCGGCGGTTCCAGTGACCAAGGAGGCGGAGCATGACACCATCACCTGAGAGGTTTGCGAAGAGCTACGGGCCCTGGGCGCTCGTGGCCGGCGGGTCGCAGGGGCTCGGGGCGGCGTTCGCGGACCAGGTGGCGGCGCTGGGACTGAACCTTGTCCTCATCGCCCGCAGGGCTGGCCCCCTTGAAGAGACGGCCGCGGCCCTGCGCTCCCGCCACGGCGTGCAGGTGCGAACGGCGTCCGTGGACCTGTCGACCCCCGGATTCCTGGAGGCGGTGGAGAAGGCGGTCGAAGGCCTCGAGATCGGGCTCCTGGTGTGCGACGCGGCCCACTCGCACACGGGACGCTTCCTGGACTCCGACGTGTCGACCTGCCTCCGCATCCTGGACACCAACTGCCGGGCGCCGCTCGTGCTGATCCGCACGTTCGGCGGACGGATGGCCGAGCGGGGAAGAGGCGGGATCATCGTCATGTCCAGCCTCTCCGCGTTCTGGGGCTCGCCGTACGTGGCCGTCTACGGCGCCACCAAGGCTTTCCTGGTCAACCTGGGTGAGGCGCTGTGGCGCGAGCTGGGAGACCGGGGCGTGCACGTCACCGTGTGCACCGCGGGCCCCATCCTCACGCCCAACTACCTGGCGAGCATCCCCAACCGCAACGGGCCGTCCCCGCTCGAGATGGCGCCCGAAGCCGTGGCCCAGGCCGCGCTGGACGCGCTTGGAAGGAAACACCTGGTGGTGCCGGGAACGCTGAACCGGTTCGCGCGGTTCTTCATGGGCCGCCTCGTCTCCCGTCGCCGGGCCGTCACGCTTCTGGAGAAGAACACCGCGCGGATGTACGGCGGCTGAGCCCACTCGAACACACCAAGGAGCACACACCATGGTCACGGCAGTCACTGGAGCATCCGGGCACCTGGGGGGGAACCTCGTTCGCGTCCTGCTGGAGGCGGGCCGCACCGTGCGCGTGCTGGCACGGTCGGACCGACGCGCATTCGCGGGGCTGCCCGTGACCGTGGTGGAGGGCGACCTCTCGGACCCCGCGGCCCTCCGGGCGCTCATGGACGGGGCGGAGACCGTGTTTCACCTCGCGGGGCGCATCTCGATTGCCGGCCCCGAGCACGGGCTGGTGGCGCGCACCAACGTGGAAGGCGTGCAGCACATCGTGGATGCCTGCCGCGATCGCCGCGTACGCCGCCTGGTGCACTGCAGCTCCATCCACGCCTTCGACACCGCACCGACCGACCAGGTCATCGACGAGACGCGGGCCCTGGCGCTGGGCGCGCACCACGCGCCGTACGACCGCTCCAAGGCGGAAGGCCAGCGGCTGGTGCTGGACGCCGCGCGCCAGGGCCTGGACGCCGTGGTGGTCAATCCCACGGCCATCGTGGGCCCGCACGACTTCAAGCCGTCGCGGATGGGCTCCGTGTTCCTGGACATCTACCACGGCCGGTTCCCCATGTTGATCGACGGCGGCTACAACTGGGTGGACGCCCGGGACGTGTCCCGCGGCGCGCTCCTGGCCGAGCAGAAGGGCAGGACAGGGGAAAGCTACCTGCTCTCGGGAAGCTGGATCCACATCTGCGAAGTGTCCAGGCTGATTGGCCGCGTCACCGGGCGCCGCACGACCACGGTTGCCGCCCCGGTGTGGGTGGCGGCGGCTGCCTCGGTGTTCTCTCTCGGCTGGGGCAGGCTGCGCGGGGTCACGCCGAAGTTCACCCCGGCCGCCATCGAGGCGCTGCAGAGCCATCGCCGGATCAGCCACGACAAGGCAACCGGCGAGCTGGGCTACTCGCCCCGCCCGTTCGAGGAGACCGTGCGGGACACCATGGAGTGGTTTCGCGCCGCGGGGATGCTGTAAGGCGCCGCGCGGGCAACGAGGGCGGCGGACGGCCGCGCAGCGAACGGCCGCGCAGCGAACGGCAACGCAGCGAACGGCAACGCAGCGAACGGCCGCGCAGCGAACGGCAACGCGGCGAACGGCAACGCAGCGAACGCTTCAACGCATGCTATACTGCCCGATCGTGACGGAGGTGGCACGGTGGCCTTGAGCACCGGTTGGTGGAAGCAGGCGCGGGACATCCTGGGAGATCGCGTGGTGTCCGATCCGGAGACGCTCAATGCCTACGGGCACGACGAGTCTGCGCCGCGGGAATACCGCCGGGTCCCGCAGGCCGTGGTCCGACCCAGGGACGAAAAGGAGACGGCGGCGCTGCTGGACCTGTGCCGGGGCGAGCGGGTGAGCGTGACGGTGCGCGGGGCCGGCACGGGCCTGGCCGCCGGCAGCGTGCCCGCGGCGGACGGCATCGTGCTTTCCACCGAGCTGATGAACCGGGTGGTGGACGCCGACCCGGCCAACCTCACCATCACCGTGCAGGCCGGCCTGCCCCTGCGGCGCCTGTACGAGGAAGTGCAGAAGATGGGCCTGTACTTCCCCCCGCATCCCGGTGACGAGGGTGCCACCGTGGGCGGCGCCGTGGCCACCAACGCCGGCGGCTCGCGCGCCGTGAAGTACGGGACCGTGCGCCGTTTCGTGCTGGGGCTCCAGGCGGTGCTCGCCTCCGGCGAGGTGCTGGACCTGGGCGGCAAGTTCATCAAGTCGAGCACGGGCTACCACCTGGCCGACCTGATGATCGGGTCCGAAGGAACCCTGGGGGTGCTCACCGCGGTCACCCTTTCCCTGCTGCCGCCGGTGGGCTCCGTCCAGACGCTGCTCGCTCCCTTTGAGACGGTGGAGGCGGCCATCGGCGCGGTGCCGCGGATCTTCCAGTGCGGCATCGTCCCCTGCGCCGTGGAGTTCGTCGAGCACTCGGTGATTCTTCTCTCCGAGCGGCTGCTGAACAAGACCTGGCCGTCTCACCGCGGGACCGCCTCCCTCATGATCATCCTGGATGGCAGGGATCCGCAGGACACCCTGGGCCAGGCGGAGACGGTCGGCACCGCGCTGGAGTCCGCCGGCGCGCTGGAGGTGCTGCTGAACGACCAGCGCGAGCGGCAGGCGGACATGCTCGAGATCCGAAGCATGCTCTACGAGGCGCTCAAGCCCGGCACCTCCGAAGGTTTCGACATCTGTGTCCCGCGGTCGGAGATCGCCCCGCACGTCCGGTTCGTGCGTGGGTTGGAGCAGCGCCTGGGGACCGCCATCCCGACCTACGGCCACGCCGCGGACGGCAACGTCCACAGCCACTCGCTTCGCCTCCGGCTGAAAGACGGGGAGTTCGGGGAAGAGATCCCCGGGTGGAAGGAGCAGGAGGCGGTCATCCGCACGGCGCTGTACGAGGACGTGGTGAGCCGCGGCGGCGTCATTTCCGGCGAGCACGGGATCGGGCTGATGAAGAAGGACTTCCTGGCCATGAACCTCGGCCCCGCGCAGGTATCCGTCATGCGCGCCATCAAGCGCGCCCTGGACCCGGGCGCCGTCCTCAACCCCGGCAAGATCTTCGACGCCTGATCCCGCGGTGAGCGAAGAGACCGGGACCATCGTCCTTCGATCCGCGGAGACGGGGGGCTGGCGCACGTTCCAGCGGCCGCGGGAGATCGTGATCGCCCGCCGGCCCGCCGACGTGCTGCCCGGCCTGCGCTACCTCGAGGCGGCCGTGCAGGAACGGAGGCTGCACGCGGCGGGGCTGGTTTCCTACGAGGCCGCCCCGGGATTCGACCCCGCGCTGCGGGTCCAGGCGTCGGAGGATTTCCCGCTCCTGTGGTTCGGGCTCTACGACGGCTTCCACGAGGCGGCCGGCCTTCCCCCGGCGGGCCGCGCGGAGCAGCCCCTGGACTGGACGCCCAGCGTGTCCCGCCGGGAGTACGACCTCGCCCTGCAGCGCATCAGGGACCGCATCCGTGCCGGGGATACCTACCAGGTCAACTACAGCTACCGGCTTCGAGCCCGGTTCGAGCTGGAGCCGTGGAGCTGGTTCCTGCACCTGGCCGCGCGGGCGGGGGCGGCGCACGCCGCCTACCTGGATCTCGGCCGCTGGGCGGTGTGCTGCGCCTCTCCCGAGCTCTTCTTCCGTGTCCGGGACGGCACCCTGCTGGCCCGGCCCATGAAGGGCACCGCGGCGCGCGGGAGGACCGTCCAGGAAGACGACCAGGCGGCGGCGCGGCTGCAGGGCTCCGCGAAGGATCGCGCGGAAAACGTCATGATCGTGGACATGATTCGCAGCGACGTGGGCAAGGTTGCCGCGCCGGGTTCCGTCCAGGTGCCGAGGCTGTGCGAGGTGGAGCGCTACCCCACGGTGCTGCAGATGACCTCTACCGTGACCGCCCGCGTGAGCGCGCCCCTGGGCGAGGTCATGCGGGCCCTGTTCCCGTGCGCATCCGTCACGGGCGCACCCAGGGTCCGCACCATGGAGATCATCGCGGAGGTGGAGTCCGCCCCTCGCGGCCTGTACACCGGGAGCGTCGGTCATCTTGCCCCGGACGGCGAGCGCCCGGCGGGCATGTTCAACGTGGCCATCCGCACCGCGGTGGTGGACCGCGGGTCGGCCTCCGCGGAGTACGGGGTAGGGGGCGCCATCCTGTGGGATTCCGACGCGGCGGAGGAATACCGGGAGTCCGAGAGCAAGGCCCGCGTGCTCCGAGCGCCCGCGTGGACTCCCGGCACGGAGCTCCTGGAGGCGCTCCTGTGGACACCGGCCGAGGGCTGGTTCCTCCTGGACCGACACCTGGCGCGCATGTCCGAGAGCGCCCGGTACTTCGGCATCCCGTTCGACGATGCCGCGGCGAGGCTCGCGCTGGACCGGGAGGCGGCCGGGCTCGCGGCGGGGCCGCTCGGCGGCCAGCCGCACAAGGTGCGCCTCGTCCTGGACTCGAGCGGCGCGGCCTCGGTCTCGTCCCAGCCGCTGGAGGCAATCGCGCGCAGTCCCGTTCAGCGCGTACGCCTGAGCAGTTTCCCGGTGCGCTCCTCCGAGGTCCTGCTGTACCACAAGACGTCGCGGCGCGAGGTATTCGAGCGGGCACGCCGCGAGCACCCCGGCTGTGACGACGTCATCCTCTGGAACGAGCGCGGGGAGATCACCGAGAGCTGTACCGCCAACGTGGTGGCGGAGGTGGACGGCGCGCGGGTCACCCCGCCGGTGAGCTGCGGCCTGCTCGCGGGAACGTTTCGAGCCGAGCTGCTGCGGCTCGGGGAGATTTCCGAGCGCCTCCTCACGCGCCGGGAGCTCCGCGCATGCCCTTCGGTCTGGCTGGTCAACTCGGTGCGCCGCTGGATGCCGGCGGCGCTCCTGCCGGACTGACCCGGCGCCTCAGCCCGCGCCTTCCTTCTTCCTGAGGGCGGCAGCCACCGCCTCCGCGATGATCTCGATGAGGGCAGGGTCGATCCCGCCCGGGGCGGCGCCCTTCGGGCCCCACCCCTGCTCCTGCCGCACGCGGTGCAGCGCCTCCACCTCCGTTGCGCTGAGCGGCGCCGGCTGCCCGATGATCCGGGTCACCAGGCGCACCCGCGCATACATCTCGAGCACCTCCATGCGGTAGTAGGCCTGCGTGACGTCGCTTCCCACCGTGAGGGCGCCGTGGTTGGACAGTAGCAGCGCTTCGCAACCCGGGATCTCCTTGACCACCGCGCGCGGGATCTCGTCCGTGGTGGGTGTCCCGTACTCGGCGAACCCGATCTTTCCCAGGCCGAAGACCACCTCCGGGAGGATCACGTCCTGGTCCAGTCGCACCCTGCACGCCGCGAAGCCCGTGGCCGCCGGCGGGTGCGCGTGCACGATAGCGTCCACGTCCGGGCGCGCCCGGTAGACGCCCAGGTGCATTTTCGTCTCGGAGCTGGGCTTCAGCGTCCCCGAGAGCACCTTGCCCTGGAGGTCCACCACCAGCACCTGGTCCTCGGTGACGTCCCCCTTGTTCACGCCGCTGGGGGTGACGAGGATCCGCTCCCCGGAAAGCCGCGCGCTGATGTTGCCGTCATTCCACGCCACGAAGAACCGGTCGCGCAGTTTCCTGCCGGCCTCCACGATCTGGCGGCGTGCCTCCGCTTCCTGCATGGGGCGATTGTAGGCGATCGGCCCAAATACCGCTACCTTCTGTACAGCATGCGGGTGAGAACGTGGATCCGTGCCGCACTGCCTGCAGCGCTTGCCCTCGGTGCCGCCGTGCTCACCTCCTGCTCCACGCACGGCGCCCAGATGCCCCAGAGCCCGCTCCTGAAGTTCTTCGAACGGCCCGCCGGCTTCATCGTCTACATCGCCCCGGACGGCAACGTGCACGTGGTGAACCAGAAGGGCGGCGGATCGCGCGCGCTCACGTCGGACGCGGGGCCGAAAGCGGACGGGCAGGTAGCGTACGATGCGCCCACGTGGGCGCCGGACGGGCGGCAGGTCGCGTTCACCCGGATGACCGTCAACGCGGCGAACCAGGTCACGGACGCCTCGCTGTTCAGCGCCGCGCGGGACGGCACGCACCTCACGCGCCTGCTGTCGGGCTCGCACCTGCGGCCGTTCTACCTCTACTGGTCCCCGGACTCGCGCCTGGTGAGCACCCTCTCCTCGGTGGACCCGGAGGGCGGGCTCGAGCTCGGCGTTGCCACCGCCGGCAGGGAGGGGGCCTACCGGTCGCTGGACCGCGGCTCGCCGTTCTACTGGGCCTGGCGCGCGGACAGCCGCGCGCTGGTGGAGCACGCCAACATCGGCCAGCCCGGGGCGGACGGAGAGAGGCTCTCCCTGCTCAGCATCGGGACCGAGATCACGCGCGCGGTCATCAAGGCGGATCCCGGGGTATTCCAGGCTCCCAGCTTCACGGCGGACGGGAAGAGCGTGGTGTACGCCTCGACGTCGGAGGCAGTGTCCACCCTGCACATCGCGGCGGCCGACGGTTCGGGGGACCGCACGGTGGCGACGGACCGCGGCGGCATCTTCCTGGCCTTCTCCCGCGACGGGCGCCGCCTGGCCTATCTCGCCGCGCTTCGCCTCCAGCCCGTTCCCCTCGGGCTTCTGACGGTGCTGGATATCGAAAAGGACGGGGAGAAGAAGACGGTCAAGGAAGAGCCGGTGGTGGAGTTCTTCTGGGCGCCGGACGGCCGCAGCCTGGCGTTCCTGGTGCCGGACACCGCGGAAACGGTGGACCCCATGTTTGCCCAGAGCGACAACCTGGCGTACGTGAAGCTGATGGGGTACGACGTGGCGTCGGGCCGCACCTGGACCATTGCCCGGTTCCCGCCCAGCCGCGGATTCTTCAACGTGCTGCCGTTCTTCGACCAGTACCAGCGATCGTCCACCATCTGGTCCCCGGACAGCCGCTTCCTGGCGTTCACCGCGGTAACCCCGGACGGCTCTCCCGGCGTGTTCGTGTCCCACGCGGACGGCAACACGCAGCCGAGGCTGTTGGCCGCGGGGGACACGGCGTTCTGGTCGCCGCGATAGCCCGCGCGCCTATCCCGCCCGTCGCTCCAGTCTCCTGCCGATCTCGATGACGGCCTGGATGTCGCCGTTGGGCGGCAGGATGTCCCCCACGTTGACGATCACGCGGCCGCTGAACGCCCGCAGGATGCGCTCCGCGAAGTCCGCGAGAGAAGACGGGGGCACCCCCATGGTGAAGAGGCTGGCCGGGACGCCGCAGTAGCAGCTCATGCGCCGAAGCCCGCCGCCCCCGGAGGTCGCCCCCGCGAGGTCCTCCGGCTGGTAGTTGAACATCGGGGCCGGCGTGCAGC
>Ga0335069_10010625_pt1 | contig 13036 bp, 9 predicted proteins | sample Lox_Sample_11_FD_206714 | JGI IMG/M metagenome (GOLD analysis project Ga0335069, IMG submission 206714) | Soil microbial communities from Loxahatchee National Wildlife Refuge, Florida, United States - Lox_Sample_1.1 | ecosystem: Environmental > Terrestrial > Soil > Wetlands | place: USA: Florida... | reverse complement strand
AGCTGGAGATGGAAGCGGCCGTCACGTCCCACCTGAAAAAAGTGAGGGCGTACCTGAAGCCGGGCGCGGAGCAGGTGAACCTGGAGGAGGGGGAATTCCCCGTCACGGCGTCGATCGTCATCCCCGTCCGCAACCGGGCGAACACGATAGGGGATGCCGTCACCTCCGCACTCCGTCAGCACGCGTCATTCGCATTCAACGTCATCGTGGTGGACAACCACTCGACGGACGGGACAACGGATATCCTGGGGACGATTGCCGCGAGGGACCCGCGGCTCATCCACTGCATCCCCGGCAGGAACGACCTCGGGATCGGCGGCTGCTGGAACGAGGCTGTCCACCATTCCTCCTGCGGCCGGTTCGCCGCGCAGCTTGACAGCGACGACCTGTACCTCGACGAATCCACGCTCGCGAGGATCGTGGAATGCTTCCGGAGGGAGAAATGCGCGATGGTGGTGGGGTCGTACCGGATGACGGACCTCCGCCTCCAGGAGATACCGCCGGGGATCATCGATCACAGGGAATGGACGGCGGAGAACGGGCGGAACAACGCGCTGCGGGTGAACGGGCTCGGCGCCCCGCGGGCCTTTTTCACGCCCGTGCTGCGGAGGATGAACATCCCGAACGTCAGCTACGGGGAAGACTACGCGGTCGGGCTCGCGATCTCGCGCCGGTACCGGATCGGCCGGATCTACGAGCCGATCTATCTCTGCCGCCGGTGGGAGGGGAACTCCGACGCCGATCCCGGCGTCGCGAAGGTCAATCTCAACAACTGGTACAAGGACAAGATCCGGACGATCGAACTCCGCGCCCGGATGCGATTGAATACCCGGTGAACCATGGACACGTCAATTGAGCGGCGGCTTCTGTCCGACCGCGAACTCTCCCTTGCCGCGGGCGGCGATCTGGCGCTGCGTGCGCAAGCGCTCCTGGAGCAGCAGAAGGACACCTGGCCGATGTTCCGCCAGTCGTACGCGGCGCTCGACCAGGTCAAAACCCGGACGATCGACATGGGGGGATTCCCCGTGCGCGTTCAGTGGAACCCCGCGAGGATAGTCTCCTCGTCGGCGAACGTCGACGCTGCCTCCATCCGCCGGCGGAAATGCTTCCTCTGCGCAGCCAACCTCCCGGAGGAACAGCGCGGCCTCCTCTTCGGGAGCAGCCATATCGTCCTGGGGAACCCGTTTCCCATTTTCAGGGAACACCTCACGATCCCGCATTGCACGCACACTCCCCAGAGGATCGATGAGTCGTTCGGGACGCTGCTCGACCTGGCGCACGCCATGCAGAGGCGTTACCTGGTCACATACAACGGGCCGCGGAGCGGCGCCTCCGCGCCCGATCATCTCCATTTCCAGGCAGGGGAAAAAGGATTCCTGCCGATCGAGGAGGACCTCGACCGGCTCGCGGCGGAAGGTGATGAGCTCTCCAGGGGCGGACGGGTCCGCACATTCGCCGTGGACGCACAGCTCCGCCGTTTCTTCGTCCTGCGCAGCGGGCTCAGGGACGCCCTGGTGGATGCGTTCCTCGGTCTTCTTGCCGGTCTTGCGACCGCGCTCAATGAGAAGGAGGAACCGATGATCAACGTGCTGGCGGACTATGCGGGTGACTGCTGGACGGTGACGGTGTTCCCCCGCGCCCGGCACAGGCCGTCGGTCTATTTTGCCGAAGGGGAGGAGAAGATCCTCATCAGTCCCGCGGCTGTCGACTGCGGCGGCGTCCTCACCACGCCGCTGGAAAAGGACTTCGATCGCCTCAACGGGACGAAGATACGGGAGATCTTCCGCGAGATATTCATCACCCGGGAGGCGTTCTTGTCTGCATCCGAGCTCATTCAGGACTTCCTGACGAAAAGGAGCAGGTCGTGACATCACTTCGCGCCGCGCTGCGCAGGATCAGCGCGATCGGCGTACTGGCGGCCGCGGCCGCAGCCGTGGCGGCGTCGCAGGCCGTCGTGTTCATCCCTCCGGGGGCCCCGGCAACTGTCAGGCTCGCGGGCAGTGAGCTGCGGCGGTACGTCTACCTCAGGACGGGCATGCTCCCGGAGACGCGGACATGGACGAAGACGGCACGCCTCCCCTCGATGGCGTTCGTTCTTCTCACGTCCCCCGACACGGCGGCAGGCATCGGCGGCGGCATCCGCATTCCCGAGGCTGCCCGTCACCTTTCGCACGAGGAATATTTCATCGGGACGATCCCGGGGGGGAAGGGACGCACGGTGCACCTCGTGGCCGGCGGTGACAGCACGGGCGTCCTCTACGGCGCATACGCGATGGCCGAGGCCCTCGGCGTCAGGTTCTACCTCGACGGCGACGTCGTTCCCGACAGGCAGATCTCTCCCGCCGGGATCCGCGTGGCGCCGAAACGGGGGTCACCGCTCTTCGCGGTCCGCGGGATACAGCCGTTCCACGACTTCCCAGAGGGGCCCGACTGGTGGACCCGTGACGATTACAAGGCCGTGCTCGCCCAGTGCGCGAAGTTGAAGATGAATTTTATCGGGCTCCATACGTACCCCGAGGGAGGGGTGGGCCCGGAGCCTCTGGTCTGGATCGGCCCGAAGGAGGACTTGAACGCCGACGGCTCCGTGAAAGCGGCATATCCCGCGAGGCACTTCACCAACAGCAACGGCACGTGGGGCTATCCGCGGCGCCTGACCGAGGCCTATGCCAACAGGCTGGGGGACCTCTTCGAGTGCAGCGTCTTCGGGACGTCGTACATGAAGGGGATCGACGGGTGGCCGGGCGGGCCTGTGCCCGAGAACGCCCTCTTCGATTCGACGGGCTCGTTCTTCGGGGACGTCTTCGCGTTCGCTCACGACGTCGGCGTCAGGACCTGCATCGGCACGGAGACGCCCCTGATCGTTCCCGCCCGCGTGAAGGCGAGGCTCGGCCGCGCCGCACAGGCCGACTCCGCTTTGTCCGAGCGGCTCTACGAGGGAATGTTTTCGTGGGTGATGAAGCACTACCGTGCCGACTACTACTGGCTCTGGACGCCCGAGGACTGGACGTGGCGTGAGAACACGCCCGAGGAGCTCGCAAGGACTGAGACAGACCTCAGGGCGGCCATGCAGGCGGCGCAGGCACTCCGTGCGCCCTTCACGCTTGCCACGTGCGGTTGGGTGCTGGGACCGTCCGGCGACCGCGCCCTCTTTGACAGGATGCTGCCGAAATCGTGGCCGATGAGCTGCATCAACCGCTACGTCGGCTTCGAACCGATCGACGACGGGTTCGCACGGACGGCGGGGAGGCCGCTCTGGGCCATCCCGTGGCTGGAGGACGACCCGGGCCTCTCGGTTCCGCAGCTCTGGGCCGGCCGCATGCGCAGGGATGCCGCGGACGCAGCGGCGTACGGTTGCACGGGACTGATCGGCATCCACTGGCGCACGCGCATCCTGGGTCCGAACGTGTCGGCCCTGGCCTCTGCCGCGTGGGAGCAGCCCTGGAACCCCGGCGCAGGCCGGCGGGTGACGCCCGACGCGGCGGTGGAGCGAAGAAAGACGATGAACCTCGACGGCCCCGTCGACGATTTCTACCGCGACTGGGCGCGGGCCAGCTTCGGCGGCGACACCGCGGACTCCATCGCCGCAGTCATTGCGCGGCTTGACGGGGGGCCGCCGTTTGTGCCGAATGTCAGATACGGCACGTGGGTCCCGCGCCCGGCGGACTGGATAGACGGGCCGGGGGGCATTCGGGCCGATTCCCTCACCTGGGAGGATCGGAGCGCGACGTACAGCTTCGTCGGGCGCCTCGAGCATCTCATGCAGGGCATTGTGACGCCCGGTGACCGGGCCCGCGCGGACTACTGGCTCGGCACGTTCAGGTATCTCAGGGCGGCGGGCCGCTTTTCGTGCACGATGGGGGAGATCGCGCGGTTGACCGAGTCCGCGGCGAAAGTGACGGCCGAAGAACGGGCCGGGCTCTGGGATCGTTTCCTCGTGCTCAGGCGGCGGCAGATGAACGAGCTCCGCGACGTCGAAGCGCGCCTGCTCGAAACGCTCAGCACGAGGGGAGAGATGGGCACGATCGCAAACTGGCAGCAGCACATCCGCGATGTTGCTCTCGAGAAGCCGGCTGCGCGCATCGAGTCCGTGATGGGAAGGAGGCTTCCTCCCGACTGCTGGCCCGACACGTCGATGCTGGACGTGCGGAGGATGCTGATCCCCACGGTCCGCACGCTGCTGCGCAGGGGAGAGCCGCTCACGCTCGAGGCGCGATTCTACGGGCATCCTCCGGAAACCGTCACTCTCCGCTGGAGGAGACTCGGGGAGGAATCGTTCGATGCGGCGCAGTTTGTTCACGACGCGAGAAATGTCTATACCATCTCTGTTCCTGCGGCACGGATCACTGATGATTTTGAGTACTATGTCGAGGCCGGTGGAACGTTGTCCGGCACTTTTGTCTTTCCCCCGACCGCGCCGCGCATGTATCAGACTGTTGTTGTCTTCTGACACCCCCGTGTCATTGCGAGTGGCGGCGCTTTCGGCGCCACCACGAAGCAATCCCGACCCCCGAGGTGGGCGCGCAGATTGATTCCCGTGACCAATAGTAGTTCATTGCTCCCGTCCCTCCCGGGGAGGGTGGTATGATGATCCCGCTGCTGTCCGCGTTCGTCGTCAGAGCTATCCTGGCCGGGGGATCCGGGCTCGGCGTCCTCTCGTCCATGAGCGTCCATTTTCTCGTCACTGACCCGGACGGCCGCCGGACCGGGTTCGACCGTGCGTCGTCCCGCCTTCTGGCCGAGATCCCTTCCTCGCAGTACGACGTCGCCTTCACCGGCAATCCCGACGGAGCATCGGGGGATTCGACCAGGCAATTCGTCGAGGCGTTCAGCGACGGGGGCGCACTTGAAGAGGGCGTGTACACGCTCAGCGTGACCGGAGCGCGCGGCGGAGAATTCTGGGTGAGCGTCAGCGTGTACAGGGAGCCCGTCTCCGAGGATTTCACGATCCGGGGATCGATTCGTCCCGGTGAAACGAGAGTGTACCGGCTGGAGTTTGTGCCTGATCCTTCGGTTCCGCTCAGGATCGATACGCTGGCCGCAAGGTAATCCCGGGGTGCAACCATGAAGACTTCGATCATCGTGCTGGCGGCCGCCGCCGCGGCGTTCTGCTCGTGCAGCCGCCCGAAAGAGGAATCCGCGCACGGCGGCCGGCCGTACGTGTTCCGGCAGTATGCCGACGGCCGCCCCCAGGCGGCGAAGCGGATGACGGCCCGCGACATCGGCGTCGTACTGCGCCACGGGGACGGTCCGGATAGCTGCGACTGCTACGGCGCCCGGGAGGCGATCGCATTCGATGACAGCGGTACGTACTTCATGCATTACGACGGCGCGGGACCCGCGGGCTGGCTCGCCTGTCTGGCGACGAGCGCGGATCTCGTGCACTGGACGAGGAGAGGTCCCGCACTGGCGCTTGGAGACTCAGGCAGCCCCGATGCACGAAGCGCCTCCTCCCCCTGGGTGATCCGTGAAGGGGATACATGGCATATGTTTTACCTGGGCACGCCGCACACCTCCCCGCCCCCCGAGAGGATTCCGTCGTTTCCGTACCTTACGCTGAAGGCGCGCTCGCACTCTCCCTTCGGACCGTGGCAGAAGCAGTATGACGTGGTGCCCTTCACGCCGACGGAGGGGACGTACTACTCGGCCACGGCGAGCCCGGGGTTCATCATCAAATCGGCGGATACGTATCTCCAGTTCTTCAGCGCATCGATACTCGATGAGCACAGCGACACGAAGCGGACCCTCGGCATCGCGCGCACGAAAGACCTGAACGGCCGATGGACTCCCGATCCATCTCCGATCGTGCCGCTTGCGGAGCAGGTGGAGAATTCGTCGCTGTATTTCGAGGCGGCGTGCAGCACATGGTTTCTCTTCACCAACCATATCGGCATCGACAGCCGGGGGGCGGAGTACGCCGATGCGATCTGGGTCTACTGGTCGAAGGACCTGAACAGGTGGAACACCCGTGACAGGGCCATCGTGCTCGACGGCCAGAGCTGCACATGGGCGCACGGGGCGATCGGGATGCCCTCGGTGGCGGCCGTGGGAGGAAAGCTCGCCCTCCTGTATGACGCATGTGAAGGGGAGAGCACATCACACATGGGCCGCGACATCGGACTCGCCTGGCTCGATCTCCCCCTCGCGCCGGTGCCGGAGTGACGCCGCCCGCTTGCGGTAAATCCCGCCGGTGTCTATCTTATCAGTAAACACCGGCGACCGGATGGCGGACGAGGACAAGAGCGATCAGGGTGAGCGGGGGGAACAGCCGAAGTATACTCCGGAGGAAATGGAGAAGTACTTCAGCGATCCGCTCTACAGGCGTCTCAGGAGCCGTCTCCGATCCCGGATGCCGCGCAGGCCCGTCCTCATTGCCGCCGGCGCGGTCCTGCTGCTTCTCCTCTGCGGCGCCTACGCCCGATACCTGGTCTCCGGACTCCCTTCACTCGCACGCATCGAGAACCCGCGAGCCGAGCTTGCCACAAAAGTCTTTTCGGCCGACGGCGAAGTGCTCGGGCAGTTCTACATCAAGAACAGGACACACCTCTCCTTCGCAGAGATTCCCCGCACCGCCGTCGACGCGCTGATCGCCACCGAGGACAAGGACTTCTACAGCCACTGGGGGGTGGACCTGGTGCGCTTCATGAAGGCGATGGTCAAGAACGCCGCCGCGCTCCGCCTGAAAGAGGGCGCAAGCACGATCACACAGCAGCTCGCGCGGAACCTCTACCTGGGCCACAGCGACAGAAACCTCTTCGATGCAGTCACGCGGAAGATCCGCGAGTTCCTCACGTCGGTGGAGCTGGAACGGACATTCACCAAGGATGAGATTCTGGAGTTCTACCTGAACGTGGTGTATTTCGGGCACGGGTCGTACGGGATCGCCTCGGCGGCCGAAGTCTACTTCGGCAAGACTCCGGGCGACCTCACGATGGGAGAAACCGCGACGCTCATCGCTCTCCTGAAGGGGCCGGGGTACTACGACCCGTCGGGCAGACACCCGGAGCGCGTGCTGCAGCGACGGAACACGGTCATCGCGCAGATGCTGAAATACGGCTACATCACGCCTGCCCAGGCGAAGGCGGCAACCGCAGAGAGGCTCCAGGTCCGCGGCGCCGACGAGCCCGACGACGCCGGGATCGCGCCCCACTTCGTCGAGTACATCCGCAGGCAGATGGCCCTCAAGGCCGAGAAGTACGGGTTCGATCTCTACCGCGACGGACTTGCGGTCTACACGACGCTCGACAGCCGCATGCAGCGCGACGCCAACCGTGCCGTCGCGGAACACCTGGCGGAGTACCAGCCGCTGTTCCGGAAGCAGTGGAGCTGGGCGAAGCAGCGCGAGACGAACAACCACGTGATAGACGCGGCGATCACCGCGTCCCCGGCCTACAGGATGGCCCTCACGATGGACGAGCGCGACAACATCCGGCGGCAGCTCCTGCGGAACCCCGCGTGGCAGGACTCCGTGCGGCGCGCCGCGTCGTTGATCGAGACGGGGTTCGTGGCGATCGACGTGAAGACGGGCGGCATCCTCGCGATGGTCGGCGGCGCGGACGTCACGACGTCCCGCTACGGCCTGAACCACGTGACGCAGATCCGCCGCCAGGTGGGCTCCGCCTTCAAGCCGTTCGTCTACACCGTCGCCATCGACAACGGCTACGCCCCCTCGTACGAGCTGCTGAACCAGCCCGTCACGATCATGATGCCGGACGGGAAACGGTGGACGCCCTCCAACTTCGACGGCTCATTCGGCGGCAAGAGCACGATCCGGGAAGCGATCAAGCATTCGATCAACCTCGTGGCGGTCCGGGCGATACTCGAGATTTCCCCCGTAGAGCAGGTCATCGCCTACGCGCGGAGGATGGGAATCACGTCGCCGCTCCCCGCCGTCGCGTCGCTCGCGCTGGGCGTGGGGGACGTCTCGCCGCTGGAAATGGCGTCCGCATTCGGGGTCTTCGCGAACAGGGGGGTGCACGTCGAGCCCTATGCGATCGCGCGGATCGAGGACAAGGACGGCACGGTGCTGGAGGACAACACGGCCGAGCGCCGCGAGGTGCTCAGCGACGCGACCGCATTCATCATGACGTCGATGCTGGAAGGGGTGGTGAACGGCGGCACGGGAAGCCGCGTGCGCGACTATTTCCAGCTGCCCGCGGCGGGAAAGACGGGGACGACCACCGATTTCGCGGACGCATGGTTCGTGGGGTTCACGCCCCGGATTTCGGCAGCGGTCTGGGTGGGGTTCGACGACCCGAGCGTGCACTTTACGACGTGGGACGGGCAGGGGGGAAGGGCCGCAGCGCCCATCTGGGGCCGGTTCATGCGGTACGTGTATGACGATCCCTCCATCGCGCTGCCGCTCGAGTACTTCGAGCCTCCGCCCGACGTCACCGCCGATTCCATCTGTGTGGAATCGAAGAAGCTGGCCACGCCGTACTGTCCCGACAAGACGATCGAGTACTTTACCGCTCAAACCCGTCCCGGTCCGTGCGACCTGCATGCCACCGCCGACTGGAAGAAGGTGCAGCAGGGGACGGGAAAAGTGAGCTACTAGACCGGAGAGGACATCCCATGACACACGCATGCCGTCTGTTGCGGACGCTCGTCGCGGCGGTGCCGTTTGTGGCTGGCGGCTGCCTCGAAGTGCACCTGGACACCCGCGTGAACGCCGACGGGAGCATCGTGAGGCGTGAAGTGGTGACGGGGGATTCCGCCGAGACGTCCCTGTTCGGTTTCCTCTCCCCCGTGGATTCCACGTGGCACGTGAGCTTCCGCCGCACAGAGCGTGACGCCTGCGAGCGCACGGCAGAGAAGCGGTTTGAGAACGCGGAGGCGTTGACCGCGGCGCTGGCCGACTCAGCCGCGGGTGCCCCCCCCGTGGCCGCCACGCTCGAACGAAGATTCCTCTGGTTCTATTCCGATCTGACATACCGCGAGCGGTACTCCCGGTGGAACCCCTTCGGGGCCGTGCCGCTGTCCGCGTACCTTTCTGCCGGCGAAATCGCGCGCGCCATGCGGGCGCAGGGAGGAGATGCGGCGCATCAGGCGGCCGACAGCGCCGCGCGCGAGAAGCTGGGGCGCAGGTGGACCGAATGGACGTACAGGGACATGTTTGAAGACTACTTCGGGGAGCTGATGACGGGGGTGCGGCTGCTGGGAGACCCGGAGCTCCCCGGTGCGGCGGTCGCAGCGTGCAAGGAGGACCTGTTCTCCCGCGGACGCATGATGTGGGCGTCGCCCGCCGCCCTGGACACGCTCGGCACGATTGTCCGCGCCGCGGTCCACAATCCCCGCGTACAGAGGGCGATCGACGCGAACGCCGCGGGGTTTGCGCGACACCAGCGGAAGCTCTCCCGCGTCGCGCGGGTGATGGGGAAGCTCACACAAGTTGCGATCGGGATGCCGGGCTCCGTGATCGAGACCAACGCCGCCGTCGTCGACGGGAACCGGGGAGTGTGGAAGGGTGTCGCGGAGATGAGCTACACCGCGGACTACGAGCTGCGCATCGCGTCGCGGATCGTGAACTGGTGGTGCATCGCGATCACGGCGCTCCTCGTCCTTGCGGCGACGGTGATGCTCCTGCGGTCCCGCAGCGGCTGGATTGCTTCGGGCGCAAAGAGCGCGCCCTCGCAATGACAGGGCTGAACCGCTGCTCGCAATGACAGGGCCCTGTCAATACAGCATGTACTGCTTCGCCCTCTCCCTGAACGCCCGGACGTCCTTCTCCAGGAACGGGCGGACGTCCTCGTACCGCATCCTCCTCGTAAAGAGGATGCGGACGCTGTCGCTCCCCGCGACCCTGTCAAACGAGGCCCGCCTCCCGGGGTCGGCGAGCGTGAACGGGTTATTCGCCGGCCAGAGCTCGCTCGCAAACTGCATGAACAGGAACTGGATGCTCATGAGGTTGGCCGTCGACCGGGGCGCGATGAGCAGTTGGACGCCGTGCAGCTCTCTGTCCTTCCACGTCCCGTACAACGGCGTGAACGTCACCGGGCGGAACAGGACGCCCGGGAGTCTGCAGCCGTTCATGGAATCGGCCAGGACCTGCGCGTCGATCCACTCCGCGGCCATCATCTTGAAGGGGAGCGTGTACCCGACCCCTTCGGAAATCACCCCCAGCTCTCCCATCATCCCCGTGGAGACGCAGTAGGCGGGTGACTCCGGTTCGGGGACGTGGGGGGACGTGGGGACCCAGGGAAGACCGGTTGCCCCGAACAGCATCTCGCGTTTCCACCCTTTCATGGGCACAACGGTGAGCGAACACCGGACGCCCCCTTTCAGGAGACCTTCCCCGTTCAGGTACCGTGCCAGCTCCCCGCATGTCAGCCCGTAGACATACGGAACAGGATACTGGCTGACGAATGATTCGAAGCCGGGGGCGACGATGTTCCCCTCCACCCTCAGCCCGCCGAGGGGATCGGGCCTGTCGAGCACCACGAACGGGATATGCTGTTCCGCCGCGGCTTCCATGGCCAGACCCATCGTGCTGATGTACGTGTATGACCTGCACCCGATGTCCTGGATATCGTAGACGAGCATGTCAATTCCCCGGAGCATTTCCGGCGTGGCTTTGCGTGTCTTCCCGTACAGGGAATACACCGGGAGGCCCGTCCCCCTGTCGACGGATGCCTCCACCCGTTCTCCGGCGGCATGGTCTCCCCTGACGCCGTGTTCCGGCCCGAACAGTGCGACCACGCGGACTCCGGGGACGCGTGTGAGGATATCCACCGTCGAGCGGAGCTGCGCGTCGACCCCGGTGGGATTCGTGATGAGCCCGACATTCTTTCCCTTGAGGAGGGCGAAGTGCTCGTCGCGCAGGACCTCGATGCCGGTTTTCACCGCGGGCTCCTGTGCGGCGGTCAGGGCTGCGCCGAGGAGGATGAGAGCGAGTGTGCCGGAGCGTTTCATGGGCAATCCTGTGATGTTGGCTCAATTTCTTGCAAATCAGCGGAAACTGCAATATATTGAACGAGAATACTTCGCACAGCGCAGGAGCGATATGTTTGAAAATGTAGGCGGCGGCGAGCTCATTGTCATACTCCTGGTGATCCTGATCTTTTTCGGGCCCAAGAAGATGCCGGAGCTGGGGAAGAACCTCGGGAAGGGCATCCGTGAATTCAAGAATGCGATGCGGGACATCCAGGAAGGCGTGGAAAAGTCGATCAAGGAACCGCCGCCACCACCGCCTCCTCCTCCCCCGCCGTCTGAAAACAAATGATCGAGTGGATTGACCGCTGGCTTGCGTCCCGGTCGAATCCGGAAGCGATACTCCACAGCGCGCTCGGTCTCGCCCTCGTCGGTTTTCTCCACTACGAGACCGATCCCGCGCTCGGTTTTGCCGTGTTCTACGTCATCCCCGTCTTCGCGCTGACCTGGCGGATGGGAGGAACGGCCGGAATGATCATGTCCTGCGCCTGCACGCTGGTGCGGGGGGCCGTCGAGCTCGTCGGCCGCCCGGAACTCGGTCTGGCACCTCCCGTGTGGAACAGTATCTCGGGATTCCTCCTGTTCGCCTCGATGACGTTCCTGGTCACTCGCATCAAGCACGACATGACCCGGCTCCGGGAAACCACGGCTGATCTGCAGAGCGCCCTGGGCGAGGTGAAGCGCCTGACGGGGCTCCTCCGCGTGTGCGCCTGGTGCAGGCGCGTCCGCACCGACGCGGGAGGGTGGGTGTCGATGGAAGTGTTCATGAGGGATCACGCCGACATCGATATCACCCACGGCATCTGTCCCGACTGCGTCAGGGAACACTACCCCGGCCACGCATCCGGTGAACATTCCGGCGTGTAACAATCGCTGACCACCCCGATGCTCTCCGCACCGTACGTCGAGTTCCTCGCCCGCCTCTCCCCCCATATCCCCCCGTCCCGGCTCCTGCACGACGAGCTCAGCACGCTCGCCTGGGGCACCGACGCCAGCTTCTACCGGCTGATCCCGCAGGTGGTGGTGAAGGTCGAGACGGAAGAAGAGGTTGTCCGCGTCCTCGGCGAATCGCGCCGGCTCGGCCTCCCCGTGACGTTTCGCGCCGCGGGCACGAGCCTCTCGGGACAGGCGGTGTCTGATTCCATACTCGTCGTCCTGTGCGGGGGATGGAAGCGCTACCGCATCCACGGAGAGGCCGCCCGCATCAGCCTCCAGCCCGGGGTGGTCGGTGCGCACGCCAACGCGTACCTCGCGCCCTACGGGAGAAAGATCGGCCCCGACCCCGCATCGATCAACGCCGCGATGATCGGCGGCATTGCCGCGAACAATGCGAGCGGGATGTGCTGCGGGACGGCACAGAACAGCTACCGGACGCTCGCCTCCATGCGCGTCATCCTGGGCGACGGCTCGGTGCTCGATACGGGCGATGCGGCGAGCTGCTCCGCCTTCCGGTCGACGCACGCGGAGTTCCTGGAGGCGATCGCCGCGCTGGCGCGGCGGGCGAAAGACGACGCCCCCCTGGCGGCGAGGATCCGGGAGAAGTACCGGATGAAGAACACCACGGGCTACAGCCTCAATGCCCTGGTTGATTTCGAGGATCCGATCGACATCCTGCAGCATCTGATGATCGGTTCTGAGGGGACGCTGGGCTTCATCGCCGAGGTCACGTACGACACGGTGCCGGAACTGCCCTGTAAAGCGAGCGCGCTTGCGCTCTTCCCCGATGTCGGCACCGCCTGCCGCGCGGTGCCCATGCTGAAAGCGTGCAGCGTCGACGCGGTCGAGCTGATGGACAGGGCCTCCCTCCGCTCCGTGGAGGGAAAAGAGGGGATGCCGGAGTATCTCCCGGAGCTTCCACCCGGCGTGGCCGCGCTCCTCGTGGAGACACGCGCGGCGGAACCCGCCGGGCTTGCCGCCTCGATCCGCGCGATCACGGACGCGGTGGCGCCGCTTGCGACGGTACGGCCGCTGGCCTTCACCGGCGTCCCTGCGGAATACGAGCTGCTCTGGAACATCCGCAAGGGTCTCTTTCCCTCGGTGGGTGCAATGCGGCAGACGGGGACTACCGTCATCATCGAGGACGTGGCGTTCCCCGTCGGCAGGCTCGCCG
>Ga0335069_10010624_pt1 | contig 13037 bp, 11 predicted proteins | sample Lox_Sample_11_FD_206714 | JGI IMG/M metagenome (GOLD analysis project Ga0335069, IMG submission 206714) | Soil microbial communities from Loxahatchee National Wildlife Refuge, Florida, United States - Lox_Sample_1.1 | ecosystem: Environmental > Terrestrial > Soil > Wetlands | place: USA... | reverse complement strand
CTCCCAGGGGCGGTCGGGCGCGCGCTGGCCGAAGCGAAGCTCGAGCGCCTCGTGCCGCAGGCGCAGCGCCGAGGCGGCATCGCCGCGCTGCGCGAGCGCCTGCGCGAGCCACGCCGTGAGATCCCCTCCGCCCCACACCGTGTTGGCGGCGCTCGCCTTGGCGCGAGCGGCCGGCGACAGCGCCACCTGCGCCATCGCGCGGAACATCTCGTCCAGGATGTTCACGCCCGCGGCGGAGGCGAGGATCGAGGGACCCGACATCGCGAGCTGCGTGGTTTCGCTGAAGAGCCGCTGCGGTGCGAGGTGGGCGAGCATGCTCGAGCCGCCGAAGCAATTGCGGCCGAGGGCGACGGCGATCGGCGCCCCGGAGAGGGCCGCATCCAGGCCCGCGTGATAAAGCGTGCGGAACGCGCCCAGCGCCTTGAGGCCCTCGGAGACGCGCGCGCCGGCCGAGTCGAGGAAGAGCACGAGGCTCGAGCGCTCGCGCGCGACGATGGCGAGCAGCGCCGCGAGGCGCCTGCACTCGAGCGCCCCGAGCGAGCCGCTGGCGATCCGGTTCTCGATGATCGCCATGTGCAGCGGGCGCCGCTCGAACGTGCCGCGGCCGAGGGTGAGGTTGCCCACAGGCTCGCCCAGCACCTCGAAGGCGAGCGCCTCGCGCAGGGCGATCGCGAGGGATTGCGCAGGTGTTGCGCTCATAGCGCCTCGGCGACGAGGGCGATCGGATGGCGCGCGCGCCGCCCGGTGCCGTCGCCGATCTGCTTGCGGCAGCTCGTGCCCGCCGCGGCGATCTCGGCCTGCGGGGCCGACCGCACCGCCGGCAGCAGCGCCGCTTCCGCCATCTTCATCGACACCTCGTAGTGGCCCGTCTCGTGCCCGAAGGCGCCGGCCATGCCGCAGCAGCCCGACTCGATCGCGGCCACGTCGGCCCCCGGGATCGCGTGCAGGAGCTCGAGCGTCGCGTCGAAGGTTCCGAACGCCTTCTGGTGGCAGTGGCCATGAACGCGGATCGCGCGCGGCGGCTGCGCCTTCCAGGCGGGCGAGATGCGGCCCGCGCGGATCTCGCGCGCGAGGTATTCGTCGACGAGCTCCGCGGATGCAAGCCGCGCGGCGAGCGCATCACCGGGAAACAAGGCCGCGTACTCGTCGCGGAAGGTGTACATGCACGAAGGCTCCAGGCCCACGATGGGCGTTCCCGCCGCGAGGTGCGCGCCCAGCGCCTCGAGCGTCCGGCGCGCCTCGGCGCGCGCTTCGTCCACCATGCCGACCGCGAGGTAGGTGCGCCCGCAGCAGAGCGGCCGGCCCTGCGCGAGCGTCGTCTCGACGGCATGGCCGGTGGCGCGCAGCACGTGCGCGGCGGCCGCGAGGTTGTCCGGCTCCATCCAGTTGTTGAACGTGTCGGCGAAGAGGACGACGGGCCGTCCCTGGCCACGCGGCTCGCTTCGCGCGGTCCACGCGCGCTTCCATGCGGGAAGTGCGCGGCGGCGGTCGAAGCCGAAGGCTTGCGCGACGGCGCCCGCACCCGGCAGGCGCGCGAGCGGCGCAAGCCGCGCGGCCCAGCGCGCGTAGCGCGGCATGTGGCCCACGATGCGGTCGCGCGCCGAGTACCCGTGGCGCTTCTTGTAGTGCGCGAGGAACTCCACCTTCATGCGCGCCATGTCCACGCCCGTGGGGCATTCGCGCCTGCAGCCCTTGCAGCTCACGCACAGGTCGAGCGCCTCGCGCACGGCCTCGTCGGCCGCTTCGGTTGCGCCCAGCTGGCCCGAGAGCGCGAGGCGCAGCGTATTGGCGCGGCCGCGCGTGAGGTCGCGCTCGTCGAGCGTCGCGCGATAGCTCGGGCACATGGTCCCCGCGTCGAACTTGCGGCAGTGACCGTTGTTGTTGCACATCTCGACGGCGCCCGCGAGGCCGCCCCACGCGCCCCAGTCGAGCACCGTCACCGGCGCGGGCTGCCGGTATGCCGGGCCGTAGCGCATGAGCGAGCGGTCGTCCTGCCGCGGCGGGTTCACGATCTTGCCCGGGTTCATGATCCCCTGGGGGTCGAACCACGACTTCACCTCGGCGAGGCACGCGGTGAGGCGCGGGCCGAAGAACGGCGCGATCCATTCGGAGCGCAGGAGCCCGTCGCCGTGCTCGCCCGAATAGGCTCCCTTGTAGCGGCGCACCAGGTCGGCCGCTTCCTCGGCGATGGCGCGCATGCGCACGGCGCCGTCGCCCTTCATGTTGAGCACCGGCCGCACGTGCAGGCACCCCACCGAGGCGTGCGCGTAGAACGTGCCCTCGGTGCCGTGCCTGCGGAAGACTTCGGTGAGGTGCGACGTGTACTCGGCCAGGTGCTCGAGCGGCACGGCGCAATCCTCGATGAAGGACACGGGCTTCCCGTCGCCCTTCATCGACATCATGATGTTGAGTCCCGCCTTGCGCACGTCCCACAGGGATTTCTGGCCCGCCGCGTCGGCGATCGGCACGACCGCGCCGGGAAAGCCCAGGTCGGCCATGAGCTCGGCGAGCCGGCGCACGCCCTCCTCCTGCGGCTCGCGTTCCGGGCCCGCGAATTCCACCAGCAGGACGGCCTGCGGCTCGCCCTTCACGTAGCGGCGGATGACGGGCGCGAACGCCGCGTTGCCGAGCGCGAGGTCCAGCATCGTGCGGTCCACCAGCTCGACCGCGCAGGGGCCGAGCTTCACGATGTGCTGGGCCGCGTCCATCGCGTCGTAGAAGCGCGGGAAGTGGGCCACGCCCAGCGTCTTGTGGCGCGGCAGCTCGGCGAGATCGAGGTGGATGCGCTCGAACCAGGCGAGCGTTCCCTCGCTGCCCACCAGCAGCCGCGCGAGGTTGAAGCCTTCGGGGGCGAGGCGATTGAGGTTGTAGCCCGCGACGTTGCGCGACACCTTGGGGTAGCGTGCCGCGATCTCGGCGCGCTCGCGATCGAAGAGCGCGCGGGCCTTGCCGGCGATCTCGCGGATGCCGGCCACCCGCATCGCCTCCGCCGGGCCGAACCGTCCGCGCACGCCGATGGGCAGCCACGCATCGATGGCCGCCACGCGATCGACCATGTTGCCGTAGGCGAGCGAGCGCGATCCGCAGGAATTGTTGCCCGCCATGCCGCCGATCGTGGCCTGCGCGGAAGTCGAGACATCCACCGGGAACCAGAGTCCGTGCGCGCGCAGCGAGGCGTTCAGGGTGTCGAGCACGACGCCGGGTTCCACGACGGCGCGCCGCCCGGGCGCATCCACCTCGATGACGCGCCCCAGGTGCTTGCTGTCGTCGATCACCAGCGCGTGGCCCACCGTCTGGCCGCACTGGGAGGTGCCGGCGCCGCGCGGCAGGATCGCCACGCCGGACTCGGCCGCGACCTGCATGGCGACGATGGCCGCATTGGCGTTGCGGGGGACCACCACGCCCACCGGAGTGACCTGGTAGATGGACGCATCGGTCGAGTAGCGCCCGCGCGAAGCGGCGTCGAAAAGGATCTCGCCGTCCACCTCGCGCGCGAGGCGTGCGGCGAGCGCGCGCCGCCCCTCCTCCTCGCCGCGCGCGAAGTGCACGGGGCGCGATGTCGATCCGGTCATTAGGGTTTGTACGGGGGCGCGTGCAAAACAGGTCTGGGCTGCGGCATTATGGCCGATAAACCGCGAGGAGCCACGCGCATGACGGCCGGACGCCATTTCCTGCAGATCCCTGGGCCCACCAACGTGCCCGACCGCATCCTGCGTGCGATCGACCGGCCCACCATCGACCACCGCGGCCCGGAGTTCCAGGCGCTCGGCAAGGAAGTCCTGGAGGGCATACGGCGCGTCTTCCAGACGCGCCAGCCCGTGGTGATCTACCCCGCCTCCGGCACCGGCGCCTGGGAAGCCGCGCTCGCCAACACGCTCTCGCCGGGCGAGCGCGTGCTCATGTCCGAGACCGGCCACTTCGCCACCCTGTGGCAGAAGATGGCGCGCAAGCTCGGCCTCGAGATCGATTTCATCCCGGGCGATTGGCGCCACGGCGCCGACCCTGCCGAGATCGGCGCGCGGCTTGCCGCCGACAAGGGCCATGCGATCAAGGCGGTGGCGGTGGTCCACAACGAGACCTCGACCGGGGTCGTGAGCAACGTGGCCGCCGTGCGCAAGGCCATCGACGAGGCGAACCATCCCGCCCTGCTGATGGTGGACACGATCTCGTCGCTCGCCTCCATCGACTATCGGCACGACGAATGGGGCGTGGACGTGACGGTGGGCGGCTCCCAGAAGGGGCTCATGCTGCCGCCGGGCCTTTCATTCAACGCGGTCTCGGAAAAGGCGCTCGCCGCGTCGAAATCGGCGCGGCTCGCGCGTTCGTTCTGGGACTGGGGCGAGATGATCGCCGCCAACGCGAACGGATTCTTCCCCTACACGCCGGCGACCAACCTGCTCTACGGCCTGCGCGAGGCGATCCACATGCTCGAGGAAGAGGGCCTTGCCAACGTCTTCGCGCGCCACGACCGCCATGCGGAGGCCACCCGCCGCGCGGTGCGCGCCTGGGGGCTCGAGATCCTCTGCCAGGACGCGGCGGCATACAGCTCGTCGCTCACCGCGGTCATGATGCCGCCCGGCCACGACGCCGACCGCTTCCGCGCAGTCGTCCTGCAGCATTTCGACATGTCCCTGGGCCAGGGGCTCACCAAGCTCTCCGGGAAGATCTTCCGCATCGGCCACCTGGGCGATTTCAACGACCTCATGCTGATGGGCACGCTCGCCGGCGTCGAGATGGGGCTGGAGCTCGCCGGCGTGCCGCACCGCAGGGGCGGCGTGCAGGCCGCCATGGAGCACCTGCAGGAAAGCGCCCGCCGCGCCCAGGCCGCCCGCCGGGCCGCGTGAGCCTGATACAGTAGCCGCACTGCCGATGCGCCGGTACAGGCGCACGAACGACACCCACAATACGAGGAGACCCAACATGAGCAAAGCATCGAGGATCGGCCTGGCGTTTGGCGCAGCCGCGGTCGCGTGCGCCCTGCAGGCGTTCGCGGCGGACGTGACGTTGAGGGCGTCGCACCAGTTCCCCGGCGGCAAGGGCGACGTGCGCGACGACATGGTGCAGATGATCGCCAAGGAGGCAAAGGCGGCCAACGTGGGCCTGGAGGTCCAGGTCTATCCGGGCGCCTCGCTCTTCAAGCCCAACGACCAGTGGAACGCGATGGTGAACGGGCAGCTCGACATCACGCTCTTCCCGCTCGACTACGCGAGCGGCAAGGTGCCCACGTTCAGCGCGACGCTGATGCCGGGCCTCATCCGCAGCCAGGAACGCGCCAAGCGCATCAACCAGTCGCAGTTCATGAAGGACGTGCGCGCCGAGATCGAGAAGCACGGCGTGATGGTGCTCTCCGACGCATGGTTCGCGGGCGGCATGGCCGCCAAGGGCAGCTGCATCGTCCATCCCAACGACCTCAAGGGCAGGAAGTTCCGCGCCGCGGGGCCGACGTTCGCCTCCATGTGGGAGACGGCCGGCGCGAGCATCGTGAGCCCGCCGTCCAACGAGATCTACAACGCCTTCCAGAGCGGCGTGGTGAACGCCACCGACACGAGCCTGGGCACGTTCGCGTCCATGCGGCTCTACGAGGTCACCGACTGCCTCACCGCGCCCGGCGACAACGCCCTCTGGTTCATGTACGAGCCGGTGCTCATGTCCAAGAAGACGTTCGACCGCCTCGACAAGAAGCAGCAGCAGGCCCTGCTCGACGCGGGCAGGAAGGCGCAGGCGTACTACGAGGGCAAGGCCGACGAGGTCAACAAGGAGGCGATCAAGGCCTTCGAGGACCACAAGGCGAAGGTCGTCACGCTCTCCGACGCCGACTACCAGGCCTGGCTCGACGTGGCGAAAAAGAGCAGCTACGCGCGCTTCGCCAAGGACGTTCCCGACGGCCAGAAGCTGATCGACGAAGCGCTCTCGGTCAAATGAAGCGCGGCAAGGGCGCCCTCGATGCCTACATCGAGGGCGTCCGGTTCTTGTCGCGCGCCGCGGGCGTCACGGCGGCGGCGCTGATGGCGCTCGCCGTGCTCGTGATCTGCGACATGGTGATCGAGCGCTACGTCCTCAACCTCACGACCATCTGGCAGATCGACGTCGTGACCTACGCCATCGTGGGCGCGACCTTCGTGGGCAGCGCCTACGTGCTGCTGCACCGGGGGCACGTCAACGTGGACGTCCTGCCGATGTGGCTGCCGCGGCGCCCGCGCTACTGGCTCGCGCTCTTCACCGTCGTCCTGTCCCTCGCGTTTTGCGCGACCCTCTTCGTCCTGTGCACCGGTTACTGGTACGAGGCGTATTCGGAAACCTGGCGCTCCAACACGGTGTGGCGCGCGCGGCTGTGGATTCCCTATCTCTCGATGCCGATCGGCCTCGGGCTGCTGGTCCTGCAATACGTGGCGGAGCTCGCGAGCCTCGTCACCGGCCGGTCCCGTCCCTTCGGCATCGACAAGGCCTAGGGCATGACGCCCACGACCCAGGGGATGATCGTGCTCGCGGCCACGCTCCTGCTGCTGTTCTCGGGAGTGCCGGTCGCGTTCGGGCTGGGCGCGACCTCGGTGGTGTTCCTGCTCATCTTCCACGGCTTCGACGGCATCCGCGTGGTGGCCGAGACGTTCTGGTCGAGCCTGGACGACTTCACGCTGGTCTCGATCCCGATGTTCGTGATGATGGGCGCGGCCATCGGCTCGTCGCCCGCGGGCAAGGACCTGTACGAGGCGCTCGACCGCTGGCTCTACCGGCTCCCGGGCGGCCTCGTGATCTCGAACCTCGGCGCGTGCGCGATCTTCGCGGCCCTCACCGGGTCGTCCCCGGCGTGCTGCGCGGCCATCGGCCGCATGGGCATCCCGGAGATGCGCCGCCGCGGCTACCCCGACGACGTCGCGACGGGATCGATTTGCGCCGGCGGCACGCTGGGGATCCTCATCCCGCCCTCGATCACGTTCATCCTGTACGGGATCGCGACCGAGACGTCGATCGGCAGGCTCTTCCTCGCGGGCGTGGTCCCCGGCCTGTTGCTCACCGGGCTCTTCATGGCGTGGACGCTCTTCATCATCTGGAAGCGCGGCTTCCGCTCGCACGCGAGCGACTTCCGCTACAGCTGGAAGGAGAAGCTCACCTCGATCCCGAAGGTCGCGCCGTTCGTGGCCATCATCGTGGGCGTGATGTGGGTGCTCTACGGCGGCGTGGCGACGCCGTCGGAGGCCGCGGGGGTGGGCGCCGCCCTGTGCGTGATCCTCGCCGTGGTGATCTACCGCATGTGGAAGCCGAAGGACTGGTGGCTGATCATGCGCGACACGATGCGCGAGTCCGTCATGATCCTCATGATCATCGCGGGGGCCGTGCTCTTCGGCTACATGCTCACGTCGCTCTACCTCACGCAGACGCTCGCCCAGGGCATCGCCGACATGCACATGAACCGCTGGGCGCTGATGGGCATGATCAACGTCTTCCTGCTGGTGTGCGGATTCTTCATCCCGCCGGCGGCGATCATCCTGATGACGAGCCCCATCCTGCTGCCCATCATCACGGCCGCCGGCTTCGACCCCGTCTGGTTCGGCGTGATCCTCACGATCAACATGGAAGTGGGGCTCATCCACCCGCCCGTCGGCCTCAACATCTACATCGTGAATTCCATCGCGCCCGACGTGCCGGTCACCACGGTGATGTGGGGCACCATCCCGTACGTGCTGTGCATGTTCCTGGCGATCGTGATCCTGTCGTTCTTCCCGGAGATCGCCACCTGGCTGCCGGACACGCTGATGGGACCTGCCCACCGATAGGGACGCGCAACTGGCCGACATCGACATCCGCCGCCTGCATCCGCTGGGCCTCGCCGGCGCGCGCGCCGCAGCCGAGCGCCTGGTGGCGGAGCTCGGACGGCGCTTCGGCCTGCGGGGCCGCTGGGAAGGCGACGTGATGCGCTTCGAGCGGCCCGGCGTCACGGGCTCGCTCTCGCTCTCCGAGAAGGACTTGCACCTCACGGTGGCCCTGGGCTTCCTCCTCAAGGCGATGAAGGGGCCGATCCACTCGGCCGTGACGCAGGAGCTGGACAAGCTCTTCGCTACGCCGAGAACGGATCCTCCGCCCCGCTGAAGAGCTTCTCGAGGATGCGCCCCTCGCGCCGCGAGAAGGTCTCCAGGAATTCGTGGGCCCCGTGCATGTCGCGGAAGGCCTCGAATCCCCGCTCCAGGAAATCCTGCAGGTCGGCGAGCCCCGCCACGCGCGCGGGCTGGCGCATGAGCTTCAACGTATGCGAGATGAACGGCTTTCGCACCAGGCCATCGAGGCGGCGCCCCACGGCGGCGACCAGCGCGACCTGCCGTTCGCGTTCCTCGCGCGTGGAGCTCTCGCGGTAGGCCGCGGCGTAGGCCGCATCGTCGAGGTGTGCGTCGCCCAGCGCCGCGGCGAGCCGCTGGTCCAGGGCTTCGGAGAGCGCCTCGAGCTCGATGGCGTGCGCCGCGGTCTCGACCGCGGAAGCGGGCAGCACGCGCGACATCACCGGGACGATCTTCAGCATCTCGCGGTCGCGCGCGCTGAAATCCTTCTCGCCATAGAGGTCCTCGAGGAAGAAGCGCGTGGCCGCGCGGTAGCGGGGCTGCGCCGAGAGATCGGCGTAGGTGTGCGCGAGCCGCTTCGCCTGCGCTCGCTTCACGTCCGCAAGGCGCCTGGGCTTGTGGCGGCCGTGCCCGCGCAGCTCCTTCAGCGCGCGCAGGTGGCCGGCCAGGTCATGGGCGTGCTGGGTGATGGCTTGCCTCCGCCAAATGCTTGAACTTGCATATGAAATTCATGTCCCCTCCGGTATAATGCGGGGCCGCGCGCGAGCCATGTCGGATTTCGCGTCGCAACTTGCCAAAAGCAGGAAAGGAAACGCCATGAGCGACAAAATCGCTCTCGAGCGCCGCTACGGCGCCACGAACTACGATCCGCTCCCCGTCGTGCTTTCGCGCGGCGAAGGCGTCTGGCTCTGGGACGACCAGGACCGCCGCTACCTCGACATGCTCTCCGCCTATTCGGCCGTGAGCTTCGGCTACGGCCACCCGCGCCTCGTCGCCGCGCTCGAATCGCAGGCAAGGCGCCTCGCCGTCACCTCGCGCGCGTTCTACAGCGACCGCCTGCCGCCCTTCCTCGCCAGGATCTGCGAAGTGACCGGCATGGACCGCGCGCTGCCCATGAGCACCGGCGCCGAGGGCGTCGAGACCGCGATCAAGTGCTCGCGCAAGTGGGCCTATACCGTGAAGAAAGTCCCCGCGAACCAGGCGAAGATCATCGTCTGCAAGGCGAACTTCCACGGGCGCACGTCCACCATCGTGGGCTTCTCCTCGGAGGAGCAGTACCGCGAGGGCTTCGGTCCCTACGCGGACGGTTTCGTCTCCATCCCGTTCGGCGACACCGCCGCGCTCGAAGCGGCCATCACGCCGGAAACCGCGGCGTTCCTCGTGGAGCCCATCCAGGGCGAGGCCGGCATCATCGTGCCGCCCGAGGGCTACCTCACCAGGGCGCTCGAGATCTGCCGCCGCCACAACGTGCTCATGATCGTGGACGAAGTGCAGACCGGCCTTGGGCGCACGGGCAAGGTCCTCGCGATCCACCACGAGGGCATCAAGCCCGACGGCATCATCCTCGGCAAGGCGCTCGGCGGCGGGCTGATCCCCGTCTCCGCCTTCGCCGCCCGCGAGGAGGTGATGGGCGTGTTCCGTCCCGGCGACCACGGCAGCACCTTCGGCGGCAATGCGCTGGGCGCGGCCGTGGGCCTCGAGTCGCTCAACGTGCTCCTCGACGAGAAGCTCGCGGAGCGCGCGGCCGCCATGGGCGCCTACCTGCTCCATCGGCTGCAGGCCATCTCCAGCCCCGTGGTGAAGGACGTGCGCGGCAAGGGCCTGCTCATCGGCCTGGAGCTGGACACCCAGCGCGTGGGCGCGCGCCAGTTCGTGGAGACGCTGCTCAAGCACGGCGTCCTCAGCAAGGACACGCACAAGACCGTGGCGCGCTTCGCGCCGCCACTCATCATCGACCGCGAGCAGATCGACTGGGGCGTCACGCGCATCGTCGAGGCGCTGAAGGAGTACGGGCCGGTTTACGAGAAGGCGGCCTAGCCGGCCGCCGCGTGCCGCGGCTCGGGGTGCGGGGGCGTGTCCTTCACCTCGCGCCGCAGCACCTTGCCCACGTTGGTCTTGGGCAGCTCCTTCCAGAACTCCACCACCCGCGGCACCTTGTAGCCGGTGAGGTTCTTGCGGCAGTGCTCGATCACCTGCTCGCGGGTAAGCGACGGATCCCTGCGCACGATGACCACGCGCACCACCTCGCCCGAGTGCACGTCGGGCGCGGCCACCGCGCACACCTCGGCCACGCCGGGCAGCATGGCGATCACGTCCTCGACCTCGTTGGGGAAGACCTTGAAGCCCGAGACCACGATCATGTCCTTCTTGCGGTCGACGATCTTCACGTAGCCCTCGGGCGTCATGAGCCCGATGTCGCCGGTGCGGAACGCCCCGTCGGCCGTCATCACCTTGGCGGTCTCGTCCGGACGGTTCCAGTAGCCCTTCATCACCTGCGGGCCCTTGATGCAGATCTCGCCGGTGTCGCCCAGCGGCAGGATGTGGCCCTGGTCGTCGCGGATGGTGACGACGGTGGAGGGAATCGGCAGCCCCGCCGTCCCGTTGTATTCGAAGCCCGCCACGAGCGGGTTGATGCAGGCGCCCGGCGAGGTTTCCGTGAGCCCGTAGGCCTCCAGCAGCGGGCAACCGGTGAGCTGCTTCCAGCGCTCGGCCACGGCCCTTTGCACGGCCATCCCGCCGCCCAGCGTGAGCTTGAGCCCCGTGAAGTCGAGCTGGGTGAAGCCCGGCGCGTTCATGAGCGCGGCGAAGAGCGTGTTCACGCCCGAGATCGAGGTGAAGCGGTATTTCGCGAGCTCCCGCACGAAGCCCGGCAGGTCGCGCGGGTTGGTGATGAGAACGTTGTGCGCGCCGATCTTCATGTTGGTGAGGCAACTGCCGGTGAGCGCGAAGATGTGGTACAGGGGCAGCGCCGTGATCACCAGCTCCTTGCCCTGCTCCAGCCCGTTGCCGATCCAGGCGCTCACCTGCTGCAGGTTGGAGACGATGTTGCCGTGCGTGAGCATCGCGCCCTTGGAGACACCCGTCGTGCCCCCCGTGTACTGGAGGAAGGCGATGTCGTCGTGGGTGAGTGCGGGCTCGTCGTGGCGGTGGCGCGCGCCCTCGGCAAGCGCCCTGCGGATGGGCACGGCGCCGGGAATCCTCCATGCCGGCACCATCTTGCGCTTGTACTTCACGACCCAATTCACGATGAGCGACCTCGGGAACGGGAGCAGGTCGCCCAGCTGGCTCACCACCACGTGCTTCACGCCGGTGCGCAGGATCACCTCTTCCAGCGTGTGGGCGAAGTTCTCGAGGATCACGATCGCCCGGGCGCCGGCGTCGTTCAGCTGGTGCTCGAGCTCGCGCGGCGTGTACAGCGGGTTGCAGTTCACCACCACCAGCCCCGCGCGCAGGATGCCGAAGAGCGCCACCGGGTACTGCAGCACGTTGGGCATCATGATCGCCACGCGGTCGCCGCGCGCGAGGCCCGCCACGTTCACGAGCCAGCTCGCGAAACGCAGCGAGAGGCGGTCGAGCTCCGCGTAGTCGAGCGTGGCGTCCAGGCACGTGAACGCGGGAAGCGTGGCGAACCGGCTGCAGCTCTCGGCGAGGATCTCGCGGATGTTGGCGTAGCGGTTCACGTCCGCTTCGGCCGGGACGCCCGGGGGATACGACCTGAGCCAGATGCGCGGGTCCGCGGGGTCCGTTTCGGTGGGGGTCGCCATGGGTTCGATCGGAGCTGACGGGGGCAAGTGTACCCGAGGGGCGCGAACGAACCGCGCCCGCGCGGCGCCTAGGCGAGCGCGGCGATCACGTCCATCTCCACCAGGAACCCGTGGTGCAGGGCCGCCACGGGCACGACCGTGCGCGCGGGCTTGTGCGCGCCCATGCGCTCGGCGTAGACCGCGTTGAACCGTGGCCAGTAGGAGACGTCGGCGACATAGACGGTCGCCTTGAGGATGAGGTCGGGGCGGCTGCCCGCGGCCGCGAGGATGGCGAACACGTTGTCGATCACGCGGTGCGCCTGCTCCTCGAAGGTGGCGAGGCGCCGGTCCGGCTCGCCCGGGACCATGGGCAGCTGGCCCGCCACGTAGGCGAGGCCGCCGTGCACCACCGCCTGCGAATAGTGCCCGCCCGCGGCCGGGGCGCCGGTTGTCGAGATGAGCTTCACGAGGCCTCCAAAAAAAAGCCGGTCGAACACGACCGGCCTCTTCCCCCTTTTTCCGCCGGCCGGGGCCGGCGGGCATGCATGTCACTTCAGGTGCTTGGCCACCAGCTTGGTCATCTCGAACATCGAGACCTGGCGCTTGCCGCCGAAGACGTCGCGCAGCTTGTCGTCGGCGTTGATCATGCGGCGGTTGGTCTTGTCCTGCAGGTTGTTCTTCTTGATGTAGCCCCACAGCTTGCTGGTGACTTCCGTGCGCGGCATCGGGCTGGCGCCCACGACCGCTGCGAGCGTCGAGCTGGGCGTCATCGGCTTCATGAAGGCGGCATTGGGCTTGCGCTTGGCTGCCGGCTTCTTCGCCTTGACCGCGGCTTTCTTCGGTGCGGCCTTCTTCATCGGCTTGCGGGCGGCCGGCTTCTTCGCTGCCTTCTTCGATCCCTTCTTGCCTTTCTTAGATGCCATTGTATGAGTCCTCCAATCGGGGTGGTTCTGGTGGTGTCGTAGAGTTGTGAGCATCTCGCCCTAGGGCGCGACAGCGAGAGGATGCGCAAGGCCACTACGCTTGTCAACCGTTTTCACTCTGGCGAAGGTCTTTTGCGCGCCCGACGTATCGCTTGCGCAACACGCCGCGCGCGTTAACATGAGCCCATGACCACGCCGCTCAGGCCCGGAGACCCCGCGCCGGATTTCTCGGGCAGCACGACCGGCGGCAAGCGCGTTTCGCTTGCCGACTACCGCGGGCGAAAGCTGGTGCTCTACTTCTACCCGAGGGACGACACGCCGGG
>Ga0335069_10010623_pt1 | contig 13038 bp, 13 predicted proteins | sample Lox_Sample_11_FD_206714 | JGI IMG/M metagenome (GOLD analysis project Ga0335069, IMG submission 206714) | Soil microbial communities from Loxahatchee National Wildlife Refuge, Florida, United States - Lox_Sample_1.1 | ecosystem: Environmental > Terrestrial > Soil > Wetlands | place: USA... | reverse complement strand
TGCCACGCGTCTTCAGGTCTTACGTGAAAGCCGTTGATGTCGTTCAGGTACCCATCCCAGGTTTCGGCCACTACTGGCAGCGACCACCAGTAGCCTTCCATGTCGGGAGATCCGTGTTTCACCTTCCAGGAGATCACCGCATCGCGTACCACGCCGACGCTATGCGTGTTCGTGATCATGACCGGGCCGTTCAGGAATCCGGAGTCGTCGACCCACGTGGTTCCAGTCATCTCGCCGTTGCCGTTCAGAGTGAACCACGCGGCGAAAACTGCATCATTGGAGGACTTGCCGCGGGGGTGGATGGCCGTGACACCGGTCCGCACGGGGCCCTGGCCGACGACAAGCTTGCCCTGTCCGGAAATTAGGGTAGTGTGGCCGACCTCGACGCCTTTGACGTCTGTGATTGCATTGTTCAGACCCGGAGTACCGTCGAAGGGAACGCCCAGATCGCGGGCGCGCGGCTTGGATAGCGCGGACAAGAACGTGGAGAAAACAACGCCAATAATCGTGACAACCCAAATGTGCGAGCGAAACATGGGCCCTCCGGGCAAGCAGGCAGTATAAAGGATCAGGGCGCTCCCACCCGCCGCTGAAACAAATTCCAGATTCATCCGAATCGACAGAATTTGGCATCTAATCGTTCCTCAAAGTTGCTTGCGGTAAAATTGCAAAATTGCTTGTTTTTTCCGGAGAACGCTATGGATAGCTGGAAGAAGGCTGCGGTGATGGGGGCGATTGGGGCGGCGACATTCCTGTTTCTAAAGAAGAAGTATCCTGCTGGAGTATTGGCGACGGGCGTTGGCCTTGCGGTATTAGCTTCTGAATACCCGGAAAAGTTTGAACGCGTGCGGCGGTCTCTGCCGGAGTATTTCGAGCGTGGCATGCAGGTCATGGAAATGGCGGGAAAAGCTGGCAGGCGCATTACTGAAGCTGCAGGACGCGGTGGCTTCGATTTGTGGGAAGAACTCGGCGGATAGGCGTCAGCCGGTCTCGGATTTCAAGCCTCAGCATTTTTCCAAAGGTATGTTTCAACCGTGCTCCACACCGCGAACGTGCGCGGATTCGACCTTCGGAGGTCCGTGGCTAGTCGATCCCGAGTTGTTTTCTCGCGTCGGGGCTGAGCCGCTCCGGAGTCCAAGGTGGGGTCCAGACCACATTCACGGCAGCATTGCGGATGCCGGGTAACTGCTCGAGACGCGATTTGACTTGCATGCTGATATTGACGTGCTCGGGGCAGCCCTGGGCGGTGAGGGTCATCTCGACCGTGACATCCTGTCTGTCGTCCGGGGCTGGGGCAAATGCCACGTTGTAGATGAGGCCGAGATCGACGATGTTCACGGGAATTTCCGGGTCGTAGCAGCTCCTCAGCGCGCTCATGACGTCCTGTTCGCTCACTGCCATTCGGGTTCTCCTCCGTTCAGTTTACAGCTTGCGGCCATTCGCGGGAGGCCGACCGTTGGTGGGTCAGAGGGATTCGTGTTGCAGGCCCAGCGCATGTTCGAGATGCGTCAAGAGCCGAGTATCGTCTCCGAGCAGCAATAGACGGTTATGGTCCTTGAGAAAGTACTGCCGCCGAGCGCTCTCCAACACGTTTCCGTGCATCCGCGGGGTTCCTGAGGTTTTGTGGATGTAACCGTCCCCCTTGCGTTGCTCCTTGATTTGGAATTCCGCAAAAGTCTGGTTGCTCGGCAAAAAGACGGCATCAATGTCGCCAAGATCCGTGCGCAAACCAGCCTCGCCCAGAATTGTGCTGTGCGCAACATCGCCGTCCCACAGGCTGAACATGCTGCTGAACTTTGTCTCGAACGTGCAATACACGCGAAAGCCATGATCTTCGAGAGTTTTCTTCAGTTGGAGGGCGTCTGCGTATGCCGGATCGCTGGACGAAAGGAGAAGCTGCGATGGTGGGCAAGGCGCCGATTGCGCACGGAGATCGTAGGCTGTACCTATGAGAAGGAGGACTGAAAATGAAAAGCACGCGCGAAGGTACCGCATATTCAACTCCTCACGCCCGGTTTTTCGTAAGTCTAGCACGTGCGTGTCATGGGCCCGGGTATACCCGATCTTGCTTCTCTGCTAGATTCGTGTCGTATGAGTCCCGAGATACGCAAGAGGATCCAGTGGGCACTGCTGGCCGCGTTGGTGCTGGCGACACTTCGCGCCGGCTACATCTTTTATCAGCGATATGAGGACCGGCTTGCCTTGGAAAGCAAGAAGCGGGCCGAGGCGATTGGCTATTCGAACCCCGATTACTATGTCCATCCGAAGAAGCTGTATCCGTATGATTTGAAGACCGCGCGGCAACTCACGGAACAGCCTGTATGGGTGATGGAGGGATACCGATATACCTACTACGCTTATCAGCCCGCGAGCAAGCGTGTCGATTTCGCCCATGATGCCGGGCTGCTCGGTCCGATTGAGAAGCTTGCAATCAAAGACGTGGTTCTGGCCGCCAACCGAGTGACGGGGCAGCCCAAGCAGATCGTTGCTGTCTTTGAAAAGGATGACAAGCCCTGTGCCGTTCCCATCGGGTATGTATCGGAAGATGGCGACTACAAGATTTACTCGGACGAGATGTTTTTCATCCAGGACCCCCATGTTCTGTACAAACACTGGCCGGCGGATGTTTGGCAGGCGGTGGAACAGCATCAGGTCAAACCTGGCATGAACGAAATGCAGGCTGACTTCGCGATCGGGATGGGCACGCCCGACGCCGGCGACACTTCGTATGAAAAGACCCTTCGGTATCCCAACGGTGGCAAGCCGCTCGTGATCATCTACCACGATAGCAAAGCCGCCGAGATCAAGCCTGGGACACCACCGTAACCTCGAAAGGTGTTGTTCTCACAGAAGGTTGCTCTGCCTTGTGCTAGGATGCCGGGCAAAGTTCGTTGTGCTCGGAGGAGTTATGACCACGGCACTCAGACCCCTGAGTACGGGAGAATTGCTGGACCGTACTTTCTCGCTATATCGGAGCCACTTTGGGTTATTTGTGGGCATCTCCGCGCTGCCCTATCTGGCAGTGCTGGCTTATCGTTTGATCGGACTAACCTTTATTTCTCCGACTCCGCAAATTTCCAACGTCTTGATGAGCTTTCTTTGGTCAATCGGATCGCTGTTCCTGCTCGCGATTGTGAGTGCCGCATCGCAGGCCGCCACCGTGGTTGCGGTTTCGAACCTTTATCTTGACCGACCGGCTAGCGTCATGGACTCGTTCTCCACGGTGAAGAATCAAATTGCTGGCGTCATCGGACTATCGTTTCTTGTAAGTCTCGCCGCTGGAATGGCCTGCCTGGCTCTCCTGGTGCCGGGCATTCTGCTGTTCATCATGTGGTCGCTGGGAGTGCCGGTGAAAATTCTCGAGCACAAAGGAGTACTTGATTCCATGTCACGCAGCATGGAGCTGACGAAAGGCAGCCGCGGGCGGATTTTCGTTATCGGTTTGCTCGTCCTGGTTTTGGCGATCGCGATCAGCTGGCTGCTGCAGTGGCCGATTTTGATTGCTGCGGGATTCAGCCTGCGAGGCGGGATCCAACATATGAGCATAGCTTGGCAGGTGGCACTGGTGGTGGCGGAATTTGTGTCCAGATGCCTGGTCGGCGCTCTTATGACGATTGCGCTTTCTCTGGTGTATTACGACCAACGCGTGCGCAAAGAAGCGTTCGATCTGCAACTGATGATGTCCACCATTGATGCGGCTGCGCCGCCGAGTTTCCCAGCACAAGTCGGCGCATGACGAGATGGCGGACGCACTTCCTGACCGCGCTTCTGCTCGGGGCAGCGCTTTCCTGCCCGGCGGATTCTGTGCCGCCAACCGCTCTTACACCTGAGCAATATCGCTCGCAAATTGATCTGTTAAACGCAGCGGCTGCGCAGCTCGGTGGCTCTGGAGGAGCGACTCCCGGTGCCCTGGAACACTTGCCCCAGAGTTGGAAACTGCATACGGACCAGGGCGATTTCGAGATCTCCAGCGAAGGACTGCGGCGGGATGTTCGCCGCTACAACAGCGAGCGAAATGCAACGAACGCTGAGGCCATTCGCACCCGCCTCGAGAGCTTGCAGCGTGATATTGACGACTTTGAGAGACCCCCTGCAGACGACACGGCCGTCCGATCGGAGCTGGCCACGATCCTTGCGCACAAGGAGTTTCGAGATGTACACGGTCCCACCTGGGGCGACCGGTTGAAGCGTTGGATCTTCGAGAAGCTGGCACAGTTCCTTGGCCGTCTATTCCGCTCCAGCGCGATTCCCAACATCGGGAAGTATTTCGTGTATGGACTCATGGCGCTTGCTGGCCTGGCACTTCTGTACATCCTGTATCGAAGCATCTTGCGCGACCAGGGCTTTGAGCAGGTTATTCCGACGGACCTGCCAGTTTCGGCCAAAGAGTGGAGTATCTGGCTGTCGGAGGCGCGTGGGGCAGCTGCACGGGGTGACTGGCGCGACGCCGTCCACCTCGCGTATTGGGCGGGGATCTCGTTTCTCGAGCAGCAAGGATTCTGGAAGCCCGACCGCGCGCGGACTCCTCGGGAGTACTTGCGGTTGATCTCGCCGACCAGTGAACAGCGCGAGACGCTGTCGGTGCTCACTCGCATCTTTGAACTTGCCTGGTACGGGAAGAGAGAAGCGACCGAAGATACCTTCTCGCAAACGCTCGAGCAACTGGAGAAGCTTGGATGCCGTTGAACATTGATCCGCGCGACCGCAAGCTTCTGGTGGGAGCCGGAATTGTATTTGTACTTCTGATCGCCGGCGGCGTTTTCTTCGGGAGCGAACAGGGCGAGAAGAGCGAGGTCCCAAGCACGTATTCGACTGGCTCCGGAGGTGCGAAGGCAGCCTATCTTTTGCTATCGCAGTTGGGCTACAAGATCCAGCGCTGGGAGCGCCCGCTTGTCGATCTTCCGAAAAACGCTACCCTGGTGCTGGCCGATCCAATGGAGGCGCCTACGCGGGAGGAACGCCAGTCTCTCGAGAAGTTTCTCTCGGATGGTGGTCGCATTATCGCTACCGGGATGTTTTCCGGAACGTTCTTGCCGGAAAATGAGGCCGTCCCAGACATTTTGTTGGGAGTGAGCGAGAAGAAGGTCTCGGCCATGGCCCCATCGGCGATCACGCGTGCTGCACCACAGATCACGATTGCCCCGCAGGCTCGCTGGCAATCGTACGCAGCCGCATACGCGCTGTATGGAGAGAAGGACGCACTTTTTGTTGTGAAGTATCCGTACGGGCGCGGAGAGGTGCTGTGGTGGGCGGCCGCCACTCCGCTGACCAATGCGGGATTGAAAGAGCCGGGAAACCTGGAGTTTCTGCTGGCTAGCGTGGGCGGCGCGGAAAATCCCATTCTTTGGGATGAATACGTCCATGGATATCGTGTGGATCTCGGCTCGTCAGTCGCGCACTCTCCGGTGAAATGGGTGCTGCTGCAGCTTGCACTGCTTGGACTGGCCGTGGTGGCAACATTTTCGCGCAGGAGCGGACCGATATCGGCTGCCGAGCGTGTGGTGCGACTGTCTCCCTTGGAATTTGTGCAGACGCTGGGCGGATTGTACGAAAATGCGGGAACGGCATCGGTGGCGGTCGACATCTGTTATCAGCGCTTCCGCTATTGGCTTACCCGGCGCCTCGGAGTGGCCAACAACATCTCCATGACCGATCTGCAAGCCGCGGTGCGCGAGCGCTTCGCGCCTAAGGATGATCACTTGGCTGCCATCCTACGCCGCTGCGAGTCGGCCAAGGCCGATCCCTACCTGAGCGAAGACGAGGCGCTACACCTAGTGCAGGAACTGGACGGATACGCGTCGCGCTGGAAGCTGTTTCAAGGTGGCCGGAAGGAGAAAGGTGAATGAAAGCGGTTCCGGAACTGATCGAACACATACGCGGTGAGATGAGCAAAGTTGTCGTGGGGCAGGAGGAACTGCGAAACCAGTGCATCATCGCGCTGCTGTGCCGTGGCCACGTGCTGTTGGAGGGAGTACCGGGAATCGCCAAGACTCTCACCGTGAAGGCTCTGTCCCGGCTGCTGCGGTTGCAGTTTCAGCGCGTGCAGTGCACGTCAGACCTGATGCCGGCCGATATCGTTGGAACCAATGTGCTGAATATGGCAAGCAGCACGTTCCAACTGCATCCGGGTCCGGTGTTCACGGATCTGCTGCTGGTGGATGAAATTAACCGCATGCCTCCGCGCACGCAGGCCGCGCTGCTGGAGTGTATGGAAGAGCACCAGGTCACCATCGATGGGAAGGGATATGCTCTGTCCCAATTCTTCACAGTATTTGCGACGCAGAATCCCATTGAGTTCGAGGGCACGTATCCACTGCCCGAGGCGCAGCTCGACCGCTTCCTGCTCAAGCTGCGCGTTACATACCCCGCACAGCGCGACGAGGTGCAGTTGCTCGCGAATGTGCAGAACGGTTTTGAATCGCGGGAACTTGAGCAGATGGATCTAAAGCCAATCCCACCCGATCTGCTGGGAATGGCGCAGCAGGAGACCAAGGCCGTTACAGTGCAGGAGGCGCTGTTCGGATACATCGTACAGGTGGTCCGGCGCACTCGGGACTGGCCCTCGCTGTCATTGGGAGCCAGCCCGCGCGCCGCGGTGAGCCTAATGGCTGTGTCCAAGGCCTACGCTGCTATCGACGGCCGCGATTACGTAATACCCGATGATGTGAAAGCGGCCGCGCGACCCGTATTGCGCCATCGCCTCATGCTGAGGCCGGAAGCCGATCTGGAGGGCGTGAGTCCGGATCAGGTCATTGAAGAAGTGCTTCGGGCCGTGGAAGTTCCGAAATAGAGCCGACCGAGACTTCATTGAACGCACAACCCACATTGATCCCGGCTGACATCGAGGCCGCGACACGGTCTTACAAGCGGATTGGTGTCGCTTTTGGTGATCGCTTCTTCATGCTGCTCTTCGTAGGACTTGTGTGGCTGGGGCCAGTTTTTTTCGATGCCCGCTTCGTCTATGGCATGTTGGCCTGGGATGGACTGGTGCTGCTGCTGTGGGTGATTGATCTCGCCCGGATGCCGCGCCCGGGGCAGCTTTCGGTGAGGCGGAGCTGGAAAGCGCCACCGGCTTTGTCCATCGAGTCGGATGTCGAGCTCATGTTGAAGAATTCTTCGGGTGCGAGTCTTTATTCCAAGCTGATCGACTCGGTACCGCCACAGATGCGCAGTGAACCCCCGACTATCGCGATTCGCTCCCGCGCGAGGAGTGAGAGTGCGGCTTCATACCGAATACGCCCGCAGCAGCGTGGAGATGCGCAACTCGGAGAATGCTACGTCCGCTATCAAAGTCTATTTCGCATCGCTGAGCGCTGGGTGCGTGCTCCTCTCGCCCAGACGATCCGGATCTATCCCGATCTTGATGAGGCGAAACGCCACTCGATCTATCTGCTGCGAAGCCGGCAGATTGCGATGGAGAAGCGGCGTACCCGCATGCGGGGGATTGGGCGCGAGTTCGAGAGCCTGCGCGAGTACCAGGAAGGGGACGAATACCGCGACATTTGTTGGACTGCGTCTGCGCGCCGCGCCAAACTGGTTACGCGCGTCTATCAGATGGAGCGCAGCCAGACAGTCTGGATTGTGATCGATTCGGGGCGGCTGATGCGAACTCGCGTAGGACCTCTAAGTAAGCTCGACAAGGCAGTGAATTCTGCGCTCAGCTTGGCCCAGGTTGCCTTGTACTCAGGAGACCGGGTTGGCCTGATTGCGTATGGGAGGGGAATCCGCCAGCATTTGCCCGCTGCCAAGGGAAGCACGCATCTGCGCCAACTGATTGATCAACTGGCATTGGTCCACGAAGAGGGAGCCGAGGCGGACCACCTGCAGATGGCGGGACGCCTGCTTACGGATCAAAAACGGCGCAGCCTGATCGTATGGCTTACGGATCTGGCCGAAACCGCTATGACGCCCGAAGTCATAGAGGCGGCTTCGATCATGATGCCGCGTCATTTGCTTCTGTTCGTTGTTGTCGGGCAACCGGACTTGGGAGGGCTGGCAGCTATGGTTCCAAAGAGCGAGTCGGAGATGTATCGGGTCGCAGCCGCGCAGGAGATGGTGCACCGCCGGGAGTTGCTGCTGGCGCGACTGCGCGAACGTGGTGCCCTCGCCATGGAAGTCAGTTCGGGACCAGTCTCGCCCGTGCTGGTCAATGCGTACTTGCAGATTAAGGAACGGAATCAGCTGTGAAACTTCCGAGTGTGCTCAATTCGGCTTGCTAGCGTCCTGGTCGTGTCTGACGAAACATTCCATATGCGCCTCTTTACCGGGTTGCATCCGGACAGATGGGCGCTGCCGCCGCGTGATTGGCTGCTTACACAAAGTGCAGAATACTTCCGGTTGAGGCCCTTTCCGCACCAAAGCGCTTTGTCTCTTTCCCTTTCTCACTTGCGAGGAATATTCCAAACCGATAGTTTTTCGACCGAACTCTAGCCTTTCTGTGGTCGTGTTTCAAGTAATGGCGTTCTTTGGCGCACTTGAAACGGGCTTTTCATGATGGATTTCAGGAGGGGGATTTATTCACGGTCGCGGGATTTTTCCCGTCTGGCTTGGTCCAGGCGGTCGCACAGAGCTTTAACCAGCAGCGCGAGTTTTTTCGGATCCGTTTCCATGGAGGCGCGTTCAGCGATAGCGTGCCAGTCGGGGTCTGGGAATTGCGTGCGATACGAGTTGCCGGTGTCGGTCGTTCTCGGATCTTGAGCCTGCGAGTCCATGCACTTAGTTGGTGCTCTGCTTCAGCCGTGAGGTCAACGCATCCGAGTCCAGGATGCGGTCAACGATGGCGACCTCAATGGCGTTCTCTCTGATTCGGTCCATCCGTTCACGAATAGCATCCTGCAGTTGCTCGGCCGCAGGCCGAACGTCTTCAAATTCCTGTGCTCTCACAAGTTTCGCGCACAATGTGGTGATCTGGTCTTGCATGAGTCCAAGACGACAGTACCAACTGGGCCCTTCATTGCTAATCAGGTGGAAAGCTTAGGGCGCCAATGTGTCTTCTGGATACGGGCTCTAAGGTTTGCAGCGGGCCGTCGGGAAAACCTTCGTTTCGGGTGCAGCAAAGCGCCATTTCGGCGCAATTGGCTCAGAGGAACGACTGGAAGGCCCGGTTTGTACGGTGCTTCACCTAGAGCGGCTCATTCGACCCATGTAGTTGGCGGGCCGGAGTCTAGCGATCAACACGCTGAGGCGAGGGTCATCAGACAAGCTGGGCTGTTTCTTTCAAAGACCTCTCGGTCGGGTCTCACGACCGACGCCGAAAAGATATAGATTCAACAACACAAACAGCGCTGCTGCCATCGAGAACTTAAGGGGGATCGGCAGACTGGTTGGCGAGACGAACCCCTCGATCATACCGGCGATGAAGAGGATGGGAATGGTTCCGAGCAGAAGCTGGACGGCGTCTGAGCCGGCGCGGGCCAGAGAGTCTCGCCGCGGCAGTACGCCGGGGAAGAGCAGGCCTTGGGCGATCCGGAGCCCTGCCCCACCGGCGATGAAGATCGCCGGTAACTCGAGGACACCGTGGGGCGCGACGAAGCTCCAAAGTTGCAGGCTCATCCCTGAGATCCAGCAGGCCATACCGATGACACCGATCAAGAGTCCATTGAAGACCATCATGTAGGTCGTACCCAGGCCGGCCGTGATACCGAGCGCAAACGTGGTGAAGCTGACGCTCATGTTGTTGGTCATGATGGCGCTTGAGGCGAGTGGCTTAATACCCACGATGGAATGCGTCCACATCTGGTGACGGTCGATGGTCTCGACCATCTGCGGCCCGAGCAGCTTCACCTTGAAGTCAGGATTCTGATAGGTGAGTGCCGCACCCACCAGTCCCGCCAGTGCGAACATCGCCGTTGCGACGGCGCAATGCTGCAGGTGACGACGAAACGCGGCCGGGTAGGTTCGGGTGAAAAACCAGACCACAGCCATAGGACTCGCTCTGTGACCCGAATAGATGGTATTGTGGGCGCGAACCAGCAGCTGGTTGACGTAGCGCGCGTAGTGCACCGATCCGCGGTCTTCACGGATGGCGGCGAGATCGGCGGCGGTCTGGCGGTAGAGCAGGCTGAGTTCCTGCAGGTCGGAACGCGAAAGAGACTTCAAACCGTTCTTGGCACTATTGTTGAGCAGGGCTTCGAGCTTCGCCCAGTGCGGTTTGCGCTTCTCCAGCCAGCGGGTGGAAATCATGGTGAATTCGTACGATCAGCTGAACATCGACACGCCCGAGCAGATCGCGCTGGAATTGCCATTGGCCGGCATTGGGAGCCGGTTTCTGGCCATTGCCATTGATACTTTAATCCAGGCAGCGCTCTACCTCATAACAGGAATCGTCTTCCTGATATTACTTCCGGCAGGGTTTTCCTTATTCAACTTCGTGCCGAAAACGCTTGGGCCGGCGTTGGGAATCTTCATTGGTTTTGCGATCTACTGGGGATACTTCGCCATTTTTGAGATCGTCTGGAAGGGACAAACGCCGGGGAAGCGGCTGGCCGGAATTCGAGTCATTAAAGAGAGCGGGCGTCCGATCAATGCCTTCGAGGCGATTGGGCGGAACTTCCTGCGTGCCGTTGATATGCAGCCCGGATTTCTGTATGGAGTTGGCCTGGTCTGCATGATGCTCAACAAACAGAGCCGGAGACTCGGCGATTTCGTCGCGGGCACGGTGGTCGTCCATGAAAAACCGAGCGAGGAAGTGCGGCCTACCTGGAACACCGGGACAGAAGCCAGTTCCGCGTCGAGCGCGGGCGTAGCCCAGATGAGCGCCGACGAACTGGTGCTTATCGAGACTTACCTGAGCCGGCGCTTCGATCTGGAGCCGGACGTGCGATTGCGAACGGCGATTCAAATTGCCGAGCGGATAAAGGCAAAGACCGGACTGCAGCCGCAATCGCACCAGCACGTGGATGACTTCCTGGAAGAAGCGGCGCGCAAGGTGCGGGACAGCGGGAGATTTCAGTAATCGAAAGATCACTCACCACAGCGGACACAGAGTTACACAGAGGCGAATGGAACAAGACCATGAACGTTCTGGTGCTGAATGCGGGAAGTTCCAGCTTGAAGTTTCAGATCATTGCCACCGACCTTGAACAAATTCAGCAGCACAAGGACGACCGAATCCTGCGCGGAGTAGTGGACGGGATCGGGGGCGAAGCCATTGTGAAAATTCAGTATCGCAAGGAACCGCCCAAAACCTTGACGGCCCCTCTCCGGGACATGGGCGCAGGGCTGGATTACTTGCTCCGCTATATCGCGTCTGATCGATCGGGCATCAACGAGGTGAAAAGCACCGCGGATGTGCACGCAGTCGGTCACCGCGTTGTGCATGGTGGGGAGCTATTCAAGGAATCGTCGCTCGTTGACGATCGCGTGCTGAAGGGGATTGAGGATTGCATTGATCTGGCGCCGCTTCACAATCCGAATAACCTGCGGGGAATCCAGGCTGCCCGAGAGCTCTTTGGAAGAGACTTGCCCCAGGTCGCAGTTTTTGACACCTCGTTCCATCATTCCATTCCCGAGCAAGCCTACCTTTATGCCATCCCCTATCACCTGTACCGGCGGCATCGGATTCGGCGATATGGCTTCCACGGTACGTCGCACCGGTACGTTGCTTTTCAGTACCGCGCGATCCGTGGGCTGACGCGCGAGCAGACCAACATCATCACTCTCCACTTGGGGAATGGATGTTCAGCGGCGGCGATCAAAGCGGGAACTTCCGTCGATACATCCATGGGTATGACGCCGCTGGAGGGACTGGTGATGGGCACACGCTCGGGCGACCTGGATCCGGCGATCGTGAGCGTGATCGCGCGGAAAGAAGGAATGTCCGCCTCGGAAGTGGACACACTGCTCAACACGCAGTCGGGGCTGTTGGGAATATCCGGGCTGACCAACGATATGCGAGAACTGCAGGCCGAGTTGAAGGAACATGATGACCGCCGGGTGCGGCTGGCGGTGGAGGTCTTCTGCTATCGCGCGCGGAAGTACATTGGTGCATACCTGGCTGCAATGGGCGGAGCCGATGCCCTGGTGTTCACGGGCGGCATCGGCGAGAACTCACCGGACGTTCGCGCGCGGATTTGCGGTGGCATGGAGTGGGCTGGCCTGCATTTCGATTCGGCGCGGAACCAGGCGACAGTCGGGCGTGAGGGGATGATTAGTACGGACGATTCCAAGCTGCTGGCGTACGCAATTCCGACAGACGAGGAACTCCTGATCGCGCGCGATACCGTACGCGTGATCAAAGGCATCCCGCATCCTTCGTAAGCGAAGATGGGTCGGGGCGAGCGAGACGCTCGCCCCCCAAAGGCCGCCATATCAGTAAGGCCAGGTCCAATCTGTCGCCTCCGGCATGTCGATGCCATACTGATGCGCGTAATTGCGGCAGGCGATTTGCTGATTCAGGAATCGCTCCTTTGCGTGGCCGCCGATCTTCTGCAGCTTGGGGACGCGATCCACCACATCCATCGCGAGGCTGAAGCGGTCAATGTTGTTTTCGATTGCCAATTCCAGGGGCGTATTGATACTGCCCTTCTCCTTGTATCCACGCACGTGAATATTGGCGTGATTGGTCCTACGGTACGCGAGTCGATGGATTAACTGCGGGTACCCATGGAAATTGAACATGACCGGTTTGTCGACTGTGAACAAGGAATCGAAATCACGGTCCGATAATCCGTGGGGATGTTCACTGGTCGGCTGCAGCTTGAATAAGTCGACGACATTGATGAAGCGGATTTTGAGATCCGGGAATTCCTTGCGCAGCATATCGGTGGCAGCGAGCGCTTCCTGAGTTGGGATATCACCAGCGGAGGCCATCACGACGTCGGGTTCGCCGTGTTCGTCGTTGCTGGCCCAATCCCAGATTCCAATGCCCTTGGTGCAATGAATGATCGCCGCTTCCATGCTCAGGTACTGCAAGTGCTTTTGCTTATCGCAAACGATCACATTTACGTAGTTCTCGCTGCGCAGGCAGTGATCGGCGACAGAGAGCAGGCAGTTTACGTCGGGAGGCATGTAAATCCGGGTCACGTTCGCGCTTTTGTT
>Ga0335069_10010622_pt1 | contig 13039 bp, 13 predicted proteins | sample Lox_Sample_11_FD_206714 | JGI IMG/M metagenome (GOLD analysis project Ga0335069, IMG submission 206714) | Soil microbial communities from Loxahatchee National Wildlife Refuge, Florida, United States - Lox_Sample_1.1 | ecosystem: Environmental > Terrestrial > Soil > Wetlands | place: USA... | reverse complement strand
ATCGGCGCGGCAACCTAGTTGCGTGTCGGAGTGCCCACCGGTTCACGGCCGAGAAGCACCTCATGTTTTGCCCGCCTCGCAGCGACGATAAGGCTGCAGCGCGTTAAGCGTGCATGCGGATTTGTCGCTGTGAGGCGGACAGAAAGCGTGTCCTCCATCCGGGAGACGCATGTGACAGCTGTGATTGATTACCTCCGCAGCGCCGGCGGCCGTTGCGATGCAAGAACATTCGTGCGTTCCGCCATCGCATCCGCAGCTGATGGCTCCGTGAAGAGGTAGAACCTGCCCTCGGCAGCCCGCTCGAAAATCGTTGCGGCGGCTGTCAGTGGATCCATCGCCGCGGCCTTGACGGCAAGCATGGCCGAGCGCTGCTGTTCGGCGGCTGCGGTGCCCGCAGCATCAGACGCCTCGACGCCACCCGCAGACTCGAAGATGTTGGACACCACCGCTCCCGGCAGCACCGCCTGCACGTGGATGTGATGGTCATGTCCGGCCGACTGAACATCGAGATACAGACACTCGGTCAGCGCGAGAATCGCGTGTTTGCTCATGATGTAGGGCCCCTGCAATGGAATCGCGAGCACTCCGCCAACCGACGACAGGTTCCACACCCAGGCCTGCTCCGCGCTGGCCATCATCTTCGGCAAGAACGCCCGCACCCCGTGAAACACCCCACTGACGTTGATGTCAACGACGCGTCGCCAATTCGCCACGGGTGTGTCCCACAGGTACCCGAACTGTTCGACTCCGGCGTTGTTCACCAGCAGCCGCACCGGACCGACGTCGCGGTAGGTCCGGTTGGCAAGGTCGCGCACGGCGTCCGGATCGCGCACGTCGCACACGACGTCTGTCGCCGCACCCCCCGCAGCGCAGAGCTCGTCGCGCAACGCCGCGATGGCGTCGGCGTCAACGTCGGCGAGGACGACCGTCATTCCCAATGCGACCGCATGACGGCTCAGTCCCGCGCCGATGCCCGCACCTGCCCCGGTGATGACTGCGACGCCCCCGGAAAACGGGTTCACGCGTACTGCAGCACGGGACGCAACGGCCGCGGCGGCTGCAGTGTCGGGCGCGGGCCATCTTCGACGGTGCGCCAGATGCCCATAGCCGTCATCCGCACCGGTGCGGTCAGTCGTTGATCGAACATCATGCGATTCATCGGACCGCACACCGACACCGCCGCCACGGCCGCGCCGGGGTCGCCGATCGGCGCGGCGACGCAACCGAATCCGAGCAGCGACTCCTCACGCTCAAAGGCGACACCGCGGGCCCGCACCCTGGCCAGTTCCGCAGCGAGCTGCGCGCTGCCGGAGACCGAGTACTTCGTCTTGCGGACCTGCAGGTCGACCTCGGCATCCTCGTCGCGGTAGGCCAAAATCGCCTTGCCGACCGCCGTACAGTGCGCGGGCTGACGACCGCCCACCCGGGTGGGGACCCGCTCGTCGCCTATCTTCTCCAGGTAGACGACGTCCGGTCCGTCCAGCACCGCGAGGTGCACGACAAGCCCAGTGGCGCGGTGTAATTCGCCCAGCAGCGGGGCGGCCGCACGCACCAGGGGGTCTTGGTGCACGGCCAGCGAACCGAGCTCCACGAGCCGCATGCCGAGCTCGTAGTCGCGGCCGTTGCGGCGCAGCCAGCGCAGTTGTACCAGGCGCTCGAGCATCCGATGCGCCGAGGACCGTGGCAGACCGGTCCGGCGGACAAGCTGGGCCAGCGTCAGCCGTCCGGGTCCGTCGAATGCGTCGAGAACCAGCGCGATGCGGTCGATGACGGCCGTGGGGGTAGACGATTCGACGGGCGCTGACATGTGTCCTCCCACGGCGGAGTGTATCTGGCCGACATATTCCTATTAGGAACGTAGCGGCTGGCGAGCAGACGGAAAAGCCCCCGACACACCGAGCGTGCGGGGCCTTTCCGTCTGCTCACGCAAAGAGCCTCAGCCGTTGGCCGCGGACCGGCCCGCGCGGCGGCCGTAGAAGCTGCCGTCACCGAGGGAGACGCCGCTCGCGTAACCCCATGCGGCCAGTCCGGCGGTCGAACGGCCCGCCGCGAAAAGCCCCGGGATGGGCTCACCGCTGACGTGCAGCACCTCCGCGTCCAACGTGGTGGCCAGCCCACCCAGGGTGAAACCGCCGGTGTTCTCCCGCAAATCGATGGCACCGACCGGCGAACCGATCGGCCGCAACCACTCCGGCTTCTTGTGCAGGAGCGGATCCTCGCCGCGAGTGGCGCCCTCGTTGTAGGCTGCGACGGTCGCCTGCAGCGCACCGGGCGCCAGCCCCATGTCGCGTTCCAGGTCGGCCACCGTGTCGGCCACCCAGGTCGGCTGCCGCAGCATGAACTTGGGCGACCACGAGGCCATCGCCTCCTGCTGCGCGTCGTCGTCGATGATCAGGAACGCGATGTTGTCCTGCTGATACAGGGTGAGCTGCCCGATCCGGCCGGGGTAAGTGTCCTCGGGGACGTAACGCTGCCCGCGGCCGTTGACCAGGATGCCCCGCACGAGTTGCTGCGGGTCGATGAAGATCGCGACCTCGGTGGCGTCCATGTGGGCCAGGTCGGCGCCCAGCGCTTGCGCCATCCGGATCGCCTGCCCGTCGTGCTGCTCGATGGACGCGGCCGGACGGCCGGCGATCCGTGGCGCGTAGCGCGCCACCATCGCGTCGTTGTAGGCGAAGCTGCCCGTCGCGAGCACGACCCCGCGGCGCGCGCGAAAGGACATTTCGGTGCCGTACCGGCGGGCCCGGATGCCGACAACCCTGCCGTCGGAGTCGACGATGAGGCGTTGCACGCGCACGTCGTACAGCGCCCGCGCACTGGCCGCCGTCGCCGTCTCGACGAGCGGCTTCATCAGCATGTAGCCCGCGCTGGCCTCGCCCTGCTTCTTGTTCGACATCTGCGGGACGTGGCCGCGGGGGGCGGGCGTGGCAATCGTGTTGAAGGGGTAGGCGTTTTCGCCGCCGCTGTACATCAGGCCCTGGTCGCCCATCGGTTCCCAGCCCGGTTCGGAAAAGAACTCCGCCTTGAACGGCACGCCGCAGCCGACGAGCCAGTCGAAGTGGGCCACGCTGCCGTCGCAATAGTCGGCGATTCGGTCCTCGTCGGCGCCGGGGCCCATCGCGACGTTGAGGAAGGCCGCCATGTTCTCGACGGAATCGGTGAAGCCACAAGCCTTTTGCAGCGGCGTACCGCCGCCGAGGTAGATGAAGCCGCCGGCCATCGCGGCCGCGCCGCCCCAGGACCCGGTGCGCTCCAAGACCAGCACGTCGGCGCCGGCCCGGGCCGCCTCCACCGCCGCGGCGGCCCCGGCGACACCGTAGCCGGCGATGACGACGTCGGCCTCCTGATCCCACGACGCGATCGAGGACGCCGGGATGGGGGTGACGTCCCGGTCGTCTGTCATGGCTTCATCGCGGCGGGCAAATCACCGACCCACTGATGACCCCAGTAGCTGTCGGCGGTGATTTCCTCTGCGGTGTAATAGGTTTCGTCGACGCGCATGCCGTCGGTGCCAAACTCGATATCCCAGTCGCCGGGTGCCCGGACGTAGAACGAGACCATTTTGTCGTTGGTGTGCCGCCCCAGGGTGGACGACAGCTGGAAGCCCTCGGCGTTGACGCGGTCCAGCGCCTGACCCACCGCGTCGAGGCTGTCGACCTCCACCATGATGTGGACCAGGCGCGGATCGCGCTGATGCATCGCGGGGACGATCGCCATGCTGTGGTGGCGCTCGTTGATGCCGAGGAAACGGACCCGCACCGGACCGAACTCTTTGGGCAACGGCACGCGGAACGCGCCGCGTGAACGGAAACCCAGCACCTCGGTGTAGAAGTCGAACAGCCCGTTGGGATCCATCGCGGGCACCACGACATGGCCCATGCCCTGATCGCCTGTGACGAACTTCGCGCCGAACGGCGTGATCACCGGGCTGTGGTCGAGTACCGCGCCGTGAAACACCTCGATCGTGGTGCCGGCCGGGTCGTCGAAGGTGATTACCTCTTCCACCCGGCGGGTCTCGGCGTCTTCGGCGGACAGCTGTTTGAACGGCACCCCGGCCCCGTCGAGTGTTGCTTTGACTCGTTGCAGGGCCGGGCGGTCGCGCACCTCCCAGCCGATGGTGAGCACCCGGTCGGTCTCGCCGGGAACGACGATGAGCCGGGCCGCGCGCTCGTCCATCCGCAGGTAAAGCGCCGCGGGATCGGGCCCCTTGCCTTCCGCGAAACCGAGGACACCGAAGGCGAACTGGCGCCAGCGGTCGATGTCGTTGGTCGAAATGGTGATGTAGCCAAGGCTTTTCAGGTCACTCACGGCTACTCCTAGATCAGGGCCCGCAGCGGGCCCTCGGGCGGATCGATGCCCAGGGAACTCAGCGCCGACGCGTGGTAGGTGGTGCCGGGGACGTGGATGGCGTGCAGATGGCCGACGTGCACGTCGCGCCAGTAGCGCTGCAGCGGCTTGTCCATTCGCGCCGCGTTGCCGCCCGAGCGGGCGAAGATCTCGTCGACGGCGGCGACCGCGCGCCATACGGCGCGAACCTGGGTGCGGCGACCGGCCGCGCGGTCGGCGAAGGACACCTCCTTGCCGGACGCCACGATGTCGTAGATGCGGTCGGCGTTGGCCAGCAGCTCCTGGCGGGCCGCATTGATGTCGGCCGCGGCCTCGCCGATCGCGTGCATGACGTAAGGGTCGTCCTTGATCGCGGTTCCGGTGGCGCCGACTCGTTCCCGTTGGTAGTCCAGGTGCGCGGCGAGCGCCCCCTCGGCGATGCCGATGGTGGCCGCCGAGATGCCCAGCGGGAACATCGTCGACCACGGCATCAGATACAGCGGCTCGGTCATGCCGGCCTCACGCTGGGCGGTGCCGTCCATCACCTTGGTCGCGTCCATGGTCCGGTAGGCGGGAACGAACGCGTCCTTGACGATGATGTCCTTGGAGCCGGTCCCGCGCAGCCCCACCACATTCCATGAGTCCTCGACGATCTCGTAGTCCTTGCGCGGCAGGATCATGTGCAGCATCTGGGGCGGCATCAGTGGGATGCCCTGTTCGTTGCCGAGCATCGCGCCCAGGATGATCCAGTCGCAGTGGTCGGTGCCCGAGCTGAACTGCCACCGGCCGGTGAAGAGGTAGCCGCCGTCGACCGGCTTGGCCACCCCCTGCGGCGCGTAGGGGGAGGCCATCCACGTGTCGACGTCGTCGGCCCAGACCTCGGCGGGCACTTTGGGATCGGCGTAGGCCAGCTGGTAGGGGTGCACGCCCACCACGCCGACGATCCAGCCGGCGGCCGGATCCAGTGCCGCGGTGGCCATCACGGTCTCGGCGAACTCGCGCGGGTGGACCTCGAACCCTTGGTAGCTCTTGGGCTGCAGCAGCCGGATCAGGCCGGCCCCCTTCATCAGCTTGACGGTGTCGTCGGTGAGGCGGCCGAGCCGTTCGGCTTCGGCCGCCTGGTCGCGCAACTGATCCGCCATGGCGACCACTCGATCAATGACCCGCTCGCTCATCTTGTCGTCCTTACGTGTTGGGGCTTAGTAATGGTCTACCGCAGTCCGCGCCAAACCCGAAGGCATTCCCGGTGAGCGGACGAAAATGCGGATCAGGTGAGGAGCAGGAGCCATGACCGATATTGACGACTTGACGGCCCGGCTGCGCCGGCTCGAGGACGACCGCGACATCCGGCAGTTGATCGCTTCCTACGGCCCGGCGGTGGACGCCGGGGACGCGGATGCGGCCGCGCGGCTGTGGGCGACCGACGGCGTCTATGACGTCGACGGCTGGCGCATGCAGAGCCGGGCAGACGTCCACGCCATGATCAGGTCGGAGGCCCACCAGAATCTGGTGGCCAAGGGCTGCAGCCACTTCCTCGGGCCCTGCGTCGTCACGCTCGACGGCGACGAGGCGGTGGCCGTCTGTGAATCGCTGGTGCTCGTCCGCGACGGCTCGGAAAAGGGGGCCTACCGCGTGTGGCGGGCAACCGCTCACCATTTCGCGCTGAGGAGGATCGACGACCGCTGGCAGATCACCACCCGCACCAGCCGAGTCCTCGACGGCAACCCCGATGCGCACGCGTTGTTGACGAAGGGCCTGGCGGGTCGCTAGCACTGATGGCGGCGACCCGCTTCGCCCGGCGGCGCCGCGCTTGCGATCGCCGCTCTAGCCCTGATGGCGGCGACCCGCTTCGCCCGGCGGCGCCGCGCTTGCGATCGCCGCTCTAGCGGGACAGGAAGCCGAGGACCGTGCTTTCGAACGCCTCCTTGGCCTCGATCATCGCCCAGTGCCCGGAGTTGGGGAAGATGTGCAGTTCCGCGTTGGGAATGGTGCGCATCGGGATCAGCGCCATATCCGGCGGGCTCACCCTGTCGTCTCGGCCCCAGGTGAGCAGCGTCGGCGCGGCCAGCTTGTGCATGACCGCCCACGGCTGCGGCCGGTCGGAGGCCGCCATCGCGGCGTTCATCGCGGCGAACGCCGCCTTGCCGTACATCCGGCGCGCGGCGGCCAGGGTCTCCGGGTCGGTCGCCGACTGCCAGCGTTCCTCGATCAGTTCCTCGGTGACCAGGGACTGGTCGTACACCATCGATTTCAGCCAGTCGACGAGCCGTTGCCGGGTCGGGTCCTCGACGAACTCCTGCAACAGCCGGATCCCCTCGCTGGGGCTGGGGCTGAAGATGTTGGTGCCGATTCCGCCGATCGTCACCAGACGGCCGACGCGGTCCGGATTGCGGATGGCGTAGTTGATGCCGACGCCGCCGCCCATCGAGTTGCCGACGATGTGTACCTTCTCGATGCCGAGCGCCTCCAGCAACGGCGATACGGCGCCGAATGCGTCAACCATCGGGTGGCCGCCGAAGTCGTCGCTGACCCCGAAACCCGGAAATTCCAGGACCAGGCAGCGGAAGTGCTCGGCGAACGTGGGCAGAATCCCGCGGAAGTTGCGCCAGCCGGTGACGCCGGGGCCGGAGCCATGCAGAAACAGAAGCACCGGACTGGAATCCTCGCCGCACTCGCAATAGCGCAAAGCGCCTTTCGGGGTGCTGATTTCGCGCAGGTCTTGCTCGACGGTCGATTTAGCAGTGTTGGCCACGGATGCCACCCTGCCATGCCGTCGCGTCCAGCGGGAGCGGTGTTCCGCCCATCGGCCGGCCCTCGTCTACAGTCTTCATCCATGCGCTTGCTGGTCACCGGTGTTGACGAATCCGGGCGGTCGTGCGCCGCGCGGGACGCCACCGTCGCAATGCAAGGCGACGCCGGTCTCGGCGGCATCCTCTATTCGGTGCTCTACGCGGCGCCGTCCCTTCCGTCGATTTCGTCTGGCGGTGGGCGATTCGCGAAGCTTCTCGACCTGGTCGTGGCGCCCGGCGCGCTGCGCTGGACGGCGATCGACTACGCACCCGGTGCCGAGTTCTCCATGCACCACACGGACACCGTCGATTTCGACCTGGTGCTCGCGGGCTCGGTGGATCTGATCCTGGACGACGGGACGCACCGGTTGGCGGTCGGCGACAGCGTGGTGGTCACCGGCGTCGACCACGCCTGGCTCGCCGGTCCGCAGGGGTGCCGGCTCAGCGTCCTGACGATCGGGGCGTCGCCGCCGAACGTGTAACTACGGCGACGACACGCCGATGCCGGTCGCCATGACTACACGTTCGGCGCCGGCCGGGCCATCGTCGAGTCCGGGGCCGCCCAATCCGTCGACACCTTCCGATACTTGATCAGCCAGGCGCCACCGTCGGGCACCAGGACGTCGCGATAACGGCCGAAATGATCGAGCCCGATCTGGGTGACCACGGTGAAGTAGGACGACACCCGCGCCTCGTCGGGCGTGAGACCGGTGAACAGCACGTTGGTGACGATGTGCCGGACTACGGGCTTGAAGTCGGCGCGGGCGGCGACGCTCCCGGTGATGCCGCCGAGGAAGGACGCGATCTCGGCCCGCCCGCGCCACGGCTGCGACCCGCGAATTTCGAGGATGCCGTCCGCGCAGAACGTTTCGGCAAGGCCGTCGGGCCGGCCGGCATCGCCCAACCAGTTGTAGCGCGCGAGCGTGTCACGGATCTGCTCACGGGCGACCAGTTCCCACATCTCCACCGGCGTGAGCCTAATAGCGCTATCTGACGAGATAAGGCCGGAAACCGCGTTGCGCCGGCGCCGGCGTGACGCCGTTCAAGTCGAAGACCGCGATGAGGGCACGCAACAAAGCGGGGGACCAGTCGTCGAACGGTTGAGCGTCCATTCGGTCGAGCAGTTCACAGCGGAGGTACTCGATGCAGGTCGGCGGCTGGTGATCGGTCATGTCGGTGACGACGCTAGGAGCGACGGCCAGGGCTGTACAGCCAACTGGCCCCCAGGTGAGCTTGGTCTGGGTCGCATTGCAGTCGACGCCCGACGGGGACGAACTCGTCACCGCGCACCTCGCCGAACACAAGAAGGTGCGCAACATCCGCAGGGATCCGCGCGTCGCCGTCACCATCGTGTCGCTCAACGGGCCGAGCCCGGGGATGCGGCCGTACCTATCCCTCGCCGGAACCGCCCGAATCGTCGAGGGCGGGGCCCCCGAGCTGCTGCGCGAGCTCAACCCGATCCTGGGCGACCCGACCATAAAATTCCCCCCGGACGGCGCGCCGCCCGGGCTGCTCACCCGCATCCGCATCGACAAGGTCGGCGGCATCGGCCCGTGGGCGTCCTGACGCCGATTTTTGCCACTTCCGCTACTGGCGGTAGCGGAATACAGTGGGTGGGTGGCGCCCGGCGATGACGGCAGGCATCTGCGCACCTGCCCACTGTGTGAAGCCATGTGCGGCTTGGAGATTCACGTCGAAGGCGGCCCCAAAAACGGGAAAGTCACCAGCATCCGCGGCAACCGCGACGACGTCTGGAGCCGGGGACACCTGTGCCCGAAGGGCGTATCGCTGGCCCAGGTGCACGACGACCCCGACCGCATCCGCCGCCCGATGATCAAGGTCGACGGGCAATGGCGCGAGGTCAGCTGGGACGCGGCATTTCGGCGCTGCACCGAACTGCTGAGGCCGGTGATCGAGAAGTACGGCATCGGTGCGGTCACCGCCTACACCGGCAACCCACTGGCGCATTCCTTTTCGTTGGCCCGGTATGCGGGCGTGCTGATGGGCATGTCGGGGATGCCGGTCACCTACTCGCCCGGCACGGTCGACCAATGGCCCAAGAACCTCTCGTCGCACCTGATGTACGGCCTCTGGTGGAACTTCCCCGTGCCCGACATCGAGCGCACCGACCTGCTGGTCATCATGGGCGCCAACCCCGCCGCGTCGCAGGGTTCACTGTTGGCCGCGCCCGACGTGATGGGTCTGATCGACGGGATCCGCCGACGCGGCAAGGTGATCGTGATCGACCCGGTCCGGACACAGACCGCGGCCCGCGCCGACGAGTGGCTTCCGATCGTGCCGGGCACCGATGCGGCGCTGCTGTTGGCCGTCGCGCACACCCTCTTTGACGAGGGCCTGGTCGATGCCGGACCGCACGTCGACGGCGTCGAGACGATGCGGCGGGTCGCCGAGGATTGGTCGCCCGGGCGGGTGAGTGCCGTCACCGGCATCGACGAAGACCGCATCCGCGCACTGGCTCGCGAACTCGCCGGCACCGAGAGGTCGGTGGTCTATGGCCGAATCGGGTTGTGCAATCAGGAGTTTGGCAGCCTGGCCAGCTGGCTGGTCGACGCCATCAACATTTTGACCGGCCATTTCGACACCCCCGGCGGCGCGATGTTTCCCAAGCCGGCGGCCTGGTCGATCACCACGCAGCCGTTGCCGGGTCTGGAGGGAGGCCGTCCCGAGTTCGGTCGCTGGCACACCCGGGTGCGCGGCGCCAAGGAGGTCCTCGGCCAGGCGCCGGTGTCGTGCATGGCCGAGGAGATCGCCACCCCCGGCGAGGGGCAACTCAAGGCGCTGATCACGGTCGCCGGCAACCCGGTGCTGTCCACACCCGGCGGCGACAAGCTCGACGAGGTGCTGCCGATGCTGGAAGCGATGATCTCCGTTGACCTTTGGCTCAACGAGACGACCCGCCACGCCGACGTCATCCTGCCCGGGCTGTCCCCGCTCGAGCAGCCGCACCACGACGACCTGATCCTGCTCTTTGCGATCCACAGCATCGCGAACTACTCCGCGCCGGTGTTCGACCCGGGTGATCGCCCGCACGAGTGGGAGATCTTGATCCGGCTGACCGGTCTGTGCACCGGGACACCGGCCGAGGACGTCGACGTCGCCGCGATCGACGACGGGTTCTTCGACTACCTGGCCTTCACGCGGGGAGTCGACGGCGCGGAGATCCGGAAGCTGTACGAGCACGGCGGGCCGGAGCGAATGCTCGACCTGACGTTGCGCACCGGGCCCTTCGGGGACCAGTACGGCAAGAACCCGGGCGGGCTCACCCTGGACGTGCTCAAGGCCAACCCGAACGGTATCGACTTCGGGCCGATGGTGCCGCAGCTGCCCGACATCCTGGGCACCGTCGACAAGAAGATCCGTCTCGCGCCGCAGTACCTGCTCGATGACCTGCCTCGGCTGGCGGCGCGGTTGCAGCGGCCGGCCGAGCCGCTGGTCCTGGTGAGCCGCAGGCACCTGCGATCGAACAACACCTGGATGCACAATGTGCCCGTGCTGATGAAGGGCAGGGACCGGTGCACGCTGCTGATCCACCCGGACGACGCCGCCCGCTGCGGCGTCGCCGACGCCGACGTCGTCACGGTGAAGTCGGAGGCCGGCGAGATCAGGGTGCCCGTGGAGGTCACCGACGCGATCAGGCCCGGCGTGGTGTCGCTGCCGCACGGCTGGGGACATGGCAAGCCGGGCACCCGTCTGTCGGTGGCCAACGGCTCACCGGGTGCCAACACCAACGTGCTCTCCCCGCCGACCTTCATCGACGAACCGTCCGGCAACGGCGCCCTCAACGGCATCCCGGTGACGATCATCGACGAACAAGCGCGATTTCGTGCTGATCTCACAGCGAATCGATAACCACGATTCAGCCCGCTGCTAGCACCGGGGCGCAGCCTTGCGGGATGGCGAAAAGGCAAACCCTAATGATCCAAACGTTTTTCGCCGGCGCCGTGACGGTCGCCGCGCTGGCGCTGTTCCACAATGCCCAGCCCGACGACCCGAAAACCGTTGGGACATCGGGCTCGATGAGCGTGGTGGACCAAGCCGATGGCGACGACGACGAAGCCCAACTGCAGCAACAGCTACAGGCCGACCAGCAGACACAACAGGCCGAGCAGCAGGCCGAAGAGCAAGAGCAACTGGATCTTCAGCAAGCGCAGCAGGATGAGCAGCAGGGCCTGCAGGTGGAGCAGCAGGCCACCCTGTCAGTCCCCGGAAGCTGAATAGATTCACGACGCGGACAGAACGCTGGTTCATTACCGCTTGTGTAGGGGGGGATGGCTGCGAATTGTGTTTCGGCTCACCTCGGCCCGTTCCCATGAACCTTCGGCGGGCAGTGGTCGTCGGCATGTGCATGACTGCAACAACGTATTCCACATCCGCGAACCATGCCGCTGTCGGCGTGCGGGGCGCCCCGCGCATCGCCGGCACGGCGGTGGCGTTCACCCCGCACCGCTACGACCAGGACGAGGTGGCGCGCGAGCTGACCGAATTCGCGGAACCGGGCTTTATGCGCTTCGCGCACACGGCGGGTGTCGACAATCGCAGCCTCGCCCTGCCGCTGTCGCGGTACCCGAAGCTGACCGGGTTCACTGAGGCGAACAACGCCTATCTCGAGGTGGCCGTCGACCTGGGTGAGCGGGCGGTGCTCTCGGCGCTGGCCGCGGCGAACGTCGAACCCGACGAGGTCGACACCATCGTGATGGTCTCGAGCACCGGAATTGCGGTGCCGACCATCGACGCGCGGTTGATGTCGCGAGTCGGGCTGCGGCCCAACATCAAGCGTGTCCCGCTGTTCGGTCTCGGCTGCGTGGCCGGTGCGGCGGGCATGGCACGGGTCTACGACTACTTGCACGGCTACCCGGGGGATGTGGCCGTGCTGCTGTCGGTCGAGCTGTGCTCGCTGACGCTGCAGCGCACCGACACCTCGATTCCGGCCCTGATCGGCGTGTCGCTGTTCGGCGACGGCGCGGCGGCAGTGGTTGCCACCGGCGCGGACCGAATCCCGTTGGGGTGCAATGCTCCTCAAGGACCGCGAGTCCTGGGGACGCGGAGCCGCGTGGTGGCCGAGACCGTCGACGTCATGGGGTGGAACGTCAGCTCCAGCGGGTTCCAGCTGGTGATGTCGCGTGATGTCCCGAAGATGGCCAACGACTATCTGCGCGGGGAGGTCGACGCCTTCCTGGCCGATCACGGCTTGTCGATCGCGGATATCTCGACCTGGGTGTGCCATCCCGGTGGTCCGAAGGTCCTCGACTCGGTCGAGAACGCGCTGGGTCTGCCACCGCAAGCGTTGGCGCACAGCCGAAACTCCATGCGGGAGAACGGCAACATCTCCTCGGCGTCGGTGCTTGACGTCCTGCGCCGAACGGTGGCCGAGCCGCCGTCGGCGGGATCCTTCGGGGTGATGCTCGCGATGGGTCCGGGTTTCAGCTTCGAGCTGCTTCTACTCCAGTGGTGAGGAACTAGAGCATGTATTACTACCTGTTCATCCTCGCCATCGGTGCGGAGCGGTTGGTCGAGCTTGCGGTCGCCCAGCGAAACGCCACGTGGTCATTTGCTCACGGCGGCAAGGAGTTCGGCCGCGACCACTACCCGGCGATGGTCAGCATGCATGCGCTGCTTCTGATCTCGTGCATCGTGGAAGTGTGGGCCCTGGGCCGGCCGTTCATCGGTTGGCTGGGATGGCCGATGCTCGCCATCGTGGCCCTCAGCACCGTTGTCCGGTGGCGGTGTGTCGCCGTCCTCGGGAAACGCTGGAACCCACGGCTCATCGTGATCCCGGGCGCGCCGGTAATCCGGGACGGGCTGTACCGATGGGTCCGGCACCCCAACTACACCGCGGTGGCCGCAGAGGTCACGGCGCTGCCGCTGGTGCATTCGGCATGGCTGACGGCGATCGTGTTCAGCTT
>Ga0335069_10010621_pt1 | contig 13041 bp, 15 predicted proteins | sample Lox_Sample_11_FD_206714 | JGI IMG/M metagenome (GOLD analysis project Ga0335069, IMG submission 206714) | Soil microbial communities from Loxahatchee National Wildlife Refuge, Florida, United States - Lox_Sample_1.1 | ecosystem: Environmental > Terrestrial > Soil > Wetlands | place: USA... | reverse complement strand
TGTCCCGGTAATACTCTGAGCCTGGGACGCGCAATACAGCGAATTGGTCGGATTGATCAATGCCGACAGAGCTGAAGAAACGTCAGCTGCGTCATTGGATCCATCCGCATTCAGATCGCATGGATTTATCTGGCCGAAAACCGCGATTGCACTCAAAAACAGCGTGAAAAGCGCGGCTATGCGTCTTCTCATGACTTTCCTCCTTTATTTCGATTTAGAGCAGACGAAATCAGCGCAAACGGCACCCTGATCCTCTGCGGCTGGTTTTAATGGTATTTCAACCCAAGCAGAGAGTCAATTGAACAGTTTCAGGCGGTCTGCAACCACTGATCTCACGCCTTCCACGGACGGCGCCATAAGCTTGTACGGCGCGATCTCATTGGGGTCCCGGAGGCCCTGCTCGACGCCGCGGCGCCAGGCCAGGCGGAGCTCGCTCGAAACGTGCACGATCGTCATGCCGGCCTTCACGGCCGCCACGAAGTCCCCGTCCGCCGTGCCGGAACCGCCGTGCAGGGTCATGAACCGGCAACCGGCCGCCGCGATCGCCTGTTTGATCTCCCCGATCCGCGCGATGTCGAGCCGCTTGCGCTCCGTGCCCGCCGCCATGCCCGCGAGCAGCCCGTGCATATTTCCCACCGCCGGCGCGAGGACGTCCACGCCCGTTTCCGCTACGAACCGCGCCGCCTCTTCCGGCGTCGAAAGCACGAGGTCCGGTTTCCTGTCCAGGATCTCCGACCCGGCGCCGATGAACCCTATTTCGCCTTCGAAAACGATGTCCCGGCCCGCAGCCGCCGCCACGGCCTTCACGATCGCGACCGCCTCTTTCGTCTGCTTGATATTCTCTTCGAAAGGCATCGCCGAGCCGTCGAACAGGATCTCATCGAACCCCGCCTCGGCCGCTTCCTTCACCTTGTCGGGCGAGTGCGTGTGGTCGGCATTCAGATAGATCGGGTAATCGTACTCATCGCGCAGGCTCTTCACGAGCAGCGCCGCCTGCTTCACGCCGATGAACTCCCGCTCGCCCTCCGAAACGCCGATGAGGATTGGAACCGGCGCTCCGGCCGTTTTCGAAAACTCCTGCGCCGCGGCAAAGATCCCCTTGAGCGTCCCGAGCTCGGAAATATTAAAATGTCCGACCGCCACATGGCGCGCATCCGCATCTGCCAGAATTTCCCGGAGGGATTTCATGAAACGAAGATCAAATCGCTTTCGCCTGATATTTTTTCGGCGCTTTTTTGAGCAGCTGCGTGAGCTTGGGCCTGGAAAGCAGCCCGGTCTGGGCGCCGAAGAACTGGACGACATGCATGGACTCGATGGGCGCCCAGCGCAGGGCCTCCGGCACCGGCTTGCCGTAAATGAGCGCGCAGAGGAACCCGGTCGAGAAGGCATCGCCGGCACCGGTGCGCGAGACGGGCGGCTTCGGATCAGGGTACGGCGGCATGAACCAGCGCGAAACGCCGTCGGACGCGTATGCGCCTTTCGGGCCGTCAGTGACAACCACGATCTTCGGGCCAAGCTTGTGCAAAGCGCCCATCAGCTCCGGCAGCGGCGTGCCCTCCTTCTTGTGCGCGACCATCTCCCCTTCCTCGCGGTTCAGGAAAAGGACATAGGTATGCTTATAGACCTGCTTCAGCCGCTCCGGGCCGAACTTCAGCTGGAACGTGCCCGGGTTGAAACCCATGCGCACGCCGGGATGCTTCTTCAGATACTCCGCGACCTTGTCGTGGATGGAAAGCGCGTGTTCGCCGATGGACGAGAAATAGAGCCAATCGGCACGCGTGTCGAGCTTCCGCGGGTCGTAATAATCGTAATCCTGGTGCTTGATGAGGATCGTGCGCTCCGCCTCGTAGGTTAAAACGAAATGATAGTTGGTCGGACGCTCGCGGTCCACGCGGACGAACTCCTCGCTGATCTTCTCCTTGCGGTACCAGTCGATGATCTCCCGGCCGTACATGTCGCGGCCGACCGACGTGATGATGCCGGTCCGGAGACCGAGCCGCGCGGCGCCGACCGCCACGTTCGAGGAATTCCCCACCGCGGTCGCGACCGTGAGCGATTCGTACGGAATTTTCGTCGCGAACGGCATCCGGAGCTCCGGGTTTTCGTGCTGCGCGTCCCAATGCACCGACGCCTGGTCGCGCTCGAGCGTGATGAACGCGTCCATCACCACGTCTCCGATGCAGACCAGATCATATTTCCTTTTCATGGTTTCAATTATATCACACGGCAAAAGAGAATCCGGATTCTCTTTTGCCGTGCGTGCTATCCCCGCCGCAGGACGCGCTTCACTGCGCGCCTGATCTCGTCTTCGCCCATGCCGTATTTTTCAATCAGTTTTTCCGGAGCGCCGGATTCGCCGAAGGTATCCTGCATCCCGATGAATTCGATCGGCGTCGGCGCGTATTTCGCCAGACACTCCGCGACCGCGCCGCCGAGGCCGCCCTGGACCTGATGCTCTTCCACCGTGACGACCGCGCCGGTCTTTTTCGCGAGCTCCACGATCTTCTTCCCGTCGAGCGGCTTCACGGTGTGGCAGTTGAGGACGATCGCGCCGATCTTTTCCTTTTCAAGCTCGCGTGCGGCGAGCAGGGCATTATAGAGCAGGCCGCCCATGCCGATGATCAGGACATCCGCCTTTCCCGCGCGCCCGTTGCCCGGCATCCAGAAAACCTCCGCCTTCCCGGGCGTATAGGGCGTTTCCGGCGTCGTCATGACGGGCGTCTTTTCGCGCTGGAACCGCAGGTAGATCGGGCCGACCACTCGCGCCGCCGCGAGCGTCGCCTTCTCCGCCTCGACCGCGTCGCACGGCACGAACACTTTCATGTTCGGCATCGCGCGCATGATCGCGACATCCTCCGTCGCCTGGTGCGTCGCGCCGTCCGGCCCCACCGAGATCCCCGCGTGGTGCCCGGCGATCTTCACGTTCGCATGGTTATAAGCGATGGTCGTCCGGATCTGCTCCCAGTTCCGGCCCGGCGAGAACGTCGCGTAGGAAGCGATGAACGGGACCTTGCCCGAAACGCCCATCCCCGCCGCGACCGTCGCCATGTTCTGCTCCGCGACGCCAAGCTCGACGTACCGCTCCGGAAATTTCTTCGCGAATGCCTCCGTGCGCGTGGATTCCGCGAGGTCCGCGCAAAGCGCCACCACGTTCTTATCCGCCTCTCCAGCGAGGACGAGTCCCGTGCCATAACCGTCCCGCGTCGGCCTCTGCTCGACGTCCTCGTCAAATAGTTTCGGATTCAATTTTGCCGCCGGGTTCAGCATTCTTTTATTATAGCACTGCGGTACGAAAACAGCCGCTCGCGCGGCTGTTTCTGGTTTACTTCCGTTTGGCTGCTGTCCGTTTTACGGTTTTCCTCTTCTTCGCTCCGCCAGCCCGGCGCGCGGCGATCGCCTGCGCCTGCTTTTGGATCCGCTTCCACTCCGCTTTCAAGTTCGCGGCGGTCTTCGCAAGCTCGGCCTGGTTCACGTGGTGCAGGGCGGCGTAGTGCGACGTCACGCGGTCAACGATCTGCTTATAGTCGCCTTCGCTCATCCGCTTCGCGCGCGCGAACTCCCGGATGGCGTCCTTGCGCGCCTTCACCGCCCAGGTCTTCAGTTTCGCACGCTTCCCTTTGTCCATGTTCTCCCAGAGGACGTACCCGCCGGCGGCCGCAAGCGCCGCGGCGGCGAGCGCGCCCGCGCCGATCTTCAGGCCAAGGTTTTTGTTGGTTGCTTTTGCTTTCGGCATGATTTTATTCACGTTTATTCCGTCTTTTTCGACCTTTTCGCCTGATGCTTCGGGACGAGCGACGAAAAGAAACCGAGCAGGCTCCGGAATTTGAACCCCTCCCGGCGCACGCTGTCGCGCAACCCGTGGATGTCCTCGCGGAACAATATCGTCTCCTCGCGCACCTGCTCGGCAATGTCCTTGATGCGGTTCAAAACTTTAATTAAATAGATCAGCACGATTGCCACGAGCAATGCCACGACGATGACCGCGATGGTCGTCACGAAAAAGAAAATATCCGCATGAATGAGCGTGTCCATCCTCTTTATAGTACCATATGGCGCCGGTCAATCATTCATGAGGCTTTAAACAGCCGCCCGAGCGCGCGGCGCTTCTCGTCCGGCGGGATCCGCGTCCGTTCGACCGCGCGGCCGAGGATCCGGATCGTCTGGTCGTAGGTGCGCCGGTCCACGGCGTAGGGCGTCGCATCCTTGCCGCCGTGCGCGAAGCTGTACCGCGCCGGGTCTTCGTAGGACGGGTTCGCTCCGTAAATGACCTCGCCCACGAGCGCGAGCGCGCGGACCGTCTTCGGCCCCACGCCCTCCATCGCCACGAGCGCCTCGTAGTTCTCCGGTTTGCGGTCCGTAACCTTCGCCAATATTTTCTCGAGATATTTGCTCCGCGAAAAATCCTCGTGCACGACCGGATGGTATTTGAACTCGCGCGATTCGAGGTTCAGCAGGGTCAGCTGCCTTTGGTTTTGCCCGACCTTGACCATCTGCGACAGCCGCGAGGAATATTTCCGCAGGAGCTGGATGTCCTTCATCAAGGTAAAATACCCCGCCTGCACGAGCTCGGTCGAAAGCTCGCGCGTCGGTTCGCTTTTCTTCGCCGTAAGGTCGAGCACGCGGTTCATCACCACCGGCGACGAGATCGCGGCGTGCGGCTCGGCAACCAGGTCGTTGATGTTTTCCGAGAACCAGTGGTAGCGCCGCGCCTTCGCCGTGTCCTGGTTCATCCCCTGCTGGACGACCGCCCACGCGCCGTTCCGCGAAAAGAAAAAAGCGTGGTGATACAGCTGGAACCCGTCCTGCACGAGCGCGCTGTCCACCTTCGCGCTCATCTTCGAGTTGTAGACCAGGTTCTCCGCCTGCGCCGGCGCCAGCGAGAGGCGTTCGCCCCACGCGCGGATCTCATCCGGCGTCTTGCGCGAGGTGGCGCCCTTGCCGCCGCAGATGAAAATGCCGAGGTCGCGCTCCTCGCCGCGGATCGCCTCCTTGAGCGCCGCCGTCAGGATCGTCGTGAGGCCACTCGCGTTCCAGTCGAACGCGAGCACCGTGCCGAGCGACTGGAACCAGACCGGGTCCGCGATGCGCCTGATGAACTCGTCGGGGCCGTACTCCGCGACGAGCACGCGCGCCATCTCGCGGCCGAGCGCCGTCATACGCCGGAAAAGCCACGGCGGGCAATGGCCGGTATCGAGCCCAAAGGAAGCAATACCCCGCTGGATCATATATACATTATATACAATCCAACCGAAAATGCTCAGGATGCCTTCTCGAATCGATCAAATCTTTTAAAGATCTTCTCGAAATTCCCATCATATTGCTCAAATTTTTTGAAAATCCCGGCGAATCCCAGGTCATGCTGCTCAAATCTTTTAAAAACCTCCACGAATTTCGCCTCGAACCCCTCCCTCATCGCCCGCATTTCCCCGAGAACCTTCTGGTGGTCTCCGATCAAGACCTCGAATTTCCAATTCGTCTCCTCCCGAAAGTCCTCTAATTTCGCATCGACGGCGTCGATCTTTTTATCAAGCCGGGCGCTTTCTTCCATGGTGAGATCGATCTTGCCCTCGATCCGCTCAAAAAGAATACCCGCATACCGGTCCCCGTCCTCGATGGCCTTCATGATCTCTGCACGCGACATAGTTTCATTCTCCATACTTCAATCTTAGCCATCGCGAAAGGGAATGCAAACATCTTTTTATAATTTTTTAATCTTTCTTTTCCAGCTCAAGACAGACCGAGTTGATACAGTACCGCTTACCGCCCTTCCCGGCCGGCCCATCGTCGAAAACGTGCCCGAGATGCGCGCCGCAGTTCTTGCAGACGACCTCCGTGCGATGCATGCCGCCGCTGTCATCCGCGCGAAGCTCGACGTGCGCCGCGTTCGCGGGTTCCGTGAAGCTCGGCCAGCCAGTGCCGGAATCGAACTTCGTGTCGGACGAAAAAAGCTCTGCGCCGCACGCCGCGCACCGGTACATCCCCTTCGAATGGTCATTCCAATATTTCCCCGTGAACGCCGCCTCCGTCCCGCCCTCGCGCATAATGCGGTATTGCTCCGGCGTCAGCTCCTTTTTCCAATCGTCGTTCGTTTTGTCCATAAAATTTTTATTTAGATCAATCCTCCGACATCCCTTACGGTAAGCGCCACCATAAGCAAAATAAGCAGCGCGAAGCCGATGCCGTTCACCCAGGCCTCGAACTTCTCCGGCACCGCCGAGCCCTTGATCTTCTCGATGAGGACCATCAGGAACCGGCCGCCGTCGAGCGCCGGGAACGGAATGAGGTTCACGACCGTCAGGTTGATGGAGATGAGGCCGATGAACTGGATGAGATACGTAAGCCCGATCTTACCCGCCTCCTCCGCGACGCTCACGATACCCACCGGTCCCACGACGCCCGGCAGAAGCGACCCGTGCGTGAACAACTGGGCCACCAGCTGGCCGAACGCGGCGAGCGTCAGCCAGAAAAGCAGGCCGGCGCTCAAGAGCCCATCCCACAGCGCCGGCAGCGGCGCCTCGCGCGGCGCGCCCGCGTCCTCGAGCTCGACGCCCACCGCACCCTGGTCCGGCGCCGTCACGGCGCGCGGCGTCACCGTAAAATCGATCTCCTTATCGTTGCGGAGCACGGCGATCGCCGTCGGCTCGCCGCGGTGCGCATTGATGTAATCGATAAAACTTTGCGAAGTGGCATAACCTTTCACGACATCCCCCGCCATGATGCCCGCCTGCGCCGCCGGCGAATCCGGCTGGATACCCGATATGATGAGCGCCTGCGGCGTGCCGATCATGAGCACCGCCGAGATCAGGAGCCATCCGATGATGAAATTGACGAATACGCCGGCGAGGACGATGACGCTCTTCTTCCACGCGGGCTGGCTGAAGAACAGACGCTTCCTCTCCGCCTCGCTCCGCGGCGCATCCCCGGCACCGTTCCAAACGGCCGTTTCCCCGCGCTCGCCCGAAATGCGCACGAACCCGCCGAAGGGCAGCCAGTTCACGCTGTACTCCGTCTCACCGCGCTTCCATGCTTTGATCCGCGGCGGAAATCCGAAACCGAACTCGTCCACCTTCAACCCGCAAAGCTTCGCGACCCAAAAGTGCCCCGCCTCATGGGTCAGGATCAAAAGCGAAAGCCCGACGATGACGATAATAATGATCAGCATCGTTCCCTAATTCTTACATTCTATACGGGTTAAATCAAACGATGGGTACGCCCCTCCTCCACGGGACATCCATTCTCGGGGACGGTGTCTCGCCGTACTCGGCTCGCACCTCGCTCTCGGCGCTTACCAACCATTTCACCAAAAACTATGCCTTCCTGGGCGCCTCCGAGATGCCCCTCGAACGGCCGTCCCGCGGATGAGGGGCGCCGCATATCTTTCGTATTTCTGACTGTTTAAGATGTGATATATAATGGCGGATATGGACCTCAGGGAAACGTATGACCGCATCGCGGATGACTGGCACAAAGACCATCTCAAGGATGACTGGTGGATCGCCGCAACTGACCATTTCATTTCCCTTTTCAAACCGGGAGCATGGATACTGGACGTAGGGTGCGGGTCCGGGTTGAAATCAAAATATCTCGTCCAGCACGGATTGAACGTGGTAGGCATCGATCTGTCCGACAAGATGATCCAGATCGCAAAACGCGAGGCCCCATCTGCCAAATTCTTCGTGATGGATATGTCCGATTCCCCGGAACTTCAACGAAAGATCAATAAGAAGTTCGATGGCGTCTTCATACAGGCAGCCCTCCTCCACATCTCAAAAGACAAGGCGTTCGCGGTGCTCGCCGGCCTCGTTACCATATTAAAACCAGGCGGTTACCTGTACGTCGCCGTAAAAGGATCGCACCCTGGCGAAAAAGACGAAGCAATCGTAAAAGAAAACGACTATGGCTACGAGTACGAACGCTTCTTCAGCTATTTCACCAAAGAAGAGATCGAGAAATATTTCGACGACCTGAAATTCGGGATCTGCTACGAATCGCCCGCCGGCCCCGGCAAAACAAAATGGATCCAGATAATAGGAAGATCATCGTAGAAGAACGGCCTGCAAGGCCTGGCGCCCCATGCCTCTGCCCCACCGCCGCGCTTCTTAAGGATGGAAAGTAATTTCCGTGACGAGGGCGAAACTCTCGGCCAAACGTTCCGCAGGGAATTTAAAGAAAAATCAACGTTACGGATTTCCGTGTTGCGCCGAGTGAAACTGGCAGCGGCCGAGGATGACGCCCGAAGGCGCAATGGAGGTCGAGGAACCGGCGCGGGAGCGGCTGAGGGCGCCGGCTAATCCATCACGATCACGCGCTCGTGCTTCTCTTTGGCCTTCGCCAACTCGTTCGGAATAATGATCAGGAATGCCGAAAACGCCCCAATGATAACCGTCCACGCCGCGATCTCGAAGACCACCGCATAGCCGGTCACCTGCGCCTTCAGCTCAACCAGCATAATGAACTGCTGGAGCAGCTGGGGCGTCGGCAGCGCCTGGAGCCGGCTTGCCTGGGAAATAGCCAACACGCTCCCGTCCACCGCGTTCGTGAGGATCGTACTGAAGATCGCGACGCCAAAAGCGCCCGCGATGTTCCTCGCAAGGGCAAGGATGGCGGACGCTTCCCCCACCTCCTCCTTCGGGACGATGCTCGCGATGATGTTCGTGCGCTGGGCCATGCCGAAACCGAGCCCGAACGCCATGATGCCGAGCGGGACGATGATGGCCCAGGCCGTCGAACGCGGATCGAGGAACGCGAAGAGATACATCCCGGCGCCCGCGACGAGCATCCCGGTGAAGATCACGTAGCGCGACTGCACCTTGCCCACCAGGCGGCCGCCGAGCGGCGCCGCGATCATGAGAAGCGCCGCCATCGGGATGAAAAGATATCCCGTCTGCGTCGCGTCGTATCCGAGGAAGGTCTGCGCGAAGATCGGCACGAGGAAGATCGCTCCGATGAGCGCCATGAACACGATGAAACTGTTGATGAGCGTATACACGAACGCGCCGATCCTGAAGAACTTCAGGTCCACGATCGGCTCGGTCTCCCGGCTCTCGATCACGAAGAAAAGCAGGGCGAAAACGACGGTCGCGATATACGACGCGACGCTTGCCGCCGAAAGCCATCCCCAGGTCTGCCCGCGGTCGAGGACAAGCGTGAGCGCGAAGAGCGCGCCGGCCAGCGAGAGCGACCCCCACCAGTCGAAGTGCGCGTCGCGCTTCTCGCCGACCGATTCGCTGATGATCGTGAACGCGAGAACGAGCCCGATGATGCCGAGCGGGACGTTCACGAAGAAGATCGACCGCCAGTTGAAGTTATCGATCAGCGGACCGCCGATCAGCGGACCAAAGACCGACGCCACGGCGAAGGACGCCGACCAGAGCCCGAGCGCCTGGGTGCGCTCCTTCACGTCCGTGAACGTCACCGCGAGGATCGCCATCGCCGTCGGATAATCCGCCGAAACCGCGAAACCCTGTATGACGCGGAAGACGATCATCGAGGTCAGGTTCCACGCGATGCCGCAAAGGCCCGAAGCGATCGTAAATCCGACAAAACCGATGAGATATATCTTTTTTCGGCCCGCCGTATCGCCGAGCTTGCCCCAGATCGGCACGAAAATGGCGTTCGCCAGGATGTACGCCGTCGAGATCCACGCCGCGTCCGTCACGCTGATGCCGAAGTCGCTGATGATCTTCGGGAGCGCGAGGTTCACCACCGTCTGGTCGAGGCGGCCAAGGAAGGTCCCGAAAATGACCGTCGCCAGCACCCACCAGCGCCACTGGTTGCTTCGATCAGTTGATTCCATAATTGAAAACTTACTTGGTGTATACCCAGATGCGGGCTGACATCCCGTTCTTCAGTTCCGGATATTTCGCCGGGTCGAAGCGGACATACACGTCGAACTGGTTTGTCGGGCGCTGGTCGGAGATATTGAACACCACGCTCCCCGACTCGGCCGTCGGCGCCACTTCATCCACCACGCCCTGGTATTGCTTCGAACCGAACGCATCCACCGTGAACGTCGCCGCGTCGCCGACCGCCACGTTCGCCAGCCCCGCGTTCTCGTCAAGATGTCCCACGACGCGCAACTGGGTCGGGTCCACCATCGTCGCCACGACCGCCTGGCCGGTGAGCGGATTCTCGAACTCGCCGATGTTCTGGTCCACCGAAACGATCTGGCCAGCCGTCTGCGCCTCCACGATCTGGTCGCCCACGCGCGCGACGGGCTCGTTGGCCGTCACCAGGTCACCCACGTTCACGAACACCGCCTGGAGCGGCCCCGCGTTCGCCGGCGACAGATTGATGAGCGGAGCCTGCACCACGGACTGGTCGATGTAGACCGTCTTCGAGGAAACATACCAATACGCCCCGCCGCCGATCGCGCCCGCGACGGCGAGCGCGCCGAGGATCGAAAACATTAACGGACGCCTGCTGCTCTTTTTTTCTTCCATGTTAAAAATTGGCCAGTTGGTCTCCTTCGTTTATTCCCGACGTTATCTCCGTCATGCCATCGTCGCCGGTGAGCCCGACCTCGACCGGACGCTCCACCGTTCCCGTCGCCGTCGCCACCAGCACGAAATACTGGTTGCCGTCGCTGATCACCAACCGGCTCGGCACCGCGACGACGCCGTCATGTTCCGCGAGGATGATCTTCGCGTTGCCCGTCATGCCGTCCTTCACCTGCGGCTGGGACTGGGTGAAATGGAGGGTCACGAGATAGGACGGCGTGCCGTCCACCTGCGTCTCCGCGTTCGCGACGGTCGTCACGGTCGCCGCGAAGTCCGTACCCGTGCCGAACGCGTCGAGCGTCACCTGCGCCGCCTGCCCGGTCCTTATCTTCGCCACGTCCGCCTCCGAAACATAGGCCTGGAGCTTCAGCCCGCTGTTGTTCACGAGCGAAAGCACCGGGACGCCCGGCGAGACCACCTGGCCGACCTGGGCCGTCACGTCCTGCACGGTACCCGGGAAGGGCGCCGCGAGCGTCGCGTTCCGGAGCGCCACCTGCGCCGAGGCCGCCGCTGCCTGCGCCTGCGCGACCGCCGCCTGCTGGGCCTCGATATCCTGCTCCTGCGAACCCGCCTGCGCGAGCGTGAGAGCGCTCTGCGCCGCGGTCAGGCCGGACTCGGCGCCCGTGAGCGCCGTGATGGCCGCGCCAACCTCCGTCCGCGCCGTCGAAATGTCCACTTTATACCCCGAGAGCGTCGCGGCGTTCACCGAGCCCGGCGTCGCATCGTTGACCGCGAGCGCGAGCAGGTCAAGATAGGATTGCACCTGGCTTAAAGCGCCGTCCGCCATGCCGGCAAGCGAGGAAGAGGCCGTGCTCGAACCGTTCAGGGCCGCATACCATCCGTCGAGCGTCGCCTCGATGGCGACGCGCCCGCTCCCGATGTCGTTCAGCGTCTGCGAGTCCGTCACCGGCACGAGAAACGTCGGGTTGTTCCCCTGCGCGTTGGTGAACATATTGTCCGTCTGGTTGCGGACCGCGTCATCGGCGGCAGTGTACGCATTCCCGACATCGGCGCCAAGCGACGCCTGCGCGCTCGCCACGGCCGCCTGGTCAACGGCCAACTCCTCCGGCCGCGTGCCGCCCTGGAGCTCGTCGAGCTTCGCCTGCGCCGCCGCGAGGGCCGCATTCGCCTGGTCGACGCTCGCCTGGAGCGCGTCGCTTGAAAGCGACGCGAGCACCGTCCCCGCCGCGACCGTATCGCCGTCGCTCACCTCCACCTGCGCGATCTGGCCCGCCTCCTGGAACGACAGGGCTGAATTGTCCTCCGCGAGCACCGTCACCGGCTCATTCAGCGATTCCACGACGTCGCCGCGCGCCGCTTCGGTGGCCGCGAAGGACGGCACCTGGTTCGCCGCCACATACCACCATGCACCCGCCACCGACAGAACCGCCACCCCCGCCACCACGACCGGCACGATATGTTTTGCAAAAAAAGTTTTCATTTCAGTTTGTCGGCTTTCGCGATCTTTTCCAATATCCGCAACAGCTCCCGGTATTCCCGCGCATCAAGCACCGAAAACACCTCCTGGATCTTCCGCACCCGGTGCCGCGCGCCGCGAGCGAGGAACTGGCGGCCCTTCGGCGTGAGCGCGATCCGCACCGCCCGCCGGTCCCTCGCGTCCACGATCCGCCGGAGAAGCTTGTCGCGCACGAGGCCGTCCACGAGCAGCGTCGCCGCCGGCGGCGTGATCGAAAAATATTCCGCAAGGCCGCGCATCAGCGGCCGGCCGTTCTCCTGCACGTACCGCAGGGCCTCAAGGTGGATCCAGGAACAGCCGCTCGCCTCCGCCATCCCGCGCATGTCCTCCTTCATCCGCCGGCCGATCACGAACATCAGCGATATCAGTTTTGAAGATTCCTTCGGCATCCAAATAGTTAGGTTACTTAACTATTTTACCCCGCCCCGGAGAGGTGTCAAATACCGACCCCGTATTGCGACCTGAGTTGATATCGGGAGAGATAAAGAACGCCCCGTGCATAAAATGCCACGGGGCGGCGGTTCCCAAGGGGGAACCGAAAGAACTGCTTCACAAGGAGGTTAAGCGTGTGACGCTCGCGGCGGCGAGGGGTTAGTTCGCCGCGGCGATGGGAAGGTAGGTGGTTGTCTGTGCCGCGGTCTGTGCCGCGGTCACGACAACGGCCTGAGTGCCTTCCGTAACGCCGGCGGGGACTTGAAAATCAATCTGTTCAAGTCCCAGGATGCCGGGCGCGCTGCCGGCATAGAGAACCTTCGCCGCCTGGCCGTCGACAGTCACCATCACTGGTCCAATCGTCGGATCTGCGGTCATAACCGGCATGCCATCCTGCGACGGCGTGATCTGCTTCTTGCCGAGGCCGGTCCCCCACCAGATGAGAACATCACCAGCGTGGGCAGGATTGCCCGACGTCACGAGCTGGTAGTTCGCAAAGGTATAAATCCCCTGCTGATGCCCCTGCCCATCGGTGTACATAAAACCGCTGGGATCGGACGCGCCGACCACGACCAGCACCGATTGGAATGACAGGACGCCGCTAACGGCAACCCGCACGGTTGCCGCTTCCCC
>Ga0335069_10010620_pt1 | contig 13041 bp, 14 predicted proteins | sample Lox_Sample_11_FD_206714 | JGI IMG/M metagenome (GOLD analysis project Ga0335069, IMG submission 206714) | Soil microbial communities from Loxahatchee National Wildlife Refuge, Florida, United States - Lox_Sample_1.1 | ecosystem: Environmental > Terrestrial > Soil > Wetlands | place: USA... | reverse complement strand
AGCGATAGCCGGGCGGGACACGCTGGTAGCTCATGCCGGATCGCTCGAGCTCGAGCGCCGCGGTCGCCGAGCGGAACTCCAGGTCCGGCGCGCCGTCGAACCTGGACCCGAGATCCTCCAAGTCCTCCTTGAGGTTCCGCAGCGTGAACGGCATGGTCGCAACCCTACGGTGCGGCCGCGGCTGCCATAGGCTCTGACGGTGCTCACGTGCGCGAGCTGCGGGCAGGAGAGCTCGGACGCCGTCCGCTTCTGCGCCGGCTGCGGTGCGGCCCTGACGACCGAGCGAGCGCACGAGGTGCGCAAGACCGTCACCGTTCTCTTCGCCGACGTCGCCGGTTCGACGGCGCTGGGTGAGCAACTCGACCCGGAGTCCCTACGCCGCGTGATGGCGCGCTACTTCGAGACCGCCAGCCTGTGTCTGGAGCGTCACGGCGGAACGGTGGAGAAGTTCATCGGCGACGCGGTGATGGCGGTCTTCGGGGTGCCGACGGTGCACGACGATGACGCGCTCCGCGCGGCGCGTGCAGCGGTCGAGCTCCGGGACGCGCTCGTGGCCCTGAACGTCGAGCTCGAGCACGACTACGGCATCGCGCTGACGCTGCGCACCGGCGTCGACAGTGGTGAGGTCGTCACGGGCACCGGTGAGCGCCTGGCGACGGGCGATGCCGTCAACGTGGCGGCCCGACTCGAGCAGGCCGCCCGCCCCGGTGAGATCCTGATCGGGGAGCGGACCTACGCGCTCGCGCGTGGCGCGATCGACGCCGAGGCGGTCGAGCCGCTCGGGCTGAAGGGCAAGGCGCAGCCGGTCGTCGCGTATCGCCTGCTGGACGTCGGGAGCGCGCCGGCGATCGAGCGTCACCTCGACACGCCCCTCGTCGGACGCGGCCCGGAGCTCGAGCGTCTGCGGGCGGCGTTCGATGCGGCGATCGGCGAGCAGCGCTGCCGGCTGGTCACCATTCTCGGCCCGCCCGGAATCGGCAAGTCACGGATGGCTCACGAGCTCGCGGCGATCCTGGCCGGCGAGGCGAGCGTGCTCTCCGGGCGCTGTCTTCCTACGGCGAGGGCATCACATACTGGCCGCTCGTCGAGATCTTCCGCGAGGCCGGCGCCGAGGACGAGCTCAGCGCCGCGCTGTCGGCGGGAGCCGCGGAGGAGATCTTCTGGTCGGTGCGCAAATCGCTCGAGCGGCGTGCGCAGCAACGGCCGCTGGCACTGGCCGTCGATGACATCCACTGGGCGGAGCCGATGCTCCTCGAGCTGCTCGAGCATCTCGTCGACTGGACGCGCGACGCACCGCTGCTCCTCGTGTGCCTGGCACGACCCGAGCTGCTGGATCACCGTCCCGGCTGGGCCCGGTCGGCCCAGGGGGACACGATGACGCTCCAGCCGCTTTCCGAGGCCCAGACCGATGAGCTCATCGACAGGTTCATCGCCGGCGCGCAGCTTCCGCAGGGCACGCGCGCCCGGATCCGCGAGACGGCCGGCGGCAACCCGCTGTTCGTCGAGCAGCTCCTCGCCGTCCTCGCCGAGCGCGGTGAGGCGGGGGAGCTGCCTCCGACGATCCACGCACTGCTGGCCGCCCGCCTCGATGGGCTGCCCGACGAGGAGCGCGACGTCCTCGAGCGCGCCTCCATCGTGGGCCTGGAGTTCGAGTGGGAGGCGCTCGCCGCGATCTCCCCCGACGGACACCGCCCGCCGGGCGCCCGTCTGGCGACGCTGGTGCGCAAGGAGCTGATCCGGCCGCACGAGGCGCTCGCGGACGCCTTTCGCTTCCGGCACATCCTGATCCGCGACGCCGCATACGAGCGCATCCCGAAGGACCTGCGAGCCGAGCTGCACGAGCGCTTCGCCGACTGGCTCGAGCGCAGCGGCGAGGAGTTCGAGGAGATCGTCGGATACCACCTCGAGCAGGCATACCGCTCGCTCGAGGCACTCGGATCGCGAGACGCGCGAGCACGGACGATCGCCCGACGTGCCGCCGCGCGGCTCGCAGGCTCGGGGAGGCGGGCCAGGGCGCGCGGCGACGCCCTCGCCGCCGGGAAGCTGCTCGAGCGGGCGGCCGCGCTGCTGCCGGCCGATGACCCCCTGCGCCTGGAGTTGCTGCCCCCGCTCGGCCAGGCGCTGCGCGCAAGCGGCGACAGCGAGCGAGCCGAGACGGTCCTCGCGGAGGCCACTGAGCGGGGGCGAGCGGCCGGCGAGCCCGGCGTCGCGGCCGAAGCGGCCATCCAGCTGGCTGATCTTCGCTTGCACAGAACGGGGCAGACCGGTGTCGGCCGAGCCGAGGTCTGGCGCGAGATCGAGGCGGCGACATCCGTGTTCGAGCAGCTCGGCGACGAGGCGGGCATGGCGCGAGCCATCGCCCTCGCAGGCAGGCTTCGCTTCTGGAAGGGCGAGGCGGCCGCGTCGCTGCACGACGAGGAGCGCGCAGCGCGGCTCGCGCGCAGCGCCGGCGACCGCGGACAAGAGGCCGAGTGCCTGCGCTACGCGCTGTCGGCGATGCTCTACGGCCCGATGCCTGTCGACGACGCGCTCCGGCGCTGCGATGGGGTGCGCGCGCACGCAGCCTCCAACCGGCGACTCGGGGTGAGCCTGTGCTCGATCCGTTCGCAGCTCGAGGCCATGCGCGGGCATTTCGACCGCGCACGCGAGCTGATCGCGGAGGCGAGGGCGCTGGAACAGGGGCTCGGCCTGCCGTTCATGATCGATGTGGGCATCGCGCCTGCGGTCGCGTTCGTGGAGCTGCTCGCAGGCGACGCCGCGGCAGCCGAAGCTGTGCTGCGACCCGCTTGCGACGGCCTCGAGCAGACCGGGGAGCTGGGGTTCCTCTCAACCATGGCCTACTTCCTGGCCCAGGCACTCGCGGCACAGAGCCGCGACGCTGATGCCTATGCCGTGACCGAGCGCTGGCGCCCGGACGAGCTCACCGTGCCCGAGGACGTCGACGCGCACGTCGGCTGGGGATGCGTACGCGCGACGCTGCTGGCGCGCCGCGGCGATCTTGTAGAGGCCGAGCGGCTCGCCCGCGCCGCGGTGGACATGGCCTCGGACACCGACTTCCTGTATCTCCGCGCCGGCGCCCACGCGACGCTCGCCGAGGTTCTGCGCCTGGCCGGCAGTCCGAGCGAGTCCGCCGCCTCGCTCGCGGAGGCGATCCGCCGATACGAGCAGAAGGGGAACGTCGTGGCCGCCGCGGCGCTCCTCAGACCGTGACCCCATCGCCGAGCGGCCCGCCGCCCCGGCGGTCCACGCTGGTCCCATACAGTCCCAAGGACGGCCCAGACCAACCAGGAGAGGTGGGGCGGCATGTATGTACGGATCGCGCGGTTCGACGGCGGGGACCGCAACTGGGACGAGTTCGCCGCAGGCGTTCGCGACACGATTCGCAGCGGCGGACGTGGCACCCCCCTCGAGGGCGTGGGCGACGCGGCCAAGCGGATCATGCTGCTTGTCGATCGCGGGAACAACCGGGGCGCGAACCTGGTTCTCTGTGAGACAGAAGACGACCTGCGGCGGGTCGACGCTGCACTGAACGAGGTGACGCCCGCGGCCGGACGCGGCGCCCGAACCTCGGTGGAGATGTACGAGGTACTGATGGATGAGGAGCCCGGCACGTAGCTGGGCCCTCGGCCAGCACCATGCGACGTCCGAAACAGCGATGGGACCTTGACCAAGACGCAAAGCACACCGGCGCCGTTCTGCGGCTCCATTCTGCGGCTTCCACGAGCTGGTCCTGCTGAACCGCCCCCGCAGTGCGGTCCAGTTGCTGATCGCCGCCGTGGATTGACCGCGGGCGGCAGCAACGAAGGGTGTCGCTTGTGGTCCGATGCGAGCGTCAGACCGGGAGGGCGTGCGCTCCCTCACGCTCGCGGGACTCGCACGATGACCGTTCGTGACGGCATCTGCTGACATTGCCCACCATCCATGCCATCACACCCTGCGAGGAGGCTGAGGTGAACACAACGCTCGACCCCGACGTCCGCGCGCTGCTCGACGGACCGAACTTCGTGCACCTGTGCACGCTCATGGCCGACGGCTCGCCGCATTGCACGGTCGTGTGGGGCGCAACCCACGGGGAGCACGCGATCGTCTTCACCAACAATCCAGGCGGGCTCAAGGGGCGGAACATGGCGCGTGACCCGCGCGTGGCGATCACGGTCGTGGACCGCGCGAACCCCTATCGAGCGGGGCAGTTGCGCGGCCGCGTGGAAGGCACGCTGACCGGCGCGGAGGCGGACGCGCTCGTCGACGCCATGTCGGTGAAGTTCATCGGCGAACCCTTCCCGATGCGCAACAACACCGTCTACCTGATCGCGCCGGAGTACTCGCGGTTCGCGGCGCTGCCGTTCGCGGACACGCCGGCCAACACCGAGTGAAGCGGCCGGGTGGTCCGGGCTTCGCTCTCGCAGGCGCACCGGCCGGACCGTTCGCGCACGGTGCCAACTGGCGAGGAGGCGACGGCCTGACACACGTCAATGGGGAATGCTCATGCTTCCCATGCCGGTCCGCCACACTCCCGGTAGGACAAGCGGAGACCGAGTGGACCAGTGACAAAGCATTCGCCACCAGGCCTGACCCAGAGCAGCCTGCGGGACTGGTGGAACGCTCCACCACGCACCGGGGCTCGGCTCATCATCTCGCCGTGGGAGTACCGCCATCTCCGCACGTGGGCGGCCGCGCGTGGCGCCGCCGGTGTTGTACTCATCGCGCTTGGAGTCATCACGCTCCTAGCAGGCGGCGATGACACGAAGACCTACGCATGGACGCTCGCGTTCGCGGGCGCCGGAGCCGCGAGCCTGGCCTGGGCCCACTGGGATCTCACGATCGCCCGCGCTCAAGCGCGACGCGCGCCCAGCGACCGGGGCGGCCAATAGCTCGGGTCTACCCCTTCACATGCGCAGCAAGCTACGGCCGCTCGTCGTCCCACCCAGCAGTGGGCTACCCGAGCGCCAGGGAATCCTCGTCGAGCGCCGTCCGCGCGGCGTCCCACGGGCGCATGAGCTTGAGCGCCGCGAGGATCGCTCGGGTGGCGGGCGAGCGGTTGAGCGTAATGAAGTGGATGCCGGGCGCGCCCGCGGCCAGCAGGTCGGCGCACTGCAGCGTCGCGTAGGAGACGCCGAACTCCGCGATCGCCTCGTCGTCGTCGCGCACCTCGAGCGCGCGCTGCAAGCCGTCGGGCAGGCGCGCCTTCGACAACTCTGCCATCCGCTGGATGCCGCTGCGGCTGAGGATCGGCATGACGCCCGGGATGATCGGCACGTCGATGCCGATGGCGCGCGCCCGCTCGACGAACTCGAAGTAGTACCGGTTGTCGAAGAACATCTGCGTGATGAGGAACTGCGCTCCGGCGTCGACCTTGGCCTTGAGGAACTGCAGGTCCTCCTGCGGCGAGGTCGCGTGGATGTGCGTCTCGGGAAAGGCCGCGCCGCCGATCGAGAACGCGTAGTGCTCGCGCAGCAGCTCGATCAGCTCGAGCGAGTACTCGAGCCCGCCCTCGGTCTTCGTCCAGCGCTCCTGTCCCTGCGGCGGATCGCCGCGGAGGGCGAGCACGTTGTTGATGCCCGCGTCGCGCATCTGGTCGAGCGTCGCGCGCAGGTCCTCGACGGTCGCGTTCACGCACGTCAGGTGCGCCATCGCCTCAAGGCCGAAGTCGCGCTCGATGCGCGAGACGATCTCGATCGTCTTCTCGCGGGTCGAGCCGCCGGCGCCGTACGTCACCGAGACGAAGGCCGGCTCCAGCGGGACGAGATCCTTCAGCGCGACGGCGAGGTTGACTTCACCCTGTTCGCTCTTCGGCGGGAAGAACTCGAAGGAGAAGACGGGCTCGTCCCTGGACCGCAGCAACTCGTCGATGCGCATCTGCGGCAGGGTAATGCGCCAGCGCTCCACGCTTCTGCGTTCCATGCGTTGCCGCACGGAGCGCTGTCGGAGGATTCCTGCTCGGGTTCCTATCGATGGGGGTGGGTCGTGCAGGCAGCAGGAGTCGTCGATTGCGCTGGTAGGGGTCGTTCGCCGGTCACGTTGGCGGGCTACAACGCGGGGCGCCCTCCGCGGAACAAGGGGCGCCGCTACCCGGCAGATCCGCCGACGGTCGAGGAGATCGTCGCCGTCATGCGCCAAGCGGGCACCACTGCGCATGGTGAGCGCCTGCGCACGTTGATCGTGGTGCTCTGACGCGCGGGGCTGCGGATCGGTGAGGCGCTCGCGCTCAACGAACTGGATCTCGACCCGGAACGCGGATCGGTGCTCGTGCGCCGCGGCAAGGGCGGCAAGCGCCGCGAGGTCGGGATGGACGCGTGGGCCTGGGAGCAACTGCAGCCGTGGCTCCGGCTGCGCGTGCAACTCCCTGTGGGGCCGCTGTTCTGCGTGATCAACGCACCCACCCAGGGGCGCCACTGCACTCCCGGCGCGGCGCGTGAACAGCTACGACGCGTCGCGCGCCAAGCCGGGGTGCGCAGACGGTTCGCCCCACATCAACTACGTCACGCGCACGCCGTCGAGATGGCCCGCGAGGGCGTGCCACTGAACGTCATCCAGCGCCAGCTGGGGCACACCAACCTCGGCGTCACCTCGATCTACCTGCAGGGCATCGACAACACCGAGATCATCGCCGCCATCAACGCCCGCCGCGCACCCGTTCTCAGCGCCAGCTCGATGCTGCGCCTCTGACCGTCCGCAGCGGGCAGCAGCTGCTCCGTGTCGCAACGCATGGAAAGGGACACGGACGCCGTCATGGTCGAACGCCTGTCCAGCCGCCGGGCGCACAGCAGGACGCGCGCATCAGGAGGCGCGCGTCTGGGGGTATGACTACGCGTATGAGCGATGGACAGGAACAGCAGCCATCCACGCCCGACGTCGGGCTTCTCGACTACCAGGAGACTGTCGATCTGCTGATGTCGTGGGCGGGGCTGGAGGTGGATGTCTTCGCGTACCCGGACCCGCCGGGCGACTACGACCATCAGAAGGTCGCGATGTCGGGAACTCTGGCCGCGCGTCCTGGCGGCAACGATGCGCTGTACAACGGGTTCACGGTCGGTGGCCCAGAGCACTACTTCAGGATGGCTCGCGAGCAGCATCGCGAGACGCGGCACCTGGGGATGCGGCTCCGTGGATACGTCGATGCAGGCGTCCGACAGGCAGGCATCCTGGACGCGGTGACCATCGTCTTCCGGCACGACTTCTGCGTCGAAGTGCAGCTTCCCGACGGCAAGGACACGCCACTCGAAAGGCCGACCCCAGCCGACCAGAACGTCGCGGCGCCGTCGCTGGGCAGCGGGCTCGACGCGCTGCCGAGCGGGTCAGGGCCACCCAACCGCGACCGATCCCTGCCAGCGGCCAGTACAGCGGTTACGAGCGTCGAGGTCACCGTGGTGTTTGGCCATGGCGTGGACCGCGATCCGCTGGCCTCTGCCTCCAACGTGGCGCGCGAGGTGTCGCAGCTTCTGGGCGATGAGCACCCTGGCCTGCTGATGCGGCCCGATGAGCGAACGATCCGCGTGCTTCCGCCAGAACAACCCGAAGACTCGACGTGGCCCCGCGTCCACTTCATCGCGCGACTCTCGATCCCCGACGCTGCACTCACGGACACGACGTCCGCCCAAGCTGTCGTCGAGCGCCACGTCAGCGCGATGCAGGCCGCACACGCCTTCTTGACGATCACCTACGACGCCGATGCAGTCCGCGTCGAGCCCTCCGAGAACTGAAACAGACCGACGACGAGTCCGACGCACGCGCTGTCGCAATGGACGACGGATGACGGATGAAAGTCAAGTGGTGTTGTCGGCGGGCTGGTCCTTTGGGAGAGTGTTGGTGGGCGCGGGTGACGACGAGTCAAAGGGCAGACTTGGGCCTTGGGGTCTGCCGCGCGACGTGTTCCCTTGAGGAGCCATCAGATGCGCGGCCCGCTGTCCCGCTCGCGCCCGTGTTCTGCTGCCAGTCCTTGACGGTGCGCTCGTAGGCGCGCTGGGCCTCCTCGACGATCTCAGCCTGCTCAGAGAGCAGACACACATCGACCTTCCTGCGACTCAAATCCAATCCAGCGTGCAACATGAAGACGGGCCTCCTCGAGCTCGCTCCTCGGTAACACGCTGAGCGTGCCACCGAGGAGGCCCTCCTTCATGGCAGTCCAAAGCAGGTATGCGCCAGGCAGTGGGCTCCGGGCGAGGGCGCGCTGTTGCCTCGACGCGAAAGCGGTACTTCTGCGGCAGATGCCCCGCCTACTGCGTCCCGGCTGTCCCCGCGGGATGTACGTACCACGTCTTGTGGACGATCCGCCAAGCGCCGTCGATCCGAAGCATCGACAGATCGTCGCTATACAAGTCGCCCGCGAATTGGCCGCGGAGCATGACCCGTGCCGTGTCCCCCTCAAACGACAGGTCGTTGATCCGCCAGCCGTAGGCTCCGGCGTGGCTTGCCGCCTCCTTGCATTCGGCGACGAACTCCTCGAGCGTCTGCCATTCCAGCTGTCCCCCCTGGTAGTTGCCGACGATGCAGGCGCGCGGGTGAAACGCACGGGCGAGCCGCGCCTCGTCGCCCGCCACCATCCCGTCGTAGTAGGCGAGCACGACCTCCGTCACCGCGGCGATGTCTGCCTCGTTCGTCCGCTCGGTCAACTCGCTCATGGCCGGTGCTCCCTTCTCGGACAGGTGCGCCGAGGATACACCGGGCTTCGAGTTGCACCCGCGCGCGGAATAGCTGGACGAGTGCCGCCTTGCGCGAGAAGTAGGAGAGATTCAAATGCCTGCTGCTCCCCATGCCGAGAGGCGCGTGTCGCTCGTCGTCCGAAGCGATAGCGGGCCGACAGGTGCCCGACGCATCTGCCGATACCTGCCACGTGGGTGACACCCAGACAGCAAAGCGCAGCTTCTCGGACGCGCCGCTCATGGCGACGGCTGTGGCGGTGCTCGCCTGGGCCTTGAACTGCTTCTTCGTCTACCGACGAGATCTCACCTGCACCCAGGCAGAGTCGAACGGCGTCGTTCTGGGGATTGCTCTCGCGACGGTCGTCGTGGCCGGGGCGGGTGAAGCGACACTGAGCGCGCGACGAACCGGATCGCCCTGGAAGGCGGTCGCGTGGGGCCTCGTCGGTGTGGTCATCCAGGTCCCCGTCGTCGTCATCGGCTTCCTCGTCGCAGGGGCACTCAACGAATGCGTCGGGAACTGAGGAGGGCGGCTCTCGCTTCTCGTCGTCCTAGGCAAGAGCCAATCGTGTCTGCGAGAGGCCAGGGTGCTTCTGCTCTCACGCAGGGCGTATCTGTGGACTCGCCGATCGCGCCTTGTTGCGTTTGCGGCGCTTGACTTGTCGCGTGCGGAGTGTTAGTCGTATGCCTAAGGCGCTTGACTAATGAGTCCGCAGTCGACTAGCTCCGATACGCGTACAACCACGGCTGAGGCCTTTCTCGATGCAGCGGAGCGCCTGCTGATCGAGGTGGGGCATGCCGGGATCAGCACGCGAAGGCTCGCGGCGGAGGCCGGTGCCAATCAGGGTCTCGTCCACTACTACTTCGGTTCGATGGACGAGCTCTTCGTCCAGGTGCTCGAGCGCTTCACCTCGCGCTTGGTCGAGCGCCAGCGGGCGATGTACGAGGCGGACCTGCCGTTCATCGACAAGTGGCGCGCCGCGTGGCGGTTCCAGGAGACCGACATTGAGGCGGGCTACTCGAAGATCTGGATGGAGCTGCAGGCGCTGTCGTGGAGCCATCCGGACCTGCGCCCTCGCGTCGCTCGCGTCAACGCGGAGTGGCGTTCGGTGCTGCGGGAGGCGTTCGCGCGCGCAGCGGCTGAGTACGAGCTGGGCGAGGATGAGTTTCCGACCGAGGCACTCGTCGCGATGACCATGACCTTTGGTCAAGGCTTCGCGCTCGAGCGGCTAGAGGGGATACGCGAGGGCCACGAGGCGCTGCTCGACTGGATTGAGCGGTGGCTCGAGTCACTCGACGTTAGGAGGAAGGCATGACGGTCATCGAGGCGGCACCCGAAGAGCGCGGCGAGCAGAGCCGTGCCCGCTACCCAGACCAGCAAGGCTTCATCGAGCGCGACGGCGTGCGCGTGTTCTGGGAGTCCTACGGCGAGGGCGAGCAGACGGTCCTGTTCCTGCCGACCTGGACAGTCGTTCACTCGCGACACTGGAAGACCCAGATCCCGTACTTCGCGCGCCACTTCCGCGTGATCACCTTTGACCCGCGCGGCAACGGCCGCTCAGACCGACCCACCGACGCAGCGGCATACGACGAGACTGAGTTCGCTCAGGATGCGATCGACGTGATGGACGCCTGCGGCATCGATCGTGCGGTCTGCGTCGCACTCTCGCGCGGCACGCAGCGCGCCCTGCTGCTTGCCGCGAACCATCCCGATCGCGTGAGCGGCGTGGTCTTCATCGGTCCGTGGTTCCCGGTCAGTCCGCTGCGTTCGTTGCATTGGCGTGTGTTGTCCCATCCGCGGCTGAGTGCCCTCGGTGACAAGCCACCGCTCGTCAAGCGCGGCTTCGGAAAGCTCAACCGGCACTACTGGCGAAACGGCGGGTACGCCGACTTCGTCCAGTGGTGGGCCGAGAGGATGCTGCCTGAGCCGCATTCGACCAAGCAGATCGAGGACGCAATCGCCTGGTCACACGACACCGACGGCCCAACGCTTGCACTCACCACGCTGGGACAGCCCGCCGCGCCCGCAACGCGCCGCGATCAGCGGGCGCTCGCCGAGCGGGTGAATTGCCCAGTGCTCGTCATCCACGGGACCAAGGACAAAGTCACGCCCTACACGGACGGCAAAGCGCTGGCGAAGATCACCGGCGGCCGGCTCGAGACGGTGCACGACGCCGGCCACCTGCCGCACGCGCGCAAGCCGGTGCAAGTGAACCTCGCGCTGCGGGAGTTCGTGGATGGAGTGCCTCGGCGGGATCCGACCGTCTACCGCCCGGACGGCCGCAAGCGCGCGCTGTACATCAGCTCGCCGATCGGCCTGGGCCACGCCCAGCGGGATGTCGCGATCACGCGTGAGCTGCGCAAGCTGGTCGACGGGCTGGAGGTCGACTGGCTGGCGCAGGACCCCGTCACCCGAATGCTGGAAGCCGAGGGCGAGAGAATCCACCCCGCCAGCGAGCACCTGGCGAACGAGTCCAAGCACATCGAGTCCGAGTCGGCCGAGCACGACCTGCACTGCTTCCAGGCCTGGCGCCGGATGGACGAGATTCTGGTCAACAACTTCATGGTGTTCCACGACGTGGTGCGCGAAGACCGCTATGACCTCTGGATCGGCGACGAGGCCTGGGAGCTCGACTACTACCTGCACGAGAACCCGGGTGAGAAGCGAGCGCGCTACGCGTGGCTGACCGACTTCGTCGGCTGGCTCCCGATGCCCGACGGCGGCGCGCATGAGGCCGCGCTGACCAGCGACTACAACGCGGAGATGATCGAGCACATCGCGGCCAACCCCAGCGTCCGCGACCGCGCGATCTTCGTCGGCAACCCCGACGACATCGTCGACGAGCGGCTCGGGCCGCAGCTCCCGATGATCCGCGACTGGACCGAGCGCAACTACGAGTTCGCCGGCTACGTGACCGGCTTCGACCCGCGGGCGCTCGGCGACCGCGAGCAACTCCGCCACGAGCTCGGCTACCGGCCGGACGAGAAGGTCTGCATCGTCAGCGTCGGCGGCTCGGGCGTGGGCGGCGACCTGCTGCGCCGCGTCATCGCCTCGTTCGGCCAGGCGAAGCGACGCGTCCCCGAGTTGCGCATGATCGTCGTCGCGGGCCCGAGGATCGATCCCGACTCGCTGCCCGCGCCCGATGGCCTCGAGGTCGTCGCATACGTCCACAACCTCTACCGTCACCTCGCGGCCTGCGACCTCGCGGTCGTCCAGGGCGGCCTGACCACGTCGATGGAGCTGACCGCCAGCCAGCGGCCGTTCCTCTACTTCCCCCTCCGCCACCACTTCGAGCAGAGCATGCACGTCGCGCACCGGCTCGATCGCTACAGAGCGGGCCGGCGCATGGAATTCGACACCGCCGACCCGGATGCCATCGCAGATGCGATCGCCGAGGAGATCGGGCGCCCAGTGCGCTACCGCGAGGTCGAGACCGACGGCGCGCGCCGCGCGGCCGAGAGACTCGCCGAGCTGTTCTGAGACGCAATACGGGTCGCGCATTCGGAGATTACGGCGGCGCTGGACGCGTATCACTCCTGCTTTGCGCGAGGGCAATGACAAAGCGAGAGCTGGTGCGTTTGGATCTAGACCCTGTGACGGAGGTTGATGCGGACGAGCAGCGATGCCGAAAGCTGGGCGACTGAGCCGTCGGGCAGCGTGATGTCGGAAACCTGGCCGCGGAGAGCGACGCGCTTCAGGACGCCGATTTCGGTTCGGCCGGTGAGGCCGATGGTGGTCGTTCCAACGAGCGCCCCGGCGGGCGCACAGCCGAATACCTGGGCGCCTGCGCCCTTCACCACCAGGGTCCAGCCCACCCGTCCGTTGCTGCTGATCTCCAGTTCCGATGGTGCAGTGACCTCAAGGCGCTGGAGGGCGGCGGCGTTCGGGCAGAGCGGGTCGGGCGCGAGCGATGGGAGCGCGAGCGAGCCACGGAACGGCACGTCCAGAAGGTCCCACTTGGAAGTCCAACCCTGGGTGGCCTTCGCCTGGAGAGCCCCGGTGAGCGGCGAGGTTCGGGCCACATGCGCCGGGCCAGCCGGACGCAGCGGGACCTCAGGCACAGACGCAGTCACCGTGCTGCCGGGCAGCACCGTGAGCGTGGCACGCAACTTGCCGCGCTTAGCCGGAGCCGAGGCCGACGCCTGGGCGGTCGGGACGATCAGCGCAAGCGAGAGTCCCGCTAGCAGGGCGGCACGCAGGTGCATGACCGATAGACAACCACACGGTGCAATGGTCACGCGCCAACTCACGGATGCTGCGCCGTCCTCCTTCATAGAGACGAGAAGCGACAGCGCTGAGCCGTTACGGCTCGTCCGGTTTCCCGGGCTCTAGAACTACCCCGAACCCAGGTTCATCGCCACGTACTTCGTCTCCAGGTACTCCTGCAGGCCCTCGGGGCCGCCC
>Ga0335069_10010619_pt1 | contig 13044 bp, 9 predicted proteins | sample Lox_Sample_11_FD_206714 | JGI IMG/M metagenome (GOLD analysis project Ga0335069, IMG submission 206714) | Soil microbial communities from Loxahatchee National Wildlife Refuge, Florida, United States - Lox_Sample_1.1 | ecosystem: Environmental > Terrestrial > Soil > Wetlands | place: USA: Florida... | reverse complement strand
TTCGCGATCAATGCAATTCCCGCGACCTTTTCGATCGATGCCGATGGTGTGCTCGAGGATCAGCACGTTGGCGACGCAGACATCGAAGGCAAATTGAAGAAGATGATCGCCCATGCGAGGGAGGCGCAGAACAAGCTGGCCGCGCCCGCCGGCGGTCAATCTTCCATCAACACTACAAACAGGTAAATCCCGTTTTGGGCTCAGGCCTTTCACAAATTAAGGTTGTAGAAGCTATCACACCTTCGTTACCTCGCACAAGACTTGCAATTTCTCGCGATCGCCCCTACTATCCGCAATAGAAACCGGCCTGCAAAGCAGGTGGGTGGTCAACACTGGTTGAACCAACATTCATTGAACAGGGGCTCGACTCGAAAAATCGGTTCTGTGTGCCGTGTCCGCCAGTCCGGAATGCCTAATGAACCGCGGGGAGCTCCACCGTCTTAGGACGGGTTCACCAGTGCATTGCCCACGGCCCAGCGGGTCGGCTTTCTACTTTCTGCCACCTACCCGCCATTTTCCATGCTTGAGTTGCGCCCCAACTGCGAATGCTGCAATCGCGACCTGCCGCCCGATTCCCGGCTCGCGATGATCTGCTCCTTCGAGTGCACATTCTGCCGCGAATGCGCGCACTCAAGACTAAGCGGCTTCTGCCCCAATTGCGGCGGCGTTCTCGTCCCGCGGCCCATCCGCCCGGCGGCCAAATTGCAAAACAATCCGGCGTCAACGGCTCGCGTTTTCAATCCCCAGGGTTGCGGCGGACGTACGCTGATGGCTTAGGCGCGTTGCAGCGCTGGCGACATCTTTAACTTCGCAAACCCCACTGGCATATCCTGTCTCCAGTGCACCCCGTTCTCTTTCATGTTGGTCGCATGCTGATCCCGTCCTACGGGGTGGTCACGGCCCTTGGTGTTCTCGTTGCGCTCGCCGCGGGTCAGCGCACTGCGCGCATCGTGCAGATCGATGCGGCCAAAGTGTGGAATCTCTCCATCCTGAGCCTGTTTGCCGTACTGGCCGCAACGCGGCTGTTGCTCGTCGTCGCGAACTGGAGCGTGCTTCGCGCGCATCCTGCCTGGGTCCTCGCCCTGGCCATGGTGCACCACCCCCTGCTCACAGGCGCAGGCGCGCTCGCGGGCACAGGCTGCGCAGCCTGGTACGCGCGTGCCGCCCGGCTTCCGTTCGCCGCCACCGCCGATGCTCTCGTTCCCGCGCTTTCGCTCGGCCTGGCTTTCCAGCAGCTCGGCGCGCTCCTTGAAGGCTCGGGATACGGGGTCGTTGCCGGCCCCAGCGTCGGCTGGGCTGTCACCTACACCAATCCCCTGGCCGAGCTTTGGAGCGGCGCTCCGCTCGGCGTCCCCGTCCATCCTGTGCAGATCTACGCCGCCCTGGCCTTCTTCGCCATCGGCATCCTTCTCCTGGTCTGGCTGCCCCTCGAGCGCAGGCGCGGTGACGCGGCAGGCTTATGGCTGATGTGCGCCGGCGTGGCTGTCTACATCACCGAGCTCTGGCGCGATCCCGAAGGACGCGGCTCCATTCTTCGCGGCGCCATCGACGGGCCGCAGATTGCCGCCGTTGCCATGGTGCTGGCCGGGGCGCTGGTGCTGCGCGAGCGTCAAGCGGCGCCGGGCACGAATCAACCCGTCGCGCAAGACACCGAAACGCGAGGCGGCGCATGATCCCTTCTCGTGTCTTCGCGGTCACCGCTGAAGAAGCCGGCCGGCGTCTCGATCTGTTTCTCGTCGCTCACATCGATGGCGTCACCCGCACGCGCATCCAGCTCCTGATCGATCAGGGCGATGTCCTGGTTGATGGCGAGCCTGCCAAGGCCTCGCACAAGCTGCGCAGCGGCGAAAACGTCGTTGTCTCCGGCGAGCCCCATCCCGCGCCCCTCAAGGCCGTCGCGGAGTCGATCCCGCTTGATGTGGTCTACGAAGACTCTGACCTCGCGGTCATCAACAAGCCCGCGGGCATGATGGTGCATGCCGGATCGGGCGCAAGCGACGACGCGCGCAGCCGCGGGACCCTGGTCAATGCCCTGCTTCACCGCTTCAGAACGCTTTCCTCCACAGCAGGCGAACTGCGCCCCGGCATCGTGCATCGCCTCGACAAATCCACGAGCGGGCTCATCATCGTCGCCAAAAACGATCGTGCTCACGCTGCCCTCGGCCAGATGTTCTCCGGCCGCCGCATCCAGAAGACCTATATCGCGCTCGTCCATGGCGCGGTGCTTCGCGATCGAGGGACCATCAACGCCGCCCTCAGCCGCGACCCGGTGCGCCGCACGCGCATGTCCACCAGGCCCAATCAGCACGCGCGCTCCGCCGTGACGCACTACGAAGTGCTCGCCCGATTGACCACGCGCTTCGGCAAGTTCACCCTGCTGCGCGTGCGCATCGAGACTGGCCGCACCCATCAGATTCGCGTCCACATGGCCTCGATCGGCCACCCTGTGGTCGGCGATACCCTCTACGGCGCATCCGCGCAACTGAGAGACGCGACGCCGCCGGCCGCATCGGCTCCCAAACATCTCAAGGCCGAACCGGCGAATCCGCGCCTCGGCCGAAACTTCCTCCACGCGGCGCGGCTCGAGTTCGCCCATCCCCTCAACGGAAAACCGCTCGACCTCGAGGCGCCTTTGCCGTCAGAACTGAATTCTTTTCTTCAGCTTCTTGAGGCAAACAAGGCCGCCGCTGTCCCCGGTGATTCAGCGGGTTCCGGTACCAAAGTACCTCCGCATCAGAGAAACCGTACCATTGCTAGAATAGAGAGGTCATGAGCCGACAGTTTCATCTTCCCGAGGCCGTTACCATCTCTCTGTCCATCGGGTCATTCGTTCTCGCAGTTCTTGTCTCTGCAACGTGCATCGCGGCCTCTGCCCAACCGCCCGCGCAGAACCCGGCCGCCGCACCCGCTGCACAGTCGGCCGCCCCTTCTGCCACAAGCCAACCGGCTGCAGCCGACCCCGCCTCGAGCGATACCACGGGGCCGACCATCAAGGTTCCGGTCAACGAAGTTCCGCTCATCTTCACCGTCACTGACAAGCACGGGCACTATATCCCCAATCTGAACCAAAGCGACTTCGCCCTCCTCGATAATCAAAAGGCTCCCGAAAAGGTCGACTCCTTTCATCAGCAGATCAACCTGCCGCTGCGCGTAGGCATCGTGATCGATGCCAGCACCTCGATCCGCTCGCGCTTTCAGTTCGAACAGGAATCTGCCACGGAATTCCTGCTCCAGGTACTCAAGGCAAAGAACGATCGCGCCTTCGTCATGGGATTCGATGTCACCCCCACCGTCACCGCCGACTGGACGATGGACCAGGACAAGCTCGAGAGCGGCATCAACCGCCTCAGGCCCGGCGGAGGTACCGCGCTCTTCGACGCCGTCTACACCGCCTGCCGCGACAAGCTTCTCACTGAGCGCGGGCCCGAGCCCGTGCGCAAAGCGATCATCCTTATCTCCGACGGCGACGACAATCAGAGCCGCGTTTATCTGCCCGAAGCCATTAAGGAGTGCGAGCGCGCCGAGACCATCATCTACGCGATCAGCACCAACTGGACACCGAGCCGCGGCCAGGGCGACAAGGTCCTGCAGGAGCTCTCGGAGCAGACCGGAGGCGAAGTCTTCTTCCCCCCCACCATGGAAGACATGGCCACCAGCTTCAAAGACATCGAGGAGGAGCTGCGCAGCCAGTACCAGCTTGTCTACACCCCCGCGGACTTCCAGACCGACGGCTCTTTCCACACGATCTATCTTTATTGCTACGACCGGCGCTACCAGGTTCACGCGCGCAAGGGCTATTTCGCCTCGAACCAATAGATCAGTCAGCCTGCACCCTCATTCCCATTTCAGGACGCCGTCGCGCGCCAATCCAATTCTGCATCTGCGCCCGAATTGTTCTGTATCTGCCTGATCGAACCCCTGCCGATCCGCGATGAATGGAGACAGGACGTCTTCGGCCAACTAGGCGGGTGCGCAAGTCCGCGTTGCCGCCTCCAAGTCGCGCCTCCGGCGTCCCGGCGCCATCGTCGCTGCATGCGGCGCCGTACGCGTTGAGGAGACACGGTGATCCGGCAGGCAATCTCGTGCGATATCTGTGGCATCGACAAGCGTCAGACCAACCACTGGTTCGTTGCCTACGAGCAGGCCGGCGAGCTGCGCGTCAGCGACTGGACCTCGCGCCACCGCTTGCGTGCCGATTCGAAGCACCTCTGCGGGCAGAAGTGCCTGCACAAATTCGTTGACGATTTCATCGCCAAGTCCCTCGCATCGCGCGCCAGAACCGCTGCAGCCGAAGACGCCGACTCAGCTGCCGTCAGCGAAGACACCAGCCTTACAGGCGGCGAAACCCTCGAATCATCGGCGCGTCTCCTGATTCCCGGTTCGCAAACGCCTCCGCTTGCGGCGATCAGTCCCAAGCTGGAAGTGGTCGCGACGCTCGACCGCCGACGGCCGGAAGATACCCCGCCCGATTCCGCCGCGACGCCGCGCTATGCGTCACGCAGCTGGCACGCCGAAGCCTGGCAGCGGGAACGCGAGCGTGAGTTGCGCGCCATCGACAACCATCCGGAGATCGCCGCGCGCCGCGGTTCGAGCGCCCATCGAGGGATGTGAAAGAGAACGTTATGGCGTTCGACCTGTTCGTCGCGCTTTTCGCTCTTCTGCCGTTGCTGGCGACTGCGTCCGGCCTTGCGAAGTGCGCAGAACCGATGCGGCGCCAGTGTCGGGCCGCGTCGTTTGCGCATAAAACCAAAGGGAGCGCCCTGCCCCGCCTTCGCTTCGGTGTGGCTACCCCGGCCTCGACTCCGCACTCCGGCCTTCGGCTCGCGGCTTTCTCAGCCCAGCATCGCCAGGAGCCCGGCTTCATCGATCACGGGAACGCCCAACTCCCGCGCCTTGTCCAGCTTCGAGCCGGCTTCTTCGCCCGCCACCACATAGCTGGTCTTCTTGCTCACCGATCCGGCCGTTTTGCCGCCGGCAGCTTCGATCTTCTGCTTGGCCTCGTCGCGCGTCAGGTTAGGCAGCGTGCCCGTCAGCACGAAGGTCAGTCCCGCAAGTTGCGTCGAGCGCTGCTTCTTCTCGGCCGTCATCGTTACGCCCGCCTTCTTCAGTCGCGCAATCAGTTCGCGATTCGAAGGCCGCGAAAAAAAGTCGAGAATCGACTCGGAGATGCGCGGCCCAACTTCCTCCACCCGCTCCAGTTCCTCCGCGTTGGCCGCCATGACGGCGTCGATCGAGCCAAACTCCTCGGCGAGCAGCTCCGCTGTGCGCTCGCCGACGAAACGAATTCCCAGCCCCATCAGCACCCGCGCCAGGCCCGCTTTCTTCGAGGCCTGGATCTCGCTCCACAGGGTTTGCGCCGACTTCTCGGCAAACCGTTCCATCTCCGCGAGCTGATCCGCAGTCAGCGAATAAAGATCGGCGACGCTCTTCACCATGCCGCGATCGAGCAACTGCTGCACCGCTGCATCGCCCAGCCCCTCGATGTTCATCACGCCACGCGATCCAAAATGCAGCAGGCTCTCGCGCAGCTTCGCCGGGCAGTCCGCGTTCACGCAGCGCCAGTCCGCTTCGCCCTCTTCCCGAACCACCGCGTTGTGACACTCAGGACACTTCGAAGGAAAAGAGAACGTGACTTCCCCGCGTGGATGATCCTTGTCCTCGATCACCTCCGCCACTTTGGGAATCACGTCGCCGCCGCGCTCCACCTTCACCCAGTCGCCGATCTTCAGGCCCAGCCGCTCGATGAAGTCGGCATTGTGCAGAGTGGCGCGGCTCACCGTCACGCCGCCCACAAAGACCGGCCTCAGCATGGCGGTCGGCGTCAGTTTGCCGCTGCGGCCCACGGTGATCAGGATGCCTTCCACCTGCGTGATGCCGGCCTTGGCGGTGAACTTGTAGGCGATCGCCCAGCGCGGCGCGCGGCCCGTATATCCCAGCCGCCGCTGCGTGTTATGCGCATCCACCTTGAAGACCACGCCGTCGATCTCGTAGCCAAGCGTCTCGCGCTTGTCCTCGGCATTGTCGATGAACTTCATCATCTGCTCGACGGTGCGCACCCGCCCGCGATGCGGATTCACACGGAATCCCAGCGCGGTCAGCGCATCGAGTGTGGCCGTCTGGCCGGCAGCCAGGTAATCGCCGTCCACCAGCAGGAAGTAAGCAAAGAAGACCAGCCCGCGCTTGGCTACCAGCGCCGGGTCCAGCGTGCGCACCGCGCCTGCAGCCGAATTGCGCGGATTGACGAAGGGAGCCAGCCCCTCCCGCTCGCGTTCCTCATTGGTTCGCAGAAAGGCCTTCTGCGGCATCACCACTTCACCGCGCACTTCAAGTGCCCGCCCTTGCAGGGGGCGCACCTTTTGGACAAGATTTGCCGAAAGAGTGAGAGGCACGCTGCGAATGGTTCGGATGTTCGAGGTGACATCCTCGCCGATCTGCCCGTCGCCCCGCGTCAACCCGAGCGCAAGACGCGCGCCGCCGTCTTCAGCAGGTTCGTAGCGCAGTGCCACGCTCAGGCCGTCGAGCTTCAGTTCCGCGGTGTACTCGGCAGGCAGATTGCCCGCCAGTTCGTGTACGCGCCGATCCCAGTCGGCCAGCTCCTCGGCGTTATAGGCGTTGTCGAGCGAGAGCATCGGCCGCGAATGTTCCGCCTTCTTGAATCCCTCAGCAGGCTTGCCGCCGACGCGCTGCGTCGGCGAATCCGCAGTGATCAGCTCTGGGTGCGCCGCTTCCAGCTTCTTCAGCTCGTTCATCAGCGCGTCGTACTCTGCGTCGCTCACCTCCGGCGCATCGAGTACGTAATAGAGATGCTCGTGACGCCGCAACTCGTCTCGCAGCTTCTCGATCTTGCGTGCAATGCCCGATCCGGCCATAGGTAAGGATTATAGAGAGCGGGTTGGCTGCGCTTAGTCCCCTTTGAGTCCGCGGTTCCTCAGCATCGGCTCGATGCTCGGCTTGCCGCCCAGCCATGTCTCGTACATCTTGTCCAGATCCTCGGTATTCCCGCGCGAGATCACCATGCGGCGGAAGCGGTCGCCGTTGGCGCGGGTCATGCCTCCGTGATCGAGGAACCACTGGAACGCCGCGTCATCCAGCATCTCTGTCCATAAATACGCGTAGTAACCCGCCTCGTATCCTTCTTCCCAGATATGCAGAAAATAGCTGGAACGGTACCGCGGCGGCACTGTGCGCAGCGCCAGGTGCGTCTTCTCCAGCGCATCTTTCTCGAAGGCGTCGGGATCCTGCAAGGGCGCGCTGGCCGGCAGCGTGTGCCAGCTCAGGTCGAGCCGCGCCGCCGCCAAAATCTCGGTCAGGTCGTATCCCTGGTTGAAGGTCTTCGACTTTTCAATTTTGGCCTTCAGCTCTGCAGGCATCGCCTCGCCCGTCTTGTAATGCCTGGCATAGTGATCGAAGACCGCCGGATAGCTGGCCCAGTGCTCATTGAACTGCGAGGGAAATTCCACAAAGTCTCGCGGCGTCTGCGTTCCTGACAGGCTCGGATACTCCGTATCCGCCAGCATGCCGTGCAACGCGTGCCCGAATTCATGAAACATCGTGGTCACATCGTCGAAATCCAGCAGCGCTGGCTGCCCCGCCGCGGGCTTTTCAAGATTCGCCACGTTGAAGACCACCGGCTTTTGCCCCAGCAGCTTCGACGGGCTGGCGAACTGATCCATCCACGCGCCGCCATTCTTGTTGTCGCGCTTGAAGTAGTCGCAATACCACAGCGCCATGGGTGACCCATCGGCATCGAAGACCTCAAAAACCCGCACATCTGCCTGATAGACGGGGAGATCGTGCCGTTCTTTAAATGTCAGCCCGTACAACTCGTGCGCCGCGTAGAAAACTCCGTTCTCCAGCACGTTGTTCAGCTCGAAATATGGCTTGATCTGCGCTGTATCCAGGTCGAACCGCGCCTTGCGCACCTGCTCGGCATAGAAATCCCAGTCCCACGGCTCGAGCGTGAAGCCTCCATGCTGTGCGTCTATCAGCGCCTGGATGTCTTTGCCCTCCTGCTGAGCCCGCGCCGTAGCCGCCGGCACCAGCGCGTCAACAAACTGGATCGCCGCTTCGGGAGTCTTGGCCATCTGGTCGGTCAGGTCCCACGCCGCGAAGTTGGGGTACCCCAGCAGCGCAGCCTTTTGCGCCCGTAGCTGCGCCAGTCGCGCGATCGTCGCGCGCGTGTCGTTGTCACCGCCCCGCTCGGCGCGGTTCCACGAGTTTTCAAAGATCGCCTTGCGTGTCGCACGGTCACTCAGCGAGCTCAGGCCGGGTTGCTGCGTTGTGTTCAGCAGAGGAATCACCCAGCCGTCCTGTTTCCGATCCGCCGCAGCACTTGCCGCCGCCTTGAGATCCTCCTCGCTCAACCCCGCAAGCACAGTCTTGTCGGTCGTAGAAAACGCCCCCGCTTTAGCCGCGGCCTGCAGCTTGTTCATGAACGTGGCCTCGAGCGCCGACAACTCCTCATTCAGCTTCTTCAGCTTGGCCTTGTCCTCGTCCGATAGGTTTGCTCCCGCCTTCACAAACTGCTGGTAGTCATACTCCACCAGTCGCAGCGATTCGGGATCGAGACCCAGCGAAGCCCGCTTTTCATAGATCGCCTTGATGCGCGCAAACAGCTTCGGGTTCAGGAAGATCGCGTCCTCGTGTGCGGCCTGCCGCGGCGCTTCGTATTCCTGCGTCTTCCGCAATGCGTCGTCGGTGTTGGCATGGGTCACGCAGTTGAACGCCGCGTTCACCCGGTTCAGCAGTTGGCCCGACCGCTCGAAAGCTACAACCGTATTCTCAAACGTGGGTGGCTCGGGATTGTCGGCAATCTTCTCCACCTCCTCAAGACGCTGCGCCATGCCCGCGTCGATAGCAGGCTGGTAGTCGCTGTCCCTGATCTTGTCGAAAGGCGGCGCGTGGAAGAGCAACGTGCTCTCGGCATAAAACGGGTTCTCGGGTCCGAACGCTGCGCCTGGAGCCGCTTGGGCAAAGGCATGCGGGACCGCTGTTCCAAAAGCTGTGGGTATTCCTGTGGTCAAGACGATTCTCACGATCCATTTTGATATCGGATGCATCATTGCGGTATCACTCTCCCGAAACAGTGCACAAAAATCCACCGATGATTGTAGGCGCTCGGCTCGCCCTATGCGAACTCGGCTCCCGGTCCCTCAGCCGTTTACCCATCCCCGCCACTCTGCCACCGCCCCCTCCTCATGCGACCGCCTAAAATAGAAAACAGGAGCGGCCAGACGGCAAACCTGAGCATTCTCGCGCGATCCGCCCAGCGCCCCCACTCATCGAATCGAGGAAAAAACCGCGCATGACACCCACCGCGATTGCCCCTGAAACACGCACCCCCGCCCAGAACCTCGACCTGCTTGCCGACGTCGCGATCAATGTCGGCCTCGGCCTTAAGTCCGGTCAGGAACTCGTAATGACTGCCTCCACGGACGCCCTCCCGCTGGCTCGCCGCATTACCGAGCATGCCTATCGCGCCGGCGCTTCGCTCGTCACCACGCTCCTGGCCGACGACGAGTCAACGCTCTTGCGCTATCGCTATGCGCCCGATGCGAGCTTCGACCGCGCGGCCGGATGGCTCTACGACGGCATGGCCGCAGCCTTCAAGAGCGGCGCGGCCCGGCTTGCCATCGCCGGCGGAAATCCCGCATTGCTCGCCAACGAAGACCCCGACAAAGTCGGCCGCGCCAATCGCGCCGTGTCCCAGGCTTACCGTCCCGCTCTCGAGCACATCACGCGCCACGACATCAACTGGACCATCGTTGCCAGCGCAACACCAGCCTGGGCCGCGGCCATGTTTCCCAACGACGAGCCTGACACCGCTCTGGCCAGGCTGTGGGACGCCATCTTCGCTACCACGCGCATTAACACATCGGATCCTGTCAGTGCATGGAAAGCGCATGATGCCGAGCTCCACAAGCGCGCCGCCTTTCTCAACGAGAAACGCTACGCCGCCCTCCAGTATCGTGGGCCCGGTACCGATTTCCGCCTCGGACTGGCCGACGATCACCTCTGGCTCGGCGGCGGCACCACCGCCGCCAACGGCAATTACTGCATCCCCAACATGCCTACCGAGGAGGTCTTTTCGACGCCGCACAAAGACCGCGCCGACGGCATCGTCACCGCGACCAAGCCGCTTTCGCACCAGGGCACGATGATCGAAGGCATCCGTGTCCGCTTCGAGCACGGCCGCATCGTCGAAGCCCACGCATCGCGGGGCGAAGAAGTGCTCCAGAAGCTGATCGACACCGACGACGGCGCGCGCCGGCTCGGCGAAGTGGCGCTGGTTCCCCACTCCTCGCCCATTGCCAGGAGCGGCCTCGTCTTCCTCAATACCCTTTTCGATGAAAACGCCGCATCCCACATCGCGCTCGGTCAATCCTATTCGTCCTGCCTGCGCGACGGAGACAAGCTTTCGCCCGAGCAACTTGCCGCCAGGGGCGCCAACTCGAGCCTCATTCATGTCGATTGGATGATTGGTTCCGGCGAGCTCGACATCGACGGCATCACCTCATCCGGCGCAACCGAACCGCTCATGCGCAAGGGCGAGTGGGCTTAGTATTGTGAGAGTCCAGCAATCAGTGCAGTCATCCTGAAAATATGCGGTTGTCCTGAGCGAATCCAGTCGAAGGACCCGCATTTGTTCTTGGCAAGCATTCGTCTCATGGAGCCAGTCACTCACTTCCTTACCGGCGCCTGCATCGGCCGCGCTGGGTTCAACCGCAAGACGGCCTACGCCACGCTTGCCGCTGCGCTCGCCGCAGAAGCCGCCGATATGGATGTTTTCTGGGGCTTCGCCGGGCCGGTCGATGAGCTCAAGCATCATCGCGGCATCACGCATACCTTCTGGGCCATTCCCGTCATCGCCGCCGTGATCGTCGGTATGGTCTGGCTTATCGACCTCATCCGCCGAAATCGGCATTCCCGCGCCCCTTCCCCGCCAACTGAATTTGTTCCATCTTCCTCATCAGGGCCTGCGGACGAAAGAGGTGGGATCGGCCGCGCCCAAAGAATCACCATTTACGAGGCGGATTTGGCCCCGGCGAGGAAGAAGCGGGCTGCGCCTCGCGCCCCGGGCCAGCAGCCCATCCGCTGGGGCTGGCTCTACCTCACTACTTTCATCGCCGCCTCGACCCACATCCTCCTCGACTGGACCAACAACTACGGCGTGCGTCCGTTTTTCCCATTCAATCCCCGCTGGTATGCCGGCAGTTTCATGTTCATCGCCGAGCCGGTCATCTGGGGCCTGTTTTTCCTTGCCTTTTTCATGCCCTGGGTCCTCGGCCTCGCCGACCGCGAGATGGGCGTACGCCGGCAACGCTTCCGTGGGCGCGGCTGGGCCATCTTCGCTCTCGCGGCCATCACCGCCCTCGGCTGCTGGCGATGGTCCGAGCACGCCCGCGCGCGCACCCTGGTCGACAACGTAGAGATCACGTCCGAGCCCGTCACTCGCATGGCGTTCGAGCCATACCCCATCAATCCTTTCCACTGGCACGGGATCCTCGAAACACCACACTTCTACCAGACCGCCGAGATCGACACCCGCACCGGAGCCATCGCCAGCGACCCAGCGACCGATGTGATGTACAAACCGGCTGACACACCCGCCGTCGAAGCAGCCAAACGTACGCCACTGGGCGAGGTCTATCTGGACTGGGGCTCCTGGGCGGTGGTTCGCGATATCGGCCAGCAGCAGGCGCCCGGCGTATCTCCTCCCAGTTTGCCGCCCGGCCGCGCATGGACGACCGTCGAGTTCACCGACCTGCGCTTTGACTACGCCTTTACCTCGGGCCGCGGGCCTGCCCGCTCAGTGCTCGGCGGCTGGGTGTACATTGTCGATGGTCATGACGATGCCGGCGAAATCATGAGTGGCCGCGAACAGCATTGAAACTCAACCTTCGCACGGCCTGGGGCGAGAATTTCCCGTCGCGTGGAACTCCCGAGTTGACCGAATGCTCCGCACACCGCAGAATAAAAGAAGTTTCCTTGGCTCAGGTGACCGTGTACCTTTTCGTCTTTGCGGTGACCTCAAGAAAGAGGGTGTCATGCTGGCATATGCGCTGATTCTGGTAGCGGTCCTTACGCGAGTGCTGCCCCACGCAGGGTGGTGGAATTTTACAGCTGTCACAGGCGGCTTGCTCTTCTTTGGCGCCCGGCGTCCATGGCGCGAGATGCTGCTTCCCGTGGCTGTTCTCATCGCCGCTGACTTCTACCTGACGGCCTTCGTCTATCACTATCCATTCCAATGGCAGGCATACGTCATCACGTGGATGTGGTACGCCATGGCTATCGTGCTCGGCCAGATCCTGCTTCGCGCCAGGACAACCTTCGTTCGCGGCGCTGCCGCCGCCATCCTCGGGCCTACGTCCTTCTTCGTCGTCTCCAACTTCAGCGTCTGGGCCAGCGGCTTCAACGGCTATCCGCACACCGTCGCGGGACTCGCAGCCTGCTACATGGCAGGAGTTCCCTTCTACCGCAACGACCTCATCTCGACCTCGCTTGTCCTGGCCGGTGCTGTCGCGCTGGAGGCCCTGCTGCACCGGATCCGCGAACCTCGCGCCGGTGTCGCGCTGGCCGGGAAATAGTCGCTCAAGCTGCCCGATCGCGCGACCACTGATAGGAGAACGACATGGCGACTGCCCCGCAATCCGCTTACGTTCCCCTCGAGGTCTACCTGCGCACTTCAGACTATGAGCCCGACGCCGAGTACGTTGACGGCGTGATCGAGGAAAGACCGGTGGGCGAGAACGACCACTCATCCTGGCAGCTTGCGATTCAACGTTGGTTCATTCAGCACGCCGAAGAATGGGGTATCCGCGTCCGTCCCGATCTTCGTGTTCAGGTTTCGAAAAGCAGGTTCCGCGTTCCCGATGTCGCACTTCTTGACCGCAATCTGCCGGTGGAACGATTTGCGACCCATCCTCCCATCGCCGTCTTCGAGATCCTCTCGCCGGAGGACTCCCTGGCCCGGATGATGACCAAGCTCTCTGACTACGAGCGGATGGGAATCCGATCGATCCTGCTGCTCGACCCCAACGGTCA
>Ga0335069_10010618_pt1 | contig 13045 bp, 12 predicted proteins | sample Lox_Sample_11_FD_206714 | JGI IMG/M metagenome (GOLD analysis project Ga0335069, IMG submission 206714) | Soil microbial communities from Loxahatchee National Wildlife Refuge, Florida, United States - Lox_Sample_1.1 | ecosystem: Environmental > Terrestrial > Soil > Wetlands | place: USA... | reverse complement strand
TCCGGCTTCAGCCCGGCCATCCGCGTGTCGAGCAACGCCAGGCCGCGCGCGCGTTTCGGCTGGTGCGCAGCGAACCAGGTCGCGATGCGGCCGCCCATTGAATGCCCGATCAGTACCACCCGCTCGATCGCCAGCGCATCGAGCAGTGCGCGCAGATCGTCGTAGAAGTGCTCGATCAGGTACGGCGAGTCGGCCCAGTCGCTTTCACCGTGCCCACGCAGATCCGGCACGATCAGGCACCAGCCGTCGGCGAAGAACGGAATCAGCGCATCCCACCAGTGCGCGTGCGCGCCCGCCCCGTGGAGGAGAACCAGCGTCGGGTCACCGTTGTTCCCCTGCACGCAGTAGCGCAGCGTGCGTCCGTCGATGACGCGCTGCTGAGCCAGTCGCGTGATCACGACGCGTCCCAAATCAGAAAACGTCACCCGATGCCATGCGACGGCCGCCAGGCAGCCGCTCGCGTGTTCCCCGCAATGCGGCTACACTGCGCCGGCGTTTGCGCAATTTCCCTGAAGGAGTCTCCCGATGATCGAATGGAGCGAGCAACATCTGATGATCCGCGATGCGATTCGGCGGTTCATCGAGGCCGAGATCAAGCCGAACATCGAGGCGCTGGAACACGGCGATCTCCCGCCGTACGACATTTTGCGCAAATTGTATGCGACCTTCGGACTCGCCGAAGTCGCGAAGGCGCGCTTCGCGAAGCAGATCGATCGCGATCGAGCCCGCGAACGAGGCGAACGAAGCGAGGAGAAATCAGCAGGCGGCGGCCGCGGCGACGTCGGCATGCAGCTCATCCCGATCATCGAGCTGTGTCGCTACTGTCCCGGCATGGTGACGGCGATGGGCGTGAGTGTCGGCCTCGCGGCCGGCACGATCATGTCGCGCGGCACCGTGCGCCAAAAGGAACACTGGGGTCTGCCGTTGGTGACGCTGGAGAAAATCGGCGCATGGGCGATCACCGAGCCGGGCTCGGGCTCGGATGCCTTCGGACAGATGAAGGCGAGCGCGCGGCGCGACGGCGATCAGTACATCCTCAACGGCAACAAGACGTTCATCACCAACGGACCGTACGCCGACACGATGATCTTCATCTGCAAGCTCGACGACGGGAAGGCGCCCAAAGAGCGCAAGGTTCTCAACTTCATTCTCGACAAAGGCATGCCCGGGCTGACGCAATCGAAGCCGATGCGCAAGATGGGGCTGCATTCGTCGCCCACCGGCGAGCTGTTCCTCGAAGACGTACGCGTCGGCAAAGATCGTCTGCTCGGCGAAACCGAAGACGTACCCGGCCGTTCGAGCGCGAAGGACACGTTCTCGGTCGAGCGCAGCGGCGTGGCGGCGATGGCGCTCGGCATCACCGAGGAATGTCTCTCGCTCTGCATCGACTACGCGCGTACACGGATCGCGTTCGGCAAGCCGATCGGCGAGTATCAACTCATTCAGCTCAAGCTGGCCCAGATGGAAGTCGCGCGCATGAACCTGCAGAACCTGGTGTTCCGGCAGATCGAGATGGCCGAGTCGGGCAAGCCCATGAGCTTCGCCGAAGCGTCGGCGTGCAAGCTGTATGCGGCCCAGACCGCCATGGAGGTCGCGCTCGAAGCGGTGCAGCTCTTCGGCGGCAACGGGTACATGTCCGAGTTCCGCGTCGAGCAGCTCTGCCGCGACGCCAAGGTGATGCAGATCTACGCCGGCACGGACGAAATCCAAATCTCGCAGATCGCGCGCAGCCTGCTGGCGCAGTGAGGCCTCTCAGGACTCGCCGGCTGCGACCGATCGTAGCGATCGCACCGGCGAGCCCGCCAACCAGACGGCGGCCACCAACGGACTGAGCGCGGCGACGACCAACGTCGCGCGCAACCCGATCGTCTCCCCGAGGACGCCTCCAACGAGCGAACCCAGCAGCATCGCGGCGAGGCTCGCCATTCGCAGGCTGGCGTTGACCCGACCGAGCATCCTACTCGGCGCCAACGACTGACGGACGCTGACCTCGGTGAGGTCGTAGATCGTCGCCGCGCCGTCTTCGACCAACTGCTGCGCGATCAGCAAGGCGGCGCCGAGCGCCGTGGCGCCGGGCGCGAGCGGAACCAAGAGGATGCCGAGTCCTGTGCACAGCAGCCCGGTAATCATCGTCGACCCGACACCGAATCGCTGCGTCGCCCGCTGCGCGGCGCTCGCTCCCACCAGCGAACTGACCCCGCCCACGGCGAAGATCATTCCCAGCACCCCCGGCGCGAATCCCAGTTCGGTGGTGACGAACAGCATGAACACGGTCGAGAACACATAGAAGGCGAACTGCAACAGCATCGTGCTGACCGCGAGCGTGCGCAGCACGGGATGGCCGACAACGAATCGCAGCCCTTCGGCGCTTTCGCGTAGCATTCGACGGTGCGCGGCTGGCGGAATCGGTGGCTCGCGCGCGCGAATCGTCGAGACGAAAGCGGCCGACACGACGTACGAGCACGCGTCGATCAGAATCGCGATCGGTCCGGTGAGGACTTGCACCAGCCAGCCGGTCAGACTGAACGCCCCCACTTCGGCGACCGCCGCGCTCGCCGACAACTTGCTGTTGCCTTCGACCAGATCCTCGCGCCGCACCAGCGACGGGAGATACGCCCGGAATGCGACCGCGAACACCATCGACAAGAGGCCGGCAAGGAATCCGACGGCGTACAACTGCTCGATCCTCAAGACGCCGAAGAAGACGGCGGCCGGGATCGTCGCCAGCAGCAGCGCGCGGCCGAGGTCGGTGGCGATCAGCACGAGGCGTCGCGGCAATCGATCCACCCAGACCCCCGCGGCCACACCGACCAGCAGTTGAGGTGCGATATCCGCTGCGCGCAGCAGCGACATCTGCATCGGCGTAGCGTGTAGAAGGAGCACCGCCGTAAACGGCAGCGCCGTGGCGGTGACCAGCGAACCGAAGACCGAGATGGTCTCGCCCGCCCACAACTTGACGAAGTCGCGATGACGCCACAGCCCGGCCGATCCCCCCGCCATGATCGACGCGACTAGAGCAGAATCCCGGGGGGAATACACGGCGCGGAGGCGCTTCGAGCGGGCACCGTCTGCAACACGCCCGCCGATTCGCTACAATGGTCGTATGAGTCCGGAACCGAAGATCTCCACGACCGACGCGCGCGTCAGCCCGACGCAACGGTACATCGATGAGATCGTCGCCAGCGCGAACGGCTTGCTCGCGGACGATGCGAGCGTCGGCGATCTCAAGATCGCCAGCGCCGCCCTTCGTGAGCTGCGCGCCGCGTTCCGCGTGTTTGCGCCTTATCGTCACATCCGCAAGGTGAGCACGTTCGGCTCGGCGCGGACGCAAGCCGGCGATCCAACGTTCCGTTTAGCGGAAGCGTTCGCGCGCGAGATCGCCGACGCCGGTTTCATGGTGATCACCGGCGCCGGCGGCGGAATCATGGAGGCGTGTCAGCGCGGCGCGGGCCGCGAGCGCAGCTTCGGCGTCAACATCCAGCTTCCATTCGAGCAGCAGCCCAATCCGCACATCAAGGACGACCCCAAGTTGATCGCGTTCAAATACTTCTTCACCCGCAAGCTGTTCTTCCTCAAGGAGGCGCACGCGGTGGTGTTGTTTCCCGGCGGGTTCGGCACGCATGATGAAGGGTTCGAAACGCTGACCTTGCTCCAAACCGGCAAGTCGCCGCTCATCCCGTTAGTGCTGCTCGATCGCCCCGGCGGCACGTATTGGAAGACCTGGCAGCGCTATGTTGAAGATCATCTGTTGCGGCGCGGGATGATCGCACGCGACGACCTAGCGCTCTACAAGGTGACGAACAATGTCGCCGAGGCGGTGAACGAGATCACCGGCTTCTATCGAGTGTACCACTCGTCGCGATTCGTCCGCGACATGTTGGTCTTGCGATTGATGTACCGTCTGCCCGATGCGTTCGTCGAAACGCTGGCGGACGACTTCCGCGACATCATCACCACCCCCACCTTGACCCAGCGGCGCGCCTTCGCCGTCGAGCGGGGCGAGCGCGAGCTTCGCCATCTGCCCCGTCTCGCGTTTCACTTCGATCGCACACACTACGGGCGGCTGCGCCAGATGATCGACCGCATCAATCTGGCGCCCGAGCCAGTCGAATACTGAAGACGAACGAGTCGCGCGTGGCGCTCACGCGGGTTCGCTGGGGTCCGTCGATTCGATGAGATCGGGCGCGCGCAGCGACCACGTGGGGCTGAAGTCCGCATCGACTTGATGCCAGATCAGGGTGAAAGCTTGGCGGGTGCCGATGCGGTCGATGAAAACCTCGCTGGCCCGGAAGTCGACCGCGGCAAGGTAGAGATCATCGCCCGCATAGTACACGAACCCCGCAACCGCACGTGGCGCCGCGAAGCGTGAAAGCTGTACCCGCAGCCCGCGCAAGACGCGCCAGGTCTCGGCCACGCTCAACGGCTTGTCGAGGTGCCCGTAGTACGCCACAAACTTGTGCCCGTCATCGTGAAGTTTCGGCACAGGCCCGTTGGGCGGCGCATCGGCTCGCGCCGGTCGCCAGAGGTATCCGGCGAGCACAATCGCGGCAAGCATGATGGCGGTGGTCATGCCCCGATGCGCATGGGTCTTCATGGCGAATCTCGGACAGCAGATCGCGTGCCAGGTCATATCCGCCGGCCTCGTGGTTCTCTGGTTTCGCGTCTGTCACGCGGCGTGACGCTTCGGCGCACACGCCTGTCGCCTTTTGCTAACATTGGACGCAATTTCGCCGCTGCGATGCGCTCGCGGCTTTGTGGCGGGAGACGATGACTGTGGTAAGTTGCAGTTGATGATCGTCTGCGTCTACGGCAAAGCCTTCGCGCCCTTTGTCGAGCCGGTGGTGCACGACCTCCGCGTTGCCGTCGCCACGCTCGATGCAGAGCTGACGGCCGTGACCATCGAACGCGCCCTCGCGGAGCGCCTGCGCGATCGCACCAAATGGGTCGGCGTGCGGCGGGTGTATGTTCTTCCCCTCGATGTGCCGGCGTCCCTGCCGATGGGCGCACCGTCGGCCCCCTCCGCGCTGATCCGCTGGCTCTTTGCCGGGGCAGAGATCGTGAACGCGTTCGACGTGCACGCCATCTGCTGGGACAAGCCGCTCTTGACCGAGCGCTGGTTGAATCGCGGCGTCCCGGTACCCGAGGGCGTGCTGACCGGTGCAATTGACGAAGCGAACGCCTTTATCCGCCATCACGAACACGTCATTCTCAAAGCGCCTCACTCGTGTGGTGGCCATGACCACTACGTCGTCAGCGCGGTCAGCGATGGGTTAATTGCCGAAGCACGTGGGCAAGTGTACGAGCTGGATTTGGTTCCGCCGGGTGCACGACCGCAGATTCGCGATCGCCAATTGCGTTATCCAGGCCCCTTCTACCTGCAGCGACTGATCGGGGATGCGGGCCGGCGCGGCACGCTTCGTCCTGCGCAACTCTTGCGCGCATACCTCGTCGACGGCCAGTTGCTGTTCTGGACTGAACGCTATCGGCCGCAGGTGCGCCGGCCCTCGGACTGGATCATCGCGGCCGGAACCGGCGGGAAGTATCGTTTTCTGTTCAGCGTGAACGAAGAGGCCCGCAAGCTCGCGCTGCGTGCGGCGGAAGTCATCGGACTGCGGGTCGGCGTCGTGGATCTGGTCCGCACCAGCACCGAAGGCGTGTACGCGTTGTCCGCGTATACCGACGGCCATCACATGATGATCGATCGTGAGTTCAAGCGCCTGCCGGAATTTCGCGATTGCTTCGACTTCGATCGCTTCGTTGCCGAGGCGTTGGTCGCGGACCACCCGGCCGCGGCGCCGGAAGCACCGTCCGCTTGAGCGCCGCACGGAGCCGGCAACGAGCGTGACGAGTTCCCAACCTTGTTCGGTGTCGCCCGCTGCGGGCGACCCGTCGGTGCGCGCAGTCAGCCGCCGCGCCCTGATCGCCGCGGTTCATCCAGACCCGCGTGGTTTCGCCGAGATCGCTGCGGCCGACGCACGCCGGATCGACTGGCGTTGGGTCTTGCACTGCGCCCGCGCCCACAAGATCGCCGCGTTGGTTGCCGCTCGCATGGAAGTCGGCGCGGTGATGGAGCACATCGACGAGGGCGTCAGCGAACGCTTGCGCGACATCCGATGTCGCACGCACCTGCGGGTCGACGCGGCCGTCGGTACGCTGCACCAGCTCGCGCGCGAGTTCACCCGGGCCGAGATTCCGTTCCTCGTCATCAAGGGCAGCGTGCTGGCGGAGCACGTCTACGGCAATCCCGAGTTGCGCCCATTTGAGGACGTCGACGTGGTGGTGTCGCCCGATCGGGTGACCGCGGCGGAGCGGGTCATGCGCGCGCTCGGATATCGATTTAGCCAAATCCGCCAGTTGCTCTCTGCGACTCCACGGAACGAGACCGAGGCTCGTCTGGCTGAACTGGTGACGCGCCGGTTCTACGAGCGCTTCCACTACGAACTGCCCTTCGCGCCGGCCAGCCGAGAGGGTTGGTTGCCGGTGGACGTGCATTGGCACATCGCGCCACGCGCGCGCCTGCCGATCCATGCCGCGCAGCTCTGGAACCACACCAGTCCGACGGTGGTGGCCGGCGTGCCGGTCGCGACGTTGGATCTGGAGGCGACGCTCATCCATTTGGCGCTGCACGCTTCCACCTGTTCGTTGGCTGGCTTCAGGCTCCTGCCGTTGTGCGACGTCGCGTGGGCAACGACGCGTTTCGGCGATCAGTACCAGCGACTGTGGGCGTTGGCGGATGCGTGGGGCGTACGTTCACAGGTCGAGACGGTGCTGACCATCGTCGACCGCGTGCTGGGGGTTCCACCGCCTGAGCGCATACGGCGCGAGATGTCGCCAAGCGTCGCCGGCGGTTTCGGATTTCCGGCGGTTGCACGGCCCGCGTTCTTGATCGATCAAACCGATCGGGCCAGCGTCTCCTGGCCGCGACGGGTCTACAACGAACTGCTGTGGGACCTCGCGATGCGCTGCCTTGGTTACAACGTGATCCGCGGCGTCCGCGTACGCGCAAGTCGTCTTCGCTGGCGGTTGATGTGCTGGCGCGCGCGTGGAAGTAGCCGCGGCTGAGAGGTTGGGTGCCCCGCGCCCCGGACGAGGTTCCGACCCTCCTAGCGCGAGTCCGACGCGAGGTTGAGAAGCTCCAACTTGATGCGACCGACTTCGTCTCCGAGCGCAGCGTACTGCGTCGCGACATCGGTGTAGTCGCCGGATTCAGCGCTGCGCGCGATCGCCTTCGTCAGGCGCACGCCCTCGGCAGCGGCGAACATGCTCAGGCAACCTTCGAGCGAATGCGCCGCCAGTTCGAGTGCAACCAAGTCGCGCACGCGGATGGCATCGTTGAGTCGCTCCATTCGCCCGGGGCATTCTTCCAGGAAGATCGCGACCACCTCACGAAGCAACTCGCGCTCACCACCGACACGCTCGACGAGCTCTGCGACATCGACGCTGCACCGTACTGGACCGCTCATGAAAACGCACCAACGACGAGCGACTCTCGATCCGCTCTTGCGGGCCTTCTAGCATAATTTGCCACCCGCGGCGTCGGTAAATCACCGCATCCGCACAACGGAAAAGGACTGAGCTTTGGCCACGGCCCGCATTCGTGATCATCCACCGGAGGCGAACGCGTGTTCGAACTCGGCCGTCAGCGCCCGCAGCCCGTTCGACAGACCCGAGCGCGTCCTCGACCTTGGCGAGGCGCTGGTCGCCTTCGCGCTGTACCTTTGCAAGTCGTTCGAGTCTCTGCTCCGTGAGATCGACGACGGTCATGCGGCGCAGTGCAGGTATCACCGGATCTCAGTGCAAGGTCCAATCGCGGCGCACCACGCGCTCCGTTGAACCGAAGGACCAGTCATCCTAAGAGACGGAGTATGAAGGTCATCGACCTCCGCAGTGATACGGTGACGAAGCCGACTGCCGCGATGCGGGCGGCCATGGCGGCCGCCGAGGTCGGCGACGATGTCTACGGAGAAGATCCCACCGTCAATCGCTTGCAGGCGATGGCCGCCGCGCGTCTCGGCAAGGAGGCGGCGATCCTCGTGCCGTCGGGCACGATGGCGAATCAGTGCGCGATCCGCGCCCTGACACATCACGGCGACGTGCTGCTCGCGGGCGAGGGCGCACACATTTTGAAATACGAATCCGGTGGGGCCGCTGCGATCTCAGGCGTACAAATCAAGACCGTCGGCGCCGGCGGGCTCTTCGGCGCCGGCGACGTGCGCGCGGCGCTGCATCCCGGCGATCATCACTACGCACCGGTCACCGCTGTGGGGCTGGAAAACACGCACAACACCGCCGGCGGGCGCGTCTTCTCGTTCGATCGGGTGCAAGCGATCGCCGCGACGGCGCGCGAGCATGCGTTGAAGATGCACCTCGACGGTGCGCGGTTGTTCAATGCCGCGATCGCGAGCGGGATTTCAGCGGCGCAATGGGCGGCGCCGTTCGATACGGTTTCGTTCTGCTTGTCGAAAGGGTTGGGCGCACCGGTCGGCTCGCTGGTGTGCGGGTCCGCCGCGCTCATCGATCGCGTGCATCGTATCCGCAAGATGCTCGGCGGCGGGATGCGGCAGGCGGGCATCCTGGCCGCCGCCGGCATCTACGCGCTCGAACATCACGTCGAGCGGCTCGCCGAGGATCACGCCAACGCGCGTCGCCTCGCGGACGGTCTGGCGCGACTGGGCTTCACCGTCGGTCCGCCGCCCGAGACGAACATCGTCCTGTTTCGCGTCGGCGACGCGCTGGCGTTGTGGCGGGCACTGCACGAACGTCACGTCTTGATGAACCCGATGAGTGCCGACGTCTTCCGCGCCGTGACCCACCTCGACGTATCGGTCGGCGACATCGACGAGGCCCTGTCGCGCATTAGCGACGCCGTGCGCACATTGCCCACCGCGCGGGCGAAGGAGAGTGAATGATCGATCGGATCGACAACCGCGTCACGAAGCTGCTCGGCGTGCGCTACCCGATCGTGCAAGCGCCGATGGGCTGGATCGCGCGCGCGCAGTTGGCCTCGGCGGTATCGAACGCCGGCGGGCTCGGGATCATCGAGACCTCGTCGGGGGAGTTGGACGCCGTGCGCGACGAGATTCGCAAGATGCGCGACCTGACGGACCAGCCGTTCGGCGTGAACATCGCGCAACTGTTCGTGCGCGATCCCAGCATTGTCGAGTTCGTGGTCGAGCAGGGCGTGCGCGTCGTCACCACCTCGGCCGGCGATCCGCGCCAGTACACCGCGAAGCTGAAAGCGGCCGGTTTGACCGTGTTTCACGTCGTGCCCTCCCTCAGCGCCGCACTCAAGGCGATCGACGCCGGAGTCGACGGACTCGTGGTGGAAGGCGGTGAGGGCGGTGGCTTCAAGAATCCGCGCGACGTCGCCACGATGGTGCTGCTACCGTTGGTGTGTTCGAAGGTCAGCGTGCCGGTGATCGCCGCCGGCGGCATCTGCGACGGCGTCAGCATGGCGGCGGCTTTTGCACTCGGCGCCGAGGGTGTGCAGATGGGCTCGCGCATGGTGTCGGCCGCCGAGTCGCCGGTGCACAACAACTGGAAGCAGGCGATTCTGAACGCGGCCGAAACCGACACCGTGTTCCTCAATCGCTTCAGTCGGCCGGGCCTGCGGGCGCTGCGAACAAACAAGACCACGGAGTTGGAGCGCGCCGAGCACGTCGGCATGGACGTGTTCGCGCGCGCGATGGAGCTGTATTTCGGCGGCAACATGGAAGCCGCGATTGCGCTCGCTGGGCAAGTGGTCGGCCGCATCGACGCCATCACGCCGGTCAAACAAATCATCGACGAGACCATCGCTGACTTTCGCGCGACGATCAGGAAGCTCGCGGCTCTCAATCCGTCGCTGTAGCCGCACCCTTGAGGGTGCGTCTTCTGGCAGAAGCAACGCAGGCTGAAGCCTGCGGCTACATCACCCGCGGAAGGCCGGCGGTCATAGGCGTCGGAGTTCGCGCATCAACTGGCGCAAGCGCCACAAGCCTTTGACCCCGTCGCCGGTGAAGGTGGCGCCCATGTTGGCGACGATGAAATGGCGACACCCGGCGCCGACGAGCGGGGCGACCTCGTCGCGAATTTGGGTTGGGCTCCCAGCGTACATCAACGTCTGCAGCAACTCGGGCGTCATAGTCGCCGCCGCCTGATCGATTGCCGCGTCGGTCACGCGCGGCGGAACGAGATCGAGAAACCCGCGATGATCGTCGCCCAGCGGATGCGTCATTGCGTGCGCGCGCCAGACGTCGGCGGGCGCGCCGAGCGCGAGCGCGGCGCAAAAGCGGCTCTTCATCGCGAGATCGAGTGTTCGTTCGCGGCTGTCGCCGAGCGCGACCAGCATCGTGTGGGTCGCGAGGAACCCCCCAAGCGAGCGGCCAACTTCCTCAGCCGCGTGACGAATGACATCGAGACGAGCGCGGTATTCGTCGGCCGTGACCTTTTGGCCGGGCAGCCAGCCGTCGCCGTAGCAGCCGGTCAGTCGCAACATGCCGGGGAAGTGCGCGGCCACGAATAGCCGTGGCGGCCGATTCTTGTAGAGCGGCAGATCGAACACCGCGTCGCGCAACTTCCAGAACTTCCCGTCGTAGTTGACCGGCTTGCCGCCGCTCGCCCACAGCATGCGAATGATGATCAGGGCTTCTTCGAGCCGGGCCACAGTGCGGCGGTACGGCAATCCGTAGGGTTCGGTGTTTTCCCGGATGCCGCTGCCGATGCCGAGAACGGCACGGCCTTTCGACAGGTGATCGAGCGTGACGAACGATTGCGCCAGCGACATCGGATGGCGGCGGATGCTTTCGGTCACCGACGTGCCGAGATCGATGCCGCGCACGCGGGTCGCCGTGACCGCGAGGATTTGCAGCGGGTCGAACAGGCCATCGAGCGAATGCACGAGCTTGGCGGCGGGAGTGAGCTCGGGCTTCCACACCTGGCGGGGCGTGAAGCCCATGAAGTGATCGGGCAGCCAGACCGCGGATGCGCCGAAGAGCTTCGCCAATCGAATATTCAGGCGCGACAGCCAGAGCGGGTAGATGCCGCCGTCTTGGTACCCTACGCTCACCCGTCCCATCGGTTGCTGCGCCTCCGGCGGCGCTTGTGTCACGTTGGCCGTGCCGGTGCAAAGTCCTCGGGCGCGCAGTTCCGTCGGACGCCAGGGCTTGCTAGGTTCGCCGCATGGAACCGGCTATCACGCTCGACGCGCACGAAGCGCGTCTGTTCGGGGTGTTGATCGAAAAGGCGTTGACCACGCCCGATCAATATCCGCTGTCGCTCAATGCCGCGGTGAATGCGGCGAATCAGAAATCGAATCGCGATCCGCTCCTCTCGCTCAGCGAAGAGGAAGTCGCGGCCGCGCTCGACGGCTTGGAGAAGAAGTATCTGGTGCGACGGGTGTTCAGCCGGGTCGAACGCTATCGCCACAACGGACGCGACGCGCTCAATCTCGACACCGCACAGCTCGCGATCCTTGCCGAGTTGCTGATGCGCGGGCCGCAACAACCGGGCGAGCTGCGCGCGCGGGTGAGTCGGATGCACGCGATCGAGTCGCTCGACTTGCTCGAACAGGCGCTGGCTCCGCTGCTCGAACGTGGATTTGTTCAGCGCCTCGATCCGTCGCCGGGTTCGCGGGCGGAACGCTATATCCAGCTGCTCAGTCCCAATCTCCACCCCCTGGATGCGCCCGCGCACGCGAGTGCGGCGTCCGCACCCGACTCCGATCTCGCCGGCCGCGTTGCGGCATTGGAGGGAGCGGTCGAGTCGTTGCGCCGCCAACTAATTCGGCTGGCGGAACAATTGGGCGAGACCCTGGACGGCGAGCCACAATGAGCGACGCTCCGGGGATTCGGCACGAGTTCGTGCGCGCCAACGGTCTCAGATTTCACGTGGCGACCTGCGGCGAGGGTGATCGCTTGGTGCTCTGTCTGCACGGTTTCCCCGAATGCTGGTTTTCGTGGCGCCATCAACTGCCCTTCCTGGCGCAATTGGGTTATCGAGCGTGGGCCCCGGATCTGCGCGGCTATGGCGACAGCGATCGGCCGCTGCTGCGCGAGGACTACACCATCGAACGCCTGCTCGACGATGTCGCGGGCTTGATCGACGCGGCCGGCGCGCGTTCGACGATGCTGCTGGCGCACGATTGGGGCGCGGTGATCGCGTGGTGCTTCGCCATGCGGCGCGTGCGACCGCTCGAACGCTTGGTGATCATGAACGTGCCGCACCCCGGAGTGATGGACCAGGTCATTCGCTCGTGGCGGCAGCTCGCACGATCATGGTACGTGCTGTTCTTCCAAATTCCGCGGCTCCCGGAAGCGCTGCTGCGCGCGCGCCAGTGCCGGGCGATCGGCGACGCGTTTCGCAACATGGCGATCGACCAGCGCCGCTTCGGCGACGAAGTGCTGCACGTGTATCGCGACCAAGCCGCTCGCCCGGGCGCGCTGACGGCGATGCTCAACTACTATCGCGCCTACGTTCGCGGCGGCGGCGCGACGCGCCAACGCGCGCTCGGCTATCCGATCATCGACGTGCCCACGCTGATGATCTGGGGCGAACACGACACCGCGCTCGGCAAAGAAACCACCTACGGCACCGACCGCTTCGTTCGTCAGCTCACGCTGCACTATCTCCCGAACGTCTCGCACTGGGTGCAGCAAGAAGCACCCGAGGCGGTCAATGCGTTGATACAATCATGGTTGGGCAAACCACCCGATTTGCTGGCAGCCCCGGTTGACCGAGCCCAACCCGCACCGTAGTTGAATAGGTAGAGATTGAATATGTCGACGTCCGAGGCAACGACGCGGGGTATCCGCATTCGAGTACGATCGCAGTACGTCCCGGAGCGCTCCGACCCGGTCCGCAGCCAGTTCTTCTTTGCGTACACGGTGCAGATCGCCAACCAGGGCGCCGAGACCGCGCAGTTGGTCAGCCGTCATTGGATCATCACCGACGCCCACGGCCACGTCGAGGAAGTCAAAGGCCCGGGGGTCGTCGGCGAGCAACCCGTGCTCGCCCCGGGCGAGTCGTTCGAGTACACGTCCGCCTGTCCGCTCGCCACCCCGTTCGG
>Ga0335069_10010617_pt1 | contig 13046 bp, 11 predicted proteins | sample Lox_Sample_11_FD_206714 | JGI IMG/M metagenome (GOLD analysis project Ga0335069, IMG submission 206714) | Soil microbial communities from Loxahatchee National Wildlife Refuge, Florida, United States - Lox_Sample_1.1 | ecosystem: Environmental > Terrestrial > Soil > Wetlands | place: USA... | reverse complement strand
CGGCTGGTGAGTCACAAGGTCGAGCACACGCGGGTAGGGTCCGGCACCGTGGAGCTCACAGCGACACCGGCGCTCATCAGCCTGCGTGCGGAGCTCGGCGATGGGACGGTGGGCACACTCCATGGGGTGCTCGAGCTGCAGCGTGGCGCGCCAGCGTGGCGGGACATGCCGCTCAGCGGTGAGCTGCAGGCGCAGACGGACCAGGCGAGTCTGCTGACGCTGTACATGCCCGACATCGATCGCGCCGCCGGCCACCTGAGCGCAGACATTCATTTCGCGGGCACGGCCGGCGCGCCGCTGCTGAGCGGCCTCATCACGCTCACCGACGGCGAGCTCGCGGTCTACCAGATCAACCTCAACGTACGTCGATTATCCATGCAGGCGCAGCTCTCCGACAGCGGCGTGGACTTCAAGGGCAGTGCCGCGGTCGGCAAGGGTGAGCTGAACGCCGACGGTCACCTCGAGTGGCATCAGCTCCTGCCGTACGGAAAGTTGCATCTCGAGGGCAGCGGTCTGCGTGTCGTCGACCTCCCCGAGGCACAGATCGACGCCTCGCCCGCGCTCGACTTCGAGGTCAAAGGACGAACGATCCAGGTGACCGGCAAGGTGACGGTGCCGTACGCCAAGATCCAGCCGAAGGACATTACCGGCGCCGTGCGCACCTCGAAAGACGAGGTGATCGTCGGCAGCGAGCCCGAGGAAGCCGGCCAGCACTTCGAGGTGCTGAGCACCATCACGCTGGTCCTGGGCGATCACGTGAACGTGGACGCGATGGGGCTCACGGCGAGACTCGTCGGCAGCGTCACCGTCCGCAGCGGCTATGATCCGATTACCCGTGGCACCGGCGAGCTGTCGGTGGCCGAGGGCAGGTATGCCGCCTATGCACGGCAGCTCGACATCAAGCGCGGGCGACTCATCTTCACCGGCGGCCCGATCAACGACCCGGGCATCGACGTGGTCGCGCAGAAGGTATTTCCCGACGTGACTGCCGGGGTCAACGTGCGCGGCACGCTCTCGCAGCCGGCCATCTCCTTCTTCTCCGACCCGCCGCTGCCGCAGCAGCAGGTCGTCTCGCTCATCCTGGCGGGCGGCTCGATCGGGTCCGCACAGAACGCCAGCAGCGCGGCACTCGGGCAGGGCGCGGCGCTGCTCGCGTCGCAGTTCGGCTCGCGCGTCGGCATACCGGATGTGAGCCTCGAGACCGACCCCCTGCTCAATGAGACATCGCTCGTGCTCGGTCGCTACCTGTCGCCGCGCCTCTACGTGAGCTACGGCGTGAGCCTCACCGAGCAGCTCAACACGCTCAAGATGCGTTACACGCTCGGCGATCACTGGACGGTTCGTACCGAGGTGGGCCAGGCTTACGGGGCCGACCTCGTATACTCGATAACCAAGTAGGAGCAGCCGTGGCCGCGATCCTGGTACTGCTGATCGCGCTGTTCGCGCCGCTCGCGGCGCGCGCCGCGCCGCCGGCAGCCTGCGAGAGCTTCAGCCGCAGCTCGCCATCGCTACCGGAATTGGTGCGCGACTGGTTCGTGCATTCGACCGACGAGCGCGTGGCGATGTGCCCGAAGCCGGCCGCGGCCGGCGAGCAGACGCGCGATCTGCAGTACTTCGGCGAGGGGCTGGTGAGGCAGCAGGGCGCAGTCTGCAGCTACCACAGCCACGGCCTCACTCTGATCGGCAGCGGCACGCGAGCGCGCCTCGAGCGCTATGAGCGCAGCGAGGCGCTCGACATGACGCTCGCAGGCGGTGCCGAGTGCCCGCCGCCGCACGCCGCCACGGGCGCCGCGGCCTATGTCGAGACCTACGATGTCAGCTCGAGCGCGTTCCTCGGCATCATGCGCCTGTGGTCGGCGACCGCGAGTGGACTCGGGGATGCTGCGGCGGCCGCGGAGACGGTCCGCATCGCGCCGGATGCGCGGGCGCAACTCGAAGTGGCGCTCACGCCGGAGCGCGCGAGGCGCGCGACCGTCACGCGCATCGTGCGCATTCCCGGCCGGGCGCTGCGCCAGCGCTATGCGCTGTTCCTCACGGCGCCGACCGCCACCGGCGCTGACCCGGCACAGTACGTGATCTACCTCGACAAGTCGCTGCGCAAGCCGTTCGAGATCACGGCGTTCTCGGAAACCGACTAGCGGTGCGCGCCCTGCGCGCCGCGCGCTCGACGCCGGCCGCGCGCGGATCGGCTTGAACCTTTGTGCATGATTATGCACAATGCGCGCATGTTTATGCGAAAAGGCGGAGAGGCGCGCGCGTGCTGACCGACGCCGAGCAGCTCGAGCGGCGTGACGCCATCGTGCGCATCCTGCGCGAAGGCCAGGTGCGGCGGCAGCAGGACCTGGTGCGCCTGCTGAAGAAAGCCGGCCACGACGCGACGCAGTCATCCATCAGCCGCGATCTGCGCGACCTGGGCGTGCTCAAGGCGAGCGGCCGCTACGTGCTGCCCGGAGAGGAAGCGGCGCGCACCAACGGCGACTTCGGCACGCTCGCGCAGTTCGTGCGTGCGCTGCGCCGCGCGGGCGACACCCTCACGGTGCTGCGCACCACCATCGGTGCGGCGCAGAGCGTCGCGGTGGCCATCGACCGCGCCGCGTGGCCGGAGGTGGTCGGCACGATCTCCGGCGATGACACCATCTTCATCGCCACCGCCAACGCCCGCGCCCAGGAGCGCCTGGTCGGGCGCCTGCACAGCCTCTTCCCGGTCTGATCATGAGCGACACCGCGACTGCATCCGGGCGACCCATCGTGCTCGCCTACTCCGGAGGACTCGATACCTCCTTCCTCGTCCCCTGGCTCATCGAGCAGGAGCGCCGCCCGGTGATCACCGTGACGGTGAACACCGGCGGCATCGATGCCGACACCGCCGGCACGCTCGCGCAGCGCGCGCGGGCGCTCGGGGCGAGCGCGCATCACCTGGTGGACGCGCGCGCTGCCTACTTCGAGCAGGTGCTGCGCTTTCTCATCATGGGCAACGTGCGCCGCGGGCAGCTGTACCCGCTGTGCGTCGGCGCCGAGCGCGTCATGCAGGCCCAGACGATCGCGCGCATGGCACGCGAGCTCGGCAGCGATACCGTCGCGCATGGCTGCACCGGCGCGGGCAACGATCAGGTGCGCTTCGAGGTGGCGTTGCGCACGCTCGCGCCCGATCTGCAGGTGCTCGCGCCCGTGCGCGACCGGGCGTTCCGCCGTGAGGACGAGCTCGGCTTCCTGCAGGAGCGCTCCCTGCCGGTGCCGCCGAGCGGGGCGCGCTACTCGGTCAACCGCGGCCTGTGGGGTGTCACCATCGGCGGCCGCGAGACGCTCACCTCCTGCGGCAGCATCCCCGATGAGGCCTGGATCCTCACGCGCGGTGCCTTCACCACGCTGCGCCCCGCCGAGCGGCACACGCTCGGTTTCCGCGAGGGCCGGCCGGTCGCGCTCGATGGCACGCCCGCCGAGCCGGTGGCGATCATCGAGTCGCTCGAGACGCTCGCCGCCCCCTTCGGCATCGGCCGCGGCATACACCTCGGCGACACCATCATCGGCACCAAGGGACGCGTGGCTTTCGAGGCACCGGCCGCCGAGGTGCTGCTCACCGCACATCGCGAGCTCGAGAAGCTCGTGCTGACCGGCCGCCAGCAGCGCATCAAGGAGCTCGTCGCGCAGCCCTACGGCGATCTGGTACACGAGGGACAACTGCTCGATCCGGTGTGCCGTGACATCGAGGCGCTGCTGCTGTCCGCGCAGCGTCGCGTGAGCGGTGAGGTGCACCTGTTGCTGCAGACCGGCAGCGTGTTCGTCACCGGTGTCGACTCGCCGTGGTCGCTGATGGCCGCCTCGCGTGGCGTATACGGCGAGGCCGCGGGGGAGTGGTCCGCCGCCGATGCGCTCGGCTTCTCGCGCATCGCGGCGCTGCCGGGCATGTTCCACGCGCGCGCCGCCGAGCGCGCCGCCGCCTGCGGCCAGGACAAGTGACTGCGACCGCCGGCATGCGCAGCGTGGTGGTCGACAAGCTCGCCTCCGTCACGCAGGCCTGCGGCCTCTCGCACGAGGTGCGCATCTCCCCGGACATCCCGGCGGAGGAAGGCGTCGTCGTGGTGGTGGAAGTGCTCACCAACAAGACGGCTTACAACACCCTCGAGCTCACGAGCGGACGCATGGCCAAGGTCGGCAAAGGGGACGTGGTGGCCGGTGCGCTCGGCCACCGCCGGGCGCTGTTCGGCTACTCCGGGCACGTCCCCGAGCGGCTGCAGCCCGGCGATGTCATCCAGATGCTCAATATCGGCGGGGTGCTCGGAGTGTGCGACTCCATCAACCCCGAGAAGGGCCGGCCGTTCGATTGCCGCGTGCTGGGAGTGGCGCTGAACTTTCCATATCTCGGCGAGCGCATCGGCGTCCCGGCCCGAGTCGGTCACAAGCCTTTCGACGCCGCGGCGCCGCTCGAGGTGCGCGGGGTTCCGGTGGTGGCGCTCGCCGGCACCTGCATGGAAGCGGGCAAGACCGCGGCGGCGTGTGCCGTCATCGCCCGCATGCGCCATCGCGGGCTCGCCGTCGATGCGTTCAAGGCGACCGGCGTCTCACTGCGGCGCGACATCCTGGCGATGGAGGATGCCGGCGCCCGCCGCTGCGCCATATTCACCGATCTCGGCGTGGTCACCACTACGCGGGCCAACGGCCCGGCGCTCACCCGCACGATGTTGAGTGAGCTCGCGGCCGGCAAGCCCGACGCGCTGGTCTTCGAGCTCGGCGATGGCATCCTCGGGACCTACGGGGTCGACGCGATCCTCGAGTGTCCCGACATCCGGGCGGCGCTGAGCGCGGTGGTTCTGTCGGCGAACGATCCGGTCGCCGCCTGGGGGGGCGTCAAGCTGCTGCGCGAGCGCTTCGCCATAGAGCCGTGCGTGGTGACAGGTCGCGCCACGGACAATCAGGTCGGCATCGAGATCATCGCCTCGCAGATGGGTGTGCCGGCCATCAACGCCCTCAGCAACGGCGCGGCCCTCGGCGACCGGGTGATCGACTCGCTCGGCATACGAGCCGAGGTGGTGCAATGAGCTCGAGCATCCCGGCGGTGGTGCTCGGTGGCACCGGCTACGTGGCGGGCGAGCTGCTGCGACTCCTCGCCTGCCACCCGCACCTGAAGCTCGCCGCGGCGATGTCCGAGAGCGCTGCCGGCGAGCCGCTCGCGGCAGCCTTCCCGCACCTCAGGTCCGCTTACCCGCAGGAGCGCTTCCGCTCCGAGGCGGAGGTGCAGAGCATCCTGTGCGAGCACGCAGGCACCGCCGTGTTCTCCGCCGCTCCGCATGGCGTCTCGGCCGGCCTCATCGACCGGCTGCTCACCGCCGCCGAACGTGCCGGCAGGGAGCCGCGGGTCGTCGATCTGTCGGCCGACTTCCGCTACGCGAGCGCGGCGGCCTACGAAGCGGTGTATTCGCATCCGCACGGCGCACCGGCAAGACTCGCGCAATTCACCTGCGCGCTGCCCGAGCATCTCGCGCGGCCCCGCACCCGCCACATCGGGCACCCGGGCTGCTTCGCGAGCGCCATCCTGCTCGCCTGCGTGCCGCTGCTCGCCGCGGGTCTGGTGACTCCGACGCTCTTCGCGAGCGGCATCACCGGCAGCACCGGCTCGGGGCGCAAGCCCGTCGAAGGCACGCACCATCCGCTGCGGCACTCCGACCTTTACAGCTACGGCGCGCTCACACACCGTCATGTGCCCGAGGCCATCGCCTGTGCGCTCGCCGCGAGTGGGGTGGAGGCCGAGCTGGCGTTCGTCCCGCACTCCGGTCCGTTCGCGCGCGGCATCCACGTGACGGTGCAGGCCTCGCTGAAGCGGCCGCTCGACAGCGCCGCGCTCCTCGCAGCGCTGCGCGAGTTCTACGCCGGCGCGCCATTCGTCGCGGTGAGCAGCCAGGCGCCGCGCGTCAAGGATGTCGTCACCAGCAACTACGCGCACCTCTCCGCAGCGGCGCGTGGGCGCACCGCGGCGGTGATGTGTGCCATCGACAACCTGGTGAAGGGTGCAGCGGGCGGCGCGCTGCAGTGGATGAACCGCTTGCTGGAGCTGCCGGAGACTGCCGGCCTCACCGCTCCGGCTCCCGGCTGGACCTGACGGCAACCCTGATGCAGACCGCCGCCGCAATGAGCGCCTCCTGCGCCGAGCCCCTGCTGCCGGTGTTCGCACAGTACCCGCTCGAGGTCGCGGCCGCGCAGGGCGTGTGGCTCACCAACACTCGCGGCGAGCGGGTGCTCGACCTGTATGGCGGGCACGCGGTAGCGGCTCTCGGCTACAACCATCCCGCCTGGACCGGCGCGCTCGCGCGGCAGGCGCAGCTGTGTCAGTTCCAGTCCAACGCCGTGTCCATGGCGGTCCGCACCCGCGCCGCCCAGCGGCTCGTGCGTTTTGCGCAGCTGCCCGACGCACGCGTGTTCTTCGTCAACAGTGGTGCGGAGGCCAATGAGAACGCGCTGCGCATCGCGCTGCGCGTCACGCGCCGCTCGCAGGTCATCGCCGTCGAAGGCGCCTTTCATGGCCGCACCGCCGCAGCTGCGGCGGTGAGCTGGGGCGCGCAGGCGAAGTGGTACGGCTTTCCGCGTACGCCGTTCAACGTCAGCTTCGTCCCGCGCGGGGACGCCGCGGCGCTGCGCAAGCAGCTGACGCGCCGCACCGCGGCCGTGATCGTCGAGCCGGTGCAGGGACTCGCCGGCGCGATCGATCTCGGACGGGAGTTCCTCGGCGAGCTGCGTCGCCGCTGTGAGGAAGTCGGCGCCCTCCTGATCTTCGATGAGGTGCAATGCGGTGTGGGGCGCACCGGAGCGCCCTTCGCAGCCAACCTCCACGGGATCGTGCCGGACCTCCTGACGACCGCGAAGGCGCTCGGCAACGGCTTCCCGTGCGCCGCACTGCTCATCTCGGCACCGCTTGCCGCGCAGCTGCCGGTCGAATCCCTCGGCACCACCTTCGGCGGTGGGCCGATGGCCTGCGCCGCCATCGAAGCGGTGCTCGATGCCATCGAATCCCAGCAGCTGCTCGAGCGCGTGCGTCACCTCGGTGCGCTCATCCGCGACAGCTGCCTCGTCGGACCCGTGTGCGGCCATCAGGGCGTCGGCCTGCTCGTCGGGCTGCGCACCACCCGGCCGGCACGCGAGGTCCAGGCGGAGCTGCTCGAGTGTGGAATCCTCGCCGGCACCTCCAACGACCGTCACGTGCTGCGCCTGCTGCCACCGTTCATCCTCGAGGATGAGCACGTCGAGCTGCTGCGCGATGCACTGCGGGAGCTCCCGGCATGAAGCGCTTCCTCGACCTCGCCGACCTCACCCGCGAGGAGGTGCTCGGGCTGCTCGAGCTCGCGCGCCGACTCGAGCGCCACGCCGAGCCGCGCGCGCTCGCCGGCAAGATCCTCGGGCTCGTGTTCTTCAATCCCTCGCTCCGCACGCTCGCCTCCTTCCAGGCCGCGATGGCGCGGCTCGGCGGGCATACCGTGGTGATCCACCCGGGACAGGGCAGCTGGCACATGGAGACGCGCGCCGGCGTGGTCATGGACGGCAGCGCCGCCGAGCACATCCGCGAGGCCATTCCGGTGCTCGCTTCCTACTGCGACGCACTCGGCATACGGCTGTTCGCGGACGGTCGCGACCTGGCCGCCGACCTCGCCGAGAGCACCTTCGGCACGATCGCCGCTCTCACCGACAAGCCGCTCGTGAACCTCGAGTCGGCGGTGAACCATCCCTGTCAGGCACTCGCCGACTGGAAGACCCTCGATGACCTCGGCGTGCCGCGTGCGGGACGCTTCGTGCTCTCGTGGGCCTACCATCCGCGTGCCCTGCCGCTCGCGGTGCCCGCGGCTGCGCTGCACATGGCGGCGCTGCGCGGCATGGAGGTGATCGTGCTGCGCCCCGAGGGCTTCGCGCTGCCGCAGCCGATCATGGAGCGCGCACGGCGTGCAGCCGCCGTCGCGGGCGGCTCGGTGAGCGAGACCAGCGAGCGCGCGCAGGCGCTGCGCGGAGCACACGTGCTGTACGTCAAGGAGTGGGGCGCGACCGATCCCTATGGCGATGCCGCGGCCGACGCGCAGCGGCGCGGCACGTTGCGCGGCTGGTGCGTGCGCAACGACTGGTTCGCCACCGCGCCCGATTGTCGCGTGATGCACTGCCTGCCGGTGCGGCGCAACTGCGCGATCGCCGATGAGGTGCTCGACAGTGCGCGCAGCGCCGTGCAGCACGAAGCCTACAACCGCCTGCCGGCCCAGATGGCCGTGCTGCACCAGTTGCTCAGGTCCTGAAGCTCACAGAGGACGGATGCCCGCATGATCACCCACCGCAGCGACCCGGCGCTCGCCATCCGTGCGCTCCGGAGCGCCGCACCCTACATCCGCATGTACAAGGGCAGGACCTTCGTCGTGAAGGCGGGCGGCGGCGTGTTCGCGGAAATGGCGACGACGCGGGCGCTCGTCGAGCAGATCGGCATCCTGCATTACTTCGGGGTGCGCGTCGTGCTGGTGCACGGCGGCGGTCCGCAGCTCACCGAGCTGTCGGCCGCGCTCGGCATACCCACGCGCATGGTCGACGGCCGTCGCGTGACCGACGAGAAGTCCATCGACGTGACGGCCATGGTGCTGAACGGGCTCATCAACACGCGCCTGCTCAGCATGTGCCGCGACCTCGGCATCGACGCGGTCGGCGTGAGCGGCGTCGACGCCGGCCTGGTGCGCGCGCACCGCCGTCCGCCGGTCGCGCTGGCGGCGAACGGCGAGGTCGTCGACTTCGGCTTCGTCGGCGACATCGACGCGGTCGACACCAGCGTGCTGCAGAAGCTGCTCGACAACGGCCTGATGCCGGTGGTCAGCCCGCTCTCCGCAGACGCGTCCGGCACGCTGCTGAACATCAATGCCGATACGGTGGCGGCCGCGATCGGCGCGGCACTCGGCGCGGAGAAGCTGATGCTGTGCACCGCTGCGCCGGGCATCCTCGGCAACCTCGAGGATCCCGGCTCGCTCATCTCCTACATCGATCTGCGCGGCCTCGAGCGGCTGCGTGCGCAGGGGCGGATCGCGGCGGGCATGCTGCCGAAGGCCAGGGCCATCGAGGAGGCGCTGCGCGGCGGCGTACGCCGCGTGCACGTCGTCTCCTATCGCTCCCCGGAGGGGATTCTCGGCGAGGTGTTCACCAACGAGGGGACCGGCACGCTGATCGTCGCCGACCTCGACACGCTTCCCGCGGCCGAGCAGCAGAGCGCGCCATGAGACGCCTGTGGGACAAGGGCGCGCCGCTCGATGAGCGCGTGCTGCGGTACACCGCCGGCGAGGACCATGCGCTCGATGAGCGCCTGGTGTCCTACGACGTGCGCGCCTCGATCGCCCATGCGGAGATGCTGCATGCGCAACGGCTGCTGTCGGCGCAGGATCTCGGCGCGATCCGCGATGCGCTGACCGCGCTCGGCGCGAGCCACGCGCGCGGCGAGTGGCACATCGAGCTCGCGGAGGAGGACGGACAGACTGCGCTCGAGCGGCGCCTGCAGGCACGGCTCGGCGCGGCCGGCGAGCGCATTCATCTCGGCAGATCGCGCAACGATCAGGTGCTCACCGCCCTGCGCCTGTACCTGCGCGAGGCCGTGGCGCTTCTGAGCTCGGGCGCGCGGCGGGTGGTCGAGGCGCTCGAGGCGCTCGCGACACGCGAGGCGCAGACGCTGCTGCCGGGCTACACCCACATGCAGCAGGCGATGCCGAGCTCGGTGGCGCTGTGGGCGCAGGGATTCGCGGCGGAGATCGGTGACGATGCCGCGGGCATCGAGAGCGTGCTGCGCCGGATCGACCGCAGCCCGCTCGGGTCGGCCGCCGGCTATGGCACCCCCGGCGTCCCAGTCGATCGTGAGGACACGCGCGCGCGGCTCGGCTTCGCGAGCGTGCACGAGCCGGTGACTGCGGTACAGCTCTCGCGCGGCAAGGCGGAGTCGCAGCTGTTGTTCGAGATCACGCTGCTGCTGCAGGACTGCGGGCGGCTCGCGGCCGACGTGCTGCTGTTCGCCACGCGCGAATTCGGCTTCATCGAGCTGCCGGCCGCGTTCACCACCGGCTCCTCGATCATGCCGCAGAAGAAGAACCCCGACGTGTTCGAGCTGATCCGGGCCCGCTCGGCGAGCGCGCAGGGCTGCTTGCTGGAAGCGCTGGCGGTGTGCGCGAAGCTGCCCTCCGGATACCAGCGCGACCTGCAGCTGCTGAAGTTCCCGGTGTTCCGCGGCATCGACCTCGCGCAGGCGACTCTCGACATCCTGCCGCCGGCCATCGTCGGGCTCAGCTTCCGCCCGGCAGCCATCCGGCTCGATCCCGCGATCCATGCCGCCGAGGAAGCCAACCGTCTCGCGGTGAGCGAAGGGATCCCGTTCCGCGAGGCGTATCGCCGCGTCGCGGCCAGGCTCGCTGGCACGCCCGGTCAATAGCCCGCGGCGCGCGACGACGGTTGCAAGCCCGCGTCCCCCAGCGCACGCTGGCGCGTGATCGAGGGAGGGGTATGACGAAGCTGCTGGGAATCTCCGGGAGCCTGAGGCGCGGCTCGTACAACAGCGCGCTGCTGCGGGCGGCGACCCGTCTCATGCCCGCGGACTCGACGCTCGAGGTCGCCAGCATCCGCGGCATACCGCTCTACGACTATGACGTCGAGGCACAGGGGCTGCCCGCGACGGTGACCCAGCTGAAGGACGCCATCGTGGCGGCGGACGGTGTGCTGCTGGTGACCCCCGAGTACAACAACAGCATTCCCGGGGTCTTCAAGAACGCCATCGACTGGCTGTCGCGTCCCTCCTCGGACGTGAAGCGCGTGTTCGGCGGCCGTCCGTTCGCCGTCATCGGCGCCTCGCCCGGCGCTTTCGGCACGAACCTCAGCCAGGTGGCGTGGCTGCCGGTGCTGCGCACCCTCGGTACCCAGGCGTGGTGGGGCGGACGGGTGCTGGTGTCGCGCGCCGCGAGCGTGTTCGATGAGTCCGGAGCGCTCAAGGACGCATCGGTCGAGGACCAGCTGCGGCAGTTCCTCGCCGGCTACGTGAGCTTCGTGCGCCGCTCGGCCGCCTGAGCCGCAGCCGCAGCCGCGTGCCGCGCGGCGGGCGGCGGCGGCGTGTACTGATACAGCCACGTCTCGGTGAGCGCCTCGCCGTCGAGCGCCAGGAACAGGCGCAGGTTGACGGGCTCGCTGACCTCATTGCCGATCGCCAGATCGAACTCGGCGCGCCACTCGGACGGCCGTCCGACGATGCGCCGCGCGGAGGCAAGCTCGATGCGGCCACGCGAGGCGGTGATGTTCGGCACCACGTGCGCATGCTCGGCGAGCGCAGCGAGCTCGCCGCCCGCAAAGTCGACGACGAAGCGCCAGGCGAAGTGGGTGCGCTTCGCCCCGACCTGGCCGCCGATGCCGGTACGGGTGGCGCGCACGCCTGCGAGCCGCGTGCCGTGCGGGTTCTCGCGGCACCAGTAGAGGCGATAGCCGTAGAGATACTCGACACCGGGCTGCGGTCTCTCCTCCGGAGTCCAGAAGGCGACGATGTTGTCGTTGGTCTCATCGGCCGTCGGGATCTCCACCAGCATCACCGCACCGCGCCGCCAGCTGCCTTTCGGCTCCGTCCACACGCTCGGGCGCTTGTCGTAGAACACCCCGTCGTCCTCGTACTGTGAGAAGCGCCGCTCGCGCTGCATGAGGCCGAAGCCGCGCGGCGCATCATCGAGGAAGCTGTTGACGCGCACCGCCGCCGGATTCACCAGTGGCCGCCAGATCCACTCGCCGGCTCCGGTCGAGATCTGCAGCCCATCGGAGTCGTGGATCTCGGGACGCCAGTCATCGGCCACGCGCCGATCGTTCTTGCCGCACAGGAACATGCTGGTGCCGGGTGCGATGCCGAGCCGCTCGATGACGCGGCGCGGATAGAGCGCCGCATCGATGTCCATCACCGTCATCTCGCCGGCATCGATGAGGAAGCGATAAGCGCCCGCGATGCTCGGCGAATCGAGCAGCGCATGGACCGTGAGCCGGCTCGAGTCCTTCGCCGGGCGCTCGAGGTAGTAAGCCACGAAATCCGGAAACTCCTCCGGCTCGGCCATGCCGCAGTTGATCGCGAGTCCGCGCTGCGAGATGCCGTACTGCATGTCTGCGTCCACGGCGCGAAAGTAGGAGGCGCCCTGGAATGCCGCGACGTCGCGCGTCCAGTCGGTGTGGTGCAAGACCCGAAAGCCGCCGAATCCCAGATTGGCGGGTATCGCAGCGGGACGGATGCCCGCATGCGTGTAATCGAACAGCGCAGGATCGAAGGTGATCTCACGCGCCGTGCCGTTCACTACCTCATACATCCGCACCGGCTTATCGAGCGTGTAGCCGGGGTGGGCGAACTGCACCTGGAAGCGCAACCCCTCATCGGCCCACAAGGCGCGCTCCTCGCGATAACGGATCGCCTGCCAGTGATCCCAGTCGAGCGAGGCCACCGCGGGCGGCAGGCGCTTCGCCGCGGCGACATACGCCTGCGTGGCGCGCGCGCGGGCGAGGCCCTTGAGCCGCGCATAATCGAAAGGCGTGCCGGCTTCTTCGTGCGGCCCGTGCGCGGGAGCCGCGGCAGCGCCCAGCAACCAGTCGGCGCCCGCAGCGGTGAGCAGGGCGGCACTCGAGCGCAGAAAGCCTCGTCGCGACATCGGTTGGCCTCGCTAAGCGGTGGACGCATCCGGCTGCACCCCGGGAGCTGCGCGCGCGAATGCCGGCAGCGCCTCGAGATGCTGAGAGATCGCGCACAGCGTCGGGTAAGGCCCGAGATCGCAGCTGAAACGGCGGGCGTTCGCCATCTGCGGCACGAGGCACACGTCGGCGAGCGTGACGCTGCTGCCGTACATGTGCCGTCCATCGCCACTCAGGCGGCGCGCGTCGCGCTCGAGCGCCGCGAAGCCCAGCGCGATCCAGTGAGCATACCAACCGCTCACGGCAGCGTCGTCCTGCGACAGGGTGCCGCGCAGATACTCGAGCACCCGTGAGTTGTTGAGCGGGTGGATGTCGCAGGCGACGGCGAGCGCAAGCGCACGCACCTCGGCGCGCGCCGC
>Ga0335069_10010616_pt1 | contig 13047 bp, 11 predicted proteins | sample Lox_Sample_11_FD_206714 | JGI IMG/M metagenome (GOLD analysis project Ga0335069, IMG submission 206714) | Soil microbial communities from Loxahatchee National Wildlife Refuge, Florida, United States - Lox_Sample_1.1 | ecosystem: Environmental > Terrestrial > Soil > Wetlands | place: USA... | reverse complement strand
GTGGATCAGGTGCAGCAGCCCGAACACCGCTAGCGCTTCCGCGGCAAAGGCTATGAACATGGTGTTCTCACGGCCGATGTGGTCGGAAACCCAGCCCCAGAAAGGCCGCGTCAGGCCGTTCAAGACACGATCTATTTCGATGGCCAACACCAACGCGGTCATCCCGCCCAGCACAAGGATCTGGTCCACATGGTAAGACTTAGCCATGGGCTTGAGTTGGGCAGTGACCACTAGGCCGCCAAAGGCGACCAGGGTCATCATGAAATAGATCATCCAGAACGAGCCGGTCTTGACCATCTGCAAAGGCGTCATGTCCACGTCTGAGCTGTGAACTTTAGCCTTGATCTTCTGTTCTTTTTCTTTCCAGCCAGCCGGCATCCAGCCTGCCGGCGGTTTGGCCATGAACAAGGCTGCCAGCAGCACAATCACGCCCTGGATGGCGCCGAACACGATGAACGTGTGTTGATAGCCCGCATGCTTGATCATGCTGGCAATAGGCGCGACGCTGACGGCGGTTCCGATGCCATAAGCTCCGGCTGTGAGCCCGACGCAGAGTCCGCGGTGATCGGGGAACCATTTAAGGGCGTTGCCGATGGTCCCGCCATAGACGAAGCCGGCGCCCACGCCGCCCAGGCCGTACCAGAAATACAAGCTGCGCAGAGACTCGGCGTAGCCGGCACCGAGCCAGCCTAGCCCCACCATGATCCCGCCGATGCCCAGCATCAGGCGTGGGCCGACGCGATCAATGAGGGCTCCTTCGAATGGAACCAGCCAGGTTTCGAGCAAAACGAAGATTGTGAACGTCAACTGCACCAGCGACAGCGACGTGTGCAGGTGATCCTTGATTGGGCTAGTAAACAGGGTCCACGCATACTGCAAATTCGCGATGGCCATCATCGCGATCACGCCGGCAATCAACTGGACCCAGCGATTGGGAATCCGTGACGGGTGAATCGCGCCCGTGGGTGATCCGGAATCAGCCATAAGCACACCTCCCGGAGGGCTCCGAACTGACTAGAAGATGAAAAGCAAAATGCCGTTTCTCCCTGCATCCAGTCCGGTCGGGGTGCGACACACTAACACGAAATGTAAGAAAAACCCACCCGCGTTTTCTTTTTACGCGGGCGGGTTGTCAGCTTCGATCTCCTTATGGAAAGGTATGACCCCGGGGATGAGCCACTTGTTCCACATCTCATCCACTTTGCTCTGGAAATAATCAATGTCGTCGTCGGTGAAGTGAGCGAAGCGTCCCTGGCGGAGCAGGTAATCCTTCACCGGCTGCCGTGGAATGCGCTTGTCCGCAATCTGCTGCGTCCGGCCCGTGAGCTTCAGAACGCCATCTTCCACTTCGTACAGCGGCCAGATGCCGGTGTTCACTGCCAGCTCGCCCAGTTCGTGCGACTGGATCGGATCATAATCCCAGCCCTTCGGGCAGGGATCGAGCGAGTGCACAAAAGTCGGCCCGCCGATGGTCAGGGCCTTGCGAATTGAGTTCATGCCGTGCAGACCGTAGGACATGCAGATGGTCGCCACGTATCGGCACGTAGGATGGCCTGCCGCCATCATCGCCGCCATGTTCTTCTTCCAGCGATGGTGCATGATCCGTTTCACCGGGCCCGGAGTGCTGAACGTAGTGTTGGCGCCCCACGGCGTGCTGCCCGAAAGCTGGATGTCGGTGTTGGCATAGGATTCGTTGTCATACAACAGGATCAGGCAGTTGTAGTCAGGATGGGTAAGGGTGGCGGAGATGGCCCCAATGCCCATGTCCGCCCCGCCGCCATCGCCGCAGAAGGCGATCACGTTGATGGGCTCGTTCTTCATCTTGCCCTTGCGCATGAGCGCCTTCAGGCCGGCGGCCGCGCCCAGCGCTGCCGAACCGCTGCTGCCAAGCTGGGTGTGCATCCACGGTACCGACCAGGAGGTGCTGTAGTAGGTGGTGTTCGCCACGTACATGCAGCCAGTGCTGCCCAGCACGATGGTGCGCGGACCGGCCGCCTTGACCATCATCTTCATGACCAGCGCCGATTCGCAGCCCTGGCAGGTACGGTGCCCGGAGGTGAAGTATTCCTCGAGGGGCAGCTTCTTAACGCTCTTAAACGGATCGAGATTCTGGGTCGGCTCGATATTCACGTAAGTAGCCATTGCTTCTCATCCTTCCTTGTAGAGACGCAGCATGCTCCGTCTCTACGCGAAAACGGCGATCCTATTCGCGCAATCCAATCCATTGGGTTAGAGGCTGCGCCTTACCCGCTGCGGCAGCGTATACGGAGTCGGTCATGCGCGTGACATCTGGCAGAGTCACCTCGCGCCCGCCGAGGCCGCAAATGAATCCCAGCACCGGCACCTTGGGACCCGGTGCGGCGTACATGGCAGTGCGCACTTCGGTGGCCACGACACCGCTCATGTACGGCGAGCCGAACGAATAGTCGCGGTCCACCACGCCCACCGCCTTGAAGCGGCTGAGCGACTTGGCCAAATCTTCCGCCGGGAAGGGACGGAACCAGCGCAGGCGCACGAACCCGACCTTCTTCCCCTGCTGCCGCATCTCGCGGAGCGCGACCTTGACCGGCGTGGAGAGCGTACCCATGCCCATCAGCACGATGTCGGCATCCTCGGTCATGTACTCCTCCATGAAGGGGTTGCCGTAGGAGCGGCCGAAGATGCGTTCGAAGTCCGCGTAAGCCTCCTTGATCACCGCCGTGGTGCGCTCCATGGCCGCGTAATTCTGCCGGCGGATCTCCATCACCCAATCTTCGTTCGCCTGCGGGGCTACGGTGATCGGGTTGTCGGGATGCAACAGCAGGTCGGCGCGGTTGTAGCGCGGCAGGAACTCGTTGACCTTTTCCTGCGACGGAATATTGACCAACGCCTGCGAGTGGGTAAGGAAAGCACCGTCGCAACTGATGGCGCAGGGCAGGAAGATCCGGCGGTCCTCGGCCACACGATAGGCGATGAGCGCAGTGTCGAGCGCTTCCTGTGCGTTGTCCACCCAGACCAGCATCCAGCCCAGGTCGCGCACCGCCAGGGCGTCGTTGTGCTCGGTCCCGAAGGCGCCGGGATCGTCCAGCGCGCGGTTGCCCACCATGGCCACCATCGGGATGCGCAGCGCAGGGGTAACTGTGAGCGCCTCCATGGCGTACATCCAGCCCACGCCGCTGGAGCCGACGAACACGCGCGCCCCCACGGCGGAAGCGTGTTTGACGATCTCAAACTGCGAGTGCTCGCCCTCCGCCACGATGTATTCGCAATCCATCTCACCGTGCGAGACAAGTTTAGAGACGTACTGCATGACGGTGTCATAGGGACGAATGGGATAGGCCGTGATCACGTCCACGTCCGCCAGTTTGCAGGCCACGGCGATGGCCTCGCTGCCCGTGATCAGGGCGGTTTCGTCTGCCTTCCGGTGTTCTTCAACCGTCGCTGCCATCTGTGCCATAAAACCGTTCTCCTCCTGATAAACTCGCCCCGCTCCCGTAGAGACGCAGCATGCTGCGTCTCTACCAACGACTGCTAACCTTCTCTCGCAATCTCCAGCATTTCGGGGACCTGCTCCTTGTACTGCCCGCGGTAGCGGAACCCGTGCGAGCGTTCCGGCCGCGATTCGATCTTGTCCTTCAGCCAGGCTTGATACCCGTTCTTGTCCTTCTTCCACGCCTCCCACTGGCTCGAGTTGTCGCGGAACTCCGTCTCGTTGACCATGGTGACGCAGTTGGGCACCGGGCAGACGGCTTCGCAGACGCCGCATCCGCAGCAGGCTTGCATGTTGGCGTCATAGAGCCCGTCGGGAGTGACGTCGAAGCAAGTGTCCGGACACTGCAGCCAGCACAGCGTGCACTTGATGCAGGTGTCGAAGTCCACGACCGGACGCATGGTGCGGGTGCTGAACTTCTTGAACGTGGGATTGCGGTCGGGACGGTAGCCGCCCATCACGTGCGTTCCCGGGTCTTCCACCTGCTTGCCGCTCGGAATGCATGGAATGGCTACGCCTTCACCCATCTCGTGCCACTTGGGCAGATCGAACTTGTAAGGCGTCTCCGGGTTACCCTGGTTAGGACGCACGGTGGTGCTCGAGAAGCGTTCGTACGCCCGCTCGGCCGAGCTGACCTTCACAGAATCCTTCCACTCCGCCTGGATGATCTTCTTCAGCGAGTTCAGCGTGAACAGATCTGGCAGGATGCGGGCGATGGCGCCCAGGATACGCACGTCGGTGTGGTCGTCTTTATAGACCCACAGCCCGGAGAAGCTGGGCGTGCCCTTCACAATACAGAGTTCGTAGGGAGACTCTTTGCGGTGGGCCATGGAGACGATGGCATCCGGCGTCTCGCGCGAGGTGACGATCAGCGTCCCGCTCGGCTTGGTTTTCTGGTTGACCGGCTGCAGGCCGTACCACGCCCAGGATTCCACCCCCTTGCAAAGCGTGTCGTCCACGGCGATGGTGATGTCCACTTCCTGGGGCTCGTACTTGGCCATGCCCTTCTCCAGCGTCTCCTGGTCAGTGCCGACGATGGCGAAGCTTTTGGCGGGGATGCCGTTGCGCTCCGGACTGTCACTGTAACGACCGAACGAGATGCCGGGTTTGCCTTCGTTGTGTGCCGCCAGCACGATGCCGCGGCTGATGTTCTTGGCCAGGGTCTTCTGGAAAATCCCTCGATAAATGATCTCGACCGCAAATAGCCGCCCCATGCAATAACCTCCATCTTCATTGTGCAGAGACGCAGCATGCTGCGTCTCTACCGGTCAAAACCTGTTAAGTACGATCTCCGATACTTCCTCGATATGCCGGCGCATAGCCAGTTCGGCGGCCAGCGGATCGTGGCGCTTGATGGCGGCCAGGATCCGCCGGTGGCCGGCTATGGATTTCTGCGGACGCCCTTCCACCTGTAATGCCCGTTCGCGGGTCTCGCGCAGCAGGTCCATCAGCACATCCAGGACCTTGAGCACGACGCTGTTGTCCGAAGCCATGGCAATGGCGTAGTGGAACTCATTGTCCTCCTCAATGGCCGGGTCGCCGCGGCGCAGCTTCTCGTCCTGTCGGCGCAGAATGTCTTCAAGCTCGGCGATGTCGTTTCCAGAGGCATGGCTGGCGGCACGTGACGCCAGCGGTGGCTCCAGCATCTTGCGCACGTCCAGCAGCTCCACCACCAGCTTGCGCTTCTGTACCAGCACTGCTGTCAGGGGATTGATGAGGTTGTCCGTCGAGACCTCGCGCACGACCGTCCCAGAACCTTGTCGCGGCTCAACCATCCCTACCAGCTCAAGCCGACGGATGGCATCGCGGACCGAGCTGCGGCTCACCCCGAAGCTTTCCGCCAGTTCGCGCTCCGGCGGCAGCATATCGCCGGGCTTCATGCGCTCGACGATAAGTTGTTCGAGCCGCCGGGCCACCTCTTCGTAGACCTTGCTGCGACGGATGGCCTCGAATTCCGGTTTGGCGGTAGCACTCACGTTGTACGGGCCAGTGGTCTAGTCACCAGACCATTTGAAATTGTACACCTGCTTGTCAAGTATTTTCCTGCTGCTGGCGGCCACGGATCAGTGCGGTCTGCTGCGGTCGAACTTCTCGCCCGCGGGGATGGCCACTAACAAGCGATTCTCTTTGGGTGCAAGGGGACAGGTGGCGTAGGGCGTGACGGCGCAGGGCGGGTTGTAGGCTAGGTTGAAGTCAAGCACGACCGTGCCATCCTTCACAGCGTCAGTCTCGAGGAAACGGCCAGCGGGATAAGTCTCGGTCTTGCTGGTCGTGTCGCTGAAGACGAAGAACAGGCCTTTAGTGGCATCGCCGCCGAGCGCGGTCAGCGTCAGCTTCTGTCCATTGAGCGTGAAGCGCACTTCGCCGGGGACGGTTTCGTGCGTCACGTCGCCGAGCACGTTGGGCACGTCCACGCTGCGTTTGCCGTCGGATGGCATCCAGGTTCCAAGAAGGCGATACGCCGTATTAATGGGATAAAAATGCAGCGCGGTAAAGTTTCGCAGCCGCGGATTCTGAAGATCCTTGAGGCGGATTCCAACGCGCTCGCCGCGCTTGATGACGTGCATGCGCAAGCGGCCGATGGCGACCACGGTTGGCTTGCCCGAGGTGTCGGCCTGGAGCTTCGCGGCCATCACCGGCTGCCCGTCAATAGTGGCGGCTGCGCCGGGCTCCATCTTCAGCGTAACCTCGTTGCCATTGAGTTCGAAGACGCCCGCTTTGGCAGGAGCCGTGCCAGCGGGCAGCAGGATCGGGTTTGATGACGCGGTGCCGAACGCATTCGCACCAGGCTTCAGCCAGAAAAGACCAGCCAGAACCAGCCAGTTGGACTTCAGGTCCCTAATCTCTTCGGCGCGGAACTTCTCAACTTCGCGCTGGTAAGCGGCGTCGACCTGCGCACCCGCGGTCAGCGCCGCACTAGCAACGACCACCAAAATCGGGATAGCGATGCGAATTCGGTGGCGCATAAGTGGGTTAGGTGCAGAATTTTATCGTGAGCCCCGGAAAATCCCCGACAACCGGAGCGTCTGGCTATTTTTCAGGCAGCATCTCGATCAGCGCCTGCTGCCCCTGAAGCAGATAGTACGCGATGAATTTGAGAGGAGCATGTGATGACGCATTATCGAAGCGGGCAATGACTGCCTTTGCCGGTTCGTAAAAGGCCGAGCCCGTGGGCAATAGTTGTGGTGATTCGCCCTCGATCTCGAGACAAGCCGTCCCTTCTGCGATGTAACCCACAACCGGGCAGGGGTGCTCATGGCGTCCGGTTTTTTGATTGGGCTGAAAAACAATCTCGCGCACGTCAACCGACGTTACGGTTGCACTGCCAAGGACGGCGTTCAACAGCGCTTTGCGAACGATTACGTTCTCAGCCATGGCTTTTTGATGTAGGGATGTCCTCGGAGTTGCAATGAGTTTCCGCGAAAAGCGCACGGCCATGATCAGGGCAAGCGCGACTTCGCGTATTCCCGCGGATCGGGCAGCGGCTCCAGGCCGCGGCCGTCAAAGATCTGTTTGAATTCGCGCAGCAGATCGGCATGGATGAGACCGTTGCTCGCGACCACGTCGCGATCCTGCAAGCGGAATGGCTGACCGAAGAAGCCGCTCACCTGCCCGCCTGCCTCCTCGACCAGCAACACTCCAGCGGCGAGGTCCCAGGGGTTAAGATTGAACTCCCAGAAGGCGTCGAAGCGCCCGCTGGCTACCGAGGCGAGGTCGAGCGCGGCCGAGCCGGCGCGGCGTGCGCCGTGGGTTCGCAGCGTGATCTGGTGATAGAAGTGAATGTTGGGGTTTTGGTGGCGCTTGTGGCTGGGGAAGCCGGTGCCGACAAGCGACTCGGGCAGGCGCGTGGTCGTGGAAACGTGGATGCGGCGCTGGTTCAGGTAAGCGCCACTTCCCTTCTCCGCCGAGAACATCTCGCCGCGCGTGGGATCGTACACTACGCCGGCGACCAATTGCCCTTTGTGTTCCAGCCCCATCGAAACGCAGAAGACGGGGAAACTGTGCGCGAAATTCGTGGTGCCGTCGAGGGGATCGACATACCACTTGTAGTCGCTGCCGGTTTCGCGGCGCGCGCCCTCTTCGCCTACTACGTCGTGGCGGGGAAAGCGCGCCTGGAGGCGGTCCATGATGAGGGCCTCGGAGGCGCGGTCTGCTTCGGTGACTACATCCACGTCGCCCTTGTACTCGACCTTGACATGACGCGCGAAGTAGCCCATCAGCAGCTCGCCGGCCTCGCGGGCGACGGCCTCGGCGGCGGAGACGAACTCGCTGGCCTGCTCCGCGCTCACGGCTCACGCCGAGGCTTGCGCGTGCCGCCATCCTCGGAGATGTACAGGATGTCGTGCTTGAAGATAAAGAGATTGGGCTCGCCTTCGCGGGTCAGGCGGATCATGTTCTGGTCGTAGTACTCGATCCAGCCCTTCACAACCTCGCCGTCCAGCAGCTTGACGCTGACCGGGGTCTGCTTCTCGCCCAGCGATTTCAAATAGGCGGCTTCCTGGAAGGTCTCGTCTGGAGGAGGGTTCTTGGGCCTCTTGTGCAGTGGCTGCATGGAAGATGGGAACGGCATGCCGACATTGTACACGCGGGCGCGATCCCGCCGCTCCGATGGTCACTCCGCCTTGCCGGTGTAGTAGCCGGTGCGATGGCGGGCGTGCAGAGGCAAAGCCAGATCGGAGTCGGCCGGGGCGGTAACCTTCACCTGAATGCGACGAAAATCGGAATCGCTCAGGCGCTGGCGCGGATAGTATCCCAGCACATATTGAGTGCGCAGTTCCTCGCCGATTCGGCGGAAGGCTTGGTTTATCCGCTGGGGCGTGTCAGCATAGTAGTACTTGGCGCCAGTGTCCTCGGACATCTGGATCAGGGCGTGCTCGCCTCCGGTGTTGCGGCCGGCGCTGGCTTCAATCGGCACGATGATGATGCTGTACAACAAAGCGTCCGCCTGCTGCGCCTCGCGCAGAGCTTCGTGGTAGTCCACCTGGCTGATGGTGTCGCCGCCATCGGTGATTACCACCAGCACCTTCCTTCCCGTGCGCCGCATGAGCGCCTGCGAGCCCAGAAAAATGGCGTCGTAGAGCGCGGTGGCCGCTCCCACGTGCACGCGAGCGATGCCCTGGTCGACCCGCCGCAGGTCGGAGGTGAACGGCACCAGCTCTTCTACGACTTCAGTGAACTGGAAAAGGGCGAGCGCGTCCTGCGGTCGCAGGATGGAGCGGGCAAAGGCGCGCGCTGCGTCCAACTCCAGCTTGAGGTCTTTGCGCGTGCTCAGGCTGGCGTCGATAGCGAGAACGATGGAAAGCGGTAAAGCGGATTCGCGGTCAAAGATCGCCACTTTCTGCTCCACGCCGTCTTCCTGCACCTGGAAACTTTCCCTGGTCAGCGTGGAGACCGGAGCGCCGCGCTCGTCGGTAACGGTGACGAACACGTTGACCAGCCTGACGTCCACACGGTAGGTGGGGGCCTTCTCGGCAGGGTGGGCAGGAGGCGATGGCAATTGCGCAGGAGCAAAAATGCTCAGGGCGCTCAGCAACATGAAAACTAATACCGGCTTACTGGTGCGAAAGCTTGGTGAAGGGGCACGGCTTTCAGCCGTGCCGTTACCGGCTGCAAATGAACTGGCCTTCAGGCCCTGAGGCGATTCGTCAGCGGCTAAAGCCGCCTCGCTCTTAGCGCTTGACGGCACGCCTGGAAGGCGTGCCCCTTCACCCGCACACGTATGGCACAGATGCCTTTGCAGCGGCTTTTTCACACTCTTCACGGGAGAACTGTTCACTTGGATGCAGGGGGTCCGGCCACCGTTTTTCCAGCCGTTGGAATGTCGTCGGGAAAAGGCTCGCCATCGGCCCAGACGGCCCCATCCTCAAAATACTCTTTCTTCCAGATGGGGACGGTTTTCTTGAGCGTGTCGATGAGCCAGCGGCAGGCCTCGAAGGCCGCGGCGCGGTGGGCTGAGGCCACAGCGATCAGCACGCTGGTCTCCGTGTGCTCGAGGCGTCCCAGACGATGGACCAGAACGACTTCACGGACCTCAGATTTCTCCAGAACTTCCGCGGCGAGTTCTTCCAGCTTGCGCCGCGCCATCGGCTCGTATGCCTCGTAGTCTAGATAGAGAGTATGGCGGCCGCGCGTGTGGTCGCGCACGATGCCTTCAAACACCACAACGGCGCCATCCTCCGGCTGCTTGATCTCCGCCAGGATGGTTTCGGTCGCGATGCGATCGCGCACCAGCGCCACGTGGGCGGCGATCCGGCGCTCTTCATTTCCTCCGCTCACCGGCGGCAGAAGGGCGACCTCGTCCTGATCATGCAACACCGCGCCCGGCGCCGCGTATTCCTGGTTGACGGAGAGCGCGATCGCTGGCAGCAGGTCCTTTAGCCGCGGCACGGATCTCTCATAATGGGCCAGCAGATCGAAGAGGTGGGCGCCCTCGGGAAGTGTCAGGGCCTCGTGGCTGCGACCCACCAGGTCGCGCAAGGCGCCAAAGAACAGCACTCTGACCTGCATGGCTACAGGATACAAGAGCGGGCAGCAGGCAGGGGCAGGAAGCAGGAAAATCCACTCTGTGCTCTGCTCCATCCTGCTTCCTGCCTCCCGCTTCCTCGCTACGCCGAGACCTGCTGCAGGTGCTGCTCGCGCTCTTCCGCGTCCTTCTTCTCCTCAGTCGGGCCTGAGGGCAGGGCGATGGCGAGAGCTTCGTCGATGGTGCTGACGTAGTGCACGGTAACGCCTGCCAGCTGCTCCGGCAGGATGTCCTCTTCCACGTTCATCTTGTTTTCCGAAGGCAGGATGATGTCGTGGACACCGGCACGCTTGGCGGCCAGGAACTTCTCCTTGATTCCACCCACCGGCAGCACGTTGCCGCTAAGGGTGATCTCGCCGGTCATCGCCATGTACGGACGAACCGAACGGTCGGTGAGCAGCGACACGATGGCCGTTACCATGGTGACGCCCGCCGAAGGGCCGTCCTTGGGGATGGCGCCTGCCGGCACGTGGATATGCAGGTCGTGACTGGAAAAGAAATCTTCGGACACACCCAGTTCCTGTGCGTGCGAACGCACCCAGGTCAGCGCCGCCTGCATGGACTCCTGCATCACCTGGCCGATCTGACCGGTCATGGTGAAGTTGCCCTTGCCCTTCATCTTGTTGACTTCGACGAAGAGCACGTCGCCGCCGGTGGGCGTCCAGGCCAGGCCCACGGCCACGCCGGGCCGCTTGGTGCGCTCGGCGATTTCGGTCTCCACGCGGATCTTTTCGCCACCCAGAAACTTCTTGATGTCGTCCTTGGAGACCACCAGCTTGTCGGGCTTGCCTTCGGCGATGCGGCGCGCCTGTTTGCGGCAGATGGTGCCGATATTACGCTCCAGGTTGCGGACTCCGGCCTCGCGCGTGTAGTGGCGGATGATATGGCGAATCGACTCCTCGGGGAATTCGATCTGCTCCGCCTTGAGGCCGTTCTCCTCAATCTGCCGCGGCACCAGATACCGTTGGGCGATGTGTACCTTCTCGTCCTCGGTATAGCCCGGCAACTCGATGATCTCCATGCGGTCACGCAGCGGGTCGGGCACCGGGTCGAGCTGGTTTGCCGTGGTGATGAACAGCACCTTCGACAGATCAAAGGGCACGTCAAGATAATTGTCGCGGAAAGAGTTGTTCTGCTCCGGATCCAGCGTCTCCAGCAGCGCCGAGGAAGGATCGCCGCGCCAGTCGCGGCCCAGCTTATCTACCTCGTCAAGCATGAAGACAGGATCGTTGGTCTCGGCCCGGCGGATGCCCTGGATGATCTGCCCGGGCAGGGCGCCGATGTAAGTGCGGCGATGGCCTCGGATCTCGGCCTCGTCGTGCACGCCGCCCAGGGACAGCCGCGTGAACTTGCGGCCTAGGGCACGCGCAATCGACTTTCCCAGCGACGTTTTACCCACGCCCGGAGGCCCCACGAAGCACAAAATCGGCCCCTTCATGGTGGGCTTCAGCCGCCGCACCGAGAGATAGTCGAGGATGCGGTCTTTCACCTTCTGCAGGTCGTAGTGGTCGGCGTCGAGCACCTCGCGCGCCTTGTTAATGTCTACTTCGACGCCCGAGGACTTAGCCCAGGGCAGCACCGCCAGCCATTCGATGTAGTTGCGCGTGACCGAATAGTCGGCGGCCATGGGCGACATGCGCTGGAGCCGCGTCAGCTCCTTGAGGGCTTCCTTCTTCACCTCTTCCGGCATGCCGGCGGCGTCGATCTTGGCGCGCAGCTCTTCGATGTCGCGGGTGGTTTCATCCTGCTCACCCAGCTCTTTCTGGATGGCCTTCATCTGCTCGCGCAGGTAGTACTCGCGTTGCGTCTGCTGCACCTGGTCCTGGACCTCGGACTGGATTTTGCTCCGCAAGGTCTGGACTTCCAGCTCCTTGGCCAGATGGCGGTTGATGCGGTCGAGGCGCACGCGGACGTCGGTGGTCTCGAGCAGCTCCTGCTTATCCTTGGTGGCCAGCGAAGGCAGCGAGGAGGCGATGAAGTCGGCGAGGCGTCCTGAGTCCTCGATGTTCATGGCCACCGTCTGCAGCTCGTCGGAGAGCGTAGGCGAAGTGGCTACGATCTGCTGGAACAGCGTTAGCACGTTGCGGTGCAGCGCCTCTTCCTCCGCGGTCTTGCGGAACTCACTTTCCGGAATGGTATCGCTCCGCGCGCGCAGGAAGGGACTGAGCTGCGTGTATTCCGTCATCCGCACCCGCTCCAGGCCTTCGGTAAACACGAACAGGCTCTGGTTGGGCATTTTGACCACCTTGTGGACGGTGGCCAGGGTGCCGATGCTGTAGAGATCCGTGGGCTGGGGGTTATCGACGCGCGCCTCGCGCTGCGCCACCACCACGATGGTCTTGTCCTCTCCCAGGGAGTTGATCAGGTTCACTGAGCTCTCCCGGCCTACCGTCAGAGGCAGCACGGCGTGCGGAAAGAGCACGGTATCGCGGACCGGCAACACGGGAAACCCGCGCGCGCTCTGTTCCGGGCTGGGCCGGACGTGCTCGTCATTACGCGTTTCGATTGCCATGTGGCTCCTTATGAGTGCGAATCACTAAGAAAAAGTGCTAAGCAATTGATGAAACTCGAGGCCGCAAAGTTGCAGGCCCGGCCCTCGGCGCGCGCGCCGGATTTTAGTCGAATCCGATGCCAGGATGCCAGCTATCGGCGGTACAGGGTACTCGCCCGCGCTGTTTAAGTCTGTGATTCCTGCTATCTCGCAGCCGGGTACGTCCCCAGCACTTTGACGAAGTGGCAGATTTCCCTCAGGTGGCGCAGCGCGTTTTGGGCGGCGGCCGCCTGGTGGCGGTCATGGAGTACGTCCACATAGAAATGGTACTCCCAGGGGCGGCCCCGTACCGGACGGGACTCGATTTTGCACAGGTCGAGGTCGCGCAGGGCGAACACGCTCAGCGCCTTGAACAGCACGCCCGGCACGCTCTTCAGAGAAAAGGCCAGCGAGGTCTTGTTGGCGCCGGGGAGCAGCCGCCGGCTGCGGGTAATGAGAAAAAAGCGGGTGAAGTTCTGCTTGTCGTCCTCCAGACCGTGCTGCAGGATGCGGCCGCCGTATTCC
>Ga0335069_10010615_pt1 | contig 13049 bp, 12 predicted proteins | sample Lox_Sample_11_FD_206714 | JGI IMG/M metagenome (GOLD analysis project Ga0335069, IMG submission 206714) | Soil microbial communities from Loxahatchee National Wildlife Refuge, Florida, United States - Lox_Sample_1.1 | ecosystem: Environmental > Terrestrial > Soil > Wetlands | place: USA... | reverse complement strand
TGGAAAGCGCCGTGGGCGTCGGGTATCAAAACTGGATGAGCTTCATACTTTCAAGAGCCGCCGGACTTGCAGGTTTGATCTCGGTAACGATGACGATGCTTTTGGCCGGGGTCGTTCCCGCCAACGCCGCCAAAGGCGTCGCCTGCCACGTCGAGCGTCCGAGCACACCGGACGCCGCCCTCAAGGCCCTGATCGACGGGAATCTGCGCTGGGCCAACGATGCGCAGGAGTATCAGCGTCAGGACAAGGAGCATCGCAAATGCGTTGCGGAAAAGGGGCAGACGCCGTTTGCCGCGGTTCTCTCGTGCTCGGATTCGCGCGTCCCGTCCGAACTGATCTTTGATCAGGGGGTCGGCGATCTATTCGTCGTGCGCAACGCCGGAAACAGCACCGACGAACTGGTTGTGCAGAGCCTTGCCTATTCGGTCGAGGTGCTGGGCGTCGAAATCGTCGTCGTGCTGGGCCATCAATTGTGCGGCGCAGTCACGGGAGCTGTGGAGCAATATCCGAAACCGGCTCCGCTATTTTTGACGAAGATTTACGATGCCGTGAAGGCGGCTAAAGGCATTCTCGGAGCAAAAGCGGAAAACAAGGACGCGCTTGTCACCGACTCGATCGATCAACACGCGATCCTGGAGGCGAAGGCCCTTGAAAAGACCGCGCCCTTCGACAAGTTCGTTCAGTCAGGCAAGCTTAGGATCGTTGCAGGCCGTTACGATCTCGATTCCGGGCGCGTCGTCTTTCTCGGTGATGCAGCGCGTTAGCGGCTCGCCTTAGCCGGTGGTCGCGGGTTTGACGATCACAGACGCGAACCCGGTTGCCTGGCGTCCGCTTGCGGAAACAACCGTCACGGTGACGACGTAGGTTCCGGGCTTGCGGTAGGTGTTGTACGCCATCGGCGGCGCCAGCGTCGAGACATGGCCGTCGCCGAAGTTCCAGATGTAAGACACCAGCGGTTCGCTTAGATCGACCGAGTTGACAAAAAAACCCGTCAACAGTGGAGCGGCGCCGTAGGGCGGCACCGCAGTTACGGTGATCATCAGCGGCTCGCGGATTTCGATTCTGCGCGACGGGGTCGGCGCAGCGCCCGGCTCCTGTCCGATAGCTGCCGAGCGCATCCCAACGCCGAGCGCAATTGCCAAAGAGACCGCGACGCCGAGAGAAATCCGTTTCCAGTCGGAAATTCTTCGCATCCGGTTCCTATTGCATCACGATGCCGCCGTCGGGATGCAGAATCGATCCGGTATAGTAACGCCCCTCGTCGCTCGCGAGGAACAGCGCCGTATTGGCAACATCGATCGGCTCTCCCACGGCGCCCAGCGGCACGCGTTCCAGAAGTATCTTCATGAAATTAGTCTGCTTCTGGAGATCGGCGGTCATCGGAGTGTTGATGACACCCGGGCCGATCGCGTTCACCGTAATCTTGTGAGGTCCCAGTTCGACGGCGAGCACCTTGCTGAGCATCCACACTCCCGCCTTGCTGACCGAGTACTCTCCCGCTCCCGGAGTGGGAAGCTTCGCCGCGCCGGACGCGATATTGATGATTCTGCCGCCGCGCCCCGCTTTGACCATCTCCCGCGCGACCGCGCGATCGCAAAGGAAGACGCCATCCAGGTTGACTTCGAGGACCCTGCGCCAGTCAGCGAACTTCTTTTCGGCAAGCGGTTGCGGATTGGATGATCCCTCCTCGCCATAGCGCGCGTGCGAGATTCCCGCCGCGGCAACCAGGATATCGACGCCGCCGAGCTCCTGAACGGTCCCTGCGACCATCGCCTCAACCGCGCTTTCGTTGCTGGTATCGACCTGGATCGCGAGCGCCCTGCGCCCGAGCTTGCGAACGTCGTCCGCGGTGCTTTCCGCCGCCGCGAGATTGCGATCAGCGCAGGCCACGTTTGCGCCTTCCTCGGCGAAGCGAATCGCGGTCGCGCGTCCGATTCCGCTTGCGGCGCCGGTGACGAGTGCGTTCTTGTTTTCCAATCGCAATGCCATCGCATATCTCCTGGACGAAAATCGCGCGCGGGCGGCGCGCGAGAAGTTTTGTTAGCACGGGCCCGAAGCGCTTGGCCAGCGCGATCGCTCGCATCGCACTGTTCACGGCGCACATCGTAATCTAGGATATCGCTCGTTATGCGAAATGAGAGCGCGAAGCTGGCGGAAGCGGAGCCGGCAAACAGATTTGTCGATCTCGACGGGCTCAGACTCCACTACCTCGATTGGGGCGGCGACCCGAGACGACGCACGTTCCTGATGCTTCACGGCGGCGCGGCGCACGCTCATTGGTGGTCGTACGTCGCTCCGCAACTGATCGCGCATGGTCGCGTGCTCGCGTTGGATTTCCGCGGACATGGCAGGAGCGCATGGCCGCGCCCGCCGCACTATGGGCCGCATGCGTATATCGAAGACGTTCGCGCCGTGCTGGAGACACTCGGCACGCGAGTGGTGCTGGTTGGCCATTCGATGGGCGGATCGGTAGCTCAGTGGTGCGCCATAAAATTCCCCGAAAAGCTTCAGGCCCTGATCATCGTCGATGCGCCCAACGGGCCGCCTCCGCTGCTGCGCCGGCTGCAGTGGCGATGGCGACGCAAGGCGCAAGGAGGACCGCGACCGGAATTGCCGTCGGCGGATACGGTCGCGCGCAAATTTCGCCTCTCGCCGCCCGGCTCATATCTGACGCCGGAGCAGATGCGGGAACTCGCGATGCTGGGTTCGGAGCAGCTTCCAAATGGAAACTGGGTGTTTAGATTCGACCCCGAAACGCGCGCCTGGCGCAAAATCGAAGGGAAAATGCAGCGTCCCCGTCTGAAGTCGATAAAGCTGCCGACGCTAATCCTGCGCGGCGCCGAGAGCGCGCTGGTCAGCCAACGGCGCGCGCTACGGATGAATCGCAAGATCGAGGGATCGGTGTACCGGGAGATCCCGCGCGCGTTTCATCACGTGCCGCTCGACAATCCCGACGCCACTGCCTCCGAGATAATCGCGTTCGTCGAATCGATTTAGTCAAAAGGTCTCGCCCGTCGGCGCGAAACAAGACGCCACGATGGATTCATTGCCGCACAGGGCGACCGCGAGCCTCACCGGATTCCTGATCCTGCTCGGTGGGCTCACTTTCGTTTCCGCCGGCACGATTGACTTCTGGCAGGGCTGGCTGTTCTGGCTGTCGTTCTCGGCCTCGGTGATCGCGATCACGATTTACCTTCTAAAGCGCGACCCGGCGCTGGTGAAGCGTCGTATGGCGGGGGGACCGGGCGCTGAATCGCGAACGAGCCAGAAGATAATCCAGACCATAAACCTCGCGATGTTTTTCGGACTTGTAGCCGTGCCGGGGCTCGACCATCGTTTCGACTGGTCAAGGGTTCCTCCCACGCTCGTCATTGTCGCGGATTTAATTATGCTGGCGGCGCTCGGAGGCGTCCTGCGCGTCGTCCGGGAGAATACATTCGCGGCATCGACAATCACGGTCGAGCGCGAGCAGCGCGTAATAACCACCGGACCATACGCATACGTTCGCCACCCAATGTACGCGTTTGCGCTGCCGTTGCTGTTCGCAATACCGGTTGCGCTCGGATCCTGGTGGGGACTGCTCGTCGCGGCCGTCTCGCCCCCAATGCTGGTGGCGCGAATCCTGGACGAAGAGCGCGTACTTTCGACCGAGCTTGCCGGCTATCAGGACTATCGTCGCGCCGTCCCCTATCGGTTGATTCCCGGGATGTGGTAGCAGGATCGCGATGTTCGCGCGGCGCTGCGCTCATCCGCGCAGCATGAAGTCGCTCAAATCCATCGCGAATATGCCGTCGGTCAACATCATCGATTTCGGCGAGCGCTTGAGCTGCAACCTGTTTATGTCCTGATCGCGCGGCAGTTTGTAAATGATGTCGCCGCCGGTGATGGCGATAACTCGAAGACGCTCGTCGCCGCGCCGCTCCATTCCGGATAGTTCATAGGCGCTGATGTGAAATGAGTAGCCTCGCGCGCAGACCAGCGTGTTGTCGCATTCCTCGACCACGCCGACGAACACGCGCATATTGTCTTCGCGAAAATGTCTGCGATCGATGACGACCAGACGATCGCCCTCATTGATTGCCGCCATCGATTCCCCTCCTGAAGTCCCTGAACACCGCTGCACGAACGATTCTAGCCGACGCTCGGCTCGTAATCGACGCAGACCATTCGATGTCTATCTTACGTCGGCGATAAATTCGAGAATCGCGCGATTGGTGGCTTCAGGCGCCTCCTGCTGCGTCCAATGGCCGCAATCGATGCGCACAACCTTGACATTGGGGACGTAGCGTTCGATTCCGTCCGCCATCTCAGGCCGCACGACCGGATCCTTCTCCGCAAGTATCATCAGCGCCGGCGTCATTACCTTTTTGCCGGCGTGATGCGGGGTGATTTCCCAGTTGCGATTGAAATTGCGGTAGTACTCGATCGCGGGCGTAATCCCTCCCGGGCCGCGAAATCCGTCCGCGAACACCTTCAGCTCGGCCTCACTGATGAAATTCCTGTTCGCGGCGTTATTGAGGAAAGCGGTCCGAATAAAACCGTCGATATCGGGTTCGATCGCCGCTTCCGCCTCGCCGGGCTTTTGGAAGAATCGGATGTAGTCGAATCGCGCATCGGTGAGCATCTCCAGTGGCGGTTTCGGCCCGCGCGGCATGAAAGAAACGTTGAGTGCGATGAGTTTGGCCAGGGCCTCGGGATGTTCGAGGGCGAAGTTCCACAAAATGATTGCGCCCCAATCGTGGCCCGCGACAACCGCGCGATCCGCGCCAAAGGCGTGGATGAGTCCAAGGACATCGTCGCACAGCGTTTTGATATCGTAGGGTCCCTTGCGCTCCGTGAGGTTATAACCTCGTAGATCGGGCGCTACCACGCAAAATCGTTTTCCCAACGGACCCATCTGATATCGCCACGAATAGTGATTTTCCGGGAACCCGTGCAACAAAAGCAGAAGCGGTCCCGTGCCCTCGGTGATATAGTGAAAGCGGATACCGTTTGCGGTCACGGTTCCGTGTTTCCAGGTTTCCGCAGCATTACTCATCTGTTGCCTCCCGGCATGGCATTGTGCGGCGATGTTCGCGCGCCGCCGGGGTGTTCTGCAAGCGCAGCGACGTTGGCCCAGTTTTTCCCCCACATCCAAACATCGTCTACCAACTCCGGCTCAAGTGTGTCGCTCATCCTTGACATAAGGTTTGGTGAAGAAGACAGATGGATGAACTACTGGAAGTGTCGTTTTGTGCCTGCGCCCTGAGCGAGAAGCTCGGCGCGATGGCCCCGCCCAGCGCCGAATTGTCGGCGCCCTGGGCTCGCAGTTGTAATGCCGACCCGGAGGCGGCTTGACCATGAGATTAATCAAGTACAAAGACGGATGGACCAGGAGACTCTTCCTTGAAAGAGTGGCGCAGGGCGCTTCGGCGCTCGGCGTGATCGCCCCGCTATGGGACGTGATCGGCGGCACCGGAACCTGCGAAGCCGCGTATCCGCCCGAGCTGCTGTCGATCGAGGCCTATACGAAAGGCAAGCTGAAAGCCGGCGATGTCCTGAGCGCCGACAACGTCGATATCGTCAAGGACCTCCTCGATCCAATCGCGTATCATCAAATCAAGAACGACAAACGAGTCGTCGACCTCGTTGCGACGACGACCGATATCAATCGCATCAACCCGCCTGAATTCATCGCGGCGACCGAACGCAATCGCGGCGTCCATAAGCTGGACGAAAACAACAATGTCTGGACCAAGGACGGAAAGCCCTGGATAGGAGGCAATCCCTTTCCCGAGCCTTCCGACGGCACCCAGGTGGTGACCGCGATGTCACTGAGCTGGGGCAAACACGATGCCGTGCTGCATCCGATCAAGGAATGGGATACCGATGCCGCCGGTAATACTCAGTACGCGTATGAATATGCGTTTATGGAGTATCAAACGGTCGGACGCCTTGTGATCGATCCCAAACCCTATCTGCCGGGCCATCTCGATCAGCTCCGGATGGTTCCCGACGTCATCACGGCGCCTGAAGATCAGCGCGGCACCGCGTTCCTGCAGATTTGGGCATACGACCAGCGTATGTTCCCGGAATTTTACGGCTATACGCCTCTGCTCAAACGCGTGCGCACGTTCCCGGTCGACCAGCGGTTCGAGCCGCTGCTCCCCGGGGAAAACTACTTCTCCACGCTCGCGTGGCACGTCGGAGACCCTGTGCTCACGTGGGGAAACTTCAAGATCGTCGGACGCGGTCCGATTCTGAACGGAATCCAGTGCCCGATTTACAAGAATCGCGGATGGCTGTTTAAGACTTGCGGCGGTCAGAGCGGCAACAAGTATTTCCGCACCTGGATGGAACTGGTTCCGGAGACGATCGTCGTCGATTACGAGCCGGTTAAATATCCTCGTGCTCCGATCAGCAAGAAACGCACGTGGTTCGATGCTCGCACGATGCAGCCGCTTGTCACCAACACCTACGATCGCCAGGGCAAGCTATGGCAGCAATGGGAAGGCGGCTTCGCCTGGTACGACAAGTCCGACGGTGGAGTCGACTGGGTAAGCGGGGCGCCGGATAAATTCTGGTGGTGGGCGCACGTCCACGCCTATGACATCCAGAATGAGACGATGGCCCGACTGCAGCTGACCCCGGAAATCACCGGCGGATTCAGCATCCGGATTAACGATCCAGGAATCTTTAACGAATTCTGCTCGATGAGCGCGCTCAGACGTATGGGACGTTAAGCACAGACCGGCGGGCGCGTCGCGCTCGCCGCGAAACATGCCAGGGCGGCGGCGTCCGAATCGCGGGGCCGCCGCCTTGCTATTATGCGAGACGTCCGGCTGCTACGATCTCTCGGATATCCGTGCTCAGTCTCGATAACATAACCAAGCACTACGGCGCGCGTGCGATTCTGGCCAACGTAAGCTGGTCGATGAACGACGACGCGCGTGTTGGGCTGGTGGGTCTGAATGGCGCCGGAAAATCGACGCTGCTCAAGATGATTGCCGGGATGATCGAGCCCGACAGCGGCAGAATCACACTGCCGCAGCGCGCTCGTGTTTCGTATCTCAGCCAGGACGTCCCCGATATCAGCGGACGCGCGTTGCTCGACGAGACGATGTCGGCGCTCACGCGGCTTCAGACTCTCGATGCACGACGCTCCGAACTCGAGCATATCCTCGCAACAGAAACTTCTGGGCCGCGCCACGACGATGCGCTCGCCGAATTGGGTGACGTGCTGACGGATCTCGAGCGCCACGGCTTCTACAGCGCCGACAGTCGCGCAAAATCGATCCTTTTCGGACTCGGCTTTCGCGAAGAAGATTTGGGACGCGACGTAGGCGAGTTCTCGGGCGGAATCCGGATGCGCGTGGGCCTGGCGAAGCTCCTGCTCGACGAGCCGGACTTCATGATGCTCGACGAGCCCACCAACCATCTCGATATCGAAGCGCGCAACTGGCTCGAGGATTATCTTGGAGCGTACGAGGGCGGGATCATCGTGGTCTCGCACGATCGATATTTTCTCGATCGTCTCACCGATCGCACCGTCGAAGTTTCGCGCGCGAGGCTCGCCGAATATCGCGGCGGGTACTCTTCGTATCTCGTCCAGCGCGAGGAGCGCTTTCAGGCGGACCTCGAAGCGTACGAGAAGCAGCGTGAGGAAATCGAAAAGACCGAGGCCTTCATCAGCCGCTTCCGCTATCAGGCGAGCAAGGCGAAGCTCGTTCAGTCCCGCATCAAACAACTCGAGAAAATCGAGCGCCTCGAACCGCCCGAAGGCAGCCAGAAGCCGCCGTCGATAAATTTCCCGAGCTGCGAACGCAGCGCGAGGCGTGTTTTCGAGCTGACCGGCGCGATCAAGCGCTACGGGAATCTCACCGTGTACGACGGCGTCGATCTCGTAATCGAACGCGGCGCGCGAATCGCGCTTGTGGGTCCCAACGGCGCCGGAAAATCCACGATGATGAAGCTGCTCGCCGGAATCGAGCCGATGGAGGGCGGCAACCGAATCGTCGGCCAGAATGTCACCGCGGGATACTTCGCGCAGAATCTCGCCGACACTCTCGATTACGGCAAAACCGTGCTGGCCGAGCTGAGCTCGTCGGCTGAGGGAATGACGACGCCGGAGCTGCGCGGCCTCCTCGGCGCGATGCTTTTCTCGGGCGACGACGTGGAAAAGCGCGTTCGCGTGCTGTCCGGCGGCGAGCGTGCGCGACTCGCGCTCGCCAAGGTGCTGGCTCATCGCAACAACGTGTTGCTGCTCGACGAGCCGACCAACAACCTCGATATCGTCGCCAAGGATACGCTGCTCGAAGCGCTGCGGCGCTTTCCCGGGACGATCGTGATCGTCAGCCACGACCGATTCATCCTCAACGAACTCGTCACCGAAGTGTTCGAGGTGGGACGCGGCCGCGCGATTCGTTATCTGGGCAACTACGATGACTACCTGCGCAAGAAGGCCGAAGAAGAGGCCGCGAGGGTGGCGAAATCTCAACCCTCACAACCACAGACGCGCACCGGCTCGAAAGCGATGCTCGCGCCGCCGGACCACTCACCCAATGGTGCTGCGAAGGCTCAAGATCGCACGGCGCGTGCCGTCGAGAATCGAGAGCATAAGCGCGAACGCGAGAAAGTCGAACGCAAGCGCAAGCAGACCGAATCGGAAATCGAGGCGAAAGAGGCCGAGCGCGCTTCGCTCGCGACAGAGATGAACGACCCGAACTTCTATCTCGCACGCAAGGACGCCGACGAACTGATCGCTCGCTATGAGCGCCTCGGTCGCGAAATCGATCGCCTGTACGCCGACCTCGTCAAATTCGACGATTCCAGAGAATCGCGCGCGTAGGCTTCTTCGTCCCTGCACGCCAATTGCAGCGCGAGCATTGGCATTAACTATTCCGTCGAAATTAAATCAGCCTTGAAGCGCTCGACGTTGAGCGCTCGCAAACCGGACAAGGGGCTAAGCAGTGAAATTCAACGAATTCGATATCCCTAAACGGGCCGCCTACTACCTCAGCAAAGGATTCCACTGAAGCCAGGCCGTCCTGCACGTCGTGCAGGATCTGATGGACTCGCCCGACGAGAAGGCGCTCGCGATGATGGGCGGTTTCGGCGGCGGCATCGGCGGAGCGGGCTCGGTATGCGGCGCGATCAGCGGAGGCGTCGCGGCGCTGGGCGCCACCCTCGGCAAGGCCACCGTCGAGGGCAGGGAAGACCCGCGGTTATTCCCGCTGTGCGCGGAGCTTTACCAGCGCTTCGCCACCGAGATCGAGGTCAGCAACTTCTGTCGCGAAATAACCGGCGTCGATTTCTCGAAACCTGAGGACGTCAAACTTTATCGCTCGTCGCCCGAGAAGACCGGCAGATGTATCCGGTTGGTCGGCAAGACGGCTGAGATGGTCCGCGACATGATCGCGCGCGAGCAGGAGAAGTCGGCCGCCCCGAAAGAGTGAGCGACGTGCGCGCCAACACAGCGTCGGCGTGCTAACTTGTTCGTCATCCTGAACGGAGGCTGCTCCTTCGACTTCGCTCAGGACAGGCTCCCTGAAGGATCTCGCGCGGTCTTCCGCGCGTTTAGCCTCCGACTCTTTTGACGCCCGTAGGAACGGGCGAGATCGTTCGACTCCGCTCGGGAAAATCTCGCTGCGCTCATGATGACGTCCAATGGGTGTGCGTATAGCGCGGAGCGAGCCTCACGCCATTTCCCTGAAAAATGCGCGCACGTCATCGGCGAGCAGTTCCGGTTCCTCCATCGCGGCGAAATGTCCCCCGCGCGGCATCTCCGTCCATCGCCTGACGTTGTAAATCCTCTCCGCCCAATGCCGCGGAGGCCGCAGCAGCTCGCCGGGGAAAATCGCGACGCCCGTCGGCGTCTCGATTCGCGCGCCCGGCTTGAGGCGCCACGGATGGTGCCGGGCCTCGTAATACAGCCGCGTCGAGGAATTTATCGTCTGCGTCAACCAGTAGATCATCACGTTGGACAGAAGCTGATCCTTCGTGAAGCTCTTCTCTACGTCGCCGTGACAATCGCTCCAGGTGCGGAACTTTTCGACGATCCACGCGCATAGCCCCGCCGGCGAATCGTTGAGTCCGTATGCGAGCGTCTGCGGCTTGGTTCCCTGTATCCACTGATAGCCGGTCTCGCCCTGCCGGAACTTCTCGATGTCGCCCAGAAACACTTTCTCTTCGGGCGTCAGGTCGGGAGCGTTGCGCCCGCCCTCGGAAGGACCGACCGCGATCATGTTGATATGGATGCCGAAAAGATTGTCGCGATAAACCTCGCCCATCCGCGACACGACCGCAGCGCCCCAGTCTCCTCCCTGCGCCGCGAAGCGCTTGAAGCCGAGCGCGTCCGTCATCAGCTTCAAGAAGGTTTCCGCAATCGCCTGGATATTCATCGCGCGGGCGCGTGGATGGTCGGAGAATCCGTAGCCCGGAAGCGAAGGCGCGATCACGGTGAACGAATCGCGCGCGTCGCCGCCGTGCGACGCAGGATCGGTGAGCATCGGGATGATCTCCATGAACTCGTAGATCGACCCCGGCCATCCGTGGACGAGTAGCAGCGGTTTCGGATTCGGCCCGTGTCCTTCCGCGCGGATGAAATGGACCCCAAGGCCGTCGATATCGGCTCTGAAGTGCGCGAAGCGATTCAGTTCGGCTTCGTGCTTTCGCCAGTCATACTTGGTGCGCCAGTAATCGAGGAACTCGCGGAGATACGCGAGGTTGGTTCCGTATTCCCATCCGGTCTCGGGAATTTCGTCGGGCAGTCGAGTACGTTCAAGCCGATCGGCAAGGTCTTTTAGCGCCGTATCGGAAAACGCAACGCGAAATGGTTCGATTCGAGCAGCCATCGTGAGTCCCTCTCGCTCTAGCCGGCGCGGCGCCGCCCGACCCTCAGCCTGCCCTCTCCCCGGTCAGGGAGAGAGGCTCCGCGAGCGGGTTCGCCGTAAACACGTGCCCCAAGTCGCGCGGCGACAACAGAGGGTAAGACCTAACGAGAAAGTGCGCGCGTCGTCAAACGGAAAATGCGCGTGGCGGAGGTAACTTCGCCTACGCGAGCCCGGCCGATTTGTGGGATTCGTCGAGGGTTCCCTATTCAAAAACGTGATGGCGCTATCCAATAACTATTGGATAGCGCCATCGCTCTTTGTTTCAGGTCGTTACCCGCGTCCTGTCAGCTGGATACCCATTTATTCGCGCCGAAGTCGTAAAACCATCGTGGATTGGTCGAGTAGTGTCCGCTCATATTCGGGTCCGGCGCGTAGTAGTACCAGGCGCCCTTTCCAAAATTGTACATGAACGGGAAAATGTCCGGCTCGGTATAGAAGGATACGCCCATCTTCTGATCCCACATGAACCCGCCATGCGCTGAATTGCCGGCGTCGATGAAATATTCCCAACCCATGTCGAAATGGTAGAGCCACGGCATGAATGACAAGGAGTAGTAGCCGAACGGATTCTTGTCGGTGCAGGTCATGTAATACATTCCGCCACCCATCGACATTCCACCGTCGAAAAACGCGGGCATCGACGGCATCGCACTCGGCATCGCGCTCATCGTCGGCATCATCATTGGGCTCTGCGCTGAGGCCTTACCTGAGCCGACGAGAACGGAGGCCTGGAGAAGCGCGATCGCGACGACAAGTATCGACGCAACGCGGAACGCGCGAGAAGGCGATAAACACTTCTTATTTTTTTGAACCTCTCAAAGGCTTTGAGGCGCGAGGTAGCCCCGGACGGCGCCTTTTCGTAACGACACTCGGCATCGAGCAAAGCGCGTGCCGCAGACCGCGGCTTGCGGGACTAGTGTTTTTTTCGAGCGACTGATCTTATTGAGCTTTCTGTGGCGAAGAGCATCAGCACTTTGTATCGAAATGCCGCTCAAGTTTCGCTCCATGGCATCAACAGGGCCTTTCGGCCTTTCAGGGTAAGGGCGGAGGCGTCGAAACAAACCGCCCCCGCCTACAATTTACTGACAGCTACTTCTCCGCCTTCTTGGCCATCTCGCGATGCTCCTTGGCGAGCGACTTATCCTGATCGGCGACGCGCTCAAAATACTTCGCAAGCTCGTCGCAGTGATGCGCCATGTCGGCCGGCTTCAGCTTGAAATCTTCATAGCGATGGTGCATCGCATGATGAAGTTTAGCCTTCGCCTCCGCATCCGCAGCTTCCTTGTCGTAGTAGGACGCGATCGCCTCGTGATCGGCGGACGTTTTCGCCGCAGCTATAGCCCGGTCCAAATTCGAATCTGTTACTTCCTCGGCGGACGCACGATAAACAGGCATAAACAAAGTTCCGAGCATGACTATGCATGTGACCATCAACATCATTTGGCGTTTCATGATTCTCTCCTTTCGAATTTTCTCGTGTTGCTTTTAGTGCCTCGCACCGGCGTCGGTCGCGCCTCGGAATCGGATAACTCCGGCAATCCGCGACCGGACATCGGCCGACAAAGGGCCGAAATCCTTGATTTGTCCAAACCAGACTGTGGTCGGCAGCGCCGCGGGGAACCCACGAGGGGCCGCGCCGCAACGCTCAGGAAAGAAACGACTCGATCAGAGTTGTCGGGAGCAGAAGAGATCCAGAATAGGTGGCGGCGGACCAACGGCGGTCACGACTTGATTCACACGAAACAGCGGATCGCCGAGAGGCTCAAGACATTGACCGACGAGAAGCCATCGCGAAAGGAGGACCGGCTTGAGATCCTGCGCCTCGCTTGATTGCGCAACCGCTCGATCGGAGGCGTTGGAAAGCTGACAGCAGCCTTTGACCGGGGAATGCGCGGGGCATCGATTCGGGCAGCAGGCGGCTTCGATTACGGGCGTAGAGCAGACCGCGCCGATCGCCAAACCCGGTCCAAGAAGAACCGCGACGAGGAAAACTGTCAGGATTCTTCGCACGCAAAAACGATAGCGCCGCGGGAGTGTCATCGCAAATGTGGTGGATCAGCGCCTCGAAGCTGTGAGCGCGTGGCTAGGACTTCCCGGCCAGCGCCTGCTTCGCCAACTCGCTGGCCATCTTGCCGTCGAGGCGGGGGCCGAATTTGTCGCGCAGCGCCTTCATCAGCG
>Ga0335069_10010613_pt1 | contig 13050 bp, 13 predicted proteins | sample Lox_Sample_11_FD_206714 | JGI IMG/M metagenome (GOLD analysis project Ga0335069, IMG submission 206714) | Soil microbial communities from Loxahatchee National Wildlife Refuge, Florida, United States - Lox_Sample_1.1 | ecosystem: Environmental > Terrestrial > Soil > Wetlands | place: USA... | reverse complement strand
CCACGGTGAGCACGTACGTGGTGCACAATCTGAACGTGCCGGCGGGGACGACGCTGACGATTGCGGCGGGGGTGACGCTGACGGGGGGCAACAGCACAGGCACCGTGTCGGTGGCCGGGACGCTTGATGCGGTGGGAGCGAGCACGGCCAACCGCAACGTGGTGTTCAACAATGTGGTGGTGAGCTTCCAGGCGACCGCCATGGGGACGCTGCAGTTCTGCACGCTGCAAGCCACGACGGTGGCGTACCCGGTGTACCTGCAGGGGGCGCAGACGATGGACAGCTGTACCGTGAGTGCGAGCGGGAGCGCCAGCTACGGGGTTTACGTGGGGGGCGGGGCGCCGACGATCAGCAACAATACGATCACGGCGTCGTCGTATGGGATCTATGTGCAGGCGGGGACGCCGGCCATCAGCAACAACACGATCACGGCGGGCTACGCGGGGATCTACTACGGGGGAGGCGGTGGGAGCGCGAGCGGGAACAGCATCGGCTTCAGCAGCGGCACTAACGGTCGTTTCGGCATCTATGTCTCAGGCAGCGCGATGCCCACGCTGAATGGAAACACCATTTTCGATGACCCGCTTACGAGCGACACTGGAATCTCCGTGCAGCAGGGGACAGGCAACGCGATGACCCAGATCGTGAACAACATGATCTGCACCTCGGGTGGCGATACGTTCATCGCCAAGCCCGACAACTTCACGGGCACAGACTCCGGCAACCTGAACCAATGTGGCCCACCCACGAGCACCCCCACCTTGACGACTGTGCCCACGGCGACGCGCACGCCGACCCTGACGCCGACGGCGACCGCAACCACCGCCGCGACGCCAACGCCGACACGCACGACCACCAACCCTCCCACGCTGACGCCGAGCGGTACGGTGACCAACACGCCGGCAAGCACTCCAACGAGCACGCCGACGGGAAGCCCGGTCCCAACGCCCACCAACACGGCCACCGCAACCTCAACGAGCACACCAACGGCCACTGCGACGGCGACGGTGACCCAAACTCAGGCAGCAACGGCAACCTTGACGCCAACCTCGCTATCCACGGCCACCGTCACCGCCACCACGACCGGCACGCCCAACCCGGTGGCGTTGGTCGGCCAGGTCCTGGTGCCGGGCGCGGGCGGCGCGCCGGGCTCGCATGGCCAGGTGCCGCTCGCAAATGTGGAAGTGGACCTGTTCCTCTGTCCGCTGCGCCAGCCCTGCATGACGAAGGGTGAACCAGTCGCAAGCGTCTTCACCGGTACTACCGGACGCTTCATGATTTTGATTGGCGTAGGCCTCTTGCAAGACAAGTTGCCGGTAGTCTCAGCGCGGGTCAGCCCGACGCTCGTGCTGCGCGCCCCGGTGGTGGTCGTCGCGGCGGCTGCGGTGGATGGCGGTGCAGCCGGATTACGCCCCCGGCAAGTTGGTGCTCCGAGCGACACGCTGATCGATGCAATCTCCGAGGCAGCAGTGCGGTTGCTGGAGGAAGAGGGCTTCGAGAACTACAACGAGGCGGGAGTGGCGGCGGTCGTGCAGGCGGTGGAGGCCGCGAACGCCGAGAGCAACTTCGCGCAGAAGACGGTGGAGGCGGCGGTTGCCCAGGCGCAGACGACGGCGGCCGCCGACCCGGCGGTGCAGATGGCGCTGCAAGACAACAAGTTCCCGACGCCGACGGTGACCCCGGGGGGACCACGCTGTGTTGGCGACTGCGACGACAGCCGGACCGTCACGGTCGATGAAGTGATCAAGGGAGTGGACATCGCTTTGGGTACCGCCATGCTCGACACCTGCCAGCCGTCCGATGCCGATGGCAGCGGCACGGTGACCGTCAACGAGCTGATTCTTGCAGTGAACAATGCATTGAACGGTTGCCACTGAGAATGCACCCTGGCGCTTGCTGATTTTTGCAAACCAGGTAATCTTTCGTGCCACGCCATTGGCGAGGAGGGGACGATGAGACGAGCGGCTTGCTTGATGATGGTTGGTGCAGTGGTGGTTGCGGCGCTGTCCACCTCGGTGCGCGCGGAGCAAGGGTACACCGGGGCCGGACCGTACTTGGGGATTGGTCCGGCCGGTGGGTTTTCGGCGTTCCAGAAGGACCTCAAAGACTTTGGGAACAGCCTCGGATTCAATGCCCGTGGGGGCTATCGGTTCAATGACTACTTGGCGGCTGAAGCGCTCTACGAATACATGGACGACTTCGGCGCCTCGGTGAAAGTGCGCAACCGCCCTGTCGGGCACGTCGACATCCAGACGAGCAACTTCTCGCTCCTCGGCAAAGTGATTCTGCCTACGGGCACACTGTTCGAACCATACGCCCTGGGCGGCGTCGGCTTTCTGAACGCCAACGGCAACGGGGAGCTCAAGAGGGTCGGGCTACACGGCGAGGGCGCTGATTCAAACACCGAGTTCGCCGGGCGCGTCGGTGGTGGCCTCGACATGTGGATCACCGAGAACATCGGAGCCTACATTGACGCGGGCTACGTGATGCCAGTTAGCGATCTCTCCAGCGTGCGCTATATCTCGGTGGGTGGCGGCATCAAGTACAGCTTCGCACCGCCACGCGCTGCGCCCCCGGTCCCCGCACCGGTGGCGCCGGTCGCTGCACGTCCGGCGCCCCCAGCCAAGAGAAAGATCGTACTGCGCGGTGTCCACTTCGACTTCGACAAAGCCACGATTCGTGCGGACGCGCGGCCGGTGCTCGACGAGGCGATCGCGACCCTGAAGCAGGAGGGTGGCATCGCCGTCATCGCGGAGGGGTACACCGACAGCGTCGGTAGCGACGCCTACAACATGAAGCTCTCGCAGCGGCGCGCCAAGGCGGTGCGTGACTACCTGATCGCCGGCGGCATTTCCCCGAAGCGCATCACGGCCGAGGGCTTCGGCGAGACCCACCCGGTGGCCACCAACGATACGGCTGACGGGCGCGCGCAGAACCGTCGCGTCGAGTTGCGCGTGCGCGGTGACTAGCGCACGTCACCAGCGTCGTTGTAACGGACAGCTGCCGTGCCGCCGCTCCTGCTGACGCAGGTCGCCGTCGCGGCGGTCTGGCTGTACGAGGGTTTGTGGTGCAAGCTTTTGGGCCGCATGCCCCACCAGTTTGAGGTGGTCGGCGCAGTGCCCTTCTTCGGTCCGCGGTCGGCCGCGTGGGTGTTGCGCGCCCTGGGTGTGGGCGAATGTGGCCTCGCCATTTGGGTTCTCAGCGGGTGGCAGCCCGTCTGCGCCGCCGTCGCGCAGACGGGTCTGTTGGTCACGATGAATTCCGGGGGCTTGCTCTGGGCCCGGCAGATCATTCCCGATCCGGCGGGCATGGTCGTCAAGAACTTTGCGTTCCTCGTGCTCGCCTGGGTAGCGGCCGCGCAGGCCGCGTCGCCGAGCGCTGCTGGATGACGCGTGAAACCGCGTGGGAGGCGGGACGCTTCGACGCCGGGCGCGGCCCGCAGAAACTCCTGTTTGGCCGCATGTACGAGGATGCGGCGATCGAGGCGGGCGCCTTCGCAGCGGGCGCGCGTGTCTTCTGTATCGCGTCGGCCGGCTGCATGGCCATGGCACTCGCAGCCAGTCGTGCGGTCACGGCTGTTGACCTCAACCCCGTGCAACTGGCGTACGCCGAGCAGCGCACAACCGGCGGCCCGATGCGTCAAGGTGCTGCCGAACGGGTCCTCAGCCTGGGCCGCCGGTTGATGCCGTTGTTCGGTTGGAGCCGCCGCTCGATCCGAGCATTTCTTGCGCTGGATGAGCCCGCCGAACAGCTCGCGTTCTGGAACCAACACCTGAACACCGCGGCCTTCCGCTGGGCGACCGACCGCCTGTTCTCACTGGCGTGGTTGCAGTCGGTCTACGCGTCGCCGTTCCTGGCGGTCCTGCCGCCGCATTTCGGCCGGGTGATCCGCCTGCGCCTCGAGCGCTGCTGGACGCTGCACCCGAATCGGACAAATCCCTATGCCCGCGACCTGCTGCTCGGTGAGCCCTCCAACACTTCTCTGCCACCGGGCAGCGCGGCGATCCGTTTCGTGTGCGCCGACGCGGCCTCCTTTCTCGAGTCGTGTGCGCCCTGCAGCTTTGACGGCTTCGCACTGTCGAATATCCTCGACGGAGCGACCGAGCGTTATCGCCAGCGGTTGTTCGCCGCGGTCCGACACGCCGGCGCACCTGACGGCGTCGTCGTTCTGCGCAGCGTCGCCGAGCCATCGCACGAGTCCGCCAACAATCGTGCGGCACACGACCGATCAATCCTCTGGGGGGTTGTCGATGTCCGACCGGTTCGGGACTTGTGATGCTCCACCCACGGTGACGCTGCCCCGCGAAAGCGTGCGCATCCGCCAAGGGCTGTCTCAAAACCTGCTGGCAATAGAGCCCTAGCGTCAAACGACAGACCCGAGCCAATCTTGGCAAGGGCGCCTCGGTTGCCGATCAGACCTCCGCGGTCCCCCCTTGGCACGAACTGGGCCCTCTGCCAACATCGAGGCAGCAATACATCGACGCAGCGCAGTGGCTGGATGTGCACTGACAAGGAGTGCCGCGCCAATGACAGATGCGACCTCAGCGGAGCCCCCACGCGAGCGGTCTCCCATGACGACACCGGCGCACACGCCCCAGGCCGACGGGGTTGCGCCGCCGGCCCAGGCCGACCCAGGAAAGCCGAGCGAGCCGCCCAGCGCCTTCAGGCGGCGGTGGTGGCTGTGGATCGTCGGCGGCATCTTCATTCTCCTTGCCTTGGTGGGGGGCGTCCCGTGGATCGTCACCGCCGTGAGGACCGTGTCGACCGACGATGCCTACGTGAACGGGCACGTGACATTTGTCGCACCGCGTGTTGCCGGTCAGGTAACGCGTGTCTTGGTGGACGACAACAAGCGCGTGCGCAACGGCGACCTGCTCGTGCAGCTCGACAAGGAGCCATACCAAGTGCAGGTCAACATCGCCGAAACCGCTGTCGCGGCTGCAGAGGCCGACTTCGTCGCGGCACAAGCCCAGGTGCGTGGGCTCGAAGGGTTGGCGCGCAGCCAGCGCTTCGCTCTGGAACGCGCCATCGAGGACCTCGACAATCAAGTCGCCGAACTGCGATCAAGGGTGGCGACGCTGCAATCCAAGAAAGCGACCCTCGCCAGAGCCAGAGCCGACTACGAGCGCGACCAGCGGCTGGTCAAATCGGGGGCGGTGTCGAAGCAGACACTCGACGCCGTCACCGAAGCCCAGTCCGTGGCGGAGGCGGAGTTGGACAAGGCACAGCAAGACGTCTTCCAGATTCGCGCCGGCCTTGGGCTACCACCCAAACCCGCGACCGGTGATGATCTCGCCGATGTCCCGGCGGACTTGGAGCAAACCTATTCCGCGATCAAGGAAGCTCAAGGGCGTCTCCAGCAAACCGCGGCACAGCTCGGCGTGGTCACTTCATTCAACACATCGCCCAAGCAGATGATCGCGGAATTCTACAAGCGCGACCCGCAGGGCGACATCGATCGCATCTACGCACAACTTCTCAAGGATGCTCCCCTTGTCAAGCAAGCCGAGGCCAAGGTGGCCGAGGCCCACGCCAATCTGGACCAAGCCAAGCTGAATCTCCGCTATTGCGACGTCGTGGCGGAAATCGACGGTGTCATCACGCGGCGCACCGTCAATCCCGGCAATCACGTGGTTGTTGGGGAAAGCATGATGGCGGTGCGCTCCCTGACCGAGATCTGGATCGATGCCAATTTCAAGGAGACGCAGTTGGCGAAGCTGCGCATCGGACAGCCGGTGGACCTGGAGGTGGACATGTACCGCAGCCGCCAACTCTTTCGGGGCCGCATCTCCGGCTTCACCATGGGGACGGGTTCGACGCTGGCGCTGTTGCCGGCGGAAAATGCGACCGGCAACTTCGTAAAGGTCGTGCAGCGACTGCCGGTGCGGATCGAGCTGCTCGACTATGACCCAGACCGTACGCCGCTGTTCATCGGCCTGTCCGTCACACCGTATGTCCATGTGAATGAGAAGCCGACGGGGCCGGACGCGGGCAAGGTGCTGCAACCGTATCGCGCCGAGCCGGTCGCCGTTGCACCGTCAACCCAATGACCGCCGCCACGGTTGCCGTTCCACTCCCCAAGCGGTCGATCAGCCCCTGGGTGGTCGCCGCCGCGGTGGTGATCCCGACCTTCATGGAGGTGTTGGACACGACGATCGCCAACGTGGCACTGCGCTACATCGCCGGCGGGCTGTCGTCCCCGGTCACTGACAGCGAGTGGGTGATCACCAGTTACCTGGCGGCCAATGCGATCATCTTGCCGATTTCCGGCTGGCTCGCGTTGCGGCTCGGGAGGCGGAACTACTTCTTGCTTTCGATCGGCACGTTCACGCTGGCGTCGGCCTTGTGCGGCATGGCCCCCAGCCTGACCGTGCTGATCGCCTCCCGAGTGCTGCAGGGACTCGCCGGGGGCGGATTGCAACCATCGAGTCAGGCGGTGCTCTTGGATGCGTTCCCGCAGGAGAAACAAGGCGCGGCGATGACGGTCTTTGGAATGGCGGCACTGCTCGCGCCGGTCGTCGGGCCGACCCTCGGGGGCTACATTACTGACAACTTCGGATGGCGCTGGATCTTCTACCTGAATGTTCCCGTCGGGCTGTTGGCCGTCTTCATGTGCAGCGCGGTTGTCGCCGACCCGGAGTATCTGCAAGCCGAAAGGAACCGCTCCCGGCGCCGGCCATTCGATACGCTTGGACTATGCCTGCTCAGCGTGACGATGGTGTGCTGGGAAGTCATTCTGAGCAAGGGGCAGGAATGGGATTGGCTCGGCGATCCGTTCCTGCGGGTGCAGACGCTGCTGTTCTTGTTCGTCTTCGGCTTGTCCGCCCTGATCTATCGCGAGCTGCGCATCGCCAATCCGCTCATCAATCTGCGGACGCTGGCCGACCGGAACTTCCGCGCCTGCTGCTTCATCATTTTCTGCGCGTATGGGGTGTTGTACGCCAACACCGTGACACTTCCCGCCTTACTGCAGTCGCTGTTCGGCTACGACGCGACGCGGTCGGGTCTGGTTCTGTCGCCAGCGGGGGTGTTTGCCCTCGTGATGCTCTTTCTCATCGGCACGCTCCTGTCGCGCGGGTTCGATGCGCGCTATCTCATGGCCGGCGGGCTGCTGACGATGGCGCTCGGGAACTACTGGATGGCACACCTCACCTTGGATATTGGCCCCTGGCAAGTGGTCTGGCCGCGCGTGGTAGTGATCGCGGGACTGTCGATACTGTTCGCTCCCCTGAACGTCGCCGCGTTCATCTACATCCCGAAAGAAATGCGCGGTGCGGCCGTCGGATTGCTGGCGCTGCTGCGCAACGAGGGCGGCAGTGTGGGGACCTCCGTTGCTCAGATCATTGAGGAGCGCCGCGAGCAGTTCCACACCCTGCGGCTCAACGAGCGGCTCGACGCGTTGAACCCCGCAGTCAATCAATTGCTGACACGAACCGACCCCTTGTTCTTCCACCGCACCGGCGACCCACCTTTGTCGCATCAAATGTCCCTTCAGGTTCTGGAGCATGAGCGCGCCCGGCAGGCGTTGTCGCTGGCCTACTTCGACGTCTTCACGGTTTCAGCAGCAGTCGGCGTATTGTTGATGCTCGGCGTGTTGCTCATGCGTCGTTCCGTAGCCGAGCAGGGGGCCCACATCGGCGCCGAGTAGAAACCCAAAAGGAGAGCCTCATGAACCTCGCACTACACAACAAGCGGGCGTTGATCACGGGCGGCAGCCGCGGCCTGGGCGCGGCCATTGCGAAACGCCTGGCGCGCGACGGTGCCGACGTCGCACTCACCTAATAAGCCGAGCGTCATCGTGCAGAATTGCCGCAATTCGGGTGCAGCATGAAAACGATGCGCGTGTCTGATCTCACGCAAACCTCGGCGTTAGTCGAAGAGGACGTTCCCACACCGAGACCACGCCGGGGCGAACTGCTCATTCAAATCCATGCAGCCGGCCTGACGCCGACGGAATTGCTGTGGTATCCCACCACGCACAGCAAAAGCGGCGAGCAGCGGCGTGGCGCCGTCCCTGGTCATGAGTTCTCCGGGGTCATTGCGGCCGTTGGTGAGGACACCCTCGGCTTCGAGACAGGCCAGGAGGTATACGGGATGAATGACTGGTTTGCCGATGGTGCCATGGCGGAGTACTGCATCACGCAGCCAGCCAGTATCGCCCGCAAGCCGCGCCGGTTGACGCACATCGAGGCCGCCTCTGTTCCCATTGGAGCGTTGACCGCGTGGCAGGGACTGTTCGATCGCGCGAGACTGCAGGCGGGAGAGCGCGTATTGGTGCATGGTGGAGCCGGCGCCGTGGGCAGCTTTGCAATACAGCTCGCCCGGTGTCGAGGGGCACACGTGACGGCGACCGCCGCCGCACGCAATCTCGAATTCGTTGCACAGTTGGGTGCAGAACGAGTCGTTGACTATCGGGCTATGCGGTTCGAGGAACACCTCTCCGAGATGGACATCGTGTTCGACACGGTCGGTGGTGAAACATTGCAGCGTTCGTGGGGCGTACTCCGGCCGGGCGGAAGGATGATCACGATTGCTGCGACCAGCGAGACAACCACCGACGGTCGAGCGAAGCAGGCATTCTTCATCGTCGAACCGAATGGTGAACAGTTGACCCGACTCGGCGAGTTGCTGGAGGCGGAGGATCTTCATCCGGTTGTGGACGCCGTCGTGCCGCTCAGTGCGGCGTCCGCGGCGTACGCGGGAAACCTGAAACAGAGGCGCGGGCGCGGGAAGCTGGTTGTTGCGGTGAGAAACCTTCCCTGAGGCACACGCGCCAAGTGAAGCCGCACCGGGAACGAAAGCACGGAGACAAGGAGGTATCCCAAGATGGTCGACACCCGCACTGCTGCCGTCAACGACGCGAGGACCTTCTGACCATGGCTGCGTCCGCGCGTTCCATCGTCGAGACCCGATATGAGCAGATGTTTCCCACCTTGGAGGCCGTGGAGATCGACCGCTTGCGGGGCTTCGGGGAGAGGCGGACCTATGGTGGAGGCGAACGTCTGGTCACGACTGGCGAACCCAGTCCCGGCATGTTCGTTATTTTGAGTGGCGAGGTGACGATCACCCAGCACAGCGTGCTGGGGCACGACGAGCACATCATCACGCACGGGCCGGGTGCGTTCATCGGCGAGCTGGCCCAACTCTCCGGCCGTCCCTCCTTGGTGGACGCGCGGGCCACAAAGCCGGTCGAGGCCCTGGTCATTCCGTCGCCGCGGCTGCGTGACGTCATGGTGGCGGAAGCGGAGTTGGGCGAGCGCATCATGCGCGCGCTCATCCTGCGCCGTGTCGGTCTGCTCGAGAGCGGTATCGCCGGACCGGTTATAATCGGCCATGCGCAAGATGGCGACGTCCTGCGCCTCGCCGGCTTCCTGGCGCGTAACGGCCATCCGCACCATGCGCTCGACCCGGATATCGATTCGTGCGCGAAGACCTTGCTGGATCGCTTCCACATCACGGCTTCGCAACTGCCGATCGTGCTCTGTCCGAACGGACAGCTGCTGCGCAATCCCAGCGAGGGCGATCTCGCGCGCCGCATCGGCCTCGTCGAACCGATCGATCCCACCAAAGTCTATGACGTGGCCATCATTGGCGCGGGGCCGGCCGGTCTTGCGGCTGCGGTCTACGCGACATCCGAAGGTCTCTCGGTGATCGTGCTCGATTGTCGCGCCTTCGGCGGCCAGGCCGGCGCCTCATCGCGGATCGAGAACTATCTGGGCTTTCCAACGGGAATTTCCGGCATGGCGCTGATGGCCCGCGCCTACAACCAGGCTCAGAAGTTCGGCGCGCAGATCGCGATTCCCGACGAAGTGGTGCGCCTGCAGTGCCAGCCGGCGTCCGCCGGCGCGCGCTTTCAGTTGAGGCTCGCCAACGACGAACGCGTCAGCGCGCGCACCGTCGTGATCGCCAGCGGCGCCAAATACCGACGCCTGACCGTTGCGGATCTCGCGGCGTTCGAGGGTTCATCCGTCCACTACTGGGCCTCGCCGCTGGAAGCGAAACTGTGCACCGGGCAAGAGGTGGCGCTCGTCGGCGCCGGCAACTCGGCCGGGCAGGCGGTCGTGTACCTGGCGGCCCGGGTCGCGAAGGTCTGGCTGCTCGTCCGCGGACCGAGCTTGGATCTGAGCATGTCCCGGTACCTGGTCGATCGCATCAGCGCGCTACGCAACGTCGAGGTGCGCGTGCAAACTGAGGTGGCGGCGCTCGAAGGGCAAGGGGGCATTCTGGAAGCGATCCGCTGGCGTGATATTCCGTCGGGCAAGGAGACGCGGCGGCCGATCCGCCACCTCTTTCTGTTCATCGGCGCCGAGCCCAACACGGCATGGTTGTCGGCATCCGACGTGGCGCTCGACGGCAAGGGCTTCGTGCGCACGGGCACCGACGTCGAACACGCGCACCGACCGCTAGAGACCAGCCGCGGTGGCATCTTCGCCATCGGTGACGTCCGCGCCGGATCGATCAAGCGCGTCGCTGCCGCCGTCGGTGAGGGTGCGCAAGTGGTCGCGACGCTGCACGCCTTTCTCGCGGACAGCGGTGATCGCGCCGTCCGCGCCGTTTCGGGGAGGGTCTAGTGGCCAACGCATGCATCCATGTGGCGAGCATCCGCACGGTGGTTCCCAGTGCACTTGGCTGCGAAGAGTGCCTGAAAATGGGGTCGATCTGGGTGCATTTGCGGTTGTGTCGGACCTGCGGCCACGTCGGCTGCTGCGACAGTTCGCCGCACCGTCACGCCACCAAGCATTTCCACACGACCAAGCATCCGATCATCGAAGGCTACGACCCGCCGGAAGAGTGGGGATGGTGCTACGTCGACGAGGTCACGCTCGATCTGTCCGGTCGGACGACGCCGCACAACGGCCCGATCCCGCGTTACGTCTGATTCTGGCCGCTCGGCGCCGACGCGTCGGAAGATCAGATGCTGTTTCTGGCGGCCGCAGATATGGCTACATCGCCAAGGCGGGGTATTGAATTGATCGTCGGGCCCGGGCGGGACTACGAGTTTGTGAAACAATTCAGAATACTGCCGACGCGGCCGGCGATTTTGTGACCCGGCACACGCGGATATTGCAGGCCCGGCCAGAGCCCGTCCTTTACCAGCACGTCGCTGTGGCAGATTCCGCAGGCTTCCACTTCTGCCCGCACCTGCCCCGGCCCTGGTTCGGGAATATCGCGTTCAGCCAACTCGAAATCGCCGCCTGCTTTGCTCATCTGGGCGGCTTTCATCGTTCCGTACCACCCTGTAGACGCGCTCGCGCGGAACTCGAATCTTGATCAGATGCATGATGTGGGGCATGTGGCGATCCCTCGCTTGACGCCGGCTCGCTAACGCGGCGGAGCGACGATCGACTCGCGCCAGGCCGGCAGCTCCATCAAGCCGGCGTACCAGCGCCTGATCTCTGGAAAGTCGTCGATGGGATACTGCGCCCGCTCGGCGTAGTTGAGCCACGCGCCGACGGAGAAGTCGGCCAGCGTGAGGTGGTCGCCGCACAGGTACGGACGCCCCGCCAGCCAGCCGTTCAGCACGCCGCCGAAGCGCCGGACGTCCTCCTCGCCCTTCTTGACCTGTGCCGCATCTGCGTCTCCCTGACCGAAAAGCTTCTTCAGCATGTGCTCGAAGATCAAGGTGGCGCACGCGGGGTCCCAGTGTGCGTTTTCCCAGAACTGCCACCGTGACACGTCGGTGCGGCCGCGCGGGTCGGACGGCAGCAGGCCACCCTCGGGCTTTTTCGACGCCAGATACTGAGTGATGGCGTTCGATTCCCAGAGGACGAACCCATCATCTTCGAGCACCGGCATCTTTTTGTTGGGGTTCAATGCTACGAACTCGGCACGCAGGTTCGCGCCGTTCAACAAGTCGACGGGAACCAGCTCGAAGTCGAGTCCGAGGTGGCGGGCCACCGCGAGCACCTTGAAGGCGCGCGGAGACGGTGGGGCAACATGTAGTTTCATCGAACGTCTCCTTTCACTTTCTCGTCGATTCTCTCGTGGTTCATTGTTCTTCCTTTTGCTGCATGGCGTTCATCTTCATGCTGCCTGGTCTGCCGTAACGGCGCCGACGATGGTGCCGGTACGGCATTCCAAAACGCCGCAGCGCTGACCCGCACGCTCAGGGTGACTCGAAGTGGTGTCGCAGCCACCCCAGTACCCTTTCCCAGCCCTCGGTGTGGCGCGCGCACGAGTCGCGGCGCCCGGTGAACCCTTCGTGCCTTAGGGTCAGGCGCGTCCCGCCCGCAATCGGCTCGAGCCGATAGGAAACCGTCGTGACATTCCCGCCGTCCCAGTCAGCTCGCCAAGTGTGCACCAGTTTGTGCGGCGGGTCGACCTCCACGAATTCGCCGCCGACGGAGAACGGCTGGCCGTCGGCCCCGACGCCGTCCGTGCGCCACGCACCGCCGACACGTACGTCACCGCTCCATTTCATCGTGCGGTAGGTCTCGGCGGATCCCCACCAATCGATAATTTCTTCAGACGCCAGCGCGCGAAACACCCGCTCGGGCGGCGCCGCAATCTCCACCGTCGCAAGGATCAGTCCGTCGGAGAGATCGGCCACTGCGCGCGGTTCTCCCTTCCTCGAAGCTTGTGTCATCGTTCCTCCAAGTGCCGTTTCAGGTTGCCGAGGCTCGTCAGCCAGAACGAGCGATAACCTTCGATCCAGCCCGCCACCTGCTGCAACGGCCGGGGCTGCAGCTCATAAAGCCGCTCGCGACCTGCCCTCTCCTCGACGACGAGCCGCGCTTGCCGCAGCACACGCAGGTGCTTGGAGATAGCGGGGCGGCTCTGTCGGAAATCTGCGGCGAGCGCGTTGACCGGCGCGGGACCCGCCCGCAAGCGATCGAGGATCGCCCGTCGCGTCGGGTCCGCGATGGCACGGAACACGTCGGGCTGAGAGCGAGCGCCAGGCATGCGCGCGCTCACGCTGGCACGGCCCGCTGGACGACGCGGTTGGTTGCGGCAAAGAAGCAAGCAGCGGGCAGCAGCTTCGGGTGTGTGGGCTTCATCACAATCTCACTTACGTAATCGCCCAGTTACCTAATTCGCCCTTCGCACCGC
>Ga0335069_10010612_pt1 | contig 13050 bp, 11 predicted proteins | sample Lox_Sample_11_FD_206714 | JGI IMG/M metagenome (GOLD analysis project Ga0335069, IMG submission 206714) | Soil microbial communities from Loxahatchee National Wildlife Refuge, Florida, United States - Lox_Sample_1.1 | ecosystem: Environmental > Terrestrial > Soil > Wetlands | place: USA... | reverse complement strand
GACGGCCGCTTGATCATTTTGGAATTACCAGTGGCCCAATTTGAACATGCCGGCGTGATGACGCAGGCCGCATGGAAGTACTGCTTCCTCCGGGCGGCATTGCGCCGTGCGGACTTTGGCACCGGCGCCCAAATGCGGCCGGTGTTCCTGTGGGAGGATGAGTTTGCCAGCCATCTGATCGACTTCGACCCTGAATTCATGCGGGTGGGCCGTGAGTACCGCGTGGCACGAGTGATGTTGACGCAGAATATCCAAAATCTGTACGACCACTTCGGTGGCGGAGCGGACGCCAAGACGAAGGTGGATTCCCTCCTGGGCAATGTCAACACCCGGATCTTCCACGCCAATGGGGATCACGCGACAAACTCGTGGGCATCGGAATCCTATGGTTCGCACGAACGTGCGATTGAGGAATCCAGCGCCACCCCGCAGGTCTATTCGGGCTTCGATCCCTTTATGAGCTTCATGTACCAATTCAAGAAGCCTGTGGTCACGCGCAGCCGGCGTATCGTGCGCGAACCGCTGGTCCACCCGCATGAATTTCTCCATCTGCGTAATGGCGGAAAAACAAACGGCTTCCTGGCGGATGCTTTTGTTTCCCAAGTCGGACGGATTTTCAGCGACGGGAGCCCGGTGCGCAAGATGACGTTCGAGCAAATTCTATTTTCCGATCCCCATGCCCAAACGCGGGCATCGATGAAGACCTCTCCCAAAAATTCGCACAGCAATTGGACAGATCGTCTGCGCAGTATCTGGACCGCGCTCAGGTCTCACCCGGCGCGGTGAGTGGAGTGCAGGTGCTGAAGGCTAATAAGGCCAGAAAGGAGTTGCGTCATGGGAAAAGAGAAGTCGTACAAGGAACCGGTGACGTTCCGTTATCACGACCACGACTGTGTCCTCCAGCTCGGTCGGTACAAGCATGGAGGACGCGTGGCCATGACGGTGTTGGACAAAGAGACGCGTGAAGAACTTACCATGGCCACGGTAAACCTGCCGGAAGTTCCACTTCGTCCGGAACAAACGTTCATTAAGGACTACAGCGAGAATGAGGGACTTCTCCGGGCGCTTTGCGATGCCCGTGTGGTCATGTCCACTGGTGACTACGTGGAATCCGGCTTTGTCAGAATTCCAAAGTGCATGTTCATCGTCCCGGTGCCGGAGCGTTTTCGGGAGGGCGCCTTGCTCACGCGCACCGTCCCGCCCGAAATGCATCGGGATCGTGAACTGGGCCGCGAGCCATAACGCTGGTTTGCAAACGGATTGCCCAAACTGGATGGAACTCGTCATGGAAGAAGACACCCCATTTGCCGGCGTGAAGATCGAATACGGAGAGCGGGAATGCCTGCTTCGTAAGGCCACCTATCGTCTCGGAATGCGCACCGCGCTGCTGCTTATCGATGCGGCCACAGGCAAAGAAGTGACTCGTGTAACGGCCAATATTCTTGGAGTATCGCTGAAGAACGAGGAAGTACTGATCAAAGATTATGGCCCGCATGACGGAATCTTGGAGGTGCTGGAAACCGCCGGCGTGGTCAAGAACACGGGGCGGTCCGTCCAGTGCGGCAATGTAGTGTTGCCAATCTGCGTCGTGCTCACCCCTGAACATAAATACGAGCAGGACCGCACCTCATTGCAATTCGGTCAGACGTTTCCACCGCGGCGACGAGACATGGATCGTGAACCGTAATGCCACAAGAAAGGATGAATGTACCATGGGCTTTTTCGGTGATAGCGGGGGGTATGAGGATCCAACTGGCCATATCTGGGAATGCGCCAAGCGCGGTTGGGCCATCGGCTGGCGGATGGGTTGGTCGGCGGGTCTCGCCCTCGGTTTTCTGATCAAGTTCATCGTCATATTCATCACGGCCGGCGTCGGCGCGGTGGGTGATTTTGTCCGCAGGTTCGTTGCCACATGGAAGGCTTTCTAGGCAGGCCAATCGTCCAGGCCCGTACCTGATTCAGTTGGTACCTCGACCGGGGAGACTCATATGTTTCTGAAATCCAATGACATTGACGATCGGCTCCCGCTCAGCAGCGACAAATCGTTCAAAAAGAAGTTCAGTCTTAGAGAGCGCGTTCTCGTGTCGTTGTCGGCACGGCTCATCGCGTGGGGCGAACAGGGAGTGCTCAAGGCCGTGCAATGGCACTTCCAACGAAACAATATCCAGGTCAATCCGCCTGCGGAGCCTCGACCGAAGAGAGCCGCCGTGCCCATGACGCATGGTGATCCCGACGCCTTTCAAGAAGGGTTCATTTCGGACTCGACAAACGCAACCGAGATGTGATTGGAAAAGCGCATCCAAGTGCGAGTCGACATAAACAGGTGTCCCATGTTGCGAGAAACTCCCAGCACATCGGCAAAAAAAGTGAAGGACTATTATCTCAACTCGTTTTCCAAAGGGGATTACTATTCAGAAGGGCACGAAATTCGAGGCCAATGGGGCGGCAAAGGCGCCGAGTTGCTAGGCCTTTCCGGCGAAGTCGATGAGAAGGGATTCATGGCGCTGTGCGACAATCTGAATCCGACGACTGGAGAGCAGCTTACGCCGCGCATGAAGGCATATCGCGAGATCGGAAGAGACTTTACGTTCGATGTCCCCAAATCCGTTTCCGTAGTGCATGCCATTTCGCGGGACCAGCGCATCGTTGATGCGATGGAAGAATGCGCAACCAAGACGATGGTGTTCATCGAGACTCAGATGAGAACCCGTGTCCGACTCAACGGGATCAAGGATGAAACACGGGTAACGGCCAACTTGGTGTGGGCCGGATTCACGCACTTCACGACAAGACCCGTCAACGGCATTCCCGACCCCCATTTGCATTGGCACTGCTTCGCGTTCAATTGCACGATGGATCCAGTGGAAAAACGCTGGAAGGCTGGGATGTTCAAGCCGATTGTCGATCGGATGCCGGAGTTTCAAGCGTATTACCACAATCTTCTGGCCCAGAAGCTCCAGCAATTAGGTTTTAGAACCGAACTACGGGGAATCGCCTTCGAGATCGTTGGGGTGCCGGACTCGGTCATTGAGACATTCTCCAAGCGGACAAAAATCATAAAAAAAGCCCAACAGGACCTGGGCATCACTGATCCCAAGGCCAAGGCCAAGCTGGGGGCCGCCACCCGAGAATCCAAAAACCACAACTTAAGCCCCAATGAACTTCGGGACCACTGGATGAAATCCATGACGGCGTCGGAACTTAAGGCCGTGCAAGACGTGATCCGCGCAAGCCACGAAAGAATCAAAACCAATGCACTAGAAGTCCCCTCCTCTCTTGCCGCGACTCGGATGTCCGGCCTCGGACCAAACTCAAAGGCGCTGACCAAAGAGGAAGAACTCGCCATCGCGTACGCGCGGCTCCACTGTTTCGAAAAAGCTTCCGTGGTTTCGGAGTCTCGCTTTATCGCTGCCGTTCTGCAATTCGGTGTCGGACGCGTCGATTTCGAGCGCGTAAGGGCATCGGTGGCGGAGCGGTCAGACTTAATTCGCAAACAGCTCGATGGTCGCGTCATGCTCACGACACAGGAAGTTCTGGACGAGGAAAAGACAATTGTCGCCTGGGCAAGAGCGGGCAAGGGTACTGTTCCACCCTTGGCACCTGATTATCGAGTTGAAGCGAAGTGGCTCACCGACGAGCAGCGCGCCGCCGTGGAACAAATCCTCTCCTCCCGCGATCGCATCATGGGAGTATTGGGGCGCTCCGGCGCCGGCAAAACAACGCTCATGAAAGTGGCCATCGGCGCCATGGAAGAACGACGGCATAAGGTGCTTGTTCTGACGCCGCGGGCACAAACGGCCCATGAAACCCTTGCCAAGGAGGGCTTTGCCAATACGCAGACGGTGGCGCAATTGCTCGAGAATAAGACACTCCAGGAGAAGTTCCATGGTGGAATCTATTGGGTCGACGAAGCTGGCCAACTATCGGCCCGGGACATGTATCGTCTCGTGAAAGTCGCCGAGGAACAGAACGCCCGGATCATCGTCTCCGGCGATACCCGCCAGCACGGGCCCGTCGAGCGGGGTGATTCTCTACGCATACTTCAGGAACACGCCGGATTGGAACTCGTGAAGATTGGCAAGATTCAGCGCCAGACCGGCCGTTACCGCGAGGCCGTCGAACATCTATCCGAAGGTCGCGTGGAAGAAGCGCTCAACATCCTCGATTCCATGGGCTGGATCTGTGAAATCTCCAATGAAGAACGTCACGTTCAACTCGCAAAGGACTATCTTGCGGCGTTGCGCGAGGGAAAGACGGCGCTGGTCATTTCCCCGACGCACTCCGAGTGCCGAAGAGTGACCGAGCAAATCCGCATTGAGCGCAAAAATGCAGAGGAGATTGGGGAAGAACGTGTGTTTTCCAGGCTTCACCAGCTTAACCTCAGCGAAGCGCAGAGACGCGATGCCCGAACTTACCGGCCAGGTTTCATTATTGAAATGATCAAATCCGCGCCGGGCTTGAAATCTGGCGATAGGCTCGAAGTCATCGGCTTCAACAACGATCCGCAGGGTGGACTCGAAGTTCGACGGGAAGATGGTGGGACGCTGGATCTCTACGTATACGAGTTCGGGAAACGCTTTCAGGTCTATGAAAAAGAAGGAATCTCCATCGGCGTGGACGAACCGCTTCGCATCACGAAGAACGGCTGGTCAGCAGACGAGCGCTATCGACTGCTCAACGGAGGCCTGAGAACCGTCACTGGGTTTACGTCTTCCGGGGATATCGAGTTAGACAATGGCGTGGTGATTTCCAAGAATTTTGCGCATTTTGACTACGGTTACGCCACAACCAGCCACGCCGCCCAGGGCCGCACGGTGGACCGTGTCTTCATCGCCGAATCTCCGGAGAGTTTTTGCGCTGCGAGCCTCGAACAGGCATACGTTTCGATCAGCCGCGGTAGGGAAATCGCACGGATGTACACGAGTGACAAGTTGGACCTGTTGGATGCGGTTCGCGAAACCAGTCAGCGCATGTCCGCATTGGACATCGTAGACGACGAACGGAATCGCGCACGCGACTATGAACAAGAACTTCGACGTGCCCAGCAGCGGGCGGAAGCTGTCCTGCCGCTCGAACCACCCGCGGAGAACCTTCGTTGGAAACTGGGCGGTGAAAAACAGGTGCCCGCGATGGTGCGCGAGAGGGTTCCGCAGATGACGATTGCGTTGTAGCACGGTGTTTTCCGTAAGGGGTATATTTATGTTCCATCCGGATCAGTGCGATCCGCCAACGCGCGACGGGGCGGGATCGTCCATGGCCGCACCACCTGGTGAGGTCATTGCTAAAATGACCTTGAAGGAAGTCGCATTGGAGTTCGGCGTAACTGTCCGGACCATTCAGAACTGGGTGAAGAAACTGGGACTTCCTGTCGTTTCAATTTGCGGCAAAGTGTATGCTGAACCTGACGCACTACGGGCCTGGTGGGAAGAGCAGAAAAAGGGATCAACAAAGAGGTGAGCGATGGCTTCACTATGCAATGACGGCAACGGTAGATGGCGAATTGTGCCGTTGGTGGACGGCGAACGAAGGACAATCTACCTAAGGAATATGAGCGAGCGCCACGCGCAGAGATTCAAGGCCCACGTGGATGGTTTGGAAACCGTATGTGCGTCTGATCTGCCGCTGGATCCCGATACGGTCCGATGGTTGGGACGTTTGAACGACGCGCAGCATGAGAAAGTGGCACGCGCGGGATTGGTAGCCTCTCGCAAAGGTGCGAATCTCGCCGATTGGATCGAAGAGTATCTGAGCCGCCGGCCGGACCTCAAGCCTGCCAGTATAGAAAAGATGCGGCTAACCAAGGCAAAACTTCTAGGCTTTTTCGACGGGCAGACGCCGCTACGGAGAATTACCAAAGCTCAAGCAGAGGATTGGCGGCGGAATATGAGTGCCCAAGGCATCAGCGAGGCAACCGTCCGCCAGCACTGTCGCAACGCGAAGGCGATCTTCAACAACGCGGTGGAACGGGGGCTACTACCGGAATCGCCGATGCGCGGTCTCGTGAGCGCGTCGATCGCCGCGAACAATGAGAAATACGTGACTCCGGAGGAATCACAGCGGATTTTGGAGGCCTGCCCGAATCTGCAGTGGAAATTGCTCTTCACTTTGGCTCGGTATGCGGGGTTGCGAGTTCCTTCGGAGACCCACCTGCTTACCTTTGGCGATATTGATTGGCGGCGGCAGGTGCTTATCGTCCACAGCCCCAAAACGGAGAGGCACGCTGGTAAGGACAAACGGGAGGTCACCATTCCGCTGGCTTTGAAGGAACTACTCCGCGAAGCCAAAGGCGAAACCGCCCCCCCCGAATCTCCCATCATCACACTGAGCAAGAACAATCTGGCGCGTGAGTTTAAGACGATTCTGGAAAGGGCGAATGTCAAGGTCTGGCCAGATCTGTTTCAGACGCTCCGGCGATCCTGCCGCATTCTGATGGAACAGTACGTCCCAGAGCAGACGGTCAATCTTCAAATGGGCCATAGCGGCGCCACGGGTCGGAAGCATTATTCAACGATGATCCCGGACGAGGTGCATGAGCGGTTGAGAAAGGGGCTGGGAGAAATAGCGCAAAAAACAGCGCAGAAATGCGCTGTAAACGGCCGAAGTGAACCGAAACCCGAACAAATTTCCTTTGTGGTGGATTCTCGTAACTCCAGTGTTTTCGCGGGTTTTCCGCACATTTCCATTCCGGGGGGTGGGATTCGAACCCACGACCAAGGGATTATGAGTCCCCGGCTCTAACCGCTGAGCTACCCCCGGTCTTTCGAGTATTTTCGCATGTCACGCCCGTGACTACAAGCGCCGCTACAAGCGCTTGGAATTTGTACGGTATCTCGATACCATGCGATTTGTCGTCCAACAATGGACATTTGGTCCTCATGCTTTTCGTAGAGGCGAGCAATGCGCACCTATGGTAAGCGACCCAGTTGGCCGTTTCCACAGCACGGCAAGCTCACTGCCCATCCCGAACACCAATGGTGCAAATGGATCGACGGTGCCACCCGCTATTTTGGCCCTTGGAGGCATCCGGACGCTGGCGATGAATTTGCCAAGGCGGCGCTCAAGCGATACTTGGCGTACCTCCAGGCACGAGCCGATGATCGTCCGGTCCAGGTGGACCCTTCCGAACTTACCCTTCACGTCGCGGTGAATCACTATCTCACTGCTCGAAACCGCGACCTGACCAAAGGGAACCTTTCTGCGGGGCAGTTCGTCAAGTACCGGACGGTGGCTCAGTTGCTCGTTAATACCTTCGGGCGCGACAAGCTCGTCAAGGACATGGCTCCGGCGGATTTTGAGTTTCTCCGGTCCAAACTCGTCGGCGGCCCGGTAACGGTCGGCAACCAAATTCAATGGATACGTTCCATCTTCAAGTGGGTAGGGGAGTACTACGGCGCCACCCCGCGCTACGGGGGGCAATTCAATAAGCCGGGGCGACGTGAAATGCGCCGGTCACGCAAGCTGCGGCCGCTGTTTGAGCCCGCGGAAATCCATAAACTGCTCAAGAAGGCACCGCCGGTGCTGCGCTGCTTCATCCTGCTGGGGATCAACTGCGGTTTCGGCCAAATGGATTGCGCGAAGCTAACAGTTGCGGCAGCCGATCTAAAAAAGGGGATCATTTCTTTCGAGCGTCCCAAGACTGGAGTAAAACGTGTTTGCCCGCTGTGGCCTGAGACAGTCAAGGCGCTTAAACAATACCGACGCCCGACCACGAAGCTGCCGGAATTGTTTTTCGTCACCAAGTATGGCAAGCCCTGGGTCAAGGAAACACTCCAGTTAGACGAAGCCGACAATCTGGGTACCGCGACCTACAAGGATTCCATCGGGCAAGCACTCAATCGGGCGTGCAAAGAGGTTGGAATTCCGATACATGGCTTCTACTCGTTGCGTCACACGTTCAACACGATCGCCGAAGGTGCCGCTGATCCCAACGCCCGCAAAGTCATCATGGGCCACACCTTTGATGGCATGGATGAATTCTATCTCCACCTCCACCAGCGGCCAGAGTTCATGGCGCGGCTATTCGCGGTGACAAAGCATGTGCGTGAGTGGCTTTTGGGATCGAAATGAGCCGGCTCATGTGTAATTGACGGCAAATTAGTGAAAATCCTTGTGTCGCCGGTTCGATTCCGGCTCTGCCCACATGACAAAACCCCTCGAAAAACGCGAGAAATTGCGGAGATTCGAGGGGTTTTTTGTTGCGCGGGGGTTTCCAACCGTTTCTTATAGATTCCCGAACATTCTGCGAAACTGTGTCAGGGTTCATTATGTTTTCATTATGTTTTGCCTGACTGCAGGAGGGATGCGTGCGTTGGGGCCGTTCTGTCGCAATCTCCTTGCCATTGCGCAGCTGAAAACTTCGGTCGAAACTGCCCGTCGCTTTCTTGATCTTTAGCATCGAGACGGTGGCGATGACAAGGCGTAGAGCGCGCTCTCTGACTCGGTATCGACGCGATGCCGTGTTTAGTTCGCCTGGATGTTAGGTCGTTGCCTCATCCAGGAAGTGCGAACTCATTCGTTGGCGCTACCGATTGAGCGGTTATAATCGCCTGGATGAATGAAACAACTCCCATCCAGGCTCCGACATTTTCTGGTCATGAAAGCTTCCCCCTGCGGTTCACATGGCTTACCAAAGCGGTACGGACATGTGAATTTGCTGGCCATCGCGATCTCTTTACTCGCGGCGACGCGGTGGTGCTGCTCGGCGTGGGGAAGAACATGGTACGGTCAATCCGATTTTGGGCGACAAATACCGGGGTGCTTGAACAGGTAGATTCGAAGGCCCGACCGGTTCAATATCAGCCGAGCGCGCTTGGAACGATGCTCTTTGGAAAGGACGGGTATGACCCGTTCATGGAAGATCCCGGAACAATTTGGCTCCTCCATTGGCAGCTTGCGACGAAGCGCCATCTTGGAACGTGGTTTTGGGTCTTCAATGATCTGCGAGAAGTTGAGTTTCAAAGACAAACAATCGTACGTGAATTGTTGAAAGCGGTTAAGCTGAGAGGCGAGAAGAAGGTCGCTGAAGACACCATCGAACGCGATGTAGATTGCCTCCTCCGGACTTACTTACCTTCTGATCCTGACAAACGCTTTTCTCGAGAAGAGTTGCTCGATTGCCCGCTAACCGAACTCGGGCTAATCCGGCGTAGTGGCGAAAGAGATACGTTTACGTTCCTCCGCGGCGCCCACGAATCATTGCCGTTGGCCGTGTTCGCCTTCGCCCTATTGTCTTTTTGGCAAGAGATAGCGCCAAGATCAAATACGTTACGTTTCGATCAAATCGCTTTTCTCCCAGGGAGCCCCGGCCAAGTTTTTAAGCTTTCGGAGAATGCGACCATTAATCTATTGCACGACCTCTCCCTTCTCACTAAGGGGAAAATGCGATTCGATGAAACGTCCGGACTTCGACAAGTATTGCGGGATGGGATTGTGGACGGCATGAAGGTTCTCGAAAGTTATTATCGCCTTGGTGCGCGGGAGGTCAGTAATGTCGCGCGTCGCTAAAGGAAAGCGTAATTCGGCGAACGGTCGAAACAAACAATATCGCCGCTCTGTATTTTTGGAACGTGACAACAATGGTGAATCGCCCCAATTTATTCTGACTGAGTGCGCACAGCGCGCGCTCACGCGAATCCTCGAGGGCGTCACAACTGAATCCGGATCACGAGCATGGACTATCACTGGCCCCTATGGGACGGGGAAATCGTCATTTTGTCTTCATCTATCAAAACTACTTGCTCGCGATAGCTCAACGTCGCGGTCACGACACCCTACTGACATCGACGTTTCCTCGAAACTTAACGAGGCAATTGGTGTCCGCAAGCGGCTCGCTCCGGTGCTAGTAACTGGAAGCCGCGAGCCGTTAGCTCACGCCATTCTGAGAGCATTTTCCGATGCACTGAGGGGATTGGGTTCGAAATTGGCAATTTCTCTGGCAGAGAAAATGCGACGAGTTCAAACCGACAAACCTCGTGATGTAATTTACTCCGTCGAAGAAGCCGTGAGATTCTTGGCACAAGGAGATGCATCCACCGTGGGCGTCTTGCTCATATTGGACGAATTGGGCAAGTTCCTGGAGTTCGCGGCGGCGAATGGCACCCAATCAGATATATATTTGTTGCAGCAATTGGCGGAAATCTCCGCGCGATCAGATTTCACCTTCGTTCTGGTGGGCGTACTGCATCACGATTTTTCGGGTTACGCAAAAAATCTACCGGCAATTGAGCAGCAAGAGTGGGAGAAGATTCGGGGCAGATTCGAAGACATCGCCTTTGAGCAGGCCGTCGACGATATGCTGCGGTTGATTGCCGCATCATTGAGTTTAGATTCTTCGACAAAGCCCAATCAAGAATTTCGGCGGCTGTGTGATCAGGGTGCAGCTTTGGGATTTGTTCCAAACGCGCCTGATCAAAAGTCGAAAGTGCAGTTACTCACGGATTGTTACCCTCTGCATCCGGCTGCGGCAGTGTTGCTCGCTCCAGTCTTTAAGCGATTCGGGCAAAATGAACGTTCAGCTTTCTCATTTCTGAGATCAGCCGAACCTTTCGGATTCCCAGATTTTGTTTCACGCGCTGGGAGTGGCGCCGTTTACAGGCTGATCGATTTATATCAGTACTTAGTCGCGGTCTATGGCGATGCACTCCTTGCGACAAAGGACGGGAAAAAATGGGCAGAAGCGCTAAATGTTGAAGCGCTCCATTCAAATTTGACGGGAATCGAGCTCGATACATTGCGGACGATAGGCCTATTGGGAATTGTCGGGCGATGGTACGGGATTTTGCCAACGATCGAGGCTATTTCACTGGCGCTGGCACCGGACGCAACAAAGTCACAAGTAGAGAAGGCAATTCAAGGTTTGCTAGACAAGTCTGCCATCATTCACAGAAAGTTCAACGATACGTTTAACCTCTGGGAAGGTAGCGACATCGATGTGGAAGCTCGTTTGCTAGAGGCACGCGCAAAGGTTGCAACGGACGACGCTGCATTTCGGTTGATCCGATCACATTTTTCGCCTCGCCCTCTCGTTGCTCGCCGGCATTCATACACGCGCGGAACCTTACGATACTTCGATGTCATACCAGTAACGCCATCTACTCTTAATTCTGCGGCGTCTGAATTGATCGCTAGCACAGCCGATGGTCATATTTTTGTGTTAATCCCAGATTCGGTTAGCGGATCGGATGGAAGGCTGTCGCAAAACTTCGATGCATTGGCCAAGGTCCCCAATGTATTGCTCTGCTTGCCGGAGACTGGGCGCGAAATCGCTATGCTGGCTGGCGAGCTAGCGGCAATCGTTCAGGTCGAGCGTTCAACCCCGGAACTTCAATCCGATCCGACTGCCCGGCGCGAACTCGCCGCGAGGCATCAAGAAGTTCGGCGAAATTTGGAAGCTGCCATGCTCACGGTACTCGCACCCAAGCGAGCTATTGGGCAAAGGATTAGATGGCTTCTGTGCGGAAAAGAAAGGGAGATTCGCTCACAACGAGAGTTAAATGAGTGGCTGTCCCAAATATGCGATGAGATATATAGGGACTCGCCAACGATACAAAATGAGATCATTAACCGACAAGAGCTGTCTTCATCCGCCGCTGCTGCCCAAGGAGAATTGCTCAAGGCGATGGTCTCATGTCCGGAGAAGGCAGATCTCGGAATTGAGGGGAACCCGCCACAAAGGAGCGTGTATCTTTCCGTTTTACATCGCCTCGGTCTGCATCAGCAAACCGATGAAGGCTGGAGGTTCGCGCCCGGTTTGGTTGGAACCGATAGGACGGTGCGGCCCCTCATAACAGCGATCAAACATTTTTTTGACGGCTCTCGAAACGAAGCTCAATCTCTTGATAAGCTATTTTCTATTTTGCGAAGTCCGCCGTTTGGTGCTCGTAACGGAGTAATTCCAATTTTCGTGTGCGCGGGATTATTGGCGCATGACGCGGAAGTGGCATTGTATGAGAACGGAGCATTTGTCCCGGAGCTTACAGAGCCCCTCCTTGAAAAATTAGTCAAATGCCCCAATCAGTACACCGTTCGACAATGGCAAATGGCGGGTGTTCGAACCTTAGTCTTCGAGCAACTTGCCAATATGCTACAACAGTCTGCGTCGTATCAAGTTGAGCGACGTGACGTACTCAATGTCGTCAGGCCTTTACTCAAATTTGCTCGGCGGCTGAACGAGTTTTGTAAAAGCACGAAAACATTCTCACCGAGTGCCGTTGCAGTTCGTGAGTTTCTTTTGAACGCGAGCCAACCGGATAAACTTCTTTTTCAGGACCTGCCTCAAGCCTGCGAGATCCTTCCTTTTTCCGCAAGCGATCGCAATCGGGACCAGGATGTTCTTAGATTCCGGCAGTCGCTCCAAAATGCCCTTGCCGAACTGCAACGAGGCTACGACAACCTACTACAGACATTACACGAACAACTTGGTCGCGCTTTGGGCGCGTCTCCGGGTGACCAAAATCTCCGTAAGACTCTAACGGCGCGCGCCGCGGCGGTCCTACCAATCGCACTCAACTCTGACGCAAAGGTTTTTTGTAGACGCTTGGCGGACACTACCAGCAACGATCAAATCTGGATTGAATCGGTCGCCTCCTTCCTAACCAACAAACATCCGGCGCAGTGGAATGACGATGACCGTGCCCGAATGACGGTTCGTCTATCTCAGTTGGCTGCGAGCTTTAGCGCGCTAGAGGCTCTGGTCGTCGCGAGAAGCGTGCGTACAACGTCATCTGAAGATGAGTCGATTCACCTTGCGGTTGTTGGAACACAATTCGGCCAAACAGAACATGTTATTCATATCAGCCCGAGAGATCGCGGTACAATTGAGGACTTCGAGCGAAAAATCAAAGGCGCTTTAAATGGATACGGAAGCGACGGCCAGCGGAATTTCTTGATTGCTGCGCTGGCGTCCGTTATCCGCGAGTATATGGTGGATAGTTCAATCGGTGAGCCTCTAGTGGGAGAAGAAGCATGACCAAACCAGTCCGGCACATCGTGACCCTTTCGGGTGGAAAAGACAGCGCGGCGCTCGCAGTTTATCTCAGAGAACGAATTCCG
>Ga0335069_10010611_pt1 | contig 13052 bp, 9 predicted proteins | sample Lox_Sample_11_FD_206714 | JGI IMG/M metagenome (GOLD analysis project Ga0335069, IMG submission 206714) | Soil microbial communities from Loxahatchee National Wildlife Refuge, Florida, United States - Lox_Sample_1.1 | ecosystem: Environmental > Terrestrial > Soil > Wetlands | place: USA: Florida... | reverse complement strand
AGCATCCGACGATCCAAACCCGGAGCAAAGTGCTCCGGCGCGCCGTTTACTCGATTCGCTTCCCCAATCACATTCGGCCGCTGCAAGTGAAATTGAAACGTACCTTCGCAGATTTGTCTCACAGAGAGCGAATGAGAGATCTTATTTTGATACGCACATTAAGCGCTACATTACGACGCTGCGAATGCTCCCGGTCGCTGCGCCCGGTTCGCGCCTCCTTGAACTCGGCGCCGCTTTCCACCACATCACCCCGGCTCTTGTGAAATTCGCGAACTACGAGGAAGTTCGCGGGAATGACGTCTGGGTCGGCGAAAAACAGATGACGCGCCACGTCCGATCCAACGAAGGGGCAGACGATTTCACGTTTGTGGTCGACAACTTTGATATTCAGAGTGGTACGTGGCCTTACCAGGATGCGAGTTTCGATGCCGTACTGTGTTGCGAGATTCTCGAGCACCTCCACTCCGACCCGATGCACGTGCTCTCGGAAATCAATCGGGTTCTCAAACCGCAAGGCACCCTCCTCCTCACGACTCCTAACATCGCCGGCGGACACGCCTTGGAATTCTGCCTCCGGGGCGACAGCCCTTACGTCTACGGGAAGTTCGAACGGAACGGAGCGCCGACGGATCGGCACAATCGGGAGTACACCGCGAACGAGGTGCAAGCGCTCGCAGAAGCTTCCGGCTTTGAATGCATTCAACTGCGAACCATGAATAGTTGGTGGTCCTATTCATCCGAAATCTTACGAAATCTGGTGCTGCAGGGATATCCAATCGCTCGACGCGGCGACAACACGTTTCTGCTCGCGAGAAAGCAGGGTGAGGTTTCCGACCGGTATCCGGCGGCCTTTTATCAGTCGATCGGAATTCAAGGTGATCGCCGCTCGGCCCAAGGCGAATCGCAGGCATCACAATCGAACACCGGCGCCGCCGTGTCATCGCCAAGAAATATCCTTCTGGTTCACGAGGTATTGCCGCATCACGACTCGAGCGGCGCCGACTTAAGGCTTCTGGATGTTATTCGCGAACTCCGCGCCGCTGGTCATCGCGTGACGTATTTTGCCCGCAGCGGCAAGAATGCTTCTCGCTACCGATCCGATCTCGAAGCCATCGGAGTCCGTGTCGCCATCGATCAGGTTGAACTCGAGACGTCTTCCGACAACGACACCTCTCGTCTCACTGTACTGTTACGCGACAATGTCTTCGACATCGCCATCTTCTTTCACTGGTTTTGGGCCGGAATGTCGGTCGTCGAACAGTATTTTCCTACCGTCCGTCAGGTCGCGCCAACGACACGACTCATTGTCCTCAGCGACGACCGGCACGGCGAACGCGAAAGACGAGCGGCCTGCCTCAGCAACAAAGTCTCCGATTTTGAGAGAGGAAACAGCTTCGAAGAGCGCGAGCGCGAAGCCTACTCCGCCGCGGACTTGGTTTTGTATATCGCGCCATCGGACAAGGAATCCTTTCTTCGGCTTGTTCCAGGGCTTGAAACCATGCACTTACCACTGGCAGCGGACATCCACGTGAGCCCAAAAGGAATTGAGGAACGCTCCGGAGCACTCTTTCTCGGAAACTTTGAGAATCTCGCCAATACCGACGCGCTTCGATGGTTGACCTCCGAAGTATGGCCTCTGGTGCTGGCCCGCGAGCCGAACCTCGTTCTGTATGTGGCGGGACACGGAATCTCATCCGAGGCATTTCAGAACCACAAGAACGTCGTATGCCTCGGAAAAGCGGATGATCTCACAAGTCTGTTCGACTCTCGACGCCTATTCGTTTCACCTGTCCGCTTCGGCACTGGAATCAACACAAAAAATCTCCAAGCGCTTTCGCGCGGACTGCCTCTGGTCACGACTTCGATCGGTGCAGAGGGGCTACAGCTGAAAGATGGCAGGAATGCCCTGATTTCCGATTCCGCCGAAGCATTTGCGGAAAGCATCGTCCGGCTTGCTCGCGACAATGCGTTGTGGGCGGGGCTTGCCGATGCGGGTTTGGAGTTTGTACGACAGGATTTCTCTCGCTCCAAGCTTCGGAACCAGCTGAGCCAAATCGTTGATCGTGCCATGCAGATAGAACCAAAATCAGATCAGCTGCCGGTATTTTCGTATCGCGAAGTGGAACGAGCCGCCGAAGTTCCGTTCGACCGAACTCTTCCCCAGTACCGGAGCATGCAGCGGGTCCTTACGTACTGGATTTGGGGCCGGAAATACATGGATACGTCAGACTTCGGATCTGCGCTGCGACAATTTCGGCACGTGTTCAGCCTGCATCGAGACAATGTTCCCAGAACGGTTTTTGATCGAGCCGTGCTGCGTGACATGAGCCAGTGCTACGCCGCTCTTGGAGATCAAGACGGCCAAGACCGTTGCAACAAAGCTTTGTCTCGGGTCGGATCACAAGCTAACCCTTCACATTCTGATACTCATTCCAACCGCTCTGCACCTCGGAAACGCCCCAAAATCTCCGTGGTCTTTCCCACGTTTAATCGCGGTCAGCTGCTGTGCACGACGCTGGGGGCTTGGGCGTTTCAAACACTTCCCGCGGACCTGTGGGAGTTGGTAGTCGTCGACGACGGATCAAACGATGACACCGAGCTTCTGTGCCGCAAGCTCAAGCTCCCGTATAACTTCCGATATGTTCGTCAAGAAAACGCGGGAGCTGGTGCCGCGAGAGGGTTCGGAACAAAGACGGCCGACGGTGACATCCTGCTCTTGTGCAATGACGATACGATTCCCGACAGCCGATTGCTCGACGCACATCTCCAGCTGCACCTTCAATCGAAGAACAAGAATCTGGCGGTACTCGGAAAATTCACCGCAAGCACGGAGAGCGCCAAAAGGGCTCTGTCTTTCTTCGTGAACCGTTCTGCGTTTTTCTTTCCTCAAACGACCCTCACTGCTGGACAGGTTCTCGATCAAGCGTATTTCATTACATGTAACTTGAGCATCCGTCGCGACTTGATCCTTGCAGCGGGAAACTTCGATTCCCGATTTCGGGTGGCCGAGGACACCGAGCTCGGCGCACGGCTTGTCCGCCGCGGCACTCGAGTCGTGTATCATCCCGACGCGTGTGCCTACCATGAGCACGGGACCTTCACCACTGCGGATCTGATTCGACGTGCCAAGGCCTATGGCCGGGCGGATTGGGCTTTGTTCAAAAAACATCCGTGGCTACTCGGCGACGGGACCGGCCCCTTCGGCAAACTCACACCGGCTGATATCCGAGCGCTTTATCAGCGCATTGAACGCGATCGAACTGCCGCCTCTGCTGCCCTGAGTGCCTTGTCCGCATTGGACGACATCGACTTCCTCCCTTTACTGAGTCCTCGGAATCGCGGCGCAGCCCTTGAGATTCTCGATCAGCTCCCGAAGCTGGTCCCCTTGGTCTATTGGCATCAGCTATTGCAAAGCTTTCTCGATTGCCGCTCCGAAGAAATCGGGGCATCCGAACACGGCCAACAGGAACCCATGGTGCAGGCCGTCGACGATCGCCAATGATCACCGAAAACAATCTCGCGCTGTCCATGATCGTACGTGACGCCGAAGAGCACCTCAGGAACTGTCTTGAGAGCTGCAAAGGGTTGGTCTCGGAAATTGTGATCGGAGACACCGGGTCAACCGACCAAACTGTATCGATCGCCAGGAGCTTCGGAGCCAGGATCGTCGACGTTCCTTGGACCGATGATTTCTCCGCGGCGCGCAATGCGGTCTTGCGGTCCACTGCAGCGGACTGGGTACTGGTCTTGGACGCCGATGAGATGCTCGACCCGGGAGAAGCAGTCGTCTTGGCGCAGCATTTGCGCGCTTTGTCCACACATGGCTATCGGGTTCCGATTCGCAACTATGTCCTGAGCGTTCGGGAGCGGCTCTGGGACCAGCCAGCGAAAACCAATGACTCAGAGATGCCAACGGTCAAACAATATCCCGCGTTCGTTCAACACGAGAATGTGAGGCTGTTCCGACGTGATCCGAGAATTCGATTTACCGGACGAGTACACGAGACCGTTGGACACAGCATTCTAGACGCTGGGCTGCAATTGGAACGATCAAGTTTCTCCATCCACCACGTTGGGATGGCGGCCAGCGAACAGACGCGAGCCCGTAAGAATCTGCTCTATCGTCGCCTTGGAATGGAAAAGATCAAGGAGATGCCGCATGACGCGCAGGCTCACTTTGAGCTGGGACTCGTCGAATTGGACAATTTCTCGAATCTTCAGGAAGCGCTCGCGCTCTTTCGCAAGGCGCGACGCCTGAACGCCGGCTTTCCACAGGCTTGGTTCTTCGAGGGTGTCGCTCTGGCTCGCATGGAAAGGTTCTCCGATGCGCTCGACCCGCTGCTCCGGGCGGAAAAGATGGGTCTCCGAAACGCCTTGGTCGCCGAGCTGTTGGGCGACACCTACTACAATCTCGGGAGATTCCTCGATGCAGCCGGCGCGTTTCGAACGGCCATGGGCCGCGACGAAACCAATCCTCGCATACGAAGTAAAGCGGGACTGGCGATGGTGCGCGCGGGCAGTGAGGCCGCCGGGGTCGAACACCTGCGAAGTGCCATAGAACTCGCACCTTCCGATGGCGAGCTACACGACCGGCTCCTGCAAGCATTCGTCTCGCTCGACAAGCTCGGAGACGCCGCGGCAACGGCCGAGGCGAAACTGGAAGCTGTGGGCAACCCGGCGAGCACGGATTTCTTGCGCGCAGCAGCGCTGTGGTTTCAGCTGGGCCGTCTGGCGAGGTCCTCAGCCGTTTTGCAGGTGGGTCTTCAAATGTATCCCCAGGAGGAAAAGCTGCGGACCGGGCTCACCCAAGTGCTTCGAGCCGACTCGACGTAAAAGGCTTATTTTCAATCTGTTAGTCGCTCTAAAGATTCTGCCCCGGTTTGCCGATGTATTTCCATGAGCGCGTTACACAGAGACGTCAAGCCGAGCCACAGAGCAACGGGATTCCCGATGACTCCGAGGCTCCCGGACTCTGTACTAAATCTCAATACTGAGGACAAGGAGCTTCGAACATGTCTTTTAGCATTTTGAATAACATTTCGTCACTTGAAGCACAAAATCAACTCGCCACTACGCAGTCAAACCTCCAGAAGACGCTGTTCCAGTTGTCATCTGGCTCCCGCATCAACTCGGGCGCCGATGACGCCGCCGGATTGGCAATTGCCAACGGTCTGCAGGCGAACATCACCGCACTCAACCAGTCGGCCAACAACGCCAACGACGGCGTCGGCGCCCTCCAGGTTGCAGACGGTGCGCTCTCCCAGGTCACCACGCTTCTCAATCGCGCAGTGACCCTGGCGACCGAGGCGTCTACGGGCACGGTCAGCAGCTCTCAGCGTACGGCTCTCGACGCCGAGTTTACGCAGATCAAGGCGGAAATTGACCGCATCGGTTCGACCACAACGTTCAACGGCACGTCAGTGTTCACGGCGACCACGACCTCGATCTTCCTGTCCGATGCAGCGTCGAACAGCACGATCGGCGTTTCGGTCGGAGCGCTCGCGTCTTCGAATATCACGAACGGCGCGTCGACGGCCGACCTGAGCGCCGACGACCTGACCACCGACACGAATGCTCAGACGGCGCTGACCGACCTGAACACCGCGATCGCGAACGTCGCGGGCATCCGGGGCAACGTCGGAGCCACGATCAACCGGCTGCAGTCCGCAGCGAACGTCATCAGCACCCAGGTTCAGAACCTGACGGCCGCGGAAGACACGATTACAGCCGCGAACATTCCGCAGCAGGTCACGAACCTCTCGCAATACTCGATTCTGAACCAGACCGGTATCTCGGCGCTGGCTCAGGCGAACTCGCAAGAGCAGAGCGTTCTGAAGCTCTTGCAGTAACTTGTGGACCAACGGATCAGGCGAGCGCGAGCTCGCCTGATCTATATTTTGCGGAGGCGTAATGCAGATCCGCCCCGAAATCAAGGATCCAGAGTACGAACAAATGACTGCATCGAGGTCGACTCGCCCCAAGGACCACGAGGCACAGGCGGGCACGGGATCCGAACGGGTAAAACCCTCCGTTACTTCGTCGCCCCTGCCCAGCACGGAGGCAACTTCCTCGGTCACTCTCGAGAGAGACACCAACGGAAAATTCTTTTACAGGGTAACGAATTCCCGAACCGGCGAAGTGATTATGGAATTTCCTCCCGAAGCTGTACGCACGGTCAGCAAGGGTATCGAGGAATACGTGCAGCAACATGCGCCAAGCACGAAAAAATTGGAAGCAAAGGCCTGAGGACCGCCGCATGGCAACGTCAACCGTAAATCTCGCTTCAAGCGGCACAAACGCTACAACCCCGGGGCTTGGAACCGGCATTGACGTCCAGCAGTTTGTGACCAATGCTCTCGCGAACCAGCAGGCGGCCATCACCAAACTGCAGAATCAGCAGTCCACGCTGAATGACCAGACCTCAGCCCTTCTCAACATCCAGACGGACCTGAACAATCTACAGAAGGCAGAACAGGCCCTCCGTGATCCGTTTGGCGAATTTAACTCCCAGCTGGCGACTTCCTCCGCATCCAGCGTTCTCAGCGCCACAGCGGATGGAACCGCGGTCAGTTCCGTTCACACAATATCCGTCAGCAGCCTGGCAACAACGTCCTCTTATTACACCGACGCCTTGGCCAACAGCACAACGGCATTCGGCAACGGATCCTTCACCTTGCAAGTCGGTGCCGGCCCGGCGGTCACGGTCACAGTCGATTCCACAAACAATACTCTCGACGGGATCGCCGCCGCCATCAACGCTCAAAACCTCGGTGTGAACGCGAATGTGGTGACCGATGCGAGCGGAGCGCGGCTTGCCATTGTAAGTACGACTACTGGAGCGCCTGGCGATCTGACGATTTCGGCGAACTCGACTGGACTTGCATTCAACAAGGCTGTAACGGGAACGAATGCGTCCCTCACCGTCGACGGATTGCCGATCACCAGCACAAGCAATTCCGTATCAGGTGTGATCGCAGGCGTGACGCTCAACCTTGTGTCACCTTCGCCCACGACGCCGGTCACACTCTCGGTTGGGGCCGACTCCTCGAAGGCAACCGATGCGATCAACCAATTTGTGTCGGCATACAACACGGCGATTAAGGACATCAATACGCAGTTCGCTGTGTTGCCCGACGGATCGGGCGGCGGACCTCTCGAAAGTGACGGCTCCCTGAGAGAGGTGCAAGCATCTCTTCTGGCAGCGATCTCGAGTTCGGTGGGCGGAAATAACGGAATTGTCAATCTCGAGAGTATCGGCGTGAGCCTTGGTGACGACGGCACTCTGACCGTTGATCAGTCGAAGTTGTCTTCCGCCCTGCAGTCGAACTTCACGAGCGTGCAGAGCTTTTTGCAAGACCCAAATACCGGTTTCGCATTCCATCTGGATAACGTTCTGACAAATCTGACGGACCCGACGGCCGGTGCGCTGGGATTAGATCAGGTTGGCGTCGAACAAAACCAGCGCGACATCACGAGCCAAATTTCGGACCTGCAAGCGGCTCTCGCCACGCAACGGACAAACCTCACGGCGCTCTATAGTCAGGTGAATGCGACCCTGCAGGAACTCCCTCTTTTAGAGCAGCAGATCAGTCAGCAACTCGGCGGGCTATCGTGAGCACAAACAGGTCCGTCGCGGCACACTACAATCAGACCAGTACTCGCGGTGCAACACCCATCGGACTGATCGTGATCCAATTTGATCAAATCCTTCGCGATTTGCGTCTCGCCGCCGCGGCCATGGACGCCGGCAATGTAGAATCGAGAACCTCGCACATCAACCACGCGATCCTCGTTATTGCGCAACTTCAAAACGTGCTAGACCACAAGCGCGGCCAGCAGGCGGCCAAGCGCTTTGAACAGTTCTACAACATCACACGCTCCATGCTAGTACAAGCTCAAACGGCAGCTAGCCGTACGATGTTGCAGCAGTGCATCGATATGTATCTCGTCCTGCGGCAAGCCTGGCATCAGGTAGAAGCAAGTCAGATCGCCCATTCCGAGCAGACCGGCGCTCGACCTTCGCCCGCCCAGCGGCAAACTCCCGAAGAGCCTGCTGTGCTGGAGTTTAGGGGAACGAATTGGAGCGCATGACCATCTCCGACCGCACGGCGTTCGTTGCCGAAATCAACGCGAAAATCGCAGTGTATCTGGATCAAGCGCGTCGTGCGCTGTCCGGAGCCGACGTCTTTGACGTGACGAGCGTGCGCGCGCTGACGGCCCTTCTGCCGCAAATGGAACCGGAAGTGAAAGCGTTCCGATTGCCGAACGCCGAAACCAGCCAGGAACTTGCCTTTCAGATGGATCTTTACGGCAGGCAACTGCGAGGCTTGGGCAAAACGCTCGAACAAATCCGAATGATGATGCTCGCAAGGCGTGGCGAGCTTGAATTCAGTCGCCGGCATATGTCCGCGGTCTCCCGCTGGACCAGTGCCTATCAGCAAACTCGCTAGTCCAATGCAAGGGTTATCCGTGCACGAACGCATTCTCGTCTTCAACTGCCACGAAGCCTGGGTATATCAATTGGGTTTGCTCAGCCGTCCCATGGACATTGTCGTGGGATTGACCGGTCGCCATACCCGCGAATGGGACTCCCGCATCCGACCGATACCTCCCAAAGCCCGCCTGGTCGATCTCCGACACGCATTGAATTCCGATTCCTGCTACGGCTGTGTTGTTGCGCACAATCTGACGGACCTATTGGATGCAAAAAGCCTCGACATTCCTAAACTGCTGGTGCTGCATCTCACTCTCGAGGGAATTGTTCGCGAGCAAAATTCCAGTACGGACCTTACGGCTTTTCGGGCTGCCGTCTCACGTTATATACGCTGCACCGGGGTGCACCCCGTCGCGGTGTCTCCCTTGAAGGGCTCCTCATGGGGGCTCACCGACGATATCGTTCCTCTTTCCGCAGATCCGGCAGACTATCCGGAATTTCGCGGGGGCGACGCATGTGGGCTGCGGGTCAGCAACTTTATCTCACGGCGCGCACACACGCTGCTTTGGGACTTTCATCTCCGGGCGTTCGATGGCCTGCCGACGAAATTAATTGGCGATAACCCCGAAATACCCGGGACTCAGCCTTCACCTGATTGGGCCACGCTGAGGAACACATTCCATCGACACCGTTTTTTCATTCACACGGCTCATCCTCAATTGGAGGATGGATACAATATGGCGACATTGGAGGCCATGGCCGCTGGACTTCCTGTTCTCGGCAACCGGCATCCGTCCTCACCCATTGTCCACGGGGTAAGCGGGTTCTTGTCAGACGACCCTGACCAGCTTCACGCATTTGCGGTACAACTGCTGGAGAATCCAAAGCTCGCCATCGAGATGGGGCGCGCCGGCCAGCGAACGATTGCGGATCATTTTTCTCCAGCTCTGTTTCGTGAGCGCTTTTCGCGATCGATCTCGTTAGCTCAAGAAGTCTGGGTAAACTCACGAATCGGAAAAGCACCTCGCCCTCTTGATTCCGGTTCGTCCATTTTATCGGCACCTCGCACCTAGGCGGCGAACGACTTTTCGAGTGTCGGCCGGGGGAAATGGCGGCCGCTTACGGTCACGTCCGGCACGAGTTCCGACCGGTTGGCAGGCACAAAACTGGCGCCGTGTCCCGAAAAGAGAGTATCTCTTGTCCTCGACGTAGATGCGCGCAAGAGCGCATTTCTATGCGGGTGCCTACGGACGCACCCTTCGCCCCATGAGTCTGCCAATTTTGATTGTCGATGATTCTGATTATCGGATTCGGGAATCCAAATCAGATCGAGTGTTGGTTGAACTGGAAACGCTAAACAGGAACAGAATCCAAGCTGCTCAAAAAATGGACATCTTCAAACAACGACAAACGCAGGTTCAAGCCGGAGAACATTGGCGACAATACGCGATCCCTCGGTCTAAAGTTTCTAAATGATTCTCTGTCCCTCAACGCGAAGCGATTTCGAACTGTTTGGCTGTGGCCAAGGGCTTTCTAGGCTGGAACGCTTGGCATCGCCTTGAAACGCAGGTAAGTACACGGCGCGTTAGCTTCGTTAGGAGCTAGTCTCTCAAGTAAAGATTTAGCGGTTTGCGATCTAATTTGGTTCCGATGCGACGGGAGCGCCGGAACAAGCTCGACGCAATTCGTTTTCGTATGACAACATGGCAGGGCTCGCACATCCCGTTGCCGCCGTAAAGACGATCGCGTTTGCCGCACCTCAGGCAGCCATAGTCATCAAAGAAGTAGCGCATCTTCTGGAACTGGCTGCTCGGCAGTAATCGTCTGATCTTCTCAGACAGAGGCCTGGGCAGAAACCAAGGCTGCAAAAAGAGTTCATCCATATTCGACCGAACCTCGCGGCTCCCACGACTTCGTTCATTCATGCTCATGGCGGCCCTTAAGCGCGAGGATGGAATTTTTTGTAAGCCTTGGCTATCGGAAACGAGACAGCCGAGGTATAGCCTTGAGTTGTAGATACATTGGTGTGCCCTACGCCCTTTGACTCCCATTGCACGTCACTGGTCATGTCGAGCCCTTCCCGGGCAACCGGCAATCAATTGCGATGTCGAAGGCACGGAGTCTGCGATCCGGTAAGTGCGATTGGAGGTGCTGTGGTAGTACCGAATTGCCAAGTAAGAAACGCTGCCCTCGCGCCGCTACTTCAGCAACGAAAGCAAATTGGGCATGTTTAGAATTCGGCTCGTCGCCGTCAGAATTGCGGTATTGGAAATACTGGCCTGGGCGAAGTCCGACGTGGCAGTCGCCGCGTCGATGCCTACAAGGGTGTTCTCTTGCGTGCTCAAATCAATCTTGTCTTGATTTAGAAAACTTTCGGCCAGATCGATTTGATTCAATCCGTTGTCGTAGACGACGCGATTCGCTCCGACCTGGCTGATCGCGTTCTGAATCTCTGTTACGGCCGATGCGATACCGTTGCCCGACTGTAACGAGCTCACGAGATCCTGCAAGGCGCCAAACGCACTCCCTGACGGGTTTTGCAACAACTGATCGCCGGGCACGTTTCCGGGAATCGAGTTGTTACTATCGAGCGTTACCGAGGTGCTTCCTGAGTTTCCGCTGTAGGTCACGGTGTTGGTCGAACTGTCGTACGAGAACGGGACGGTATTGACGGCCGTTCCTGAAAACAAATAGGCCCCCTGATAACTGGTGTTGCCCAGATTCACCAGTTGCGAAAGAAGCCCCTGCACCTCAACAACGATGGACTGGCGGTTGGCATCGGTCAGAGTCCCGTTAGCACCCTCGGTGCCGAGGGTCAGGGCCCGGTTCAGAACAGTGACCACGTTGCTCAATGCCGAATCGGCTGTCTGAAACTTCGATTGCAACGACCCGAGGTTCTGCAAATATTGATCATCGCCGCTCGACTGATCGTGATTCGCGACCAGGTTCGCGGCAGCCGCCGGATCGTCGGAAAGTTGGTTCACACGCCTGCCCGTAGCCAATTCCTGTGAAGCAATATCCTGATTTTGCGTGCTTTGCTGAATTGCGGCCAGCAAATCAGGAAGAACGTTAGGATTCAGTCGGACCGACATGACTAGCTCCCCGCCGCCATATTGATGGTTGTTTGCAACAACGAATTGATGATGGAAGTCACCTGCGCAGCCGCTTGGTAGGCGTTTTGAAACCGCACAAGATTCGCCGCTTCTTCGTTTACATCCACGCCCGACACTCCGCCCTGCAAGTTCGTAAGTTGTTGAAGCACCGCGGACCCCGCGTCGTTCTTGCTCTGCGCGGTAGAAACGTCACTGCCAATCTGGAAGACGAGCGAAGAGTACGCCGACAACGGTGACTGGCCGTTGACGATGGCTTGATTTTGAATGTCCAGAAGGCGGTTGGCGTTTCCGTTGTCTCCGGGTGTCCCGTCCGAACTGGCGGCGATTTTTGAACCGTCGGTCGTTGCCACAGTCAATGCTGCCGCGGCTCCGGTTGTCGATGTTACCGGGACAAAAATGTTGCCCCCTGGAGCTCCGTTCAGGTCATATCCTGCTTGGTTCTGGGTGTTAACGGCGGTCGCGAGGCTCGCAGCCAGAGAGTCGATCGAGGACAGCGTCGCCGGAATGACTCCATCACGCACTTGCAGCTCTCCCGCAAGCTGTCCTGACGTAATTTTCGACGTGACGTCGGTTCCTTGGGAGAAAATATTCTGCAATCCATTTGTGCCCACTTGCGTCGTGAGCTGGAAGTTCTGCCCGCCGACGACCAGCGGCGCTCCGCTGCTGGTCGTCAGCGTCAGGCTGCCGTTTCCGGCGTCGATCGTCGAAACATCGACAAGCGTCGAAAGCTGATTGATCAACTGGTTGCGCTGATCGATATAGGTCCCCGCACTTTGTCCAGATCCGATCGCTCCCGAGACCTGCGCGTTGACAGTCGCGATCTGCGCAGTGAGCGTATTGATTTGGCTTACGGTTTGCACGACGGAACGATCGATGCCGTTTTGCGTGGCTGTTAAACTCCTGGAGGTCTGATTGAATGCCGACGCCAAGTTCTGCGCGGCGGTTACGACCGTCCCGCGGACGTTGAGATCCGAAGGACTTGACGCCAGCTGGGACAGGCTGTTGAAGAAAGCGGTCAGCGGTGCCTGCAAGCCGTTCCCATTGGTTTCGTTGAATAACGTTTGGACCTGCTGCGCGTTGCTGAGGTAGGAGCCAAGTTGCCCCTGCTGCTGCGTTTCCTGGTTCACTCGTGAATCCAAAATGGAGTCGCGCAGACTTGAAATCTGACTGACCTGGACGCCCGTGCCGAGGGTCAACGAGCCGATGGTGACCGGGTCGGTCTCGGTCAGCTCCGCCCGCTGGCGTGCGTAGCCAGGCGTATTCACGTTCGCAATGTTGTTGCTCGTCGTTTCAATCGCCGTCTGCTGAGCCAATAACGATTGCAGCGCTATGTTCAATCCCGACGCGAGGCCGCCCATCTCCTAAAGCCCCTCCCCGCCCGGAATGCTGGCGCCCAAAACAGGGTTGGAATACGTGTCTCCAAAGCTCTCATACGAATTCAACAAGGCGCGGACAGTCCTTCGCGAGCGTCGGAGGAGCTCGAGGTGTTGTTCGTTCAATTGTCG
>Ga0335069_10010610_pt1 | contig 13052 bp, 14 predicted proteins | sample Lox_Sample_11_FD_206714 | JGI IMG/M metagenome (GOLD analysis project Ga0335069, IMG submission 206714) | Soil microbial communities from Loxahatchee National Wildlife Refuge, Florida, United States - Lox_Sample_1.1 | ecosystem: Environmental > Terrestrial > Soil > Wetlands | place: USA... | reverse complement strand
CCAGCGCGTCATGGGCGCTGCGCCCAGGCCGGTAGCCGTAGCTGTCGCGGTGGAAGACCGGCTCCAGCTTCTGCTCCAGCAGCATCGCTGCCGCAGTCTGCGCCACCCGGCCGGCCGTGTCGGGGACGGTGACTTCATACTCCCTCTTCTGCAGTCGCGTCTTGGGCTGGATTTGGTTTCTTGTGATCGGCGCTGGCCATGGCGCCGTGGTGATGTTGTCATGATGGCAGCGGGCACCGACATCGCGGGGCTGGTCAGTGCCGCTGACGGGGCCTGGTCTTGCGGGCGGCCGGGTTGAGGTGGCCGGATTGCCCGATCCGGGTGCGGCATTCGGCCTGGACCTGGTCGTTCCAGGGGATGTGCAGCCGGCCGCCCGGGCCGCGGCGGGCGGTGAGCTTGCCGGTGTCGATCCAGTAGTAGATGACATGGATGCTGCAGCCGAGCTGGTAGGCGGCTTCGGTGACGCTGACCTCGCCGGCGGCGGCGGGAGATGGCGGGGCGGGCAGCGTGCGCGGGCGGGCGGTGCGGCCCAGGCGGGCGGACTGGGCGATCAGTTCCTGGCAGCGGGCCTGAACCTGGTCGTCCCACGGGAAGCAGAACCGGCCGCCTGAGCTGCGGCGGGCGGTCAGCTGCCCGGTGTGGATCCAGTGGTAGACGACGGTGGTGCTGCAGCCGAGCCGACTGGCGGCCTCGGTCACGGAGATCTCGCCGTCGGCGTAGGCAGGCGGGGCGGGGATGCGGTAGGCGTGGCGGATCCACTGGACGGCCTTGACGTCGAACGGCCGGCCGTTCCCGGTGGTCAGCCCGGTGGCGTTCAGCTGCGCGGCCAGCTCGGCGGCGGGCGTGACGGGGCCGAGCCGGCGGATCATCTCCACGGCCGGGGACGGGCTGCGCCTGGCGGTGCCGGGATGGATGGCGCGGGTCACGCTCAGCTCGTCGGTGGCGCCGGTGTGCCAGCGGATCCCGATCCGGACCTTGGCCTGGTCGGGTTCGGGCAGCACGGTGACGTCGGCGATCAGGGTGCGCAGCAGCCGCTTGCGGTCCTTGCTGCTGGTGGCCGGGGCGTGCCAGAGTGCTGGCAGGTCGGCGGCGAGTTTCTCCAGCTCGGCCCGGCCGGGCAGCGGCGGCAGCGAGTCGGTGGCGGCCTCCAGCGCCTGCCCGGCCTCGGCGAGGGCGGCGAGCCTGGCTTCCCAGCGGGCCTCCAGGCTGCGGGCGACCAGCCGGTTCTCCGGCTCGCAGGCGCAGAAAGCGCGCTCGGCGCGGTCGGCCTCATACCGCGCGCGCTCGACGGCGAGCTCGGCGGCCCGGCTGACCCGCTGGTGCCGGCCGGTCACCTCATCGGCTGCGGCGAGCGCCAGGGCGACCTGCTCGGGGGTCAGCGCGTCCAGCAGCACGGCGGCGACCGCGTCATCGACGGTGGCGGCGGCGACCGACCGGCAGGCGGGCGTGGTCAGCCGGTCGGCGCGGGAGGAGCACTCATAGGAGGGCCGCTGGTCGGTGTGGTAGTTGGTGCGCATCGGCTTGCCGCAGGATCCGCAGGTGATGATGCCCTGGCACAGCGCGGAGCCTTCCCGCGGCGGCCGGGCGCCGGCGTTGGTCCGGTTGGCCGCCAGCCTGGCCTCGTTGGCCAGGTAATCCGCCCAGGTGATGTATCCCTCGTGGTGGTCTTTGATCAGCACCGGCCACTCGGCGCGGGGCCGTTCCACCAGCCCGGTGCGCACCGTGCCGTCCGGCTCGACGGTGCGCCGGGAAGAGTACCGGCCGTGCACGTAGGCGCCCGCGTAGCACGGGTTCTTCAAGATCCCGATCACCCGGGCGTGGGTGAGCCTGCCCCAGCGCAGCTGCCCGGCCCACGCCCCGCCGTAGGCGCGCAGCGGGAACCGGCGGTCCTTGAACGCGGCGACGACCCCGTAGGCCGACCCGCACGCGGTGAACGCGGCGAATACGTCCCGGATCGCGGCCTGGACCCCGGCGTCGGGGTCGATCACGATATCCCCGGCGTCGTCGTGGACCAGCCCGACCGGCAGCGGGGTGCGCAGCTCGCCGCGCTCGGCCGCGGCCCGCTTGTTGGCGTGCAGCCGCTGGGCCATCACGTGGAGTTCCATTTCTCCCATGGTCCCCTTGAACCCCAGCAGGACGCGGTCGTTCACGTCGGCGGGGTCGTAGACGCCGTCCGGGTCGATCAGCAGCGTGCCGGTGATCCGGGCGAACTCCGCCAGCCGGGCCACGTCGGCATTGGACCGGGCCAGCCGGGTGATCTCGATCCCGAAGATCGCCCCCACCTCCCCCGAGCAGACCCTGGTCATCAGCTCGGTGAACCCCTCCCGGGCCACGCCCCACTTGCCGGAGATCCCCAGGTCGGTGTCGATCACCTCGATGTCGCTGCGCGGCCAGCCCAGCGCGGCCGCCTTGTCCGCCAGCGCGTACTGGCTCCTGGTCGACTCGGTGTGCTCGCGGACCTGGACCATCGAAGACTGGCGCAGGTAGATTAGCGCCGCCCGTCCCCGGTGGCTGCTCGTTATCTTGTGCTCGCCGTTCACTGGCGCCTCCCAGCACGCAGATGGTCATGTTGGCCAGCGCCGCGACCGCCTCGGCCCGCGCGGGACCGGTCAGCATGGCGGCGCTCACCGGCTACCGCAGTTCCCTGCGGGCCAGCAGCTCGGCGTTGATCGCCGAGATCTCCGCCAGCACCGCCTCGGCTTGCTCGCCCCGGCGCAGGTAGCGGCGCACCACCTGGGCCAGGGCCGACGGCACGTACCGGGCCCGGCCGCGGCCGGCCGGGCGCGGGGTGAAGTAGGCATATGGCCCGTGCGGCTGGCCGCGCTCGCACCGGCAGCCGGGCCGCCCGCACCGGCGTCCCTGCTCAGTCAGCGTCCCGGCCATTACCTGTTCCACGTCGCCGAGCTGGCCCGCCGCCGCCCGGCGGCGGGCCAGCAGCTGACGGGTGGACAGGCTGCCGAGATCATTCTTGTGTGCATTCATCACACAAGAGAATGCCGGGAGCAGGAACTCCGGTCAACGACCACGCAATGAACGGGCAAGCGTGTCGAGCCCGGCCAGGCCCTCGGCCGACAGCCGCAGGGCCAGCGGCGGCTCACCCCGGTCGGTCCACGCCTGCGGCAGCGTGATCTGGCCGCTGACACCGCCGGAGCACACGAACACCGTGTCCGCCCCCCGGCGCTTGGAATAGAGAACCTCGAGCCGCTGGCCGTTCAGCGGGTGGAACGGATGGGTGACAATCACAAAACCCGAAGGGTCACTGGAAGCAACGGCATTATGCCGCGGCCGTCGGAATACCGAGCGGCCTCAGCTTCGCACGGTTTGATGCCTTCGGGATATACACGCGCCGGACCGCGCGGGGCTTCCACGACGAACGCGACTGGTGCACCCGCACCGCCACATCCGCCCTGGCCTCGGGAGTCAACGCGACCTCCCCGTCGATCCCGGCGGTCCTGCGCCCGGTGTTGCGCTGCGTCACTTGCCGTACGCTGACCAGCGTGTTCGCCCGTGACCGCAGCATCAGCTTCTGCAGGTTCCTTACCTTGGGCCAGTCCTGCTCCTGCGCCGCCTTGAAGATCCGCTGTCGCAGCCGCCGTACCTGCTCCTCCTGCGCCCGCCAGTCGATCTTGTTCCACTGGACGGGCGTGTCGCGGGGCTGGTCCTCCGGTCCGTTCGCTATCCGGGCTGCTTTCACCATCACCTCGGCCACGGCGGGAGCGACCCACTGGCCGCCCTCCCATACCGGGGTCGTGAAGCTGTATCCCGTCATCGCGTCTAACTTGCCCTTCGGTTCCGGCGGTCCTGGCCGCATTGCTTCACCAGCTCACCTGCCTCACGTCAGCGCGCTTTCGCGCCCGGGCACCAGGCCCGGTATCCGGCCGGTTATACGGGACAGCCAGCGGAGGAGCCGGTCATCCTGTCCCGCTTTCCCGCTGCCTTTCGGCCACCGGCATTCGCTTCTTGGGCATCCTGTCCCGCCAGCGGAATTCCGCCCCCTCTCACGATCGGCCTACCGCGCTGGCCAGCGCGGACCCTGGCGGGGTTTCCATGTTCCGCACGCATGAGACACGGCTGGGGCCGGGTGCCCTCTTTACCCCGGGGACGACGGTGCCTACACGGCCATGGGGTTCCACCTGACCGCCGCCTGCCGCCTCGCAACGGCCGGTCCCTGTCACCCCGGTACCACAACCCGTCCCGGGATGTCTTCAATAACGGAGCGTCAGCAAGGGTTCACTGGCATTCACCCCTCCCAGCCTTCCCCTCACCTGTGGCCCCCGGACGGAACGAGGACCCTCGGGCTTTCCCCCGGGCTCCGCACCCCGCTGAGCAGGACCCAGCGGCGCACGCCGGGGCGGGGACGAGCCTCGGCACTGCCCGAAGTCACGTCGTCAGCATCACTGACCTCCTCCGACGCGCTCACTCACCACGAGCGGCATCATGTCGCACTAGCCTTTGAAGTTCGCCTCGGCCAGTTCCTTGTCCGAGTGCGCGAACGACACGGTCGCATCCAGCCGGATGCAGGTCACGCCCTCCAGGGTCTTGTCCGCGACCCGGACCCCGGGCAGCTTGCCGTGCCGCGCTATCCCCTGCCCCCACGCCTGCCGGCGGGCCGCGTTCACCGCCGCGGTGAGCCTCTTCTCCGTGCGCGTCCCGCCGTCCGCGATCTCCTCCAGCGTCCGATACGCCGTCGGCACCGACGCGACCTGCCCGAACGCGTCCTTCTGATCAGCCAGCACCCGGAAATCGCTGATCGCCCGGGCGCCGTCCGCGATCGCACACGCGATATCAGCCAGCACCCGGCCCCGGTCATGCCCCAGCACCCGGCCGCTGAACAGCGCCTGCGACAGCCCCCTGGTCAAGCCGGTCTTATCTGACAGGCGCCGCACCAGGCCGAGCCCGGCATGCGACACGATCCCGGTTCCATCGCCGGTGACTTCCAGGCCGTTGGCCCACGCGGTAACGTTCACTTCCAGAGTGCTCCTCGAACTGGAATCAGTAAGGACGTAGACACCCTTACCGTCCCAGCTCAGGAGCACTTTTCACGCCAGGCGCGCCGCAGCCACCCCATACCCGCCTGAATTAACAGGGCTATGCCGGCGACCGAGTCCCCGTAGGCCCCCGCTCGGTGACCGTGCTCCGTGGAGTCGCGACCTCGGACCCGCCAGCGTCACTTGCCCGCTGAGTGAGCCCGGGCCCGTGACTTGACTGGCTGACTCACTGTCATCGGCAGATACGGATATTTGCGGGCTGATGGCCGGACGGTAAGGATGGGTGTCGGCTATGGCGGGCGTCCGCTGGCGCGGCGCGTCCGGCTGCGCATGGCCCGGCCAGGCCGCCAGACTGGGCTGAGAACCTTCAGGCAGGAGCAGCTGATGAGGCTTGAGCCGCTGTATCGCATCCGCTTCACCTATCCCGAGAGCTGGGCGGTCAGCCTGGACGGAGGCTGGCAGCAGATGTTCTTCATCGCCGAGGGACGCTGCGAGGGGTCGGTGACCGGGCGGTTCCGCGGCGCGAACTTCCCCCGGAAGGAGGGTGCGTCCGGCCCCTTCCGGCCGGACTTCCGGGCGGTCATCGAGACCGACGACGGGGCGGCGATCATGGTGGAGTGGCACGGGTATGGCCGTGCCTATCCGCCGGAACGCCGCCAGATCGTGGGGTCGATATTTCACCTGGCCGACCGCGAGCCTTACCGCCGGCTGAACGACGCGGTCTGCGTCTGCGCCGGCGAGGTTCGCGCGCCTGGCGATCCAGCCCAGATCGGACCCGATCTGGTCATCGACGTGGCCGAGTTGATCTGGGAGCCCATCGCCGGCTGATGCGCAGGCGGGGTTTGCTCCCAGCCGCCGAAGTGGGCCGGCAGCCCTTGCCGCCGTCGCCGCGCGGCGCGCTCGGCGGCATGTGCGGACGTTGCGCAGGCATGCTCAGTCGGGTGGAAGCGTCCCACTCGAGGCAACTCGCCTCCTTCATGCCGCCACCGCTTTGCTTGGACCTCTGAGGCCCGTCCAGGGCGACGGCGCCAGGCGGGAGCCTGCCCGCGAACTGGACTACCGCCCGTGCTGCCTGCCGCGGACCATGCGGATCTCCCGCATCCCGCCCTCGACCTGGGCCGCCCCGTCGGCAACGAAGCCGTGCTTGCGGTAGAACGCCTGTGCACGAGGGTTCGGGTCGGCCACCCACAGCGCCACCGACTCCTCCGGATCGACGACCGCCTCCAGCAGCGCCGACCCAGCACCTGTGCCGTGGTCGGCGGCATAGACATAGAGCACATACAGTTGCCTCGCCCACGCCGCTCCGGCATCCAAGGGCGGCCCTGACATGGCGATCCCGATCAGCTCGCCGTCCCGCTCGGCGACAGCCAGGCGATTCTCTCGATAGCGCTCGTCGGTCAGCGCGGCAGTCCAAAACCGCTCCCGAACGGCCAGGAAGCCTGGGTCGTCGAGCACTGCGTCCGACGTGAGTCCCCGATACGTCTCCTGCCAGCACCGCACATTCACGCGCGCCATCTGCGCGACGTCCCCGACCCGAGCCGGGCGAACGGCCAGCGACGAGCTCACCACCGAATCGTAAGCCGCCAACCGCGGTACCTGCCGCACCGGTACAGATCTCAGGCAGGACAACGCAGGTCCGCCAGTAAAACGCGCGCAGCAAGAGGTCTGGTTAGCAGGCCAGAGTGGGCACGTGTCCGGGAGTTAGCCGCCCGCGCGTTGTGCCCCTAACGGCCGCTCGTCGGCAGTCTGGGGCGGTGTGCGGAGCATGTGCGGGTGTGCGCTGGCGATCAGGAGGCCGGCGGCTCCGGCGAGCTGCCGCAGGCGCCGGGTGGCGGCGTGCCGGTCCTTCGGGTGCCGCGGGTATTCAGCAGGGCCGGTCCGCGGTCTCTGACGCCGGTTGCCTGGTCGATGGCCCGGCTGACCGCCGCGGCAGCGGCTCCGGGACGGCCTTGGTGCCCTTGCCGCACACCCGCAGCACCCGGTGGCCGTGTTCCTCGCCGGGGTCGGCGATGTTGGCGCCGGTGGCTTCGAAGATCCGCAGGCCGAGCAGGGCCACCAGCGCGGCATCGCCTGGGTTTGGCGGCTCCCGGGCGGCGGTGAGCAGGGCCTCGAACTCCAGCTGGGTGAACCCCGGAGTCGGTGATCCGGCGGGCACGGCGGGGCGGCGGACGTGCTCGGCGGGCGAGTGTTCCAAGACGCCGTCGAGGACGCAGGTCCGGTAGAACCAGACCGTGACCGAGAACCGCCGGGATACGGAGGAGGGCCTGAACCGGCGGATCTGTTGCATCGACCGGATGGACAGCTCCAGGTGGGGCCGCGGCGCGCGGCCAGCGGGTCCAGGCCGTGCTCGGCGCGTGCCAGGCCAGGTAGCAGCGCAGGACCGATTCGGTGTGCTCGCGGGAGGCTCCTTTGCAGCGGGCCAGGCAGGCCGCCCTGCCAGCCGCGGTCGGTCAGTGAATGGCACAGGAGGGCTGGAGAGGGCTGGGCCCGGCGTGGTGAGGTTCGTCATGAACCGGCAGTGCCGCTCCCAGGCTCGGGCGCTGGCGGCACCTGCAGCCGGCGGAACGATCAGGGGACGTCGGCACGCTGCAGGCAAGCGGTGCTCGCTAGGTCAGAGGTCAAGCATCATGCCGTCGTATGCGGCGGGCAGGTCAGCGTCGGTGAGCCGGGCCAGCATGGCGCCGGACATGTGGGTCAGGACAATCCGCCGGGCGCGGATCTCGTCCAGATGCGCGCGCAGCGTCTGATAGTCCAGGTGGTATCGGACGGGCCGGTCAAAGGTATAGGCCTCCGCCGCGAACAGGTCCGCCCCGCGCGCTGGTCCGGCCAGCGCCGCGGTCCACTGCGTGTCCCCGGAGTAGGCGAAGCTCACGCCGCCCAGGTCGACCCGCAGCGCCAGCGGCGGCGCCCCGCAAGCGTGCTCGACTTCCCAGCCGCGCACGGCCGCCGCGCCGAGCGTGGCTGGTGTCCCGTCAGGGCGTAGCTCGGTGATCTCCACCGGGAACCGCCGCCGTGCCCGGCTCGAGCCGGGGAACAGCGCCTCCATCGCCTCGGCCAGCCGCGCCCGGATACCTGGCGGCCCGGCCACGTACAAGGGAGCAGACCTGCGGGAGAACTGGCCATCGAGGATCAGGAACGGCAGCCCGCCGAAATGGTCACCGTGCAGGTGCGTGACGGCCACGGCATCAACCGCGCCCGGATCAAGGCCCTGGGCCTTGAGGGCCACCAGGCTGGTGGCACCGCAGTCGACCAGCAGCACCTGCCCCTCGCCCGATAGGTGGATGCACGTCTGCCACCGCCCGCCGCTACCAAACGCATCACCACTGCCGACAAAACGCACCCTCATGACAGCATCGTCACCCACCCGGCCAGGACAGCCATAGAGCCATCAGCGGCGTGAGCGCGTATTCCTGCGGTCTGGTTCACGGGCGAAGAAGCGGCCGCAGGTCATCGAGCCGGCCGAAGAGATGCCACACGTACGCCGAGGTGCCCCGTTCCCGGTGCGGGTGCAGGCCGGCCAGCGCGGGGTCCTGACGGCAGCTCTCGAAGGCCGCCCTGGACTCCCATTCGACCAGGACGAGCACCTGCCGGGGAGCGATATCGCCCGCCGCGCTCTCCCGGAACCGGCCCAGGGCCAGCACGCGCCCTCCGTTCCGGGCCACCTCCCGGGCTGACCGGCGTGAGCAGGCCAGGTACTCCTCACGGCCGGCGATATCGAACAAGTTGAGCGCGCAGACCTTCGTCTCCTCATCTGCCACATCCCGACTCCAGGCCAGCGCACCCGGCCGGCTGGTGCCGCACTTCGCACGGAGATGCTCCCAGCGGCACGAGCGGACACGGCTTGGCCCGGCGACGACGCTGGGTTCCTGATCGGTCCATCCTGCTGATTTCTGCAGCTGATAAGCAGGCTACGAAGACCCGGATCCAGGTCGGTTTCCCCGGGATGATTGCCGGAAACCTAGCCCAAGACGTCTACCGTTAGCGCACTTCGGACCTTAGTTTGTCATGCATGGAGAGGACCGGCATGCATGACGCGGAGCTGCGGTTGGCCGATGCGGTCAAGACGGGTGACGAACTCGACCTCAGTGGATGCTCTGAGCCAGATCGTACGCTACGCGCCGATGTTCTTCGCAGAATCTTGCTCAGCCCGGCCGCGGCTGAACCGGGCGCAGGTGTCCGGCTGCGGGGCGCAGTCATCGAAGGTGATCTGGACCTGAGCCAGGTCAAGACCACCACGACCGTAAACCTAACCGACTGTCAGGTGACCCGGATTTGCCTCGGCGATCAGAGTCTGCGTCGATTCGCCCTCCATGCCGATGCCGGAACATCGAGATGGATCAAGGAAGCACGCGTATTGTGGGGCAGAATAGGTAATCAGCCGGTCTTCATCACGGCGCTGCTCTTCGGTTTTGTTGTGATTAAGGTTGTCTGGATAGCGCGCGGGGATATTCCGACGGCGCTCGGTGTCTTCAACAGCGCTGGTCTTGCCACCGTGATTGCCGGGGGATTGCTTTCAGCGTTCCCTGTGGTATCGGCGGTCGCACTTGGACTCGCAGCATTCAAGCTGGTCAGCAGTCAGCCTTTCAGCAAGGCCTTTCCTTTCGTCAGGCTGTCCGATATGCCTGTTTGGTTGACTGGGCTCGCGGCTGCCGTGGGCTGTTTCTTCTTGACGCCGTGGCCGATCATGGCTTTCGGCGCTATCATAGGAGCTGTTGCAGGTGGGGCCGTGCTGCTCGCCTCGAAGATGGGGGTAAAGGCAAAGAGCCGCCGCGGAATAGCGGGTATTCTTGCCTTGTCGATAGCATCTCTTATTCTGGTCTTGAATCCTCTCCTTTACGCGGTCTGGCTTCCTCACGAGACCTTGACTTTGACGAAGCAGAGCCAGCAGTCAATGACAGGCTATGTCCTAAGTGACAGTAACGGATGGGTCTCGTTGCTACAAACGGGAGTTCGCCGGATCTACTGGTTCCCGAGCCAAGACGTACTAGCCCGCAATTTGTGCCGGGCTCGGTCATTTTCAATGCTTGGCGCCCCCGGGTGGTATAGCAATCCCAGTCCTCTGTGGAACATAGTTGCTCCGGAGGAAAGCAGACCGCGCCCACCATCATGTCCATAACACAGCCCAGTGGGCACATGATCAGGCGTCCTCATTTCGGCAATGTCGGACGTCTCCCACGGCATGAGCCGCGGGAGACGCAGTCCGGGTCAGGTGCCGGAGGCCATGTAGGCGGCCAGGATGTAGTTCGGGTGGCGGTCGAGGTTGCTGCGGGCCCGGTCGTACCGCATCGTGGTTCGCGGGTCGGCGTGCCGGGCGGCGATCTGCACGTCGCGCAAGTCAGCGCCGGCGTCGAGCATGGTCGTGACATATGCGTGACGTGGCGCAGCATATGCGGATGCGCCCTGGTCACCTGGATGCTGGCGGCCTCGGCGAGCCGGTGCAGGCGGCGGGTGGCCGCGTGCCGGTCCATCCGGGTGCCGCGGGTGTTCAGCAGGATCGGCCCGCGGACTCTGGAGGCTACCGCGCGGTCGAGGGCCCGGCCGACCGCGGGCGGCAGCGGGACCAGGACGACCTTGGTGCCCTTGCCGCACACGCGCAGCACCCGGTGTCCGTGTTCCTCGCCGAGGTCGGCGATGTCCGCGCTGGTGGCTTCGAAGATCCGCAGGCCGAGCAGGCCGAGCATGGCCACCAGCGCGAAGTCGCACGGGTTCGCGGACTCCCGGCCTGCGGTGAGCAGGGCCTCGAACTGCAGGTGGGTGAACCCCAGGGTCGGTGATTCGGCGGGCACTGCAGGGCGGCGGACGTGCTCGGCGGGTGAGTGCTCCATGATTCCGTCGAGGACGCAGGTCCGGTAGAACCCGGCGGTTACCGAGAACCGGCGGGAGACGGTGGAGGGTCTGAACCGGCGGATCTCTTGCATCCACCGGATGTAGAGCTCGAGGTGCGGGCGCTGGGCGGCGAGCGGGTCCAGGCCGCGCTCGGCGCACCAGGCTAGGTAGCAGCGCAGGTCCGATTCGGTGTGCTCGCGGGAGGAGCCTTTGAAGCGGGCCAGGTAAGCGGCCGCCGCCAGCCGAAGCTGGTCGGTGAACGGCTCAGGAGGATCAGAGGACGCCGGGGCTAGCGGGGTAGAGGTCATCATGCCCTGACGCTGCACCGGTCCGCAGCCGTAGTGAAGCTAACCAGTACCTGCCTGGCGACATGACCAGATACTGGCGCTGGGCCAGGCCGTCCGGCGTACGCAGCGGTGTCAACTGCCTGATGGCCGGAAATGGCGCAGAATCTGCCGTGCGTAGTAGGTCTCCCAAGGTTCCCCGGGGAGCCTCGGCCGTGTATTGCTTGTCCAGGCTGACCAGCAGGTAAATCAGCTCGCTGCGCACCGGCCTGGCGCCCAGCAGGTCCGGCAGCTCGGACAGGTCGATGAGCCACTGCGCGTACCAGGAGGCCCAGTCATCGTCGGCTCCGTCGACGATCCGGAACACCCGATGGTGAGTCTCGCCTGCCTCATGCAGCAAGCCGCTGATCTGCTCCAGTGCGTCCGTCATGTGTTCCCTCCGCGTCTCGGCCATGGTGGGCCGCCACGCGGCCGCCCGGCCATGCGACCTAGTCTGACGGAACGAGCGGGCCGGCAGACGATCCCGAGCAGCATCCAGCACGCTGAGAGCGGCATAAGCGCGTATTCATGCGGTCCGGTCAGGGCGAAGGAGCGGCCGCAGGTCGTCGAGCCGGTCGAACAGGTGCCATACGTACGCCGAGGTGCCCGCTTCCCGGTGCGGGTGCAGGCCGGCCAGCGCCGGGTCCTGGCAGTAGCTCTCGAAGGCCGCCCTGGACTCCCACTCGACGACGATGAGCACCTGCCGGGGAGCGATGTCGCCCGCCGCGCTCTCCCGGAACCGGCCCAGGGCCAGCACGAGTCCCCCGTGCCGGGCGACCTCCCGGGCCGACCGGCGCGAATAGGCCAGGTACTGCTCACGGTCGGCGATATCGAACAGGTTCAGCGCGTAGACCTTCGTCTCCTCATCTACCACATCCCGACCCTAGTAAGGCAGCCGCACTTCATAGTTTGACCTGGGCGAATTCGGGCTGGCGGGCGAGTCTTGCGCGTTTGTGGAACCATCGTGCGCGGGCCTGGTGCCGGCGGGTCCACCCGTCCCAGTGGATGACGAGCCATCGGGGCAGGGGCCGGATGGTAAGGGCGGCGAGCAGCCGCTTGATCTCCGGGATGGTCAGCGGGATCATGCCGGGCTCGGCGGGCGGCGGTTGATCGGGCCGGACCGGGGGCGGCGCCTGGGTGCCGGTGCGGTCCCTGGCCAGGGCGGCGGTGATGGCGCAGATCGCCAGGACGGCCATCACCAGCACGGCGTGGCGGGCGATCGCGGTGTAGAGCCGGGCCTGGCACTGGTCGAGTCCGAAGCAGTCCTTGCTGAGCGCGAAATCTTCTTCTGCCGGCCAGCGCAGCCCGGCGGCACGGATCAGCCTGGTCTTGGTCAGCAGTTGCCCTTCGGGCACTTAGCAGTAGTGAAAGGCCAGGTCACCGGTCTTGAGGTGGCGGCGGACCAGGAGGTGGTGGCGAGGGCTGGCGGTGGCGAGCCAGGCCCAGGCGTACCAGCGCTCGCCCTTGGAGCCGCTGCCCGCGGAACGGACCTCCCAGCGCCGCTTGTGCCTCAGCAACGCCGGGACGGCCTGCGCACAGGTCATCTTCGTCCCCGCCGCCAGGGTGAGGGTGAAGTCCGACGGCACCCGCAGCACGTACGCCTGGCCGCTGGCCTCGAAGAACTCGCGCAGCCGCGTGCAACTGCCGTATACCTCGTCCCCGCAGGCGAAATCGAAACCGATGCCGCCGGCGTACGCGGCGGCGCAGACGTCGATGGCCAGTTGCCCCTTGGTGCGGAACTCAAGATCCGGCGGCAGGCCCATGAGCAGGGACTTGACCGGGTCGGCGATGTGCTCTGCCGGGATCCGCTGCCGGGCGCCGATCAGCGCGTGCCCGGCCTTCTCCCGCACGTATGCCAGGTGCACGGTGCTGATCCCGTTCGCGACCCGGCCGGCGCACCCCAGGTATTGCCGCT
>Ga0335069_10010609_pt1 | contig 13052 bp, 17 predicted proteins | sample Lox_Sample_11_FD_206714 | JGI IMG/M metagenome (GOLD analysis project Ga0335069, IMG submission 206714) | Soil microbial communities from Loxahatchee National Wildlife Refuge, Florida, United States - Lox_Sample_1.1 | ecosystem: Environmental > Terrestrial > Soil > Wetlands | place: USA... | reverse complement strand
AATCCGAACCGCCGCTTTACCGAATCCGAAACGCGCACCGCTGCCTTTAAGCTGGCGGAGCAGACCGTCATGGCCGGGGTGGATTATCGTTAATGCCACAGATCGACCGGCCTAGCCGCATCCTCAGCGGTAAGCCCGTAAACGTCCCGATAGGCTTTAGCTTGCCGTTGCGTCAGCGTCAGCTTGCCGAGCGGCGGCATGCTCGCCAGCACTTCCCTTGCGACACGATCCGCTTCGGCATGATCGAGGCGCTGCTGGTAATTCCAACAGTAAACACACAGCCAGAGGAACGCCATTAGAACGACCAGGAACACGCAGAACTGTATCAGCGTATTCCCGGCGCGCTTGCGCTTGTCACTTTGCAGAATTTTCGTGAAAGTAACTTTTTTGGGGTTCTTCTCCCGCGATGGAATTGCCCGGTTTTTCGTGTGCCACTCTTTATGGTGTTCGAGACATAGCCAGCGCACCTGCAAAGGTTTATTATAATCGTCATGGTGCGCCTGAACGCGCCGTTTGCCTTTTTCGTCTTTTCCATACACGCCGCATACCTCGCAAGGCTCAGGAATAAGGATGCCTTTCGCTATTGCCTGAGTCACAATCCCATTGGTTTTCGGATGAATGCTCATTTGTTCATGTGTTAATAATTCACGGCGTTTGGTGAGATTATTTTTTCTGCAAATGTTAAAGATGTACTGGCGGCTTACCGAATAGTATTCTGCCACCGTACCCATACTAATGCCAGAAGTGACAAGTAACAAAATATCACTTATATCTTCATCACTTAATAGTTTTTGTTTACGCATATAACACTCCCTTCCCTGTTTTGTTGACACCATGTAAACATTATGCCATTGTTTACAGCGCGTCAACAACAAAAAATGGTTAATGCAGACAAAATGACAAGCGGTTAAAATTCCTACATAAAAAAGCTGTTGTTTTCTGATAAAGAAGGCGTAAAGTCGTAGGTGAATCAGTACGAGAGGTTCATTTGAAAAATCCCCCTCACATTTAGCTTTATGGGCTCTGCGCTGTGCGCGGCTCGTACCCGTGCATGGCGCATCCCTCCAAAGAGGGTTTATGAAAGATTATCCGCTTATTATCCTGTTATCTAAAGAGCCGCTTGCCGATGAAACTTTGGATAAATTAAAAGCACAATTAGATGAAAATTGGCCGAAAGATTTAAAGCGGCCTATCTGTTTTCATGGGTTTGATGCAATTATCAAAATTGATTAAATGTCCGGCTGGATAAAAATTCACCGGAAATTCGATAATTGGGGATGGCGTGATAATCCTCAAATGGTGTCGCTGTTTTTATACATGCTCACTCAGGCTAATTTTGAAAAAACAATATGGCATGGAATTGAGATTGAGCGCGGCCAAGTTATTTTCGGGTTTCTGAAATGGGCGGAAACTCTAGGAATTTCGGTGCAATCTTTACGCACATGCATCGAAAGGCTAAAATCAACACATGAAATAACAACAAAACCAACAAACAAATTCACTATAATAACTATTGTAAAATATGAAGATTACCAACAAATAGAAGAAATATCAACATACATCCCAACACACGATTCAACAAACAATCAACAAACAACTAACATTCAATCAACAACACCTAAAGAACTTAAGAAGGAAAAGAAAGGGGGCACGATGCCATTTTCGGAAATCCCGATAGACTGGCGGCAATTCGCTATTGAACAAAAAGGCTGGGATGATTCGATTATTGCTATTGTTTGGGAAACATTCCGGGAATATTGGCAGGATGGAAAAGGGAAAAATGTAAAAAGAGAAGATTGGACAGCCACTTACAAAAAGTGGATTCTCAAAGAAAATATCTATCGAAACAAGCCAAAAATAGAAAACAATCAACCAATGTCCGCCGCTGAAAAAGACCGGCAGGCTAGGCAGGGAGCGAGGATAATCACATGACTTTCAACCCGATAGAACTGGTTTACCCGCACAACATGGATGCGGAATTTGGCGTGATCGGCTGTGTTCTGGCCAGTAATGCCGTGATGCGCGATATAAGTTTTCTGACCCCGGAAGATTTTTATTCCAAGCCGCACGGCGACATCTGGCAGGCCATGCTGAAACTGCACCTTGACGAGCAGCCGATTTCGCCCTTCACCGTGCCTCCGTTGATGGAAAATCCCAAGGGGCTGGCTGAATCCGGCGGAGCGCAGCAGTATCTTTTCGCCTCCCTGAAAAGCGCGCTGATGGTGTTCGACACGATACACGCCGCGAAATATCTGGCGGATTTGTCCCAGAAGCGGCGCTTTGCCTTTGCCTGCGTCACCGCCGCTGAGAATATTTGCCGGGGAGGAAGCGAATCGCTTGATACGCAGGTAATCGAACTGAAAAGCATCATCGAAAAAATAACCGATTCCCCCGGGAAGAATGTTTTTGAAAACAATTACGAGGTCGGAGACCAGATCATTCGGGACATGCAAAACAACATCCGCCCCTTCTCCACCGGCTTAAAAAAGCTCGATCAGGCCATGGACGGCGGATTATACCCCGGCAAGTCTTACGGCTTCGCGGCGCGCAAGAAAGTCGGCAAGACCGCCCTCGGCGCGACGATTAGCTGCAATCTCAACCAAGCCGGAATAAAACATCTTTTCATCGCCGGGGAAATGTCGGCAAAGGAAATCCACCAGCGCATTTTATCCCGCGTTGCCAATGTTTTCCCCTCGGCGTTCCGCAGCAGCTACGGCAAGAGTAACGATTGCGCCCTGAAAATCGCCCAGGCGGTCAATACCATGCCAAAAAACATCATCTACAAAAACGCCCAAGGCGTGACATTTGACGAGTTAAAACATATCGTTGACCTTGCGGTTCATCGGCATAAAATCAAAGGATTCATCCTCGATTACTGGCAACTGGTCGGGGGGAAACAGAAAGGCCAGAGCACTGCGGAACATCTCGACGATGTAGCGCAATGGATTGCGGAAACCAGCCGAAAAAATAATCTGTGGTCAATAACATTTGCACAACTTAATCAAGACGATAACACACGCGGCGGCGAAGGTATCCGCTTGGCATTCGATCAGCTTTACCAGCTTCACCGCAAGAACCTGACGCAACCCGAAGCCTCGCTTGAAATGATGGAAACTCGTTATACTCAATGGCTTAACATTGACGGACTGATGATGCATGAACAAGGCCCGTATTTTTACGAACCGTCTGCCACGCCTGACGAGTTTTAGCCCTCACCTGACGGTTGACAACGGAGTAAAAAAGAACGAAAAGTCACTCATGGATGACATCGACGCCAGTCAATTCCTCCCGGACGGTGAAAGCGTGACAGGATATCGGCGCGACGTGGAAACCATTGTCACCAACCGAAAACTTCCAAACGGCGAAACCGACAGCGGCGTTGAATACCGCGCCCTTGCCTCTCGTACCATCCTTTCGTGGCTATACGAAACCAGTCGCATCACTGCCGCTCAGTGGCAGGCGGCTTGCGCTTATCAAAACTGGCGGGAATACACCGCCTCCCAACTGGAAGGCCGTTCAATGCCCATTACAGCCCCGTACAACAGTGTTTTGACTTTTCCGGGGGTATCCAGCCTTTTTTTCGTTCTCCTGCTCCAGCGGCTCTCTAAACGCGAACAAACACTAATCGACTGGACGATGGAACACGCCGCCACCGATCACATGCGGTTTTTAACGCAACGGAGTTTTCCGATCTATCTAGAAGCCTTCGACCGGCTGGAAAAGCACGTCGCGCTGCTGAAAGACGCCAAGCGCGAAGCTCAAAAAATCAGCAACGACGAGCAAATAATCGCCCGTGAAATCCGGCTTCGATTTCTTGGCCGGTAAAAATACGCTTGCTTAACCGATTGATTTTTTATATACTGCGAAAATCAGGTGGGGATAACTACGCCTGAAATCAACCCAAACCCGGAGAATTTTATGGCCAAAAAACCCAAAGGCGGCAAAGGCAAAGGCAAAGGCTGCTGATGGAATCGCAGGTTAATCCGCAAAACACGGTAACGAACATGGGAAAACTCACGACGAAGGCGAGAAAGAAAATCAAGACCTCGAATTTCGCCGAGCCTGCCAAACGCGGTTATCCCATCGAAAACAAATCCCACGCCATCAACGCGCTGGCGAGAGTCAAACAGTTCGGCAGCCCGGCGGAAATCAAGCAGGTGCATGCCGCCGTCGATAAGAAATACCCCGGCCTGCGCAAGAAGCCGTGAGCACCGCGTTCACCATCACCGCCAAAGGCCGTCCTGATATTTTCAGCGATAACGTCTCGATGGGCGACGAAGTCACCTACAGCATCGATTTCACCCCATGGCAGGAAGCAAACCACACCATCACCAGCGCCACGTGGACGGTCGAGGCAGGTAACGCAGCGGTATCCGGCGACGCATTAACCAGCAGCGTCGCCACGGCTCAGGTGACGTTCTCCGATGCCGGGCGCAGCCTGATAAGCGTTCTGGCCGCCACGGCCACGGAAAAGAAAAAAATATGGCTCGATCTTCGGGCGACTGATCGGAATTGTGGCGTGGTGGATTATGGAGCGCTGAATGGATAGCCCGATTTCATTATGCTGCTGTCCTATACCCGATATGGAACGGGTGCTGGGGACGAGACTCAATGGAATGAAGGGCGAGGTTAACGAAGCGTTGCAGATAGTGCGATTTGCTGACGGCACGTTAAAGGCTCAATTGAGGCTCGATACGGCCCCGTATTTTATTTCGCACAGGGAATTTCAGGATCGATATGGCGGCTCGCACAACTAAGATTCGGCAGACCGAGGAAACAAGGTTAAAAATACAAACCAGTCAGTTAATAAACCGGCTTACCGCTCATGTGTTTGGCACCCTCGAAAAGCCGCTTGACGCGACGCAGGTTTCCGCAGCGCTGGGATTGCTGAAGAAATCGCTGCCAGACCTGTCGGCGACCAACGTATCCGGCGATATATTCAACCATCATTTCGTTGTGAGCAGCGACCCCATGGGCATTGATGACTGGCGAAATCAGTACGAGAATAGTTTGGAAGCCGCAGAAGGGGCCGCAGAAAGCACTCATTGATTGCCCGGTGCCCGAGATTTTCTACGGCGGCGCGCGGGGCGGCGGTAAGACGGATGGCGTTTTAGGAAAATACGCTATCAAGGCCGGGATATACGGCGAAGGATTCAACGCCATATTCTTCCGCAAAGAACTTCCGATGCTGGATGACGCGATAGAGCGCAGCAAGGAAATTTACTATCCGCTGGGCGCGCAGTGGCGCGATGATAAGAAAACATGGCAATTCCCTAATGGCGCGCGGCTTCGATTCAGGCCACTGGAAAGAACATCGGATGCGGATAAATACCAGGGGCAGAATATCACCGATGCCTGTGTCGAAGAGGCCGGGCTGTATCCTGAGTCAGCGCCCATTGACCGCATCAACGGAATATTGCGCAGCGCGAGAGGCATACCAATTCAGCTAATACTGACCGGCAATCCGGGAGGTGCGGGGCAGCAATGGATCAAGGCACGATACATCGATCCGGCACCTGGTGGATTTAAGATTTTTCAAAGGGCTTTGCCTAACGGAGCGCAGCATAGCTGGGTATTCATTCCTTCGCGGCTGGAAAATAACAAGCTGCTGCTGGAATCCGACCCTGGCTATATCAATCGCCTCTACCTTGTCGGCTCGAAAAAACTGGTGGACGCATGGCGAAACGGCGACTGGAACGCCATCGAAGGCATGTATTTCGATGAATGGTCAAACGATCATATCATCAAACCGTTTCTCATACCGAATCACTGGCTGAAGTTCATGTCAGGCGATTGGGGATCCAGCCGACCGTTCTCTTTCGGATGGTGGGCCGTTGCATCGGAGCATTATCTGCATGATGGGAAATGGATACCGCGCGGTGCCATGGTGCGCTACCGGGAATGGTACGGGGTGCAGCGCGACGGAACAGGGCAGATCATACCGAACGCCGGGCTAAAGCTATTCGCCGAGAAGGTGGCGGATGGCATTAAGGAAAGAACCGCCGAAGAAAAAATGGATTACGGTGTGCTTGATCCGTCATGCTTTGCGGAGAACGGGGGGCCGTCCATCGCCTCGCGCATGCTCGACCGTGGCGTCCTGTTCTCTCCGGCAGACAATAAGCGTGTGCGGCAGGCGGGGGCCATGGGCGGATGGGATCAGATGCGTGGCCGGCTGGCTGGCGAGGATTTAGGAGAGCCCGTAGGTGCCAGACCCATGATTTATACCTTCGATTGCTGCACGGATTCCATACGCACTATTCCGGCTCTCCAGCACGACAAAACCCGGATGGAGGATTTGGATAGCAGCATGGAAGACCATGCCGCCGACGACTGGAGATATGCCTGTATGTCGCGGCCTTATGTCAAAACATCACCGTCGGAAGAGAAAACACAAAAGGATGCGTATGGACTCGGTGACGGCGAAGACGCGGATGACTGGCGCACCGCTTGAATTTACCGACGTAAAGGAGCAGGTCGAGGAGTTCCTGTGGATGACGCAGGATGCCAGGTTATTGAGCGAAAAATGCCGTGATTACGTCGATAACAAGCAATGGACGGCTGACCAGATCGCGGTGCTTAAGAAACGCAAGCAGGCTCCTATTGTTAATAACCGCATCAAGGCCAAGCATGGCGGCTTGCTCGGTTTGGTGATGGTGCGCAAGAGCTATCCCAAGGCATATCCGCGCAATCCGCAGGATGACGGAGCGGCAGACGCGGCGACCGATAGCCTGCGTTATGTATCGCAGCACACGCACTTCGACGCGGTGAAGATGGATGTATGCGATAATTTCTTTACCGAAGGATACGGCGCGGTCAATATCGGCATGGAGCCGAACAAGAAAGGCGAGTTGGAAATCTCCATCGAGCATTTGCCATGGGACAGGATATATTTCGATCCGCACTCGCGCAAAAAAGATTTTTCCGATGCGCGTTACAAGGGCTATGTCACATGGCTCGATGAAGATGAACTGCTGGATATATTCCCGGACGCCGATATAGGCACCATGCAACAATTCCTCACCGGCCATGGTGATACGTTCGATGACCGGCCATCATGGATGCTGCGCGGCGGAAAGCGTTTCCGTTACCTGGTGGCGACGCATTACTACAAGCAGCACGGCAAATGGTTCCAGTGCGTTTTCACTGGCGCGGGGTATCTGGTCGAGCCTATGCAGGTGCCATTTCTCGATGAAGACGGCGACGCGGTATGCCCGATGGAAATGGTAAGCGCATACATTGACCGGGAAAATAACCGTTACAGTGAAATTTCCTGCTTCCTCGACCTGCAAGATGAAATCAATCATCGGCGGTCGAAGGCGTTATTCCTCTTGTCGCAGCGGCAGACATTCGGCAGCCGGGGCGCGATCAAAGATAAAGCGGCGGCGAAGCGCGAGCTGGCCAAGCCCGACGGACACCTCGAAGTCGATACCGGCGAGTTCAATAAAGACTTCGGCATCCTGCCGACGGGCGATATGGCCAAAGGGCAGTTCGAGTTGCTCCAGGAGGCCAAGGCGGAGATCGACGCGCAATCCTATAACGCGCAACTTTCCGGCCAGCGGCAGGCAGGCGATTTATCGGGCGTTGCGATTCAGAAGCTTCAGAACAGTGGCGTTACCGAGCTTAACGGATTATTCCAGGCGCTCACTGACTGGGAATTGCGGGTTTACAAGCAATGCTGGTGGAGAATACGCCAGTTCTGGACGGCGGAAAAATGGGTGCGCGTTACCGATAACCAGAATGATTTACGCTGGGTAGGGTTCAACACCCAGATCACCATGCAGCAATACCTGCAAGAGACGATGGACGATGAGTCGAAGCCGTTGGCGCTTCGTCTTGGCGCATCGGCGCAGATGATTATGCTTGAGCAGGAGGCGCAGCAAAATCCTCAACAAAATCCATTACAGCAAATCGTCACCACGAAGAATAATACCGCTGAAATGGACATGGATATTATCCTCGATCAGTCATTCGACACCGTCAATATTCAGGCCGAGCAGCTTGACGCGTTAATGAAATACGGCGCGGCGAACCAGATGGACATCATCGACCTGATTGACCTATCGAATATCACCGACAAAGACCAGTTGATCGAGCGCATACAAAAGCGCCGCACTGATGCGCAGCAGGCTCAAGGGCAACAGCAGCAGGTTCAGCAGCAGCTACTGAGCCTTAAGTCCGATGAAATGCAAAGCCATATAGACCTGAACAAGGCCAACGCGCAGGCGGCGCTTGCCAAGGCGCAGGCATCCGACCCGAATGTCAAGGTGCAGGCGGACAGGGAAATCGCCCTGATCGACATTGCGACGAAAGCGCAGACTGAAAAATACAAGGCGGAACTTCAACAGCAAACCGATGTCGTCAAGGCGGCAGCGCAACACGGAGGCCAGACATGGCAAGAAAACCCACGGTAACCATGAGTTCCGACGCTTCCCTGACCGACCTCGGGTATGTCAAGGGTAAGGGAGCGGTCGAAATCGGCGGAAGTTTCGACGGCGGCACGTTGACGCTGTTCTGCTCGCTGAGCGATGGCACGGTGAAGAACGCCATGCGCGACGGCACTGGTACGGCATACAGCACCGTATCAGGCGACACGTTCCCATTCGATTTCACGTTTCTCGACAATCAGGACATATCGGCGAAATTGTACGCCACGCTGAGCGGCTCTACGTCGCCGAGCGTTACGCTTTTAGTGATTGACCAAGCTTAAGACGGGCGAATACCGCAGGACGCCGCTGCATGATTTCTTGTGCTTCCGCACAGCCGCCGCCGGGTTTCGGGCGATAAGGACGCCGCTTTCACGGGCGAAGAGGAGAGATTATGACCGACGATGTTTTCGATGATAAAGCGACCGAGGTTGAGGAAAAAGAAGAAGCCGAGGCACCGGAAAAACCGGATGACGCCGAGGAAACCGAGGGCGAAGAATCAAAGGGCGAAGAAGTATCGGAGTCGCCGGCCGAGGAAAACACAGGTCAGACCGTCCCGTTGGCGGCGCTGCAAAGCGAACGCTCCAAACGGCAGGAACTTGAGAGAAAACTTGCTGAGAAAACCGCTGTCGATGCCCCGGATAAGGCAACTGACCCGGAAGGCTACGACCGCTTCATGAGGATAGAGCTATCGCGTGATCTGATGCGGGAAACCCATGACGATTACGACGAGGTGATCTCCCATTATCAGGAAATGGTGAAAGCCAATCCTGAGATTGACGCGATCACCGGCGATAAGAGGAACCCCGCCAAGTTCGCTTACGACCTGGCGAAGAAAGACCTCGAAATCGCCGAACTCGATACCCTCAGCAAATCCGACGACTGGAAAGAATTTCAGAAATGGAAAAAAGACCAGGCGAAGGAACAGAAAGCGAATCTCAAGCCTGACGTTAAAGCCGTGCTTTCAGTGCCAAATCTTAACAAGGCGACCTCGCTTAAAAAGGCCGCCCCTAAATCCGATGACGATGATGTCTTCGCCGGGGCTGCTTTCTAGGGGTTGCCATAATCAGGAGTAATCCACATGGCACTTTCAACTGTTAATTCCAGTAACGTCGTCACCAACTTTCAGAAGGCGGTGCGGCGTGAGTATGTTCGCGGAGGCATCTACGGGCAGTATATCGGCTCGACGGAGCAGGCGATCATTCAGTCCAATAAAGACCTGCAAAAGCACTCCATACCGCTCATTGCCAAGCTGACCGGCAATGGAGTCAGCGGCTCTGACACGCTGAACGGAAAGGAGCAGCCGTTATCCAACTATGCGTTTGCGCTTACGCCGACGCATTACCGGCAGGCCGTCAAGATCACGGACGAGGAAAACGAAAAATCCGCGTTCGATCTTTTCAGCGAAGCCCGTCCATCGCTGATGAACTGGATGATGGAACTGAAGCGCGATCAGATTTCGCAAGCGTTCGGCCAGGTTCAGGCGTCCGGCACCAGCTATAATTACGGCGATGCTTCCGGTGCTAATCTCGATACTTGGAACACGAACAATCAGGATCGCGTTCTGTATGGAGCCACGAAGTCAAACAACACCTCCGGCGACCATACGACATCGCTGGCCACCATCGACACCACGAACGATAAGCTGACGGCTGCCCGAATCACCCTGCTCAAGCGCATGGCGATGGTGGCAAGCCCGCTGATTCGCCCCGTGATGCTCAAGGGCGATGATCCGTGGTTCACGTTTTTCGTGGATAGCTATGGCTTCCGCGATCTTCAGAACGACTCGACCATTATCGCAAACCGCCAGTACGCGTTGCCGAGGGCAAAGGACAATCCTCTGTTCTCCAGCGGTGACATTGTGCATGACGGCGTTATCATCCGCGAGGTGCCCGACATCAATAAATTCATCGATGGCGATGGCACCGGCTCGGCGTTTGATGGCGTATGGGGCGCGAACAGCACCTCGGATAGCCTTCTTACCGGCGGCAACAGTTCCAGCCGTGTCGGCGTCGGCTTCTTCTGCGGCGCTCAGGCGGTTTCGTTCATTCGCGGCAAGGATGCGTATTTCGCCAATGCCAAGGAGGACGATTACGGCTTCCAGCGCGGCGTCGCGGTGGCGGCAAAGCATGCCATCGGCAAGACTTTCTACAACAACAAGCAGCACGGCATGATTACGCACTTCTACAGCGCATCGGTCGATAGCTAATCGTAATGCCCATCCTTAACGGGAGGGGCTTTTTCTTTTATCCAAATTCAACAGGAGAAATTTTATGACTGTATCATCCGCAACCGCCACCGTGCGCCGTAACGACAAACCCATTATCGGCAAAGGTTACGGCGGTGATTTAATAAGCTTCGGCCCCCGTACTGTCGAATTGGCCGCTGCTGCTTCGGCTTGCCTGATTGACTTCAATCTCGAAATTCCGGCCAATCTGCGGATTGCCGGTAATTCCCGCATTTATTGGGACGATCTGGCAACATCAGGCTCGCCTACGCTCGACCTTGGGCTATACGCCGTCAATGGCAACGTTACTTCTGACGATGACGCGCTGAATGATGGGCTGGCGATTTCGGCGGTCTCCACCGCCAACGTCGGCGCGCAGGTCATCAAGGACATCGCCAACTTCGGCAAGCGCGCCTGGGAATTCGTCAGCGGGCAGACCACCGACCCGACCGGAACGCTGCGTATCAAGGGCATTGTGCGCGATGCCGCCACGACGCAAACCGGCACGATCACTCTTGATCTGTACGGGTACCTGGATTAGCAGGCGCGGGGGAGCCAATGAAAATTGCCATCGTCGGCGGTTCCCCCGCCTCTGAATTTCTTGCGCCTTTCAATGATCCGGAATGGCAAATATGGGTGCTTGGAAACCGGATACAGCACTACAAGCGCGCAGACCGCATCTTCGAGATTCACGACGATCTCTCGGAGCACGGCGACTCGCTGAAATACGCGCAGCTTCTGGCGGCAAGAAATATTCCGATGATCGTGGGGGAAAAATTCCCGATTTCGGCTCCTCATATCAGGACATTCGATTTCGAGGCGGCGAAGGCGCTTTACGGGTCGAATTACCTGACCAGCTCGACGGCCTACCAGGTAGCGCAGGCCATTATGGAGGGCGCAACGCATATTTCGATATACGGCACGGATATGGCGGTCGATAGCCATGAATATTTCTGGCAGCGCCCCTGCCTTGAATCGTGGATTGGCTTTGCCAAGGCTCGCGGCATTGAGGTGTATATTCCTCCGGTTTCTCCGCTGGGACGCTCAGAATATATCGAAGGGCGCGGATGCGGCGGTAGGCCGGATTTCTCAAAACCTCCGTTTACGCAGGCGGAGTTTTCGGCCATGGCGGATGTTCATGCGAAAAGAATATCCGCCCTACATTCCAAAATAGCCGAGTTGCAGGCGGATGCGCAGACGCACGACGGCGCACGGCAGGCGTATGAGCGGCTGGCGATGGTGGCGCGGGCGGTCGAAGCGGGAAACGATATTAAAAACCTCACTGATTCTTTCAGGGCAAAATAATGGCAACCAAAGCGGAAATGCGCCAGCGTGTCGCGGAGGAATTATCCCTTACGCCAGTGGGAGAAGCCATAGCCAGTCAGGATGCAACGCGCATCGACGCCACCTATAGCGAAGTCTATGAGCGCCTGAAAGAAGAGGGGCTGGCTTACTGGGCGTCAAGCGCGGGTGTCCCCACCAAGGTAGTGCCATATTATGCCCTGATGATGGAAGAGAAGCTGGCGCGTGCTTATGGAACATCAGACGCGAGGTATCAGCGCATTTTGTCCTTGGCCGGGCAGGACGGCGATGCCGCGATGATGAAGATAGCCCGGCTGTTACGTCCCGATTACCAATCTACCGATGACGTGCAGGATTATTAATGCTTGTTCCTATCAATCTCAGCGGCGGTGATTATACCCACGTATCGCGGCCTTTATCGGTTCAGAAAACCCGTAATTTCTGGCCGCAGATACAAAAAAACCAGAAAGAAAAAAGCCCGTATATTCTGCAATCATTCTATGGGCTGAAGGCATTCGGCAGCAATTCGACGCTATTCGCCCGAGGATTATTCGAGAATCAGGGGACGCTTTACCGTGTCGCCGATTCGACTTTTTACCGCGTGGATTCCAGCGGAGCGCATACCGCTCTGGGGGCTATATCCGGCAGTGGAAGATGTATTTTCGATGCCATAGATTCAGATATCGTCATCGTCGCCGATGGAAAGGCGAATTTATGGGACGGCACGACGGTCACGCAGATCGCCGCCTTATCAGGTGTAGCTCCGAATAGTTGCGCCGCCATTAATAGCCAGATGCTCTACGATGAAGGAAGCGGACAGGAATTTCAAATGTCCGATGTCGGCGACGCCAGTAGTATTAATGGGCTGAATTTCGCCGCCGCTGAGGTGGCATCCGATGAATTGGACAGGATAGCGGTATTCAAGCAAACCGCTTACATGATGGGCTCGCAGACTATCGAATTATGGTGGGATTCCGGTCAGGGCAATCCTCCGCTATCCCGGCTCGAAGGGGCGATCATCAATAATGGTATTGGCGCTATTTACTCGGTGGCGAAAAATGATGATTTTCTATTTTTCTTCGGTTCCGATAAGCAGGTGC
>Ga0335069_10010608_pt1 | contig 13053 bp, 8 predicted proteins | sample Lox_Sample_11_FD_206714 | JGI IMG/M metagenome (GOLD analysis project Ga0335069, IMG submission 206714) | Soil microbial communities from Loxahatchee National Wildlife Refuge, Florida, United States - Lox_Sample_1.1 | ecosystem: Environmental > Terrestrial > Soil > Wetlands | place: USA: Florida... | reverse complement strand
GGGCGGGCCGTTCATGGCATGAAATTACAGGGAGGGTCGGGAGGCCGTATATTGGACGAAAGGGAAATGGCGACCCAGGCTTGATCGCGGCCAAGTGCGTGCGTTCGCAAAGGCGGCGCCGCAGCGGCCCATCTCGCTCTCCCTCAACCGCGCGACGGGCGACCTTCAATCGCCCGCTCAATGGCGCGGAGCAGCGCGCCGGCATCCAATGGCTTCGTCAAGCAGGCGGCGGCGCCGGCGGCGCGGCAGCGCGCGTGAAGGGCCGCGCCATCCTGTCCGGAAATCACCACCACCGGCACGGCGACGCCCAGCGCCGTCAATCGATGCTGCAAGTCGATGCCGGTCATGCCCGGCATCTGTAGATCGAGCACGAGGCAATGCGGCACCGGCCCGCTGAGCCCGGCGAGAAAAGACTCTCCAGAGTCATAAGAATCGACAGCGAATCCTAAGGCCTCGAGCAGGCGGCAGAGTGCGGTCCGGACCGAGCGATCGTCATCGACCACGGCGACACGGCGGCCTCCGCGGCGCGTTTGCGCACGTTTCGCGCTGGCTTGCGCGGCACCCCCGGCGCGCATGGGGCCTCGCATCCGGCACCCCCTTAGGAAACATGACCCAGATCAAACGCGGCCGTTCGGATCGGAGTCACAATTCGACTTGGCGCAAAGTCCGCCGCCAGCCATTTGCCGTCAGCAGGCGCAGGACGAGACATGAACGCACCAAGCCCCGCTTCACCATCGCCCCGGAATCCGATCCGGTCGCAGAGCGCAGCGACACTGTCGCACCAGTGTCAGGATCGCTCGACGGACCGCAAGTTGGACCTTGGGTCAAGCGCAGACGAAGCCTGCGGCCCCGGCGGCGATTCCGAAGTGGCCTGTCTGCAACGACAGCTGACGCATCTGACCCGGGTCGTGACCCTGGGCGAGCTCTCCGGCGCCCTTGCCCACGAGCTGAACCAGCCATTGACCGCGATCCTCAGCAACGCCCAAGCCGGCCAGCGCCTGCTGGCACGCGGTGACGCGAATCTCGCGGAGATCGGCGCGATCCTGCACGACATCGTCGAGGACGACCGCCGCGCCGCTGCGGTGCTGGCGCGGCTGCGGCGCCTGATGCGCGATGAGCCGCCGGCGTTCGCAAAGCTCGACCTCAACGAGATCGCCGGCGAGGTGCTGGCGCTGGTCGGCCGCGACCTCAGCGAGAAGGACATCGCAGTCACGACCGAGCTCGGCACTGGGCTGCCGCCGGTCCACGGCGACGCGGTTCAACTGCAGCAGGTCTTGCTGAACCTGATCCGCAACGCTTCGGATGCGATGGCCGGCAGCGGCGAGCGGCCCAGGCGCCTGACGGTCGCGACGGCATGCGCCGGAAGCGAATGCAGGGTCACCGTCACCGATACCGGCAGCGGCGTCGCGGAGGAGGTCCAGGAGACGCTGTTCCATCCCTTCATCACCACCAAGCCGCAGGGCATGGGACTGGGTCTCGCGATCAGCCGCTCGATCCTGGCGGCGCATGGCGGCCGCATCTGGTGCGAGGCCGATCCCGGTGGCGGCGCCCGGTTCGGCTTCGCGCTGACCGCTCAGGGTGGGGGGACGTGATGGGAAACGTGGCGCAGACGGTGTTCCTGGTCGATGACGACCGCCGGGTGCTGAATTCGCTGACGCGGCTGCTCCAGAGCGAGGGCTGGCAGACCCGGAGCTTCGCTTCGCCCGAAGTCTTTCTGGCGGCGCACGATCCGGAGGTTCCCGGTTGCCTGGTGCTCGACCTGGTGATGCCGGGAATGTCGGGCCTCTTGCTGCAACACGAGCTCGCGCGACTCAATCAGCAGCGCCCGATCCTGTTCCTTTCCGGTCGCGCCGAGATATCCGCTTGCGTCGCCGCCATGAAGTCCGGCGCCGTGGACTTCCTCACCAAGCCAGTCGAAGACACGACGCTCTTGCGCGCGGTCAGGAGTGCCATCGACCGGGACGCAGCGCGACGTCGACTCGCGGCGGACGGTGAGCAACTCCATCAACGTCTCGCCAGCCTGACTGAACGCGAGCGGCAGGTGGTGGATGGCGTGGTCGCCGGCCTACTCAACAAGCAGATCGCCGGCCGGCTCGGCATCGTCGAGAAGACCGTCAAAGTGCATCGCGCTCATGCGATCGCCAAGCTCGGCGCCCACTCGACCGCGGAGCTGGTGCGGTTGATCTCGACCTCGGCGCTCGCACCGCGGGAACTCCCCTGATCGAGCGCGGACCGGCTACGGGGTCGTCGGCAGCGCTTCCTTCGCCTTGCTGACCTGCTTCGCGTGCTCGGTGGCCAGGCGATAGGCGATGTAATAGATATAGATGTGGTCGACGTAGTCCACGGTCTCGCGACCAACGATCGCCGCCGCCGCGTTCTCGACGTTGCCGAACCAGACATTGGGATCGAGCCCGGACTCCGAGGCGAGCTTGCGGAACTTGCGGAGATTGCCCGGGCCGGCGTTGTAGGCGGCGAAGGCCATCAACGTGCGGTTCTTCTCATCGAGGCCCGGATCGTCGAGATACTTCTCCACCAGCAGCCGCAGGTACTTGACGCCGGCATGCACGTTGTTGCCGGCATCACGCTCGACGTCGTCGATGCCGATCGCGGGATCCGCGGCGGTTGAGGGCATCACCTGCATGATGCCCACAGCGCCGCGATGGCTGCGAGCGCTCTGGTCCAGGCGCGATTCCTGATAGCCCTGCGCCGCCAGCATGAGCGCGTCGAATTCGTATTCCTTGCCGTATTGCTGAAAGATCCGCGCCAGTTCCTCGAACTTCTTGATCTCCGCTTCCGATGTCGCCTGCTTGATCGGCGATTTCTTGCCCAGGTACTTCTTGCGAAGGAGATTGCCGAACAACGTGCCGAGCTTGTGGGTCTTGGCGAACTCGTCCACGACCTGTTTCAGCAGCGGGCTGTTCTTGCGGATCGCCCAAGCCACCTCGCCGTCCTCGTTGATCACGATGTCGGACCGCAGTCTCATCTTGGTATAGACCGAGGACCAGAGCTTCGCTTTGTGCTCGTCGACCACCACCCGCGGCAGGAGGCCGGTGTTGACCATTTCCATGAGGTCCTCGTCCTCGAGGTCCTCGTCGAGCTTGGTGAGGATGATCGGCGCCTTGCCGTCGGCAGAGCGCTTCTCGTTCAGCGCCTGCAGGTGCTCGAAATAGCTGCTGGAGGCGCGAGCCGCGATCTCCTTGCCGCCGAGATCGTCGAGCGAGGCGATGGCGGGGGCGTCGGGCGCGGTCACCAGGATCTCGCGCACGCCGGTCGCCAGCGGCACGCCGAAATCGACGAGTTGTGAGCGCGATTCGGTGATGGTGAGGTTGCCGGCGGCGATGTCGCCGGTGCCGTCCAGCAGTCCCGACAGGAGCCGGTCGCGGGTCACCGGGATGAAGACGATCGAGATCGCGTTGACCGCCACCTTCTCGCGCTTGGCGAGCCAGGTCTCGAACTCCTTGCCGAGCTCGTAGGTGACGCCGGATTGCCGGCCGCCCTTGTCGATGAAGTAGAAGGTCTTGCTGAAGGGCACCAGGATGCGAATATGGTTGCGCCGGCGCATCCCGTCGAGATCACCGGTGAAGACGTCGTTAGTCGGCAGCAGCATATGCGGGTCGACCGGAACCGACTCTTCAGGCCCAGCCTTACCGGAGAGCACCTCCTCCGCCTCGGCCTGCGCGAAGGCCGGGGCGTGCCGCAGCATCACCAGCAGAGCCAGCAACGCCGCAAGCACCAGACCGCGCCGTCGCGCACTGCCACGTCTCTGGATTGTCACAGGAACCACCTCGCCCACCCGAACCGGCTCAGCGTCTCTGGCAACACGCGACGGTGAGTGTGCCGATTGCGGCGCAGACGTCAACCGCGCTGAAACGCATGGCTTTGGCCTGATCAAGCGCGGACGGGCTGCGGCTTGATGGCGAGGATGCCGGCGATATCCGGCTCGTCGATCTGCTCGGGCAGGAGGAAGCGCTTGGCGTAGTCGCGCCAGACGCCGGAGATCAGGAACAGGTCCAGCAGGTCCGGATCGAGATGATTGTCGCGCTTCATGAAGCCCATGATCTTCATCGCCTCGCTCAGGGTCTTCGCCTTCTTGTAGGGCCGGTCCGCGGCGGTGAGCGCCTCGAATACGTCGGCGATCGCCATCATGCGGGCGATCACCGACATGTCGCCGCCCTTCAGGCGCTTCGGGTAGCCCGTGCCGTCCATCTTCTCGTGATGCCCGCCGGCGAGCTCCGGCACCGCCTTGAGGTGCTTCGGGAACGGCAGGCTCTGCAGCATGATGATGGTCTGCACGATGTGGTCGTTGATGCGGTAGCGCTCCTCGTCGGTCAAGGTCCCTCGGGCGACGCAGAGATTGTAGACCTCGCCGTGATTGAACTTGACCTTGGGCGCATTGAGGATGAAGCCCCAGGGATTGTCCGGGGGAACGATATCGCGCGCTTCCAACGCGACGATGTGGTCGTAGCGATCCTGCAGCAGCGGCTCCTCGACCGGTAGCGGGGGCTCGGGCCGCTGCTCCATACGCTTCCTTTCCTCGTAGGAGACGCCGAGCCGGTTCGACAGGGTGCGGGTCCAGCGCCGATCGGCGATCGCCTTGATACGTGCGATCTTGTCCGGCTCCAGGAACTCGCCGCCCTCGTTGCAGGTGGCGATGAAGGCGAAGTCGTCGTCGAGCGCGCGTTTCTCCGCTTCCATCTCGGCACGCAGGGCTGCCTCGTCACCGCCTTGGGCCAGCCCACGCCAATAAGCGGTCTCGGCCTGGCCCTTCAAGACCTCGAAGCGCATCCGCACTTCGTGGATGCGGTCGTAGAGAGTCTCGAGCTTGGTCGCCTTGTCGACCACGTATTCCGGCGTCGTCACCTTGCCGCAATCGTGCAGCCACGCGGCGATATCGAGCGCCTCCCATTCCTCGTCGTTCAAGCGGAAGCCGTGATAGGGCCCCTCGGTCTGCCGGACCGCCGCCTCGGCCAGCATCCTGGTGAGCGCCGGCACGCGTTGGCAATGCCCGCCGGTATAGGCCGATTTCGCGTCGATCGCGCCGGCCACCAGCTTGATCAGCGCGTCGATCAGCTTCTTCTGCGCCTCCAGGAGCAGCTTGTTCTGGATCGCCACGCTGGCATTGCCGCTGACCGCGTGGATCAGTTTCGTCAGACGCTCGTCCACGGTCCAGACGACTTCGCCGCCGCCGGTCGCCTTGATCAGCACCAGCAGGCCGAAGGGCACCTGGTTGCGGTCGAGCAATGGCACGATCACGAAGGTGAGCCGTTCGGCCTTCAGGCGCTCGCAGGTTTCCCCGAGGCCCAGGACCGCGCGCTCGGCCTCGGTCGGCGCGATCTCGGCCACCACCACTTCCCGGCTGCGCACTGCCTCGGCGAACTTCCGGATGATGCCCGGTCCTCCGAGCGGGATGGCCGCGGCGCCCTTGAGCCCGGGGCCGCTTTCGCCGTTCATCCAGCGATCGGTTTCGGACATGATGGTCTGCTGCCGGTCGTCCAGCATGAAGATGGCACCGCCGTCGCTCTGGGCCACGTCGATGGTCTCGGCGAGCACCCGGTCGATCAGCGCCTTCATCTCCCGCTCGGCGGCCAGTGCATGGCCGATGTTCAGGAATTTGCGGATGGTGCGCTTCATCCGATGGAGCGCGCGCCCGAGATCGTCGATCTCGCCCACCCGGCTGCCGATCCGCGTGTCCGAGTCGAAGTCGAGCTGCTCGATCCGCGCGGTCTCGCGCGCCAGGCGACGCAGCGGCCGCACCATCAGCTTGGTCCCCCACCATGCCGCCAGGATGGCGACGCCCATGATGATCACCGCGACGACCAGCTGGCGGAACACCAGCGCGCGGGCCGCGGCGAAGAACTCGTCGTTCGGAATCGCGATCAGCAGCTTCAGCTGCCGGTTCGACATCACCTCGATGCTGGTTTGGACCAGCTGCCAGTTTCGGCCGGCGATGTCGGTGCGGCCGCGGGCCAGGCTGTCTCCGCCGGCGGAAAGGTGGAAGGCGGCGAGCAGCGGGTCGCTGTGCAGCTCCTCGATGGTGGTGAGCCGCATCTGCCCGTCGCGATCCTGCGTCACCATCCGGTCTGGATCGCGGTAGCCGACCACCTCGTCCTTGCGGTTGACCAGCGCCATGTCGGTCGAAGGCGTGATGCGCAGGGCCGCGATCTGGTCGGCGAGCGCCTTCAGCCGGAGATCGAGGCCGACCACCGCGCCGCCATCGACGGTCCGCTGGGCCAGGGTGATGCCCACCGCCTTGTTGGTGAAGAAGACATAGGGGTCGGTCAGCACCGCGTCGGACTGGTTGATCGCTGCGTTGTACCAGCCCCGGGTCCGCGGATCGTAGCTGTAGGCAGGGTCCAGCCGGCTCCCCACCAGGGCGTTGGTTGCATCATAGTAGCGGTATTCGCCGATCCGCTGCCCATCGGCCGCGAGCGATTCGGTCTGGACCACGAATACCGCGTTGTCGGGCGCGCTCAGCCGCAGGCGGGCCTCCCGGTCCGGGAGCGCGCGGAATAGGATGAACTCGCCGTCGGGATAGCCGACGTAGACGGCGTCGAGCAGCGGATTGTTCTTCAGGGCGACCGCCATGACCGGGATCAGCCGCAGACGCTCCGGCAGCGTCGCCGCCTGGGCGATGTCGCTCTCCATCATGAATGTGAGCTGCGTCTGTGCCGGTTCCAGCAGGCGCTTCACCTTCTCCGCCAGGGAATCGCGGACGAAGTCGACGGTCTCCGTGGAGGCGCTGATCAGGACTTCCTGGGCGCTGCGATAGGCCTGCCAGCTCAAGGCTCCTGCGACCACGCTCAGCAGCACGATGACGGTGCCGGCGGCGACGGCCAGCAGCGGAATGCGCAGGCGGCGCTCGGCCCGCAGCGCTGGGTCTCCCGCCGGCTCGCCGGTCCGCTTCGCAACGGCCGCCGGAATCTCGCTCGTGGCATCGACCATCGGTCTCTCCCTCCCGCCGAAGGGCGGGCCAGTTTTGTCATCCCGCCGAGGGGGCGGGCTAATAGGTCATCAGGATCCGCGCCATCTCCGGGGAAACCTGGCGACGGAAGATCCGCTCCAGCGTGCCGTCTAGTCGCATCTGCTCGAACAATCGCGACCAAGCGCCGATTTGCGCCGGCGTGAAGCGTCGCTTGTTGAACAGCATGTCCTCCGAGATCGGAGGCGCCGGCGAAACATCGATCAGCGCGAAATCCCGACGCTGCACCTCGCTCGGGAAGAAATACTCGTAGTTGAACGCCGGCGAGACGATGACCTGGACCTCGCCGTCCTGCAGCGCGCGATAGATCGCATTCTGGTCCGGATAGCGGATCACGCGCGCGCCCGCGACGCTGAGCCGGTAGTCGAAGTAGGGCCCATGCAGGTATCCCTCGACCACGCCGATGCGCCAGTTGGGATTCTCCAGGATGTCGTCGAAGGAGTGGATTTGCGGGGCGATGTCGCGGCCGGCCACCACGGCGTTCTTCAGGCCGAAATACGGGATGAAATAGGCAAAGCGCGCGCGGGCATCGGTGCGGATGCCGCCGGTGCTCATGTCGAGCGTGTTGGCCTCGAGCTCCTGCCAGATCTGCGCGCGCGGCTCGGTCGTGGTCTCGATCCGGCAGCCGGTGCGTGCCGCCAGCTCATCGACCACGTCGCGGTCGATGCCGATCCCGTCATGGTAGAACGGGCCGAACTCATAGAACGCGAGATGGATCGGCTCTTCGCAGCCGTAGTCCGCCAACGTCTCGGCTTGCGCCGCGCGGACGGCCCCCGAAATGGCCGCAAAAGCCATCGTGCCCAATAAGCGGTAGCCGCGCCGCCAAATCTCCGATCGCCTCACCTGCATCGCCATCGGTCCTCACCCGGCGGCCGTCCAGCCTGCCGGGAATTCGAGGATTATACACCTGGGTCAGCGACTCTGCAGTTTGGACCTTTGGCCACGTCGGACGGGAACGTCAAATATCATCATGAAACCCGATAGGCGCGGGCGTCATGCAGCGGCGGCCTCGACTGCCTCGGCGATATCGGCGACGATCCGGGTCACCAGTGCCTCGTCTTCGCCTTCCGCCATGACGCGGATCAATGGTTCGGTCCCGGACTTGCGGATGAGCAGTCGCCCCTTGCCGTCCAGGAGCGCTTCGGCCGACTTGATGGCTGCCTTGACGCTGGCGTCTTCCAGCGGGAGGCGCGCGCCGACGCGGTAGCGCACGCTCTTCAAGTGCTGCGGCAGAGGCACGAAAACGCGCAGCGTCTCACTGGCCGGCCGCTTCGCCTGGATTTGTACCGCCAGCACCTGCAGAGCCGCCATCAGCCCATCGCCGGTGGTCGCGAAGTCGGCCAGGACGATGTGGCCGGACTGTTCGCCGCCGAGATTCCCGCCATTGTGCCGCATCTCCTCGACGACGTGCCGATCGCCGACCGGGGTCCGCTTCAGGGCGATGCGCCGCGCTGCCAGGAAACGCTCGAGGCCGAGGTTGGACATGACCGTCGCAGTCACGCAATCCTTCTTGAGCCGGCCGGACGTAGCCCAGGACCTTGCGATGACCCCCATCAACTGATCGCCGTCGATCACCTGGCCGAACTCATCGACCACGATCAGGCGATCCGCATCGCCATCCAAGGCGATGCCGAGGTCGGCACCGCGCTCGCGTACCGTGGATTTCAACTGCCCGAGGTGCAAAGCGCCGCAATCACGATTGATGTTGGTGCCGCTGGGCTCGACGCCTATGGCGATCACCTCGGCGCCCAGCTCCCAGAGCACCGAAGGCGCTACCCGGGATGCCGCCCCGTTGGCGCAATCGATCACGATCTTCAGTCCGGCCAGGCTGAGACCCTTCGGAACGCTCGACTTGACGAACTCGACATAGCGGCCGGACGCGTCCGCGATCCGCCGGATGCGGCCGAGCTCGGCCGGTGGCGCCAGTTTCACCGTGGTCGGACCGCCCGCGAGCCGCGCTTCAATCTCCGCCTCGATCCGGTCGGACAGCTTGAAGCCGTCCGGGCCGAACAGCTTGAAGCCGTTGTCCTCATAGGAATTGTGCGAGGCGGAGATCATCACTCCGAGATCGGCGCGCATGGAACGGGTCAGCATCCCGACCGCTGGCGTCGGGATCGACCCGAGCAACAGGACGTCCATGCCGGTGGCGAGAAAGCCGGCACTGAGCGCCGATTGCAGCATGTAGCCGGAGAGGCGGGTATCCTTGCCGATGATCACACGGTTCTGATGACCCTCCTTGCTGAAATAGGCACCCGCCGCCAAGGCGACATTCAATGCCGTGCCTGCTGTGATCGGCTCGCTGTTCGAGAGTCCGCGAATGCCGTCCGTTCCGAAGAGTTTGTGTGCCATGATTCCTTATCCCGATTGGCTCCCGATGCCGGCTCTCTGCGCCGCGCCGATCTAGTGCAGCCGCAGCGCCGGCTGACGCCCGGAGAGTATGTAGGCGATCGCTTCCAGGATGACTGCGTTGGTGTTGCTGTCGCTGTAATTCGGCGTCGGCTTGCCGGTTTGCACGTAGATGCCTGAAGCAAATCCGAGGTCGGGGAAGCGTCCGCGCTCACGCACATACGTCAGCAGCGTCTGCGAATAGGGATGCGGATGCACCGCCGCCCAGGCGAAAGCGCCCTTTGTGCTGACCATGCTGTAAGTGGTTCGGAAACGCTCGCTCCGATACTCGCGCAGGTCCTCGACGGTGTCCACGGTCCACGGATCGCTCTCGGCCCCCAGCTTGAAGCCCTCATAGGCGAACCAGGGTTCCGTATCAAGCGGCACCTCGGAGACGCAGAAGAGCTTGCCGGTCGCTTCATGGGCGCTGGCCTGCGCCATGAAGAGGACCCGCGCGATGAGTCGAGCGGCGTCGGAATAGCCGATCTCGAGCTCCTCGAGAACATGGGGCTCGGTGCGGATTGCATCGCGGTCCGCTGCATGCGTGAGCACGCGCATCTCCCAGTCGGTGCCGACCTCACCGGCCGGGACGGCGTAAGGCGACTCCGTCTCGAGTCCCCAGAGCGCGAATCCGAGCGCTGCGTAGCCGACGTAGTTGGACAAGAAGTATTCGATCAATTGTCCGTGCTCGATGTGGTGCAGACGACGGTTCACGATCGTCTTCTGCAGATCCCAGCGCCGGACGATACGATCGACCTCGTCGCGCATGCCGAAGCGCTGTTGCAGGACCTTCAGCGCCACCAGCAACCGCCCGGTGTCGCTCGCATTGAAGTCCATGTCCTTGTGCCGCCCCCGGTTGGCCAGGATGTTCGCCTGCGGCAGAACCCACCCGTTGAGATTGGTCGCCGGGATGCTGGCGAGGGCTCTGTCCGTCAGATCTTCGAACTCACGCTGCTGGATGATGCCGATCGTGAACGCGGAGATCGTCGCCAGAATCTGGGATCCGACGTCCCACATCGCCAAGTACGGATAGGTCTCGATATCGCCGCCGGTCACCTGAGCGGCGGTAAAGGCCAGACCCCGCTTGGGATCGGTGAACCGGGTGAAGTACCGCCAGGCAAGCTCGGCATCCTCCAGCAGCTGGGCGCGCTCGGCGGCGTCGATCTCCGCGGGGTCAGCAGGCGAGACAAGGTCCATGGCCTTGGTGCGCTTCAACAGCTCGAACACGGAGTCGCGCGCCATCAGTCGCTGCGGCAGATCCTGCAGAGGAACGATTCGATCGCCCTCGCCTCTTGCGAAGCCGAGCAGTGCGTCTCGCAAAGGCGACGGCTGGAACCCTCTCTCCTTCGCATCGGCTCGGATCACGACCACAGCGTCCCTCAAGCGGCCGCGACCATTGCCCAAGCTCGCTTCCAGCGCGACCGCCGCAGAGACCGCATCCTGTTCGTCAATGCTGAGGCACGCCGGCACATGCAGCAGGCCATCATCGGCGAGGCCCATGGTCTCCGATGGGTCTTCTGCGATCTGAGTGACCATGGCGGCCCCGCTTGCCGCAACGGTCCGGATCAGATCGGAACGTTCGACGCTGGTGACGATGCAAGCCTGCGGTGCGCCGAAGCGCGCCGCGCCCTCCTTCATTTGGCGCGCGATGGTGGCCTCGAATCCCTGCCATGCGGGATCGTCCGTCTTGCCGCTCAGCACGGCGCAACCGGCGGCGACATTTGCGCCGCTGGCCGAAGACGAGAAGGGAATGCCGCCGGCGGCCAGTTCGTGCAGCAGGGAACTGTCGGATCCGCCAGCGAAATGGAGAGCGATACAGCGCGAGACCGGCGCGTTGGCCAGATGAAACTCCGAAGGGAGGATCGGCACGATCGAGCCGTCGCGGATTCCTGCCGCCATGACCGCGCTGAACGCATCAGCCATTGCGCCCAACTCGTCCGTTGTGAAGCTCGGCAGTCCAACCAAGGAAAGGTGGATCAGCAGCGGCAAGGTGCCGCCGCTCTCGTCTTTCGCGAACAGCGTATCCATCAAGCGATCCAGGTCCGAGAGCTTGGCCTGCAACCCGCCACGCAGCAGGAGCACGCCGTTATCTGTCACCCAATACTGGACGTCCGTGGCCTGGTCCGGACGCAGTACGACCGTGCGGAAGCCGGCGGTTCGCACGCCGTCGAGCGAGGGCAACGTGGTCGGCGGTTCCGGACAGATCAATGAGAGGGCGCCGCCCAAGCGCTTCCCCGCCTCCCCGCAAGAGCCAAGAAATGTGGAGAAGTCCGCTTGCGCCTCCGCCGCATAGCGCATCTGATAGTAGGCAGGTTCTTCCAGAATCGAAGGCTGCTCGACCAGCCATTCGACGAGATCGGGGTCCATCTCCGTGCAGGCCGGGACCAGCCGCGTCATGCGGTCGCGCCGCGAGAGACTATCGAACACCAGACCGAGCTTCACCTTCCGGGCGCGGAACGGCTCCAGGAAGGCGCGCAGCTTTTCCGGGCTGTCGGCGGCATCGCAATCATTGCAGATGAGCAGCAGCTGACGCCCGGCGGGCGCGGCAAAGGCCAGGCCGCCCGTCGTCGCGGCGACGGGAGGCGCACTCAGCATCGACTGCATCAGCCTTCGGCGGCTGATCCTCATTGATGAGCCCAATCGGCTGCCTTGTGGAGCTTCGATGATCCGCGAACAATTTTGTACATTGTGCACATTAACGGGTCGTGAGTCAGCCAATCCTTGATATAGATCAATGGGTTGGCGCACGGGCTGTGGTCGAAATCTTTACCGGTCCGAGTGCTGAATGAGTCTGGTGGCCCTTGGCTGTTGCACGCGGCGCGGCTCACTCACGCTCACGAGGGATTCGCCGGGCAGCCGGCGGCGGCAAGTCCAGTATGAACTTCCAGTCATCCGGTCCAGGCGCCGACAAGAGATCAGAACCGGCACTCGATAAGCCGCTGCCGATCTTCTTTGATCCGACCTCCCGGAGAAAAAGCATCCTCAAGGGGATCGGTATCGGCCTTGCCGTGCTCTCTCTGGTTTGGATCTTCTCGTTCGGCCTCAGCCTCTACGCCCTGGTGAAACTCTCGCAGATCGATCTGGTCGGCGGTGCGCAGTCCCATCCGGCCGAGCCGTCGGCCACTGCGGCATCGGAAGCCGCGCCGCCCACGATGCCCGCTGGGTCCGCGGGCCGGAAGATCTATGCCTATCTCCCGTACTGGCCGGACTGGAACTATGTCGGCCTCGCCAAGGCGTTGCCTCAGATCGACGCGCTGATGCCGCAATGGTACGCGATCGACTTCTCCAGCGGCGTGCTGAAGCCGCTCGGCTTTGACGAGCCGCATCAGCAAGCGGTGGCGGAGATCCTTCGTGGCCGACCGACCTTGGAGGTCCTGCCCGTCGTCGACCTTGCCGACGGTACGACCGAGACCCAGATCGTTGCCGCCTTGAGTTCGGCCGAGACCATCCGCCGCCTCGCGCTGGCCCTGGCGCGGACGGCGGAGGAGCGCAACTACCATGGTTTCTGCGTGAACCTGACCGGCATTCCCGAAACGGCCTATGCCGGCACGGCAAAGCTGTTTGCCTTGCTGCAGGATGCCTTCCATGGCGCCGGCCGGGAAACCTGCCTCGTCTCTACGCTCGACAGCTGGATCTGGGATTATGAGCCGCTCAAGCACGTCGTCGATCGCATGGTGGTCCTCGGGTTC
>Ga0335069_10010606_pt1 | contig 13054 bp, 10 predicted proteins | sample Lox_Sample_11_FD_206714 | JGI IMG/M metagenome (GOLD analysis project Ga0335069, IMG submission 206714) | Soil microbial communities from Loxahatchee National Wildlife Refuge, Florida, United States - Lox_Sample_1.1 | ecosystem: Environmental > Terrestrial > Soil > Wetlands | place: USA... | reverse complement strand
GCAGCTTGGCCGGGTTGCACCGCAGCCCGGCGGCCGGATCCCAGGGGCCGGCCACCCGGTACCCGTAGGCCTGCCCCGGGCCGGTGCCCGGCACGAACACGTGCCAGATGTCGGCGTCGTTGTCCCGCACCGGGATCTGGGTCTCCGCGCCTGTCTCGTCGAACAGGCACAACGTGACGCTCTCGGCGACGCTGGAGGCGATCGCGAAGTTCGTCCCGGCGATGCCGAGGCGCTCGCCGGGCGTGGCCCCCAGCGGGAACGGCCGGCCCGGGAGCGTGGCGGCGACGGCATCGGGGGCGATCCGGGCGGCCGGGACGGCGCCCGCCGCGGTGGTCTGGGTGCTGGTCATGGCTGCGCCTTTCCGATCATGTCACGCACGACGTCGCCGATGGCCTTGACCGCGCCGTGGCGGCGCAGGATCAGGTCGGCGATCAGGCCGGTCCACCCGGTCTGGTGGAAGGCACCGATCGCGGCGCCGTTGTCGCCGTGGAAGTACTCGCTGAAGATCAGGTTGTCGTGCCAGGCCGGATCGGCCTGCATCTTCTCGGTCCCGCCGAAGCAGGCCCGGCGTCCATGTTCGTCGTTGGTGAACAGCGAGATCAGCCGGTCCTGCAGGTCGGCGGTGATCCGGTCCAGGGGCAGCCGCCGGCCCGACCCGGTCGGGTACTCGATCTCGAAGTCCTGGCCGTAGAACCGGTGGTAGCGCTCGAGGGACTCGACCACCAGGTAGTTGACCGGCATCCAGACCGGGCCGCGCCAGTTGGAGTTGCCGCCGAACATCGGCGTGGTCGACTCGGCCGGCTCGTAATCGATGGAGGACTGGTAGCCCTCGGCGTCAAACCGGTACGGATGGTCACGGTGGTAAGCCGATACCGCGCGCAGCCCGTGCGGGGACAAGAACTCGGCTTCGTCGAACAGCTTGGCGAACAGCCGCTCCAGCTGGTCCGGCCGGGCCACCGACACCAGCGCTCTGCGGCTGGCCCCCTCGCCGCGCAGCTGCGGGGTCTGGGACAGCTTCTCGATGTCCCCGACCCCCTCGCGCTCCAGGAAATGCTTGAACCCCTTGTTCAGGGTCATCGCCTGGGCCAGCATGCCGCCGTCCAGGACCATCGCGGCCAGCACCGGGATGATCCCGACCATGGACCGGACCTTGACCGGGACCGCGTACCCCGACGGGGTGATCAGCCGGTCATAGAAGAACCCGTCGGCGTCGTCCCACAGGCCCTGCGCATCCAGCGCGGTCCGGATGCCGGCGAAGTGCTCCAGGAACTTCAGCACCAGGTCCTGCCCCTGGCGCTGGCCGGACCAGGTCAAGATGGCCGCGATCGAGCCCAGGGCCAGCGCGTAGGAGCCCATCCAGCCGGTGGCGTCGGACTGCTCCAAGGTGTACCCGGCCGGCAGGTGGGACCGGTCGATCGGGCCGATGTTATCCAGGCCGAGGAAGCCGCCCTCGAAGACGTTGTTGCCCCCGGCGTCCTCCATGTTCACCCACCAGGCGAAGTTGAACATGAGCTTGTCGAACACCCGGGACAAGAAGCCCAGGTCGCGGCCGCCGTCGATGGCGAAGACCTGCAGCGCCGCCCACGCGTGCACCGGCGGGTTGACATCGCCGAAGTCCCACTCATACGCCGGCAGCGCCCCGTTCGGGTGCTGGAACCACTCCCGGCAGATCAGGATCAGCTGGTACTTGGCGAACGCCGGGTCCAGGTGCGCCAGCGGGACGGTGTGGAAGGCCAGGTCCCAGGCGGCGAACCAGGGATACTCCCACTTATCCGGCATCGAGATGATGTCGAACCCGTCGAAGTTGCGCCACCGGGAGTTCCGCCCGGTCTTGCGCACCTCCGGCGGCGCCGGCTGGCCCGGGTCCCCGTCTAGCCACCGGGACACGTCGTAGTAGAACAGCTGCTTGCTCCACAGCATCCCCGCGGACGCCTGCCGCAGCACCAGCGCCTCATCCGCGCTGGCGCCCGCCGGGGTCAGCTCGGCGTAGAACTCATCGGCCTCGGCCCGCCGCTCGGCCATCACCTGATCGAAGTCCTTGCCGAGCGGGTCCGTCTTCGCCGCCGCGCGGCTGCCGCTCCCGCTGGCGGCCGGGCGGAGCCGCAGCCGCAGCTCGGCGGTCTGCCCGGGCGGCACGGTGACCTGGTACCAGAACGCGCACTTGGTGCCCGCCTGCTCCGGGTTGACCGTGGCCGCACCGCGGGTCACGTGGTCGTTGATGCCGTCCTTGGGATAGGCGGTGACCGGGGCCGCGCCGTACAGCCGGGCCAGGTTGGTCTCGTTCTCGCAGAACAGCAGCTGCGGCCCGGCGCCGTCCGGGCCCGCCCCGCCGATCAGCTCCATCGCGCCCACGACCGGGTGGCCGATCGCGACCGACTGGTCCCCGGAGGCCCGCAGCCCCGGCCGGGGCCCGGCATCCCCCCAGGACCAGGTGTTGCGGAACCAGGCCGTGGGCAGCACGTGGACGGTCTCGGCGTCCGGGCCGGCGTTGGTGAGCTGGATGGACATCAGCAGGTCATCCGGGCCGGCCTTGGCGTAGTGCACCTCGGTGATCCAGTACCGGTCCCCGTCGAACGCGCCGGTGTCCAGCAGCTCATACTCCGGCTCATACCGGCCCCGGCGGGCGTTGACGTCGATCAGGTCCTGGTACGGGTACGCGCCCTGGGGATAGTGGTAGCGCCACCGGTTCCAGGCGTGCGACGGGATGGCGTCCAGGTACCACCAGTACTCCTTGACGTCCTCGCCGTGGTTGCCCTGCGGGCCGGTCAGCCCGAACGCCCGCTCCTTGATGATCGGGTCCCGCCCGTTCCACAGCGCCAGGGACAGGCACAGCCGCTGCTCGATGTCGCAGAACCCGGCCAGCCCGTCCTCCCCCCACCGGTAGGCCCGGGACCGCGCGTGATCATGCGGCAGGTAATCCCACGCCTCGCCGTCGGCGCTGTAGTCCTCCCGGACCGTGCCCCACTGCCGCTCGCTGACGTACGGCCCCCACCGGTACCAGTCCCCGGCCTGCAGCAGCCCGTCCTCCAGCCGGCCGAACCCGGCTACCCGATCCCGTTCAGCGCCCATTACCACTCCTTAGCCGTCCGCTTGTGGCCCTGATGGCGTGGTCGTTGCCAACGTCATTGTGACCTCCCATGTCGCCGGAACCTGGGCTTGGGCCCGGTTTCTCGCGTACGTATCCAGCCCACATCGCGTGGCCCGCGCGGGCATCGTCCCAACGGGATGAAACCTCTGAGCCCGAAGGTCCATGTCGTCATTGACGAGACAGGCGCAGTGCTGGGACCGGCACCGACGAGCATCGAAACGAGAGGCCCCGGATACGCCGGTACCACGTCGCGGCGATGAGCCCTGGCCGCAGATGGTATTCGGCAGCCGCCCGTGGCGTGTTCTCGCGGGCCTGGGTGGTGCCCTACTGGGTGGTGCAGCTCGGCGGGGACTTGGGTGGGTTGAGTCGTTTGCGGTACCAGAGGACGTCCGATCTCCGCGACCCCGTTCGCGGCGGCCAGCACCCGCGCCATAACGGCGACCGTCGTCCGCTCCACCGCGTAGACGCGCGCAGCGCCGGTCCGCGCCGCGAACAAGCTCAAGATGCCGCTTCCCGCCCCGACGTCGAGCACGACATCGCCGGGACGTACCACCGACTCGATCGCACCCCCGGAAGGCGGCCCCGGGCGGCTCCCGGGCGGCTCCAGCGGCCCGCCGTCTGCTTGTGGCCGAGACCAGGATTTCACCAGGCGTTTTTGGTTACCGTGTCATTGTCCGGCGGGATCGGCCGTGGGAATCTCCGCATTAGCGTGCGGTAATGGCCAGTTTCCCCAGTATTCACGCACTTCAGGGCTGCCGCAGGAGAGGGGCCGTATGTGCTGGCCGCAGTGACCAGATCACCGGGCGAGATGGTGATCACGGACGTTTCCGGGCCGGGCCGCGCCCGGGCCGGGCACGTCATCGTGCGGCCCGAGGCGGTCGGCATCTGCGGCTCGGACTTCCACCTGTTCTGCGGTGACGTCGGCGCGCTGTCCGGCGCCCGTGACTTCTACCCGCGGGTCCAGGGGCACGAGGTGTCCGCGATCGTGGAGGATCCCGGGGACAGCGCCCACCCGGAAGGCGAGCGGGTGGCGATCTGGCCGCTGCTGTCGTGCGGCCACTGCTATCCCTGCCGCATCGGGCGCCCCAACGTGTGCCCGGACTTCCGCCTGGTCGGCGTGCACCTCGACGGCGGCCTGCAAGAATGGCTCGAGGTCCCCGCATCGACGGTCTTCGGGGCCGGCGACCTGGACCCCGACAGCGCGTGCTTCGTCGAGCCGACCTCGGTGGCCGTGCACGCGCTGGCCCGCGCCCGGCTGCAGCCCGGCGAGCAGGTGGTGGTGTTCGGCGCCGGCCCGATCGGCCTGGCCACCCTGGTCGCGGCCGTGCACCACGGCGCGCGGGTGCTGACCGTCGATCCGGTAGCGGCCCGGCGCGACCTGGCCAAGCGCCTCGGCGCCGAGGTCGTGGCGCAGCCGGCGCAGCGGAAGCAGCAAGAGCTGGAAGATCTGACCCGCGACTGGACCGGCGGCGAGGGGCCGCCGCTGGTCGTCGAGACCAGCGGCGAGGCCAGCGTCCTGCCGCAGGCCCTGGACACCGTCTGCCCGGCCGGCCGGGTCGTGGTCATCGGCATGTCCTCGGGCACCGCGCCGGTCCGGCCCGGCGCCTTCCCCGAGAAGGAAATCGACGTCATCGGCTCGAGCTGCGCCACGGCCGGGGATTTCGGCGACGCGATCAGGCTGGTCGCGGCCAGCCGGGCGGCCAACCCCACGGCCATGGCCGCGCTGTTCTCGCATCATTTCCCGCTGACCCGCGCGGCCGAGGCCTTCGCCTTCGCCATGAGCCGCCCGCCGGACGCGATCAAGATCGTGGTGTCCGTGAATTGAGAAAACCTCGCCTGTGATCACCCTGAACCCACCGCCCTGAGGGGGACGATATGAGAAGACATATTCCTGCAGTGTCGGCGCGAAGAACGATCGTCCTCGCCGCCGCCGCGGCCATCACCCTCGCCGCGGCCGCGTGCAGCAGCAGTAGCAGCAGCAGCAGCACCCCGAGCGGCAGCACGTCCAGCACGCCGGCCGGGGCCGCCTCCAGCGCGTCCAGCACGCCGGCCGCCGGGACCGTCGGCACCTCGCAGTGCGGCACCAAGCCGGGCGTGGCGGCGACCGGCACCCCGATCCCGCTCGGCGCCATCGCCACCAACCAGCCGGGCACGTCGTTCACCGACATCCCGAACATGGCGAACGCGTACTTCGCCTGCGTCAACGCCAACGGCGGCATCAACGGCCACCCGATCAAGCTCTACATCGAGACCGAGCAGACCAACCCGGCTCAGATCGCGGCCGACGCCAAGCAGCTGGTGCAGACCGATCACGTGGTCGGCATCGTCGGCAATACCTCCATCATCGAGTGCTCGGTGAACAGCAGCTACTGGCAGAAGCTCGGGTTCTACGTCATCGACTCCGGGATCGCGCCCGAGTGCTACTCCACCTCGAACAGCGCCGCCGTCAACATGGGCCCGCGGTACAGCTCGGACGGGGCGGTCCAGTACGCGCTCTCCCAGCACGTCTCCAAGATCGTCTTCGACCAGTCCAACGTCCCCGGCACCGGGTACATCGCGGCCGGGCCCGCGGCGCTGGCCAAGGCCGCGAACACCCCGATCGTCCAGCTGACTGAGAACGTGCCGATCTCGGACGCCAACTCGGTGGCCATCAAGGAAGTCAACGACGCGGGGCCGAACGGCGCCGTGATCCTCAACTTCACCCCGCCGGAGGCGCTGATCATCCTGCAGGCCGCGCAGAAGCTCGGCCTGGAGGACCGGGTCAAGCTGTGGGGCTGCTCCACGCCGTGCAACACCGACTTCCTGGCCCAGTCGCTGGGACCGAAGTGGAACAGCAAGCTGTTCGTCAACGCCGAGCTGACCCCGCCCGACGGCACCAGCACCCCCTCGATGAACCTGTACAAGGCGATCCTGAAGCAGTACGGCTCGTCGGTGCAGGGCGGCATCGGCAGCTTCAGCCAGATGGGCTTCACCGAGGCCGAGATCATGGTGCACGCGCTGGAGTCGGTCACCGGTGCCTACACGGTGCAGAGCGTCAACGCCGCCATCAAGGCGGTCAAGGACTTCAACACCGGCATGCTGTGCCAGTTGTGGACCTACGGCAGCTACCCGCTGCACATCCCGAACAACGCCGACTACACCGTCACGGCGAACAACGGCAAGATGACCACGGTCCAGGGCTGCACGCCGATCTCGGCGGCCGACCCGCAGATCGCGCAGTACCGGAGCGTGGCCGGAACAGCGCCGAACGCCCCGACCAGCTCATGACCGTCCAGGGCCGGGACGGCTTATGCCGCCCTGGCAGGACTTCGAGCCGTTCATCGTGAGCGGCCTGGCCCTGGGCGGGGTGTACGCCCTGTCCGGGGTCGGGCTGGTCGTCCTCTACCGGGCCACCGGCGTGCTCTACCTGGCCTTCGGCGCGGTCGGCGCGCTGGGCGCGCTGATCACCTGGTCGCTGGTCACCAGGGCGGGCGCGCCGGGCTGGGTCGGCTGGCTCGCCTGCGTCGCGGTCGCCGCCGCGGTGACCCTGGGCTACGGGCTCCTGTTCGGGCCCGCCCTGGCGAGAAGGGATCCGCTGGTCAAGGCGGTGGCCACCATCGGGCTGACGCTGATCCTGTACGGCGTGATGGACCTGCTCTGGACGACCAGCGGCGGCCAGGCCCGCTCGCTCACGCTGCCCACCGACAACGGCGGCTTCACGGTGGCCTCGATCCAGGTGACCTGGACGCAGGTGATCGCGCTGGGGGCCGGCGTGGTGCTCACCGCGGGCACCGGCACGTTCCTGCGGTTCACCAAGCTCGGCACGGCCATGCGGGCGATGGCCAACGACCGCGATATCACCGCCACCCTGGGCGTCCCGGTCAGGAAGGTGGAAGCCGCGGCCTGGGTCGGCTGCGGCGCGCTGGCCGGCATCGCCGGGCTGCTGCTGGCCGACCTGGTGGCGCTCGACGCCACCACGCTCACCTTCCTGGTCATCTCCTCCCTGGCAGCCGTGCTGATCGCCAGGCTGCGCTCGATCACGGTCACGTTCGTGGCGGCGATCGTCATCGGCCTGCTGCATGACCTGCTGACCCCGATCACCTCGCTGTCCAATTACCGTGACATGACCCCGTTCGTGATCGCCGCGATCGCCCTGCTCGTGCTGTCCAGGCACCAGGTCATGACCCAGTCCCGCGAGGAGGCCTGATGCGGGCCACGCTCGAGCGCGCGAGCCCGGCACGCACCGGCCGCACGCCCAGCCGCCCGCAGCTGGTCAGGGCGGGCGTGACCGCGGTGCTGCTGCTGTTCGTCCTGTTCGCGCTGCCGCAGCTGATGAGCCTGTACTACGTCGACACCATGACCCAGGTGGCCGTGTACTCCATGGTGACGCTGGCCCTGGGCCTGCTGGTCGGCCGGGTCGGCCTGTTCTCCCTCGGCCAGGCCGCCGTGCTGGCCATCGGCGCCTGGGCCGCCGCCCGGCTGCTGTTCGCCACCACCCAGCCGTACCCGCTCGTCCTGCTGGAGGCGGGCCTGATCACGATGGTGGCGGGCCTGCTCATCGGGCTGCCCGCGCTCCGGCTGCGCGGCCTGTACCTGGCCCTGATCACGCTGATGCTGGCGGGCGCGATCACGGTCGTGCTGGCCACGGTGAACTTCCCCAACGGCGGCCACGGCTTCACCGGCTACAACGGCAGCCTGGTGCACATCCCGCCGATCCGGCGGCCCAGCATCGCGGCCAGCGACCCGGCCTACTTCCGCTACTCGGTGGTGGTCGCGATCTTGATGTTCGCGCTGGTCTACGCGCACATCAAGACCAAGCCGGGCCGGGCCTGGGCGGCGATCAGGCAGAGCGAGCCCGCCGCGCTGGCCGCGGGCATCAACATCTGGTTCTACAAGCTCTGGGCGTTCGCGCTGGCGTCCTTCATCACCGGCATCGCGGGCGGCGTGCTGGCCGGCGCGGTCCACTACCTGTACTCGATCGGCTTCCCGACCCAGGACTCGATCACGCTGCTGGCCGTGACGCTGATGGGCGGGGTGTACAGCCTGTGGGGCGCGGTGGTGGCCGCGCTGCTCTACCAGTTCCTCCCGGCCCTGCTCAACAACTGGGGCGTCTCGGCCGACTGGCTGATCATCCTGTTCGGCGTCGGCGTCCTGCAGGTGCTGACCACGGCGCCGGCCGGCCTGGCCGACCAGGTGCCCAGGGACCTGGCCCGGCTCGGCCGCTTCCTGCGCGCCCGGATCAGGCCGGGGCCCGGGCCGGGGGACGCGCCACGGCCCGCGCCAGGGGACGCGCCCGGGGGTGACCCGGCATGATCCAGGTCGACGGCCTGACCGTCCGCTACGGCGGCGTCACCTCGCTGGACAAGATGAGCCTGATGTTCGAGCAGGGCACCTGCGGGCTCATCGGGCCGAACGGCGCCGGCAAGACCACGTTCTTCAACGTGCTGAGCGGCTTCGTCCGGCCGGCCGGGGGAACGGTACGCGCGTTCGGGGTAGACCTGCTGTCGATGGCTCATTACCGCCGGGCCCGCTGGGGGGTGCGCCGGACGTTCCAGACCGAACAGGCCATCGAGGAGCTGTCCGTGTTCGACAACGTGGCCATGGTGCACGAGCACTCCAGGCTCGGCGGCGCCACCCGCCGCCAGGACGTGCTCGACGCCATCGAGTTCACCGGCATCGACGCGGCCCCGGAGACGAAGGTGCGCACGCTCGGGGCCGGCCAGCGCCGCCTGGTCGAGGTGGCCCGCGCGGTCGTGGGGCGGCCGCGCCTGGTGCTGCTCGACGAACCCGCCGCCGGGCTGCCGGACCAGGAGACCAGCCACCTGGCCGAGGTGATCCGCCGGATCCCGGAGCACACCGGGGCCCTGGCCATCCTGGTCGACCACGACATGAGCCTGGTGTCGGCCTGCTGTGAGACCACCGCCGTGCTCGACTTCGGCAGGCTGATCGCGTCCGGCCCGACCGCCGCCGTGCTGCGCGACGACGACGTGATCCGCGCGTACCTGGGGGTGGCCTAGTGACCGGGGGCGCCCTGGAACTGCGCGAGCTGACCGTCGAGCGGGCCGGCCGCGCCGTGGTCAGGGACGTCTCGGTGGAGATCGCGGCCGGGCAGGTCACCGCCCTGCTCGGGCCGAACGGCGCGGGCAAGTCCACCCTGGTCCTCGCCGTCGGCGGCGTCCTGCGGCCCCGGGCCGGCGCGGTGCTGCTGGACGGCGCCGACCTGGCCGGACGGCGCCCGGAACGGATCAGGCAGGCGGGCGTGGCCATCGTCCCCGAGGGCCGGCGGCTGCTGCCCGACCTGACCGTCGAGGACAACCTGCGGGTGGCCAGCTACGCGCTGGCCCGCGAGCGGGCCCAGTCCGGGCGGGACCAGGTCCTCGAGCTGTTCCCGCAGCTCGCCAAGCGGCTGACGGCCGTCGCCCGGACCCTGTCCGGCGGCGAGCAGCAGATGGTCGTGCTGGCTCAGGCGCTGATCTCCCAGCCCCGCTACCTGCTGATCGACGAGCTCTCCCTGGGCCTGGCCCCGGTCGTGGTCAGCCGCTTGATCCCGGTCATCCGCACGGTGGCCGAATCCGGCGCCGGCGTGCTGCTGATCGAGCAGTTCGCCACTGTCGCGCTCGGCCTGGCCCACCAGGCCCACATCATGGAGGGCGGCCAGATCCGCTTCTCCGGCCTGGCCAGCGAGCTGCGCGACCACCCCGAGCTGCTCAGCTCCGCCTACCTGCTCCGCGGCAGTGCTGCCGGGCCGCTGCGCGGCGGGGACGACGGCCCCTCCGGCCAGCCGGGCACCGTAGGCCCGGCTCCCGCCAGCACCCAGCGCCGGAGACGGGAGGGATGATCGAGGGGTGAGCCACAACGGGAAGCCCCTCGGCCGGGCTGCGTCCGCCCGCACCGAGGGAATGGCATCGGCAGATGCCGCCGGGGAACTGGTGCCGCCGAAGCGCATTCCGGTCATGTGCCGGGCCTTCGCCCCGGTCCTGGCCGCCGACGGCGGCGGCGCGATCGTCAACATGCTCTCGATCACCAGCTTCTACAGCAACCCGCTCGACGCCTCCTACGGCGCCTCCAAAGCGACGGCGTGGTCGATGACCAACGGCGTCCGCCTGGAACTCCACCACCAGGGCACCCTGGTCGTCGCCGTGCACGCGGGCTTCATCGACACCGACATGGCCGCGCTGACCAACGCCCCCAAGATCAGCCCCGAATCAGTCGCCCGGCAGGTATTCGACGCTGTCGAGGCCGGGCAGATCGAGGTGCTCGCCGATGAGCGGACCCGGACCGTCAAGGCCTCGCTGTCCCGCGACCAGGAGCTGATCTACCCGCCCGTCCAGGAATTCTGGGACGCAGCCGTGACAGGGGCGAGCTAACAGCTGACGCCGGTGTCCGCCCGGGCCCCTGATCATGTTCGCGCTACCGCCCCGCAGCCGGACGCCGCGCGGGGACCGGGATGCGATCCAGGTCGCGGGCCAGCACCACCGCACCGCCGAACGCCGCCGCCGCCTCGCCGGCCAGCCGCTCGTCGTCTCCCGGCCCGGACTCGTAGCGCTGCGAGAAGTGGGTCAGGACGAGCAGCCGCGCCCCGGCCTGCGCCGCGATCTGGCCCGCCTGCCCGGCGGTCAGGTGCCCGTAGTCACGGGCCAGCCCGGCCTCGGCGTCGGCGAAGGTGGACTCGCAGACCAGCATGTCCGCCCGGTCCGCCAGCTCGAATGCCGCGTCGCACAGCCGGGTGTCCATGATGAACGCGAAACGCTGGCCCGGCTTCGGTTCGCTGACCTGCTCCACCGTCACCGTCCGGCCGTCGGCCACGAGAGCGCCCTCGCGCTGCAGGCGCCCGATGTCGGGACCGGTGATGCCGGACGCGGCCAGCTTCTCCGGAAGCATCCGCCGCCCGTCCGGCTCCACCAGCCGGTAGCCGACGGTCGGCACGCTGTGCGACAGCGCCCGCGCCTCCAGGCGGAACGAGGAGGCATCCGCCACCGGGCCGGCCGGGCCGGCCGGGCCGGCCTCGCCGTCCAGGCCAGCCGGGCCGGCCCCTCGCTCGCGCAGCCGCAGCCGGTCCCGGAACAGCGACGCGTGCCTCAGCCGCCCGAGCACTTCCCGGCTTTCCGCCGGATAGCAGATCTCCACCACGTGCGCGACCTGGTCCAGCGACATCCGCTGCAGCACGCCGGGCAGGCCGAGGCAGTGATCACCGTGAAAGTGGGTGATGCAGATGCGCGTGACCTGGCTCGCCGTGACCCCGGCGAACAGCATCTGACGCTGGGTTCCCTCGCCCGGATCGAACAGCAGCCCTTCGGTGTCCCAGCGCAGGAAGTAGCCGTTGTGATTGCGGCTGCGGGTCGGCGCCTGGCTCGCCGTGCCGAGAACCACCAGTTCACGGTTGGACACGACACTCCACCTTATGCAAGCCAAGCAGGGCGATCGCCGCACCCGCTCACGAGCGCCTGGGCAGGTACAGGTCGGTGATCGTGCCCTCGAACGCCTCGGCCGCCAGGGCCACGGTCTCGGACAGCGTCGGGTGCGGGTGGATGCTCAGCGCGACATCGGCCGCGTCGGCGCCCATCTCGATGGCCAGCACAGCCTCAGATATCAGGTCACCCGCCGACGGCCCGACGATGCCGCAGCCGATGACCCGGCCGCTCCCCTCGTCGAACAGCACCTTCGTCAGCCCCTCCGAACGCCCCAGGGTGAGCGAGCGGCCGCTGGCGGCCCACGGGAACACTCCCTTGCCGTACGCCACGCCCGCCGCCTTGGCCTCGTTCTCGGTGACCCCGGCCCAGGCCACCTCGGGATCGGTGTAGGCGACCGACGGGATGGCGCGGGCGTCGAAGTAGCTGTTCTTGCCCGCGGCCACCTCGGCGGCGACCTTCCCCTCGTGCATCGCCTTGTGCGCGAGCATCGGCTGGCCCACCACGTCGCCGATGGCGAAGATGTGCGGGACGCTGGTCCGCATCTGCTTGGAAACCGGGATGAAGCCGTGCGGATCCACGGTGACGCCCGCCCGTTCGGCATCAATCAGCTTGCCGTTGGGACGGCGCCCGACGGCCACCAGGATCCGGTCGAAGGTGTCGGTCGCCGGGGCCTTCGATCCCTCGAACGACACCACCAGGCCCGAAGGCCCCGTGTCCACCCCTGTCACCGACGTCTTCAAGAAAACGTTCTCGTACTGCCGGCCGACCCGCTTGGCCAGCGGCGCGATCACGTCGCGATCCACCCCCGGGATGAGCTGGTCGAGCAGTTCGACCAGCGTTATCCGGGCGCCGAGCTCGTGGTAGACGGTGGCCATCTCCAGCCCGATGATCCCGCAGCCGATGACGAGCAGCCGCTCCGGCACCTCGCTGACCTCCAGAGCGCCGGTGGAGTCCATGATCCGCGGGTCGCCGGCCGGCATGAACGGCAGCGTCACCGCCTCCGATCCGGCCGCGATGATCGCCTGCTCGAACTCCACGGCTACCGTGCCGCCCTCGGCCAGCTCGACCCGCAGCTGGTGCGGCGAGGTGAACCGGCCGTAGCCCCGGATCGTGGTGACCTTGCGCTGCCTGGCCAGGGTGGCCAGCCCGCCGGTGAGCCGGCCGACCACGCTCTCCTTCCACGCCCGTAGCCGGTCAAGATCAACAGAAGGAGTACCGAACGAGACACCGTTCTCGCCCATCTCACGGGCTTCGGCGATCACCTTGGCCGCGTGGAGCAGGGCCTTCGACGGGATGCACCCGACGTTCAGGCACACTCCGCCGAGGGTCGCCTCGCGGTCCACCAGCACCACGCGCTTGCCCAGGTCCGCCGCCCGGAACGCGGCCGTGTAACCGCCCGGCCCGGCCCCGAGGACGAGCACTTCAGCCGTCTGGTTCTCCACGTCAGCCTCCATCAGCAAGCGTCAGAGCACGAGGCGGCGGACGTCCTCGAGCAGGTGGCACAGGTACCGGGCGAACCGGGCGGCCAGCGCGCCGTCGATGACCCGGTGGTCGTAGGACAGCGAGATCGGCAGCA
>Ga0335069_10010604_pt1 | contig 13055 bp, 10 predicted proteins | sample Lox_Sample_11_FD_206714 | JGI IMG/M metagenome (GOLD analysis project Ga0335069, IMG submission 206714) | Soil microbial communities from Loxahatchee National Wildlife Refuge, Florida, United States - Lox_Sample_1.1 | ecosystem: Environmental > Terrestrial > Soil > Wetlands | place: USA... | reverse complement strand
GAGGCCGCCCGTGGCATCCACCCGGGCATCGGAGGCGTAAGTCGGGTTTTGGGAAAAAAGAAGCGTGAAAATCGCCCCAAGCAAAGCTTTTTTCATGGTTTACCCTGAAACGGAATTGCCAAAGTATAGCATGGGCCTAAAGGCCGCATTTTAAAAATGGCCCTCTTTCCGCTCTCGAGGTGGGAGGGGACGGGTATAATTTGGCCCAGGTAAAAGGGTCATTTCATAAAAAAGGGCGGGATTTCATATGAGGAATTTTTGGAGCGGGGTGGGATTTCTGATTTTGGTCTTTGGGATTCAAGCGCCCTTGTGGGCCCAAGTGGGGACGCCCGTCCCGGCGGGATCCGATTTGAACGGCGCCGACGCGCCGGCTTTGCCGGACTTAAGCCAACTGGATCTTCCGGTTGTTCCGACCCCTTCCCAAGCCAGCCAGCCGGTCCAACTGCCGCCGCCTCCGACCGCTGTGCCCACACCCACCTCTGTGCCTTTGGCGATGCCCGTCAACACGGCGACGCCTGTCCCATCCATGCCCGCGCCGCCCGCGGTTTCGAACGTTTTCGCCGCCCCGACGGTTGCTCCCGCTGAAGGCCAAGTCTCGCAGGGGGGCCTGGCCCCGCAGGGGGGCTTGGCCGACTACTATCCTTGGACGAAGGGCAAAAGCTTGAGCTACCAATATTTGAAGTCCGCCGGCGCCAAGCGCACCCGGTTGGTGGAGTGCCTGGAACAAGAAACCATGCCCAACGGCACGGTGCATTACACGCTCAAAACCACCGAGGGCGCCCAAGCCGTGCAGGACAAATATTCGCTCTATGACAACAAAGTGGACCATACCTTCGCGGGCAAGATGGCCCTCGCCGGCCATACGATCCTGGCCATGCCTTCCGCGACGGCGCCCGCCGAGTGGCAATTGAAGGGCGGGGATGGCTTGACCCACGCTTATAAGGCTTCCTTCGGCCAGGCCCAGGTTTACCAAAAAGTTTATCCCGATTGCGTCATCGTGACGGATAAGGCCCTTTCGGGCGGCAAGGCCCTTTCCACCCGCCTGGAATACTACGCCAAGGGCATCGGCCTGGTGGCCGTGGAAACCTACGGCCCGGGCATGAAATTGATCCCAGCCGAATCCCTGGCTTTGGTTGAGGACGGCCGGTAAAACCGCAGTCCTTTGTCCGGCTCGATCGGCCTTTCACGGCCAAAATCGGGCCTTTTGAGCCGGAAAAGTCTTGCGGCAGGCCCAAGGGCCCGATTATGATGCTTTCCCTGACACGACAACCCCGGTTGGATACTATTTAGGAGGCAAGTTTTAAAATGGCTAACGACATTGTAATCGCATTCGGCGGCGCGGCGGGCGACGGTAACGCCTCAGCCGGCAACATCCTGGCCCAGGCCAGCGCCCGACAAGGCCTCCACGTTTACGCCTACAACAGCTACCAATCCCTCATCCGCGGCGGACATTCCTACCTGCGCATCCGCATCTCCGACAAGAAAGTCACCAACCACGGCGATCAAGTGACCGCCTTGGTGACCCTGAACCAGGATTCCATGAACCGCCACCTTTCCGAACTGGTGTCCGGCGGCTTCTGCATCTACAACAGCGACAAGCTCAAGGCCGGCACCGCGCCCGCGGGCGTGCAGATGTGCCCCTTCCCCTTCTATGAGATCGCCGGCAACGACGCCCTGCCCGTCATGCAGAACACCGTGGCCATCGGCATCCTGACCCGCATGATCGGCATGGACTTTGACGTGCTCAAGTCGGTGTTCGAACACACCTTCGCCAAGAAGCCCCAAGTGGTCGAAGCCAACGTCAAGGCCGCCAAGGCGGGCTATGACTACGCCGAGAAGAACTTCAAGCCCCTGGCCAACGCCTTGGGCAAGACCAAAGAAAAGCTGGCCTTCGTGACCGGCAACGAGCTTCTGGCCATGGGCGCCGCCAACGCGGGCTGCAAAGTGTACTGCGCCTATCCCATGAGCCCGGCCTCGGGCATCCTTCACTGGATGGGCGCCCACGGCAAGGACCTGGGCATCTGCGTGCGCCAGGTGGAAGACGAAATCGGCGTGATCAACATGACCATCGGCGCGGCCCACATGGGCACCCGCGCGATGTGCGCGACCTCGGGCGGCGGTTTCGCCTTGATGACCGAAGCCATCGGCATGGCCTCCATCATGGAAACCCCCATCGTGGCCATCAACGTGATGCGCGGCGGGCCCTCCACGGGCTTGCCGACCAAACAGGAGCAGGGCGACCTCAACCAGGCCATCGGCGCCTCGCCCGGCGACTTCCCCCGCATGATCCTGGCCCCGACCTCGATCCCGGATTGCTACCGCACGGTGGCCGAGTCCTTCAACTGGGCCGAGAAGTACCAGATCCCCGTGATCCTGCTGTCGGACCTTTTGATGAGCGAAGGCACCGAGACCGTGGGCGTGGATTGGTTGGACTATGAGCCCAAGATCGACCGCGGCGAGATGATCTTCGAATACAAGGGCGGTCCGACGAACTACTACCGCTATAAAGACACCCCCTCGGGTGTGTCGCCCCGCGCCATTCCGGGCACTCCCGAGCATCTTTACGTGTCCGCCACCGACGAGCATGACGAGGACGGCGTGACCATCTCGGACGTCTACACCGACCCGATCATCCGCAAGAAGATGGTGGACAAGCGCGCCCGCAAGATGGACGCGCTCCTGAAGGAACTGCCGCCCCCCCAAATCGAGGGCCCGGCCGACGCGCCCGTGACGCTCATCACCTACGGCTCCACCTGGGGCGTGGTGAAGGAAGCCGTCGAGACCCTCAATAAAGAGGGCGTGAAGGTCAACCACCTGTCCATCAAGTACCTGGTGCCTTTCCAAGAAAAGGAAGTCACCGCGCTGCTCAAGGGCAAAAAGACCGTCGTGGTCGAAATGAACAAGTCGGGCCAGTTCGCCCGCCACCTGCGCGCCGAAGCCGGCATCACGGTGGACGCCAACATCCGCAAGTACGACGGCGAGCCTTTTGAGCCCAAGCATGTCGTGGCCGCGGTCAAGGAAGTCTTGAAGGGCAAGACCCTGGTCGAATCCCAGTCGGTGGAACCCGGTTGGCGCACGCCGCATCCCCCGGGTCCGGGCGTGTTGTCGACTTCGTCGACGCACTAAGAGTAAAGAAAGCCAAAGCCGAGAACTAACCGTACCCTTCGGGGTCCAACAACAGGAGGAAGTTATGCCGACAGCGGTAGCCGCTCCCAGAGACGCGAAGTTGTACAAGCCGGAAGTTCCGCCCGATTGGTGCCCGGGTTGCGGGGACTACGGGGTTTTGACCGTGCTCCAGCGCGCCTGCGGCGAGCTGGGATTGCCCAACGACCAGCTGATGGTGGTGTCGGGCATCGGCTGTTCGTCCAACCTGCCGGGCTTCTTCCGTTCCTACGGCATGCATTCCCTGCACGGCCGTTCCTTGCCGGTGGCCACTGGCGCCAAGATCGCCAACCATGAGATGACCGTCATCGCCTGCGGCGGCGACGGCGACGGCTACGGCATCGGCCAGGGCCATTTCATCCATTCCATGCGCCGCAACATCAACCTGACCTACATCGTGATGGACAACGAGATCTACGGCTTGACCACCGGCCAGACCTCGCCGACCTCCGAAACCGGCATGAAGACCAAGTCCACCCCCCACGGCAACCCCGAGGGACAGCTCAACCCCATGGCCATGGCCTTGGCGGCGGGCTGCGGGTTCGTGGCGCGCGGCTTTTCCGGCGACATCAACCACCTCAAGAGCCTCTATACCCAGGCCATCCAGTACCCCGGATTCGCCTTGATCGACGTCTTCAGCCCCTGCGTCACCTTCAACAAGCAGAACACCTTCGGCTGGTTCAAGGAACGCGTGTACAAGCTCGAGGAGAAGGGGCACGACGTAACCGATTGGAACGCGGCCATGGCCCGGGCCAAGGAGTGGGGCGCCCAGATTCCCATCGGCGTGCTCTACAAGAACCCCAACCCCAAGCCGTCCATCGACGCGGCGGATCCGGCCCTGCAGGGCACGGCTTTGGCGCGCCAGACCAAGCTGGGACTCACCAAGGAACAGCGCAAGAAGCTCATCGAGGAGTACGTCTAACACTTTTGTCGCAAGACCAAGGTTGAAGACGACAAATTAGTTCAAGCCGCGCCCCAAGACCATTTTCCAACGGAAAATGGTCTTTCCTTTTTTACGCTGTTTTGATTAAATAACGCCTCGTTCAAAACGATTTTCGTCCCAGGCGCCAGGCAGGCATCCCCAGCCCCCTCACGACGAGCGTTCAAAAATCCAGGAGGACTTTCATGGAAGAGATCTTCGACATCAGCATCGTGGGCGGTGGGCCGGCCGGCATGTTCGCGGCCTTCTACGCCGGGATCCGCGGCATGAACTTCAAGATCATCGACTCCCTGGAAGCCTTGGGCGGCCAGGTGTCGGCCATGTACCCCGAGAAGGACATCTTCGACGTGGCGGGGTTCCCCCGGGTGCCGGGCAAGGAATTGGTCAAGCAGCTCGAGACCCAGCTCATGCGCTTCAAGCCGCCACTGGCCTTGGGCGAGAAGGTGCTGTCGGTGGTCAAGCGCCCGGACAACGTGTTCGAGCTCACCACCCAGAACGGCAAGAAACATTTCTCCAAGACCGTCCTGCTCACGCTGGGCATGGGTTCCTTCACCCCCAAGAAGCACCCGAACCCCGAGTTGGTGCCTTTTGAGGGCAAGGGCGTGAACTACGGCGTGCTTTCCATGGAGCCCTTCAAGGGCAAGGACGTGTTGGTGGTGGGCGGCGGCGACTCCGCCATCGACTGGGCCCTGATGCTGGAGCCCATCGCCCACTCGGTCACCCTCATCCACCGCCGCGACGAGTTCCGCGCCCATGAGTCCTCGGTGCAGAAGCTCAAGGCCTCCTCGGTCAAGGTGAAGCTCTGGTATGAGTTGCGCACCGTCAAGGGCAAGGACCACGTGGAAGAAGCGGTCATCTATGAGAACCACACCAACCAGGACGAGACGATCAAGGCCGACTTCGTGGTGCTCAACTTCGGGTTCCAGGCTACCCTGGGCTTCCTGAAGGAATGGGGTTTGACGTTGGAAAAGAACAAGATCCCCGTGACCCCCAAGATGGAAACCAACATCCCGGGCATCTACGCGGCGGGCGACATCGTCACCCACCCGGGCAAGCTGGACCTGATCGCGACCGGCTTCGCCGAGGGCGCCACGGCCGTCAATTTCGCCAAGACCTTCATCAACCCCCATGAGAAGGCCGAACCGGGACACAGCTCGAACCTGAAGTGGTGATCGAAACACCCAAAACAAGTTAGGAGTTGGGAGTTAGGAGTTGGGAGTTAAGCCTTAAAGCCTGAAACTCCTCACTTTAAACTCCACGCTCCTCACTTCCTCCGAAGGAGGAGAGATGGCGATTGACGTGAAGAACCACCGCGGTTTGTTTTTCACCCTCCGCAAGGATGCTTGGTGGCTGGAGCCCCTCTTTTATGTTTGCTTGTTTGGGGGCTTCACGGTTTACGCCACCTGGGCGGCCCTGAACCCTTATGGCCCCCAAGGCCAAGTCTATTACGCCTGGGGCCCTTATCTGTCCCCCATGTTTTCCCCCTTTTTTAACCCTTCCTGGCTGCATCATTTGGGCCTTTTGGGCACGCCGGCCTTGTTGGTTTTATGGGCACCGGGCGGCTTCCGGGGCACCTGTTATTACTACCGCAAGGCCTATTACCGCTCCATTTTCCTCAATCCGCCCGGTTGTTCGGTGGGCGAGTCCTGCGTGAAATATGAGGGCGAGACCAAGTTCTTCCTCTTCCAAAACCTGCACCGCTATTTCATGTATGTGGCCCTGCTTTTCATCGTGATCCTCTCCTGGGACGCGGTATTGGCCATGCTGTGGCCCACCAACGGCATCGGGCCCGACGGCCAGTCCGTTCCCGGCCCGCGCCAATTCGGCATCGGGGTGGGGACCCTGGTCATGGCCTTGAACGCCATCCTCTTGGGCGGCTACACCCTGGGTTGCCACGCCTTCCGCCACCTGGTGGGCGGGGGGTTGGACTTCCTGCGTGTGAAGCGCAACCACCCGGTCCGTTTTTTCCTCTGGGGCGTGGTGACGCACCTCAATGAAAAGCACATGCCCTGGGCCCTGGTGTCCATGATTTGGGTGGGATTGACCGATTGGTACATCCGGCTTTGCGCCATGGGCGTGATCCACGACTACAGGATTTTTTAAACAAAAACCACAAAGGCAATTTTTACCACGAAGTACACGAAGTTCACCAAGTGAGCCAAAATCGGGAACTTGGGTTTAAAAACAGATTGATGACTTGTCGCGCTTCGTGTACTTGGTGAACTTCGTGGTAAAACACATTTTTCCTTAGGTTTAATACGAATGGAGCTTTTTGAATGAGCGACAACTACCAATCCTTCGAATATGACGTGTTAGTGATCGGCGCCGGCGGCGCCGGACTTCGGGCCGCCATCGAGGCGTCCAAGGCCGGTTGCAAGACGGGGCTGGTCTGCAAGTCCCTCTTGGGCAAGGCCCATACCGTCATGGCGGAGGGCGGCATCGCGGCGGCCCTGGCCACGGTGGATTCCCGGGACTCCTGGAAACAGCATTTCTGCGATACGCTCATCGGCGGTAATTTCGGCAACCACTGGAAGATGGCGGAGATCCACGCCAAACAGGCGCCCGACCGGGTGCGGGAACTGGAAACCTGGGGCGCGGTGTTTGACCGCACCACCGACGGCAAGGGCAACATCAACGTGCGCCATTTCGGCGGCCATACCTACAAGCGCCTGGCCCACGTGGGCGACCGCACGGGGCTGGAACTGATCCGCACCCTGCAGGACAAGGGCGTGCACAGCGGCATCGACGTGCACATGGAATGCACCATCTACTCCTTGCTTAAGGACGGCGAGAAGATCGCCGGGGCCTACGGCTATTTCCGCGAGACCGGCCGCCCCGTGCTCTTCAAGGCCAAGGCCGTCATCGTCTCCACTGGGGGCATCGGCAAGCTTTACTCGGTCAACTCCAATTCCTGGGAATGCACGGGCGACGGCTTCGCCCTGGCCTACCTGGCGGGGGCCGAATTGGCCGACATGGAATATGTGCAGTTCCACCCGACCGGCATGGTCTGGCCCGCTTCCGTGAAGGGCCTGCTCATCACTGAGGGCGTGCGGGGCGAGGGCGGTGTGCTCAAGAACAACAAGGGCGAGCGCTTCATGTTCAAGTACATCCCGCCCAAGTACCGGGGCAAGTACGCCGAGACCGAGGAAGAGGCCAATGCCTGGTTCCAAAAGGTCGTGGTGGAGGGCCAAAAGGAAGAGACCGTCAAGGAACGCAAACCCCCCGAACTCATGAGCCGCGACGTGGTGGCCCGGGCCCTCTGGACCGAGATTCAGGAAGGCCGGGGCGGGGAACATGGCGGCGTGTACCTGGACATCGCCTCGAGGCGTAGCCCGGAGGACATCAAAAAGAAGCTCCCCTCCATGTACCACCAGTTCAAGCAATTGGCGGACGTGGACATCACCAAGGTTCCCATGGAAATCGCCCCCACCTGCCATTACATGATGGGCGGCGTGAAGGTGGATCCCGAGACCCAAGCCTCCACCGTGCCGGGCCTTTTCGCCGCCGGGGAATGCTCCGCGGGCATGCACGGCTCCAACCGCCTGGGCGGCAATTCCTTATCCGACTTGGTGGTGTTCGGCAAGCTGGCCGGCGAGCACGCCGCCGCCTACGCCAAGAAGGCCCCCGCGCCCAAGATTGACGAGTCGGTGTTGGCTGGATTGAATAAGGAAATGAACGCCCCCTTTGACCACCAAGGCGGGGAAGTGTCCTACGCCATCCTGGCGGACCTCCAGAAAGCCATGGAAAAGGGCGCGGGCATGTACCGCGAGGAATCCTTGCTGGAAGGCTGCCTGAAGGACCTGGCGTCCTTGAAGGAGCGCCTGAAGAAGGTTTCCACCGAGGGCAACCGGCTCTTCAACCCGGGTTGGCACGTGGCGCTGGACCTTCGCAACATGCTCATCGTGGGCGAGGCTTTGGCCCGCGCCGCCAAGGAACGCAAGGAATCCCGCGGGGGCCATACCCGCACGGACTACACGACCTACTCGAAGGATTTCGCCAAGAAGCGCGTGGTCGTGCGCCAAAAGGGCGGGCAGATGGAAGTCGTCCAGGAAGACCTGCCCCAGGTGCCCGCGGAGCTGGAGGCCGAACTGGTGAAGGAAGGTTTCTTAAAACCGGAGATTTTAAAGCAACTTCGGGGAGAGATGGCCGCTCATTAAGCAGTAAGCCAAAACCCTCGCCCCTTGCGGGAGAGGGCAGGGTGAGGGGTATCCGTTAATCCGATCACCCGCATCCCGACCTTCTCCCCTCAAGGGAGAAGTCAAAGTCGAAAAGCAAATCCCAGGTGAGGGGTCACCTGGCGTAACGGCGGGGCTTCAAGCGGGGGGATGTCGAACAGGTTTGATTCATAAGGAGCAGGGGCCATGTCCAAAGTCCAATTGAGGGTTTACCGCGGCAACGCCGAGGGCGGCCAATTGAAGGATTACGAGGTCGAGGTCGACGAGGGCATGGTGGTCTTGGACGCCATCCACCGCCTGCAGGCCACCCAAGCCTCGGACTTGGCCTGCCGCTGGAACTGCAAGGCCGGAAAATGCGGCTCCTGTTCCGCCGAGATCAACGGCAAGCCCCGGCTCATGTGCATGACGCGCCTCAACGAGCTGCCCGAGGGCCAACCCATCACGGTCACCCCCATGAAGACCTTCCCCCTGATGAAGGACTTGGCCACCGACGTTTCCTGGAACTACAAGGTCAACCAAACCATCCCGCCCTTCACGCCCAAAGAGGGCGCGGATTGGCATTGGGAACAGGAAGACGTGGACCGGGTGCAGGAATTCCGCAAGTGCATCGAGTGCTTCCTCTGCCAGAACACCTGCCATGTGCTGCGCGACCACGACAAGAAGGAAGCTTTCGCCGGGCCCCGCTTCTTCGCCCGCATCGCCTCGCTGGAGATGCACCCCATCGACGGCCTGGACCGCACGGGATTGCTCAAGGGACAACATGGGCTGGGCTATTGCAACATCACCAAGTGCTGCACGGAAGTCTGCCCCGAGTCCATCCACATCACGGACAACGCCATCATCCCCTTGAAGGAGCGCGTGGTGGACAAGTATTACGACCCGATCAAGATGCTCTGGAACAAGGTGACGGGAAAGTAAGAAGACAGCCCTTTTCCTTGAGGGACAAGGGGCAAGGGCGGGAAGGCAGCCGCTCAGCCGTCTTCTTTGCGGCCTTGGAAATACTTGAGAGCCCATCGGCGCAGGTCCTCCCGATGGGGGGCGAAGCTCCAAAGTCCGGTTTCAGTCAGGCAGAGGTCCTTCTCGGGATCAAAGCCCAAGGCCGCCAGCTCCGAGGCGCGGCTCAGGTATTGGCGGTTTTGGATCTCCCCGTGCCAGAGGTGCAGGGCCCTTCCTTCCACATATCCAATCTTTGATCCGACGGCCGAGTGGATCTTCTCGCACCAGGGGATGACGTGGGCTTCCTGGGCGGCGTTCCCGCCGGTCGATTTTTTCAGGCAGGGCGAATCCCAATCGCCGCCGAAGGCGTGGGCCATGACCTCGTCCGCGCCCCCGCCCACGAAGCGGTCGTAAAAACCGTGCCGCTCGAAAATATCCCGCCGGGCCGTCCAGGCGAATCCGGTGTGCCCGTGGGCCTCAAAATTCCCCGACCGCAAGGCGTCCGGGTCCCTCGCATAAACCGCCCCCAATCCCGAATAGTCGAAAGGCTCGGATTCCGGGGAAAGCATGGTGACCGTCTCGAAAGGCTGGACGACGGCGAAATCCTCCAAAAGGCGGGAAGCTTGGACGGCCCAAAGGGGGTTCTCGAATAGGATGTCGTTGTCGACCCAGGCGATCTTGGTGAAACGCCCCGGGATTTGGCCCAGGGCCAAGTTCAAGAGCCTTTCCTTCTGCCAAAGCACGTCGTTCCCCCGGATCCGGTGAAGCTGGTCGGAGTCGGGCAGTTGGAAGGATTGGTCCTGGAAGGCGCATTCCACCATCAGCCAATGCATCCCGGACCGGTTGAGCTGGTCGGTGAAGACGCGGGCGTTTTCGAGGCGGGTCTTGAAATGGTGGGGGTTGTAATAAGTGGAAAGGATGAAAAGATCGTCCGCCGGGGCATAAGCGGGGAGCGAAAGTGGGTTTTTCACGGGGCTGTCCTCAATCAAAAGCGGCGCATGAAGGGGCATTTTATTGGATTTCAGGGCCCCTGCCCAGTGAAAGCGGCGGAGGCCCGGCCATCCGCGGGACAAGACTCCGGCCTTTTAACGCCCCTTGGTTTTAGCCGTAACCCGCGGGAAACATCCGCCCTCCATAGTTCCGGCTCCGTCATCCCAATTTCGGAGGCTTTCGTGGAATTATTCGGGCAGACCTTATCACTGGGACATATCCTTTTCCTTTTGCTGGCCTTGGGACTGGCCCTTTCCTTTGAGTTCGTCAACGGCTTTCATGACACGGCCAACGCCGTGGCGACCGTCATTTATACCAAGACCTTGAAGCCCTGGGTGGCCGTGGTCTGGTCGGGGCTTTGGAACCTCACGGGGGTCCTCACCTCCACCGGCATGGTGGCTTTCGGCGTCATCGCCTTGCTTCCCGTGGAATTAGTCATCCACGTGGGCTCGGCCCCCGGCTTCGCCATGGTCTTCTCCCTGCTCCTTTCCGCCATCCTGTGGAACGTGGGCACTTGGTATTTGGGCCTTCCGGCCTCCAGCTCCCACACGCTCTTTGGCGCCATCATGGGGGTGGGGTTGGCCAACGCCCTGATGTCCCCCGGGCACGCTTTCGGCCAAGGCGTCAATTGGGCCAAAGCCCAGGATATCGGGTTGGCCTTATTGGTCTCGCCGCTCATCGGCTTCTGCGTTTCAGGCTTGCTGCTGCTGATTTCCAAGGCGCTCATCAAGAATAAGGCGCTCTATGAGGCCCCCAAGGGCGACAAGGCGCCGCCCTTCTGGATCCGCGCCCTGTTGGTGCTGACCTGCACGGGGGTTAGCTTCGCCCACGGTTCCAACGACGGCCAAAAGGGCATGGGGCTCATCATGCTGATCCTCATCGGCATCGTGCCGGCCACTTTCGCGCTGGACCTTTCCACCGGCGCCCAAGCCTTGAGCGACTTGACCGCCACCACCCAGACCCTTTCCTTCCAAATGGACAAGCATTCGCCCGGCGCCGCCATGGCCGCGGGGGAGATCGCCGAACAGCACATCTCGGATTACCTCAAGCCCGGGGCCAAGGCCGACGCCGACACCTTCGCGGCGGTGGGCACCAAGTGCCGGGAGATTTCCCAGGAACTCAACGGCCATCAATCCTTGAATGAACTGGCTCCCGACGAACGCCGGGCCCTGCGCAACAACCTTTACCTGGTGTCGGAAGCCTTGGGCAAGGCGGGCAAGCAGAACCTCTTGACCGACCCCAATGAGAAAAAAGCCGCCGGCGACCTGAAGAAGCACATGGACAAGCTCACCAAGTTCATCCCGGTTTGGGTCAAGGTGGCGGTGGCCTTGGCGCTGGGCTTTGGCACCATGATCGGTTGGAAACGCATCGTGGTGACCGTGGGGGAGAAGATCGGCAAGTCGCACCTCACCTACGCGCAGGGCGCGTCCGCGGAATTGGTGACCTTCGCCACCATCGAGGCGGCGGACATCTTTGGCCTTCCCGCCAGCACGACCCACGTGCTGTCGTCCGGCATCGCGGGCACCATGGCGGCCAACCGGTCGGGCCTCCAGGCGGCCACGCTGCGCAACATCCTTTTGGCCTGGGTCTTGACGCTGCCGGCCTGCATGCTTTTGGGCGCGGCCACCTTTGCCTTCACGCTGAACGTGGTCTTTCATCTTTTTGGGATTAAATAACGAGGCCCGACATCCTAGGATGTCGTATGACTTCGGGCCGAAGCCCCGGCGGCCAATGGGCTTCGCCCATGCCGGGGCAGGATCCGACGGTCCGATGACGCTGTATGACTTCGGGCCGAAGCCCCGGCGGCCAATGGGCTTCGCCCATGCCGGGGCAGGATCCGACGGTCCGATGATGTCGTATAACTTCGGGCCGAAGCCCCGGCGGCCAATGGGCTTCGCCCATGCCGGGGCAGGATCCGACGGTCCGATGATGTCGTATGACTTCGGGCCGAAGCCCCGGCGGCCAATGGGCTTCGCCCATGCCGGGAACAAGCCTTGAAAAAAACCACCCGAAAAGCCCATCCGGTCCCCGGTGTTTGGGGCCGGCTGGTGGGGTTCATGGTTTTCCTGGAACAAATCCCCTATGGGGCGAGCCGGCTGTCCGAAAAAAGGGCCGCCCGGGGCGTCCTGGTGGCGGGAACCTTGGTCATGGCTTTGGGGGCCGCGCTTTTCACCGTGGGTTGGTGGGCCCGCCTAACACCCTTGGTGGAAACCGCCTTCATCATCGCCCTCGTGGGATGGATGATGGTGATCCTGGGATTCGCTTTTGGGTTCGTGGGATGGGCCGCCCATAAGGTCCCCGCCCTGAAAAGACAGGCGCCCAAAAGCCGCTGATTTTAATCCTTTTCAGCCCTTGCTTGGGCAATCCTTGAACCTTTTTTGAACCCGGGGAAGCCGTGTTAAGATGACTGCCGTCCCCATCCTTCTCACCCGGAAGGCGGTCTTATGGCGCCCGATATTTCCCCCGACAAGCTCCTTTTTTCCCAAGTCCGCGGCCTTTTAAAGTCCGTGACCGGCGGCAAGGATTTTCCCTCCGAGCTCATGATCCTCAAGTCGGTCCTCGAGGAAACCCGGGAGGGCATCATCGTGGCCGGCGGGGACGGCCGGTTCCTCTACATGAACGCGGCCATGCGCCGGATCCATGGGCAGGAGGATTTTTCGGGCCTGGATCCATTGAAATGGGCCGAAACTTTCGGCCTCTACAAGATGGACGGCGCTTCCCTCTATGACTCCAAGGACCTTCCCCTGGCCCGGGTCTTGCGCGGCGAGACCGTCGAGGATCAAAAGCTTTTCGTGCGCAACCCCCAAACCCCCCAAGGCGCGCTTTTAAGCGCCCGGGGCCTGCCCTTGAAG
>Ga0335069_10010603_pt1 | contig 13056 bp, 11 predicted proteins | sample Lox_Sample_11_FD_206714 | JGI IMG/M metagenome (GOLD analysis project Ga0335069, IMG submission 206714) | Soil microbial communities from Loxahatchee National Wildlife Refuge, Florida, United States - Lox_Sample_1.1 | ecosystem: Environmental > Terrestrial > Soil > Wetlands | place: USA... | reverse complement strand
CATCTCGGAGGCACCCTCGGTGGCGACCTTGAACGATTGCGGGCCGGCCAACTCAGTGACAGTGCCATCGGTTTTTTGGAAGAGTCGCACCGAATAGCTCCCCGAGAGCACCAGAGGCCCTTGGTCCGCCGCATCGGGGAAGTTGCCGTCTTCGGCATCTTTCTTTTCAGGAACCTGAGGCGCTGAATAACGCAAGTCCCACGCCGCACGTTGGAATCCTGAATCGTTGTTGCCCTCGACTCGTCGAATGGCGGTCCCGCTGTCGTCGTACACCACGAAGTACACTTCCGGCTTGGATTCTTCGGCTTCCGCGCGCAGTTCGTCGCGTGACGGGTACGCCGGGGTTTCGTTCTTCTTCGCGGCTTCTTTTTCGGCGTCCTGACGCTTCTCCTTCTTTGTCTTGACCTTTTCTTTCAAGTACGCCGTGAACACGGCGCCATAAGGGGGATTGTCAGCCGTGAAATACGCATCTCCTTGGAAACCTTTTAGAGGACCGCCGAGTGGATGCTTCTCGACAAACAGGAGAGCATCTTTGACCGGAAAGAGAGAAGAGGACTGCTGAGTCGACTCCGCTTTCGTCTGTCGCAACGGAGTGATGTCATCCAGAACATAGAAACCTCGTCCAAACGTGGCAATCACGAGGTCGCCTTCTCGCTTCTGGATCACCATGTCTCGTACGGCGATAGTGGGTAGACCGCCCTTCAACCGTACCCAATGCGAGCCGCCATCGATGGTGAAGAACACCCCGGTTTCATTGCCAACAAAGAGCAGATTGGGGTTCACCGTATCTTCGGCGAAAGAGAGAACCGGAGATCCCGGCAAATCGCCGGAAATGGAATTCCACGTCTTGCCCGCGTCGATTGATTTCAGTAGATAAGGCTTGAAGTCCTCATTCTTGTGATTCTCAAACGCCGCATACACTGTGTTGGCGTCGTAGTTTGACGCTGCCAGCCGACTCACATACGTCGATTCCGGAACGCCGGGAAACTTATCGTACTTTGTCCAGTTGGAACCTCCGTCGTTCGTGACCTGTATCAGACCGTCGTCGGTGCCAACGTAGATCAATCCTTCTTTTTTCGGCGACTCGGAAAGCGACACGATGTTTCCGTAGAACGAGGTTGATGCATTTTTCGCTACCGCATCCGGTCCCCAGATTTTCCCCATGACCGGCAGCCTGTTTCGGTCGACTTGCCGCGTCAGGTCACCGCTGATGGCCTTCCACGTATCGCCTCGATCGTCACTGCGGAAGAGCTTGTTGGCAGCGAAATAGAGCCGGGTGTGCGAGTGCGGGCTGATAATGACCGGTGAATCCCAGTTCCATCGTAGCGGTGGCTCACCCTTGCCTTCGAGCGGTTGTAACACCAGTTCCTGCCCGGTGGGTTTGTCGTAACGTATCAAAACGCCATACTGCGATTCAGAGTAAATCGTGTTTGGATCCTCCGGATCCACTTGCGAGCGGAAGCCATCGCCACCGGTGGTTACGAACCAATCGGAGTTCACAATGCCATTGATACTGTGAGTGCGGGAAGGTCCGCACCATGAGAAGTAATCCTGGGTGCCGCCGCAGACGTTGTAAAAAGGCTGCGCGTAATCGACGGCTACGTCGTAGAACTGCATGGTCGGCAGATTGGCTTTGAACTGCCAGCTCTTCGCGTCATCCCAGGTTTCGTATAAGCCGCCATCGGATCCGAGCAGCCAATGTTTCGTATTGTCGGGATCGATCCACATGGCATGGTTGTCGCCGTGATGATTAACTTCGTTGATCTTGTGCAGTGTCTTACCACCGTCGAGGGATTCCCGCAATTCGACGTTCATAATGAAAATACGGTCGACATTTTTCGGGTCGGGCACAATCCGCGCGTAATACATCGCTCCCTGATCAAATTCATTGCGCCGCTCCCACGTCGCGCCTTTGTCTTGCGACCGGAAAATTCCTCCTTTGCCGTCCGCTGCTTCGATGGCTGCATACACTACGTTCGGGTCCGCAGGCGACACTGCGAGACCAATGCGCCCCATATCGACGCTCGGTAGACCGGATTTCAGCTTGTTCCACGTTGCGCCCGCATCGGTCGACTTGTAGATGGCGCTCTCGGGTCCTCCGTCGATCAACGTGTAGACGTGCCGCCGGCGCTGGTAAGCCGAGGCGTACACAATGTCAGCGTTCGACGGATCGATGACGACGTCGTTTACACCGGTGTTCTCGCTGATGGTCAGCACCGCTTTCCAAGTCTTGCCGCCATCGTTGGTCTTGTAGAGTCCGCGATCCCCTCCCGGGCCCCACAGGGGACCCTCTGCAGCAACATAAACGACCTTCGAGTCGCGCGGATCAACCACCACGCGTCCGATGTGTTCAGATTTCTTCAATCCCAGGTTCTGCCAGTTCTTGCCGCCATCATCGGAGCGGTAGATGCCATCGCCATAGCTCACGCTCCGCTGCGAGTTGCTCTCACCCGCGCCTACCCACACCACCGACGAATCGTTTGGATCCAACGCCACCCAGCCGATCGAATAGGAAGGCTGATCTTCGAACACGGGGGTCCACGTCGTACCATCGTTCACGGTCTTCCAGACGCCGCCTGAAGCCACGCCGACGTAGTACTCGTAAAGATTTTTCGGATTGACGGCGATCGACATTACCCGTCCAGATTCCACGCCTGGCCCGATGGAACGAAACTTCAGCCCGGAGAAGGTGTCGTCGTTCATTCCAGGTTTCTTCTCGTCTTTGACCTCACTCTTTTTTTCCGCGTCCTGGACTTCCTTCTTCCCAGGTTTCTTGCCTTGAGCGCTAGAAAGTTCGGACTTCTTGTCAGCGTCCTTGTCCTTAGGTTTGGAGGCCGCGTTGGTTTGGGCAAAGAGGGCGACGCATGCGAAAAAGACAATCAGGACTAAGGTGGCGAATCGTTTCATAAGGGAGGCTCCGAGTGTATGGATAACTCAATCTTGGTCATGCTGCAGGCTCGCGAGTTGCGAGCCGAACGGTTCATGCACTTGCTAAATCCATCTGGGAATTCATTACGAGACCAAAACGGATATGTATACCGGATCAGGGCCAATCCGCAAAGTGATTCTCCATCTGCATACCGGTTGTTATGTTCTAATTCCCTCATGCCCGGTAAGATTCACGGCCACGAAACCCGCGACTTGCAGCTGAAGAAGAACTACTGCTTCGCTTGCGGCCCCGACAATCCTGAGGGGATGCACCTGCAGTTCACGCTCGACGAAGAGAGGCGCACTTTTGTATGCCACTTCAACCTTCCGAAGCGCTATACGGGACCGCCGGGCCACTGCCATGGCGGCATCATTGCCACCATCCTGGATGACGCGATGGGCAAGGTGAACAAACTGCGCGATGTCATCGCCGTGACCAAAGAAATGACGGTCGAATACCTGAAGCCGGTTCCGCTGGAAACGCCCTTGACTGTGGAGAGCAGCGAAGTGAGCGTCCACGGCCGCCAGCATGTGAATGCCGCGGAGATTCTGAACGAGCAGCGTGACGTTTTGGCGCGCAGCAAGGGAATTTTCATCGCCATCGATCCGGAGAAAATGTTCGGAAGATTCGTAGAACGATGATCTATTACGGCCTCTGAGTACCGAGACTTTCTGCCTCTGCCGCCCGCGGTCGGTCGTTTCGTGGGAGAAGATGCTGCCTCTAACAACGGGGGTTCCGCAATCCTCGCGCCCGCGTTAGAATGAATTAGCGGCGAAACCCCCTCCCGGTTCATCCAAAAAGGGTTAGCTGAGGGCTGGCAGCACTAGGCTGTCGGCTAATTCTTCGCGATCGCGAAAAGGTATCCACAAGGTCCAAACCATGTCCCAGAACAACGGCAACAGCACTTCTCTCCGCCTCAAGACCGGCCTCGCAGAAATGCTCAAAGGCGGCGTCATTATGGACGTCACCGACGCGCGTCAGGCTGAGATCGCCGAAAAAGCCGGAGCTGTCTCTGTGATGGCGTTAGAGCGCGTGCCGGCCCAGATCCGCGCCGAAGGCGGCGTTGCCCGCATGGCGAGCCCGAAGAAAATCCGCGAGATCATGGCCGCAGTGTCAATTCCGGTCATGGCCAAGTGCCGCATTGGCCACTTCGCCGAGGCCCAGATTCTGCAGGAACTCGGCGTGGACTACATCGACGAATCCGAAGTGCTCACGCCCGCCGACGAGTCGCACCATGTGGACAAGCACGCGTTTACGGTTCCATTCGTGTGCGGGGCGCGCAATCTCGGAGAAGCGCTTCGCCGCATCGCCGAAGGTGCAGCCATGATCCGTACCAAAGGCGAAGCCGGCACCGGCGATGTTGTTCACGCCGTGAAGCACATCCGGCAGATCGTGCAGGAGATGAAGATTCTGACCGTGCTCGGCGAAGAAGAGCTCTATGCCAAGGCCAAGGAGCACCAGGCTCCGTACGAGCTCATCAAAATGGTCGCCAAGGCAGGGAAGCTGCCGGTTCCGAATTTCAGCGCCGGAGGAATTGCTACCCCGGCCGACGCGTCTCTGGTGATGCAACTCGGAGCCGAGGCGGTATTCGTAGGCAGCGGGATTTTCATGAAGAACTCGACTGAATTTGCAGATCCCGAGGAAGCCGCCAAGCGCGCTCGCGCCATCGTCCTCGCCGCGACGCATTATCAGGATCCTAAAGTCCTACTTGAAGTCAGCGAAGACCTGCAGGCAGCCATGAAGGGCCTTGCGGTAAGCGGCCTGGACGAAGCTCATATGCTGCAGACCCGGGGATGGTAAGGGTTCGCAAGGGTAATGTCGTGTAAAGTTGGCTCCGCTCGGTCGGAGCCATTTTTTCTGGATGGTATCCTCGTCCTGATGAATCGGCTTCTCTTTTTACTTATTCCTATTTGTGCCTCTCTGACATTTGCCCAGAACCATCCCCGCAAGCAACTGCTCGCCATTGGAGAGCAAAAAGGTTACCGGCATGAAGCCGTCTCCCACGCACTCGCAAACATCGAACGCATCGGACGGGAGTCGGGACTCTGGGATACAACCATCCGCACCGATACCGAAGCGCTCACCAAGAAAAAACTTGAGTACAACGCGCCAAATCTGAATGACTTTGACGCGGTGCTTTTCTTTACCGGCGGCGAATTGGAAATGGATCCACAGCAAAAAGCTGACTTCCTGTCTTTCGTCCACGAAGATGGCAAGGGACTCGTCGGCGTACATAGCGCCACCATCACGTTCACAGATTGGCCCGAGTACGGTGAAATGATTGGTGGCTATTTCGACGAACACCCTTGGGGTACGTTCGACGCGCCAATTCTCGTGGAGGACCCGGGATTTCCGGGGATGAAAGAATGGGGACAATCTTTCGTACTGCGAGATGAGGTCTATCAGATCAAGAACTACTCGCGCGATCACCTGCGCGTGTTGATGCGACTCGATCCGTCCAAGCTTGATCTCAAGAACAAGAACGTCCACCGTACGGATGGAGATTTCGCGGTGACTTGGGCGAAGTCTTATGGCAAGGGCAGAGTCTTTTATTCCAGTCTTGGACATGTCACAGAGAACTGGGACGATCCGCGAATTCAGCACATGTATACAGAAGCCATCAGGTGGGCTTTGGGCCTGACCGAGGCGGAGATTACTCCTCGTCCCTTGACCGCACACTGATGTGCTCGTGCTCACCTCGACCGAACTCCGCAATGCTTGGCGCAGATAGCCTGCTTTGACCACGCGGGTCCGAGTTACCAGCAGTTTGGAATCAAAGAACGTAAGCAGATAATCTAAGTATTGAAGCTTTGGAGGCAAGTTCTTGACAATCGGCGTTCTAGCTTTGCAAGGAGATTTCGACGCGCACCGCCGCCGGCTTGAAGAGCTTGGCGCCACGGTTGTGCTCGTGAAAAGGCCAGAGCAACTCGACCAAATCGATGGCCTCGTGATCCCCGGAGGCGAGTCGGGAACCTTCCTCAAACTTTTGGGCGAGAGCGGGTTCGAAAAGCTCAAGCAGTTCGTGCGGCTCAAGCCGACGTTTGGTACGTGCGCGGGGGCGATCCTTCTCGCCAATCAAATCGAAAATCCCCAGCAGGCGGGGCTCGGGGCTCTCAATATCCGCATCCGTCGTAATGCTTACGGGCGCCAGATCGATAGTTCGATCCGTGAAGGGCTGTTTCTGCAAGCGCCGCTCGAAATGGTGTTCATTCGTGCGCCTAAAATCGAACATGTCGGAGAAGGCGTAGAGGTTCTGGCAACGGAAGGAAATGATCCCGTGGCTGTTCGCGAAGGGAAGACGATGGCAGCCACGTTTCATCCCGAGCTTTCGGGAGACACGCGTGTACACCGCGCTTTCCTGGATCTTGTAAATAGCCAAAAATCAAGCCAATAAGCTTGTCACGCCGCCGTCGTCGGCCCCTCCCACGTTGTAGTTCCTCCAAAGAGACTTCAGGATACTCGCTTCTTGGCAGCCTGCCGGCACACTCTGAAGAAAGTCCTTGACATTGAAATCATGTAACTGTATGGTTACGCATTATGCGTCACCGATCGGTTACGTATTCTTCGCAAGGCAGCAATGCCGAGTTCGCTTTTCAGGCTCTTGCCGATCCTACCCGGCGGGCAGTGCTAGACCTGCTGCGTGCTGGCAGCCAGCCAGCCGGGCAAATTGCAAGTGCCTTTCCTGTATCGCGTCCTGCAATTTCGAAACACCTGCGGTTACTGCGTCGCGCTCACCTCGTCAGGGAACACCGCGAGGGCCGGAACCGTGTCTATGAACTGAATTCTGAACCATTGCGAGCCGTCGACTCCTGGATTGAGCAGTACCGGCAGTTCTGGACCGTCAATCTGAACAGCTTGAAAAATTTTGTGGAAACTGAATACGCCCGAGAGACACAAGAAATCCAGAAGCCGACCAAGGAAAAACTCAAATAACAATCGCCGAAGAAGGAAAGGAAAACACACATGACAGGAAGATCGATTTTCAATGCCGCTCTTTTGATGTTCTGTATCGCGCTGCCATTCTCCGCGGTCGCCCAAACTGACGCAGAAAAAGCGTTCTCGACCATCAAGAACATGCCGGGCGTCTGGGAAGGCAAAGCTCCCGATGGTCGCGCCGTGCAGGTTTCTTTCAAGGTTGTCTCGGGTGGCTCAGCCGTGATGAGTGAAATCATGGGGCGAGGCCCCGAGGACATGATTTCAATGTTCAACATGGACGGCACCGCTAGATTGCTGCTCACGCATTATTGCGGTGCGGGAAATCAGCCCCGTATGCTGGCCACGGTCTCGCCCGATGCGAAGACGATCACCTTCAACTACCTCGACGCCACCAATCTCGCGTCGCCCGACGCTGCTCACATGCATCGGATGGTTCTGACCCTGCTCGACGAAAACCACCACACTGAAGAGTGGACCTTCGTGGACCACGGGAAAGAGATGAAGGAAGTTTTCGACCTGCGCCGAAAGATGTAGTGATTTGGAGGCAGGCAAGACAGAGTTACCTTAAGGAGAAGCTATGGCAACAGCAGTAATCACGCCCGACCAGAACGCAGTCGTCGCAGAGATATTCATCGCGGCGCCGCCAGAACGCGTCTTCCAGGCGATCAGCGATCCCGCCCAGCTACCTCGGTGGTGGGGGCAGGATGGCCTTTATCACGTGACCAAATCCACCATGGACGTGCGTCCGGGAGGTAAATGGCGCAGCGATGGGGTCGGGGCTGATGGCCAATCTTTCTACGTAGAGGGAGAGTACCTCGAAATCGATCCTCCACGCCTGCTGGTTCACACCTGGATTGGAAGCTACAGTGGTCCCCAGAAAACGGTAGTCCGATGGGAACTCCAGCCCCAGAGTGTTCATGGGCTGCATCCTGGCGGCCCGAAGAAGTCGGGCACGGGAACGCTGGTTCGCGTGCGCCAGGAGGGTTTTGCCGGGAATCTCAAGGCCGCGGAAGGTCACGGCGAAGGCTGGAAGCGCGTCCTCGGCTGGCTGGAGGCGTTTTTGCTGGAAGACTCGAACTAGGCAGCCCAACCTGGCTGAATCAAATGGTCGGGGCGGCGGGGAATGGAAGTTCCTCGCCGCCCGGGTTGCTTGCAACGGCTGCAATCAAATCAGGGTACGGTGATCTTCAATGTCTGATCTCCGTATGCACCGCTGGAATCCCATGCGCGAACGATGAGAGTGTGTTTTCCGCTTGCGGCCGCAACGCTCGTCTTGAACGAAGCCACGGCTCCCGCCTGGTACACCGCGACGCTGTCAAGATAGATCCGCCAGCCTGCAATGGAGCGGCTGCTGCTCGGTGTCGCAGAGGCCTGGACTGTGAAGGGCGAGTTCACTTTGGCATTGGGTGCCGGCGAGGCTACATCCACTGCTGGTTTCGAACTGATCGTCAGGTCGAACGACTTGTCGCCAAACGCTCCTGAACTATCCCACGCGCGGACTATGACCTTGTGCGGACCGGTCGCTATTGGGATGTTCGTGTTAAGGGTGGACTCGCTCCCAGCACTGTAGACACCAACACTGTCCACGTAGACCCACCAGCCGCTGATCGTTTGCCCGGAGGTGGGCGTGGCCGAAGCCTGAACATTCACCGGTGAACCGACGGTCGTGCCGCCGCCAGGTGTGAGCACAGTAACCGATGGCGCCGGAGTCTTTGTCGTAATCGAAAGCGTCTGATCGCCGAACGCACCCGAAGTATCCCACGCGCGTACAAGGACGGTGTGAGGTCCGGGGTTCATTTTTACCGAGGACTTTATGGAAGAACTTGAGCCGCCACTATATGCAAGAGTGCTGTCGACATATACGGCCCATCCCGAGATCGAATGGCCCGTGCTTGCCACAGCAGAGGCCGCCAGTGAGGTTGGCGAGTCTACCTTGCTTCCAGATTTCGGGGTACTGACGGAAACCTGGGGTTTATTCGCGCTGAAGAAATCGGTCATGTCGACGGCCGAGGCCGATGCGCCGGGATAGTTCTTGATACCGAGCGCGTCAAGCATCGTCCGCAGCGTGTTTTCGTGTTTATAACGTGTACCGGAAACGGTATGCGCGACCACTTGAGGCCCGATCAGGGCCGTGTAGACGGATGCATTGCAGCCATCGTTTGTGCCGCCTCCACATTCATCGAAGGTCACAAAGGCCAACCCAGTACCGCCGGGCTGAAAGTCGGAAGTATTCAGAATCGGCCCCAGGGTCTCACTCAGGAACTGATCGGTGGCCGCCAGCTTCTGTGCTTCCGTGCAACTCGACATCCCAACCGGGCAATCGTGCGCATCATGGTTGCCATCGGGAACAATGATCATGAATCGCGGCAGCTGATTATTGGCCAGATCGGTGCCAAGTTGAGCGAGATCGACCACTTTGCTGGCGGAACCGGAGACGTTGCTGAGTATGTCGCTGTACCAGGTCGCGCCATTATGACGCCGGTAGTAGGCAGTTCCCTTGTTGTTATCGGGAGTCGTGACGGTTCCACCCGCGGCCGCGTAGGATTGCGCGTACACCTTCCATGAGATGCCGGCATTGTTCATCTCGCGGAAGATGTTGTCATCGGTGATTGGATCTGTGGTGGATGTGCCGGGATAGTAGCAATCATTGCCGCTGCAGTTGAAGTCATGTGTGCCGCTGGGCAGGGTACAGTTGGCGCTTGATTCGCAACTGCCCGAAGCCAGCCACAAGTAATCCAGCAAAGAACCTCCATTGTCAGATTGATAATTCGTTGCATATCCGTTGGCGCTGCCTTGAGAAACAAGCCATGGCATGTTCGCGACCACGTCGGAGTAGCTGCTGTTTTCATTGATGATTAAGATCACGCGCTTGGACGATGGAACCTGAGCAAAAGCTACTGACGCGAGTAGCCACACCAAGGCAGACACACGTATTGCGTGCGAGCAGAACTGCATAACAAAAGCCCCCTTTTTATTTAACTTGCTCTTGCTCCACTCGTACTCGACAAAGCACAAGGGTCGTTCTGGGTAGGAGAAATTCGTGCGGTGGCGGAATTGTATCCGCAAAACGAAAAAATGATTATTGAAAAAGTGTTAAAAGGAGCCAGCAATCCAATCGGTAGTACATCGAACTACTAAGAGGGGAAGTCGGTGACACTTCGTTTGACACTTGTTCTCCGGCGGGCTGATGCGGTCGAACCTCCGCATGCGCAATATCAGCGAAGCGTGGAAAGATACAGGTCTAGGGGTTGCGAAGAGAATTGAGGCGCTGTTGCGCCTCCGTCATTCCGGGAGCAAGTTGCAGCGCACCTTCATAGGCCGAGATCGCTGCCTCCTTTCGCCCGCTGTCTTCCAGCGCGCGCCCGAGCCAGAATTGCGCTTGCGGGGAGGGTCCTAAGCTTGAGGCGCGACCAAAATCTTTGATCGCTGCTTCCAGGTTCCGCAGCCGGTACTGTGCGATACCGCGACCAAGTAACGCATTCTGCTTTTCCGGATTGATTTCCAGCGCCTCGCTGAACTGATCCGACGCTTCAGCCGGCTGATCGTCCAACAAGAGAAAGCCAAGGTTGCTGTGGGCCTGTGCCAATTCCCTGGGGTCAGAGCTATATCGCAAAGTCAGCCCGTACTCACGTGACGCGTCCTGGGATCGTCCTTGCTGCTGCAGCAAGACACCCAGGTTGTAGTGCGCCGTGGCAAGCTCCGGGATGTACTCGGCTGCTGCCTGGAAATGAGGTAGAGCCAGATCGGGCCGGCCTAACTCCATCAGAGCCACTCCGAAATTGTCTTCCGCGATACCGTTGTGGCGAGTGACCTCCAACGTATGCGAGAACAGCGCGTAGCTGTTACTCCAATAGTGAACCTGGACAAAAGTAGCCGTCCCGTAACCGAGCAGGATGACTGAAGCTATGGCCAAAGCTGCAAACTTGGGCGTGCGGAGGCGGCACGTCAGATCGCTCACACCCCAAACCGCCGCGATGAACAATCCCACGAACGGGAGGTAGGAGTAGCGATCCGCCATAGCCTGGCGCCCAACCTGTACTATGCCGATCATGGGAAGCAGCGCGATCACGTACCACAGCCACCCGGCCACGAGAAATCGGTGGGTGTGACGAAGAGTCCATGTGATCACACAAATCGCCAGCACGAGCAAAGCCGCGAGCGCGATTGTTCCGACGCCAAGGCCTCCCTCCGGATGTGGATAGAACACGGCTAGCTTTGCCGGCCAGATTCCCTTACCAAGATAGGCGGCGTAGGAATAAATGACGTTCTGAATTCGCAACCCAATCGGCAGCAACGCAGCATTGCTTAAGGCTCCGCCCCGATGCTGCGCGTAGACCGTGATCCAGGAACTCGCCGCTGAGAGCAGAAGTAGGGGAATCTTCTCCGCCATCAGCCTGAACCAGGTTTGCCATGTCCCATCTTGCGATCCACTCCAGCGCTGAAGCGGCCAATAGTCCCACAGCAGAAACAGAACGGGCAATGTGACGATCATGGGTTTGGCCGCAAGCCCTAAGCCAAAAAGCACGAACACCAGCGCGTATCGCCCAACGGTCCTGCGTTCGACGTACCAGCCATAGGCGAGGAAAGCCAGCAGCAGGAACATCATGGACAGAAGCGATTTGCGTTCTGCCACCCATGCCACGCACTCGACATTCAGTGGGTGAACCGCGAATAGAGCGCCCACCATGGCGCTGCGCAGCACGTTGCCGGTGGCGCGGCGCAGCAGAAGGAACAGCAGCACCACGTTCAGTCCATGGAGCAATACGCTCGAAAAATGGTGCCACCGTGGGCTCAACCCGAACATTTGCACGTCAGCCATGTGCGAGAGCCACGTGAGCGGATGCCAGTTCGCCTCGTCCGTGGTACGGATGGCCCATTCCACATTGCTCCATGACAGACCGTTGAGCACATGTCGATTCGAAGTGACATACGCGGGATCGTCGTAGTTGACGAAGCCGTTGCCGAGGGCCGGAAGGTATAGGGTGATCGTGACCAGGAAAAGGATCGCAGCGATGGCGAACGAAGATTGAAACAGAGCAGGAGTTGTTGGCTTGACCAGAGCAGATACCGGCGAAGGTGCGGGAGTGCTCAATTGTAGGCTAGGGACGGAGGTAAATGGCGGAGAGGGAGGGATTCGAACCCCCGATACCCGTTAAGGTATGTCCGCTTTCGAGGCGGATCGTTTCAACCACTCACGCACCTCTCCGGAAGCGAAATGTTTGTTTCCTGCTACGGCACTGCAGTCATCGTCGGCTGCGGAAAAATTCCTGCAGCATCTCAGCACTGCGTCCTGCCAGCACTCCCTTTTGCACCTCAATCCGATGGTTCAATCGAGGGTGATTGAGCACTTGCACGACGGATGTTACTGCCCCAGCTTTTGGATCGTCCGCGCCGTAAACCAGCCGCCTGATGCGTGCATGAACCATAGCTCCGGCACACATGGCGCACGGTTCAATTGTAACAAACAGCTCACAGTCCCCAAGGCGATGGTTACCAACGCTAGCACCAGCCTCACGCAGCGCGATGATCTCGGCGTGCGCCGTCGGATCAGATTCGCCGATGTTGCGGTTCCAGCCGCGCCCTACCACGCGACCCTGGCAAATCACTGCTGCCCCAACCGGCACTTCTCCGGCCTCAAGCGCGCGTTGAGCGGAACGGAGTGCCTCCTCCATCCAGAGTTCATCAGACGAATTGTCAGATGGTGCTGCGGTAACTTGTTTTTCGAACACTCAGTTCTGCCTAGGGAACGCGAAATGGTGCCAAATCCCCATTCTAGCGAGTTTGCGACGGCAGCGCAGGACACCAGTGCCGTTACCGCCGACCGAGCTTCAGATAACTCTCAGAACGGTGCGGACCACATCGGGAACTACGGCATGGAAAACGGCGGGAACCACCATCCGGACAACCGGATAGGCCACTGCCAGCGCAGGAAGCACCAGGAGCATCCACGTTCTGGTAGGCAGATTTGTCAGGGAGCCTTTCATCTCAGCCTCTATCGATTATTACGCCAAACCCAACGGAAAAGTTCCATTCGTTCCGGCAATTCCGGCCTGGTAAATTGTTTCTGAACCTCTCCCTGACTGGACGTTTAGAAAATGAAAGAGTAATGGCGTCAGTAACCCTGTTTTTGCCCGATTTCAGCCATTTGCCCGTTAATGGTATTCTAGGCGCGTTATGGGCATGCCGAGCTT
>Ga0335069_10010602_pt1 | contig 13057 bp, 13 predicted proteins | sample Lox_Sample_11_FD_206714 | JGI IMG/M metagenome (GOLD analysis project Ga0335069, IMG submission 206714) | Soil microbial communities from Loxahatchee National Wildlife Refuge, Florida, United States - Lox_Sample_1.1 | ecosystem: Environmental > Terrestrial > Soil > Wetlands | place: USA... | reverse complement strand
CCTTCACGTCGACACGATGCGCCGCTACGTGGCGACCACGTACGGGTGGGTGGACGCGGTCCAGGAGCAACTGTTTCGTGAGGCCTGGCGGTGGAAAGGCGGGCAACGCGTCATCGTCACTGGCGGCGTCATCGTCGCCAATTGGCTCGTGATGCGAAGGGAAGAGGACCTGCTCGTCACGTTCATCAGGGTCGCCTCGTCCCATCAGCGGCGGGGCATCGGAACAGCCATCTTGCGACGCGCCTTGGACGATGCTGCTTCGTTGCGCGTGCCCGTCCGGCTCAATGTGATGAAGGCAAATCCCGATGCCCAACGCCTCTACCGCCGCCTTGGCTTCGGGGTGGAGGGCGAATCACCAACACACCTCCACATGGTGACCGCCATAGCGTCACTGGCCGACCAGACGGAGTGAACGAGTCGACGACTCGCTCACGTTGATGATGACCCGCCGCCTCACGGTCCGAGAGCCGGGGTGACGTCCGCTTGTGCCGATCTTCTCGTCACGAGTTGGCGCAACCTCTGCCACGGCATCCAGGTGGCTATCCACACGCCGAAGAAGGCCAGGAGCGCGCAACAGATGAAGTGGGTGTACACGATGTCGTCCCGGTACATGCGGGGCGCGAGGAGGCTGGATAGCCAGAAGATGGCGAAGGCCATGAGCACGCCCCAGTCGCGGAGGCGCGCACCGAGGCCAGGAGCCGTCATCGCGGCGTAAGCGTCCGGCCAGGGGCGCCCTCGTCATCGGCAAGCGCGCGTGATCGACTGTCGCTCGCGGAGGCGTGCGATGCGTCGGAGCCGAGAGCAGTGGGTCGATATCGTCGAGCAGTTCGAGCGCAGCGGTCAGTCGCACGACGCGTTCTGCGTGCAGCACCGACTCAACGTCGGTTCGTTCCGCAGTTGGCTGTACCGCTTGCGCCAGGGCTCCTCGCAGGGCAAAGTCGCGCGTAGCGCGACCCGGTTGCTGCCAGTGCGGGTGGCACCGAGCGGCGCGGCGGAGCCGGAGACGGTCATCGAGCTGGCCGTCGGCGAGGCGATGATGCGGGTTCGAGGCGACATCGGTCCCTCGTACGTCGCGGAGCTGGTGACGCTGCTGCGCAGCCGATGCTGACGCTGCCGCCGAGTGTCCACATCTACCTGGCGAGCGAGCCGGTGGACTTGCGCCGCGGGCACGACGGCCTCTTCGCGATCGTCCGCAACCAGTGGCGCATGGATCCGTTCGCGGGGCACCTGTTCGTCTTCGTCGGATGCCGCGGCAACCGCATCAAGATCCTCTTCTGGGACCGGGGCGGCTTCGTCATCTACTACAAGCGCCTGGAGCGAGGCCGCTTCCGCCTGCCGCGCATCCGCGAGGGAGCCACGCGCGTCACGCTCGATGCCACGCAGCTGGGCATGCTGCTCGACGGCATCGACGTCGAGCACGTTCGTCGCGCCAAGCACTGGACTCCGCCGGCTGCGACGTCGAGCGTGGGACATGGATGACATGGGCCTACGATTCGACGCCTCGCGAGCGCCGATGGATGGACAGCCCGCGCACGATGTGATCAAAGCTCGTTCGTGCCGCCCAAGCACGAGTGCCGCTGGCGCTCGGCCGCTGACAAGCTGACGCGCGAGCTCGAAGCCGAGTGCGTCGCGCGTCTGGCCACCGAGGCCAAGCTCGCCTCGGCGCTCGCGCAGATCGCCGAGTACGAGAAGCGCCTGTTCGGGCGGACCACCGAGCGCGTCGTGCCCGTCGATCGAGAGCTGCGCGCCGCCGACAAGCCGGCCGAGCGCGGCGACGACGCGAGCGCCGCCGCGAGCAGCCCCGCGGGCCCCACTCGAAAGGGCCGCAAGAAGAAGCCGCGCCCCGAGCAAGCGCTCGGCGTCAAACACGAGGTCCGCGAGTGGCCCGTCTCCGACCGCGTTCGCAAGTGCCCCTATTGCGGGCAGATGGCGCAGCCTATCGGCACCGGCAAGTTCACCACCGAGTGGGACTACGTCCCGGGCTACTTCGTTCGCCGGCGGCACATCCAGGAGACCGTCGCGTGCTCGTGCGGCAAGCACATCGCACGAGCCGAGGCCCCGCTGCGCGTGTTCGACCGCACACAGTACGGCCCGGGACTCATCGCCTACCTCATCGTCAGCAAGTGCGGCGACTCGATGCCGACCTACCGCGCCGAGAAACACTTCGCGCGCCTGGGCGTACCCATCGCGCGCAGCACGCTCGGCGACTTGATCCATCGCGCCGCCGAGATCCTCGCGCCGCTCTACGACCGACTGCTCGCGCGCATCGTCGCCGACGCGCACTGCCAGGCCGACGAGACCAGCTTCCGACTGCTCAATCGCCCCGACAAGCGCGGCTTCGTCTGGACCTTCCTCGCGGGAAAGCTCATCGCGTACGTCTTCAGCGGCGACCGCAGCGGACAGACCCCTGCGCGCGTGCTCGGCGGCACGACCGGCTCGCTCGTCGTCGACGCGTACACCGGGTACAACGACGTCACCGACGTCGACGGACGCACACGCGCAGGGTGTTGGAGCCACGCTCGCAGATACCTGTTCCGCGCTCTCGACCAAGCGCGGAGGCGCGCGACGCCCTGGACATGATCCTCGAGCTGTTCCGCGTCGAGCGCGACGCCGTCGAGCGAGGCGTCTTCGGCACCGACGAGCACGCGCGCATGCGTCGCGCGCGCAGCAAGCCGGTGCTCGCCCAGATCGAAACGTGGATCGCCGAGCAGCGCCCCAAACACTTGCCCGAAGGTCCCATGGGCGCGGCGCTTCGCTACATCTCCAACCAGTGGAAGCCGCTCACCGTCTTCCTCGGCGATCCGAAGATTCCAATTCACAACAACGCCAGCGAATCCGCACTTCGAATCGTGGCGCTCGCGAGGAAGAATTCGCTCTTCTTCGGCAACGAGCAGGCTGCCCGCAACTTCTCCGTCCTCTACTCGCTCGTGCAGACTGCCGAGCATCACGCCGTCAACGCGCTCGCATACCTGGAGGACGTCCTCATGCGCGTGCAGACTCATCCCGCTGCGCGCATCGACGAGCTGCTGCCCGACCTCTGGAAGCCTGGCTGACCCCCTCGCTACGATGCCCTCGACGCGGACGCCCCCGCGACAACGATACCGCCGTCGCACTGCGCCCGAACCACGCCCTTGAGCGGACGCTTACATCGCGGCGCGCACGAGAAGCGCCGGCACGAGCGCCAGCACCACATAGTAGTAGTTGGCCGGGATGTTGAAGCAGAACATCGTCACCGTCCCGAGAACGACTGACGCCTCGTAGGGACGGCGCTTGATGCACGCCGCGGCGGCGCCGGCGCCGGCGAGAAGCTGCACCGGCATGGCGAGCCAGCGCATCTCTCGCCACGTCGTTTGCAGGCGGATGTTCCAGTCGTGGAAGCGCTGTAGGCCGGCGTGCCCATTGAAGTTCTGCGACGGCACCCAGTCGTGCCAGTTGATCACCTTCTTCAGGCCGATGTGCATCACGTAATAGATGTCGCTGTGGCGCATGCTGCGCTCGAAGAAGACGCGCCACGAGCCCAGGCCGAAGACCACGAGGCTCAGGAGGACGAGCGCCGCGGTGCACCCGCCGAAGCCGGCGCCGAACCGCAGCAAGCGCCGGCGATCCTCGGCGGACTTCTCCATGAACGCGCGCCAGGCGAGCGGGATGGCGGCACCCACGGCGAAGCCGACGGGGAAGAGGCGCTCGCTGGCGGCGGCGCCCAGGAATGCACCGGCGACGACCCACCTGCCTTGGCGCGAGAAGACGAGGCCCAGGACGACGGCGGTGACCCAGGTGTAGCGGAGAAAGGAGCCGCCGTTCCAACCGTAGCTCGCGATGAAGCTCGCGCCGAAGTAGACGGCGGCCGTCGCCGCCGCGGCGAGGCCGAAGCGCGTGCGCAACGCTACGAAGCACGTGACGATGAGCACCATGTCGAGCCACGTCGACACGAGATACGTAGGCAAGCCGGCAAAGCGGATCGGAATGATGTTCGCGACGGCGCCGCCCAGGAGCACCCAGCTCGGCGGCGGGTTGAAGCCGGCGTCGTAGACGACGTCGTTCCACCAGTCGTCGGGCACGAGGCGCTGCAGCTCGCGCAGGTCCGCCTTGAAGGCGTCCCAGCGTGCGGGCGACATGTGCGCCTTGTAGTCGTTCTGACAGACGGCGAGCGCGTCGTCGTAGCTCTTGTCGCGCAGCATGTCGCCGAGGTCGCGGACCCAGCCGCTCGTCACGTGCGGCTGCACCCCGAGCGCGTCAGCGTTCTCCTTGTCGGCGAGCGCGGTGCAGTCGTACAGGCCCTCGTAGCCGAAGGAGCCGAAGTACTTGGCGCCCAGGTAGTAGTGGAAGAACTCGTGGAAGTGGAAGGCCTGGTGCTTCTCGATCTTGCGTCGGTGCGGCTGCCCCGCTTGCGCGTCGGGCGCGTCGATGTAGACCGAGTGCAGATCGCCGAAGCGCGCCCACGACACCACCGCGAGCACCGCAGCGCCGCAGAGGACGATGATCGCCCACTTGCGCGTCAGGGTACGCGGCTGCTGCCTCTGGAAGACGAGAACGGACGAAGCGCAGACGGCGACGAAGATCGCGATGAACGCCGCGTAGAACTGGGTGGAATCGACGAACATCGCGCGAGCTCCTCAGTACTGTATCGACGCTGAAGCGCGGCCAGTCATCGACACTCGTGCTCCGTGCCGACGCAGGTCCACTGGAGCCCGCCGTCACCAGCGACCTGACAAGTGCAGTAGAAGCCCGCCCCTACGTTGTTGGGCGGCACCTGGCCTTCGCATCCGGTGCACTGCGCCATCGCCGTAGTGCATGGCGCGTGGAACGACTGAGCGCTCGCCGGGCACGCTGCGACCGTCTGGCCACTGCAGTCGTACGTGGTGCCCCCTTCCTGGAGGATGCAGATTGGCTCGCCACCGTCGCCGGCATCCCCGGTACCGGCCGACGCCCCAGACTTGCTGGAACTGCTGCAGGCGATGGTGGAAACGGCCGCTGCGAAGAAAGCGAGATCTCTCAGCATGCCGGAGCTCTGATTCACAGCGCATGCCACTCGGATGCGGCGTGGGTGTTGCTCTTTCCCGCCACATGACCGGGCGTGGGCGGCTGTTCCCGGGGATTCCCCGGGATCGGCGATCGTGTCCCCGCGGCATGCGGATCACTCTCGGCACATGCCGGCACTCGTACTCTTCCCGCTGGTGACCAATCCGCAGCCGGTGATGTAGTGCGTCGACGCGTTCTGGGACACGGCCACGTACTCGGTCATCCGGCCTGGATGGGGCCGCGGGGCAGGACCGCCGGCGCGGGAGACCCAGCGTTATTAGGAGGTCCGTGTCGCGCCGTCAGAAGGCACGTACGTCGACGATGCGGCTGGCGACCTCGCGCCGAGAATTCATGGCCGAGGTCACCTCTATGGTGAGCGCTATGCCGCTCGCCCCGTCCGGCAAGTGCAGCGTCGTGCCGTGGCTCGCTTTGAGGATGTCGTCGGCCACGCGCAACCACTCGGCCTGGTCGGACGAGACGTCGAGCACGCGCGCCGAGGCGAAGACGCCCTTGCCGTCGGTGTCGAACTGCAGCAGCGCGCGGCCGTTATCCGGCGCGAGACTGCGGCGCACCTCGTCGCGCGTGATTGAGGCGAGCACCCCACCCGGGACGAGGCCCAGCTCCATGTCGCGGGCCGTGTAGATCGGAAGCACGGCGTGCTTGTTCTCGAAGGCCCGCCGCTTCTCCACGTACTCCTTGATGATCGGTGCGATGCCAGCGCCCATGGCCGACGCGATTGCGTCGGCGAGCGAGCCCGGGCCGCTGCCGGCGGTCGCCGGCACCTTTCCGGTCGGGTCGAAGGTCCACGTGCCGTCAGGTGCATTCGGCCCAGCGGACACGACTGGACCGATAGGCGCGGCGTCGGCCGTCGTGCCCGTGGGTCCGGTCCGGTCACGTGAGCTCCCGGTGGCTCGCGGGTGGGGCGACGATGCGCCCGAAAACGGTGAAGGCGGCTCGGCCGTCGTGGCCGTGGGCTTCGCCGGAGCCGGCTCGATGTCGATAGCGGCCTCGGTGACGTCGAGCGGTGCCGCAGGCGTTTCTGGTACGTCCGGCGGACGCTTCACATGCGCCGCCCACACGGCGATCGCCAGGTGCGCCGCCAGGGCGATGGCAAGCGTCCAGCGGAGCGGCGACCGGGGCGGCACGGACCCGTACCCTACCGCGCGCAGGCGTCGTCGGCACGCGCACGTCGCCCGCGGCGTGTCTCGACGACAATGCGGCGGGGGTGCCGGGGGGCGGCGGGCATCATCGGCACTGAGGCCGGCGGGCTAGGGCTTCTTGCGCCCCATCACCCGCAGGGGCCTGACGTCCCGACGGACGTAGCCCGAAGTTGCCCACTCCGGGGCCGTTTTGCACTCACCACAGCTCACAGCGCTGGGCGCGAACCATCCTGTCGCCCGGCTTGCATCCAAAGGCATCCGCGAACTCCTTCGTGTTGGAGACGGAGCCATTGATCCGGAAGCGCGCTGGAGCGTGCGGATCCGTCGTGACGATCAGTCGAACGAAGTCATCGCGCAGGAGCTCGCACCAGGCCTGGGCATGAGCGATGAAGAACTGCCGCTCCGGGCTGAGCGCCGAGGGCTGAGGGGCCGGATGCGCCGCCCGATGAACCTCGAACGCCGAGTACGCAAGCTTGAGCCCCACGTTATCGGCGATGTTCTCAGCGAGCGTCAGCTTGCCGTCGAGATGCTTCTGGTCGATAGCGACGTAGGAGCCGTACTGATCCACGAAGCATGTCGCCCGCTTTTCGAACTCGGCGCTGACACCCGGCGACCACCAGTCTTTCAGATTGCCGTCAGCGTCGAATTGGCGGCCTTCGTTGTCGAATCCGTGAGTGATCTCGTGACCCACCGAGACCCCGGTGCCACCGAAGTTCATCGCCGGGGGCTGGCCTGGCGCGAAGAGCGGACGCTGGAGTATTCCGGCGGGAAAAATGATCTCGTTGCCGGTCGGCAGATAAAACGCGTCGACCGTCGGCGGCGTGACGGGCCATTCATCGCGGTCGACTTGCTTTCCAATCCGTGCGAACCGGCGCTTCGCGTCGAAGGCGTACCCGCGCGCGCGGTTTGCGAAGTACGAGGTCCGATCCATGCCGATTCCGTCATAGCTGCGCCAGGTGTCCGGGTACCCGATCTTGTTGTGCACGCCCGCCAGCTTGTCGAGCGCCCGCGCACGCGTCGCTTCGTCCAGCCAAGCCGCTGCGGAGAGCTTGGCGCGCATGGAATCCTCCACCGCGCGAACCACCTCGAGCGCCACGCGCTTCCCGTCGTTCCCCAACGTTTGCGTCACGAACGGCTGGGCGAGCGCGTCGCCCATCAGACGATCGGCGATCGCTACGCAGCGCTTCCAGCGCGGCGTTTGTTCACGGACACCCGTCAGCGCTTGCTCCCATTGGAAGTGCTCGTCCACGAATCGAGCAGGGAGCGCCGGCGAGCTCAGGTCGAGGACGCGCCAACGTAGAAAGAGGCGCCAGTCTTCTATCGGTCGCGACCTCACCATGGCGCTGACGGCCATGATGTATTCAGGTTCCGCGACGTTGATCGAACCGACGGCTTGTAGGCCGAGCTCGGCGAAGTATTCGTCCCAGGCGAGATCTGGGGCGAGCGCGGTGAGCGCTGCGCGATCGAGTTTGTGATAAGTCTTTTGCGGATCCTGGAGATCGGCGCTGCTCATCGACGCGGAAGCGAGCTGCGTCTCCAGACTGACCACCCTCGCGGCGTGTTTCTTCGCATCGTCCGGCGTTTCGCCGCCGAGCGCGAGCGTCGCCGCCACATGCACCTCGTACGCAGCGCGGAGCTTTTGCTTCTCGTCGTCGCTCCTCTGCGGAAAGTAGTACTCGCGGTCGGGAAGCCCCAGCCCATCCTGCGACATGACCGCGATAACGTGCGTCGAATCACGCGCGTCGATGTCCGCGTCGAACTCGAACGCGATGCGTAAGGAGCCGCCGTGTAGGTGAGCGAGTTCCTTGGAGAGGGAGCGTGCATCGTGCACGCTGGCGATGGCGGTCAGCTCGTCATCGAGCGGGCCGAGACCCGCCTTTTCGATCGCCGCTTGGTCCATGCACGTGCCGTACAGCGCGCCGAGCTCGCGCGCGTATGGCCCATCGCCGATGCCACCGGCATCGCGCTCCAGAATGGAGCGGAGGATCGCCTGGTTGCCATCGTAGACGGCATCCGCGACGGGGTTGAACGAGACGGCCTGGGCGGGTATTGCGGCGGTCCGCAGCCACCCGCCACACGCGTATTGATAGAAGTCGTCGCACGGGCTCACCGACGGGTCCATCGCCGACTCGTTCACGCCAGGTTCAGCGAGGCGAGTACTTGTCGACGGCGACAGCGTTGCCGGGGATGGACGGGTCGAGGGCCGCGCACACGACAAAGCCAGCAGCGTGGAGACACCCGCAACCAAGAGGGCGGTTCCGTGGATCATTCGCTGCGTCATGCACGACATCTGTAGCGCTACATATGTAGCACTACAAGTGTAACCTGATGCCAACGAATCATCGAGCCGTAGATGACAGCGAACACGCTCCGGTCGCCGACATAGTCTAACGCATGGAAGCACGCATGCAGATGTACCCTGAGCCGCCATGAAACGGCTTCTGCCCGTCCTTCTCACGCTGGTCGCTTGCGGTCAGGCTCCTGCGCCCCCGGCGACCCCGGCAACGGTGCCCGCTCCTGCGCCGACCGGGGCTCCCTCGCTTGCCCCCGCGGCTGTCTCCACGCCCGCTCCCCCGCCCTGGGGCACCGACGACCAGCTGGCCTCATATCTCGACGAATTCGTCGGCGCGATGGGCAAGAAGTGGGGCGAAGCCTACGCCTTCTCGGGCATCATCGCCGTGGCCAAGGACGGAAAGCCGTTCGTCGTCCGTGCCTACGGCAAGTCGAACCGGGACAGCGGAGCCGTCGCCGATGCCGACACGCGCTACCGCATCGGATCGGTGACCAAGCAGTTCACGGCCGTGTGCATCCTGCAGCTCGCCGAGCAAGGAAAGCTGAAGGTAGAGGACTCGATCCGGACGTACTTGCCCGACTACCCGAAGAAGACCGGCGACAAGATCACGCTCCACCAGCTCCTCTCGCACACCTCGGGACTCCCGAGCTACACCGACGACGAAGCGCTCATGAAGGTGCGCGACAAGGACCACACGCCCGACCAAGTGCTCGCGACCTTCAAGGACAAGCCGCTCCACTTCGACCCGGGCACCAAGTGGGAGTACTCGAACTCGAACTACTTCCTGCTCGGCCTCGTCGTCGAGAAACTCAGCGGCCAGACGTACGAGAAGTACCTCCAGGATCACGTCCTCGGGCCCGCGGGGATGACACGCACGAGCACGATCGACGCCCCGGACGCACCCGATACGGCCGTCGGCTACGACACGAGCGACGCGAACGACGAAACCCTGTCCGCGGCGAAACCGATCAGCATGACGCTTCCCTTCGCCGCCGGCGCGCTGCGGAGCACGGTGAACGATCTCCTGAAGTGGGACCGCGCGCTCGCCGGGACCATGTTGCTCTCCGAAGCGTCCAAGGCGCGGATGATCACGCCGGTCATGAACGACTACGGCTACGGGATCGCCGCCCGGACCGAGGGCGGCCATGTCGTGCTGGAGCACGACGGCGGCATCGACGGCTTTCGCTCCACCTTCGTGCGCATCCCGGACGCGGGCCTGGCGATCGTCGGGCTCGCCAACGCTCCCGCCGCCCCGGGCCCGATCGCGAATGCGCTCGTCTCGATGCTGCTCGAGGGCAAGCGCACGCCACCCGTCGAAGAGCGCGACCTCGTGCCGACGAGCCCCGAGCTTGTGGCCCGCGCCATCGGCGACTATGCGATGAGCCCCGATTCGAAGAAGGAGCTGGACGCCAAGCTTCCGAAGAAGCTGATGGCGGACATCGCCCGCATCCGTGTCAGCGCGGACGGCACGAAGCTGTCGTTCAAGCCGAACGGGCAAGGAAAGGATCGCATCTTCTCGGGAGGCGGCGACGTGCTGTTCACGATGGGCGACGGCATCGAGATAACGCTGGAGGGCGACCCGAAAGGGCCGGCGAAGGCGTTCGTCCTGAAACAAGGTGCGCTGGCCATCCGCTACGAGCGCGCGAAGCGCTAAGGTCGCGCCGGCCATCGACAGAGTGGGGAAGGGCGACGCGCTCGGCCGCGAGTGTGTCCTGAGTCCAGACGCGCGGATCGACAACGCCGCAAAGAAAGAATGTCCACGGTCGCCCCGGACCGCCGATGAGGAGAGCGTGAGAGGGCGATGAGTGCGCCTCGGGCGCGGTTTCGGACGTAGAGGACGCGGCGCGGAACAGTGAAAAAGGCTCGGTAAGGATCTCGCCGGCCAACGACAGACGGGGTGAGGGCGACACACTCGGCCAAGAGTGTGCCCCGGGCCGCGGGATTCGCGGACCGATGCCATCGTGAGGAAGAAATGTCCAAGGTCGCCTTGGAACGGCGATGAGGAGAGCGTGAGAGGGCGAAGAGTGCGCGTCGACGGCTACTTCGCGTGTAGAGGACGCCGCGCCAAAGCAGTGAATCCGGTCGGTAAGGTTCGCGTCGGCCAGCGACAGACGGGGGTGAGGGGGCGACACACGGCCCAAGCGCGTCTCCCCGAGCCCCAATTGCCCGGGCCGACACGTCGTGAAGAAAAATGTCCAAGGTCGCCCTGGACCGCCGATGAGGAGAGGGTGAGAGGGCGATGAGTGCGCGCCGGCGGCGGCTTCGCATGTACAGGACGCCGCGCGGGAGCAGCGAAATGGGTCGGTAAGGTTCGCGCCGGCCAGCGACAGACGAGGGTGAAGGGGGCGGGACACGCGTCCGGGAGCCGGGGCTTCCGGCAGGGCGTCGTCCGTCCCCCGACCGCGAAGGGAGAGACCGCTTGATCGATCGAACATCCAGATCCTGGCGTTGTCGTGCATGCGGGTCGTTGCTCGGCGTCGAGCAAGGGAGCGAGCTGCACGTGAAATACAAGGACGCCGAGATCTGGATCGTCGGGACCTGCCGGCGGGTCTGCCGGAGATGCGGAGAGGAAAACGTGATCACGGTTGGCACTTCACAGGAGGAGTCTTGAACCACCAAACTCTCATCCAGAGCCTTCGCAGCACCGTCCGGAAGCACGACGCCACGTACCAGCAGGCGCGCGAGCGTGAGCAGGTGCTGGCGCCCCACGCGACTGGCGTCGTCCTCTTCGACGCGCTGTCCGCGGAATCCGAGCTCGACTCCGAGGCCCGACAAGCGCTGCTTCGCGTCGTCGTCCTCGAGTACCAGGTCGCCCGGCATCCGCTGTGGCATGCGCTCGCTGCGAGCGCGCTGCAGCCGATGCTCGCGAGTCTCCGATCTCGCGTTCCTCGTCTGGACGAGGAGGATCGCGATCAGGCCCTCCACGCCGCCTTCATCGAGGGCATCGGCCGCCTGCGGCTGCGTCGCGATGATGGGCCCGGATTCCCACTGCTCACTCTCCGGCGTGGGATCGAGCGCGTGCTCATCGCGGCCGAGGGGACGAAGCGCAAGCTCGGTGACGAGGAGGTGCCCTTCGACGAGGGCGCCGACGGCTGCCTCCCATCGCCGCACCACGAGCCGCAGCCGTTCGTGCAGTGTCTCGCGCGGGAGGTGAGCGAGCTCGTCGCCCAGCGAACCGGCGGTGAGGACCTCGTGCGCGTGCTCGCTGGTGCCGAGACCCTCGGTGAGCAGGCGGAGCGGCTGGCGTCGACCGAGGTGTCCTACGAGTGCCTGCAGAAGCGGCATCGCAGAGCGCTCAACGGCGTACGCCGCCAGCTCGTCGTGCGCTCGACGGCGCGCCTCCGGAGGGACGAGTAACCGTGCTCTTTGCCAAGGTGGACGTGTGCGTCGCCGTGCACCCGAAGTTCTGCGCGGCGGGTCCCGCAGCGGTCGGGTATTGGGTCGCCGCCCTGGCGTACTCGTGCGGCCAGGAGCTCGACGGTCGCATCCCGAAGCAGGCCGTCGGCGCCATTCTGGCCGTGGGTCCCAAGCGGGGGCGCGCGTTCTGCGAACGCCTCGTCTCGGTTGGGCTTTTCGAGCGAACCGACGACGGCTACGCCATTGCCAAGTTCGCCCAGAAGAACATCACGAAAGCGCAGCTCGATGCGCGACGACGCGAAGGCGCCGACCGCATGGCCGTCCACCGCGTGCGCACGAACGAACCGCGAACGGAGCGCGCGCGTGACGCGGTGAGTGACGGGGGTGCTGACGCGTCACAGGGTCCGTCACTACCTGCGTCACGAGAGGGGGTCGTGCTTAACTCTCTCTCTCTAGATCTCAAATCTAGAGATCTTAAATCTGAGGATCTCCCCTCTTCTGCGCGCGCGAGCGTGCTCGGCGCGAGCTCGGAGCTCGGCACCGTCCCGCCCGATCTGGAGCTGACGCAGGAGGCGCGCGCGGGCGCCGAGATGCTCGGCGTCCGCGACGTGGACGGCGAGTGGGTGAAGTTCGTGGCGCATCACCGGTCCAAGGGGACGCTTTCCGCAGACTTCTACGCCCTCTGGAAGAAGTGGGCCGTGATGGCCAGAAACTACGAGCGTCGCGACCGCGAACGCGACCGCGACGCACGGCGCGCCGCACACGGACCCGCTCCTGAGCCACCGCCGGCGCCGTACCACTCCACCGCGACGCCGCGGCTCGAGGTGGACGTGGAGGCGCAGCTCAAGGCCCGGATGGCCAACAGCAAGTCCTCCGGGGAGGCGGGAAGCGAATGACCGAGCCCAAGCGCGTCTTCGACTTCCTCGAAGCGCCCGAAGCGCCTCCGAATCGTGCGTGTCCGCGCTGCGAGGCGATGGTCGCGCACGCACGCAAGATGTCGCTGCCCACGCCGGCCGTGCACGAGGTGGAATCATCGGCGACGTTCGGGATGGTTCGCTACTTCGCTGGACGCTGTCGGGAATGCGCGGACTGGGAGTGGTCGGCCAACTGGAACGCCCGGTATGCGCGCGCCGCTGGCGACTCGGTCGAGCGCCAGCGACTCGAGCAGGAACGGGAACAGCGAGTGTCACGCGGCCGACGGTTCTGGAGCGAGGCCCGGCTGGAAGTC
>Ga0335069_10010601_pt1 | contig 13057 bp, 10 predicted proteins | sample Lox_Sample_11_FD_206714 | JGI IMG/M metagenome (GOLD analysis project Ga0335069, IMG submission 206714) | Soil microbial communities from Loxahatchee National Wildlife Refuge, Florida, United States - Lox_Sample_1.1 | ecosystem: Environmental > Terrestrial > Soil > Wetlands | place: USA... | reverse complement strand
AAGTGGCATCGTATCCCTGCTGTTGAAAGAGGCGCGCAGCCGTGCGCAGTATTTCCTGGCGAGGTTCAATCGTCGCTTCGCGGAACATTACCACAGATGGTATCGCGGAATCGCTCGGCGCTCCACTGCGCAGTTCTATTGAACGTAATTCGGTTTGCGGCGTACGGGTGAACTACCGCCGCCGTCGAGTTCGAGCCGTGAACTGGGTCGCACTCCCCGCGTCCCACTCAGCAACTGGGGCGCTGCCGTTGCCGGGCCAAGTCTTGGATCTCCGCCACCAGCAGCCAATCCCAGCGGCGGCATGCCCTCCAATGCCTCAAACCTCACCTTACGCAACGCATCGTTCTGAAACTCACGGCTCCCGCTTACCGCCAGCCGCTGGATTCGCGACGCCGCCCGATCCACAAGACTCGCCAGCTCTTCTCCGAACTCGGCATCCCGGCCCGCCATCAGCCGCCGCTTCGTCTTTTCTGCCGTGTACCAGGTCGGCGTTCGATATGCTTCCTGTGGCGCTTCCAGATGCGAAACCTCGCAAAGATGAGCGGTCACGGTCTCGCACGCAACCTCCCGCACCGCGTCACCACTCTTGCCACTGTTGCCCTTGCGTCTCCGCTTGCTCTTCGACTTCTCGGCCCCGGGCTTGCCAACGCGGTAGCGCGCAAATGGCATCTCTTCAATTCGCCCATGGACTCCCGCCTCTTCATAGGCCTCAAGCGCTGCCGACTGTGCCTGCGTCAATCCTGACTCGACTCCACCCTTCGGAAAAATCCAGCGCCCGCCCCGCGTCCGCACTAGCAGAAACTCGATCCCCAGCGAGCCGGTGCGGTAGCAAACCGCCGCCACCTGCTGGCGAACACTTCCGCCACGCCTCCCGCCCCTAACCGTCATCCGCGGTGATTCATTCTTTCCCACCCGAGTAGAGTGCGCGTTCTGGCGTGCCCTTGAATAGATCAAAGTTGATTCCACTTTGATTCCCGCAGACCAGGCCCGCAATGCTTCACATCGCACCACTGACCACGCAGGAATCTCCCTGCATACTTGCTCCACGTCCTGTGGATTGGCGAAAGTAGGAACGGCGGAAGACCTTGGAACATTGCTATTGTCTGCGCTGTAATCGGGAAATCGAAACCGGCGACAAATCCGTCGCCGTCTATCTATTCGCGCAGACGGTCGGCGTCCGCCCGCGCCAGAAATCTTCCGCCCAGCGCATCTCCTTTTGCCCGCCTTGTTCCGTCTCGCTCGCCATGGGCCCCGCTCCGGAGGGCGCTCTCAACCTTGCCGCTTGGCAAATGATCCGCGATATCGTCGGCTCCGATCCCGCTTTGACCGAAGCCGCTTGGCAAACCTTGCACGGCGCCGAAGACAGATTGCTCCCCACCGGTTCCGAGGGCGCTCCTCCACCTCGTCCAGGCTCATATTTGGAATTTTAAGGATTCCCCGGGTGTCATCAGGCGAATGAAAGACTCACACGCTTTCTCGCCGCGCCATCTTCTCCACCATCTCCGGCGGCGAAATCCACACTCTCATCTCCATGCTCTTCGGCGCTGCTGCGCCTCCCTCTGGATACAACCACCGTACCAGCGTCGCCAGAACGATCAGTCCGCCACCGACTAAAGCCAGCAGCTTAAATTCAGGAATCGCAGACGACCGCAACACCCGCACTCCCGCAGGATGCGACAGCAAACACGCCAGGCAGCTACCGAACTTTATGGGCATCGTCTCTTGTTTCTTTCTCAGACTCCCATTCTGGCGCGGCTTCCCGAACAGGAACAGGTTTCCAAAGGCCTTGTTCCTGGCACAAAAGTGCCATTACGTTCACACGTCTGTGTCCCGCCTTCCTCGCTCCCTTTCGTTCCTCCATATTCGTCCCAAAGGGCACGGTTTCACCGGATTTAGAGCCGTTTTTTCCCGGCGTCGCAGGTTCTTCAATGAGATTAGCGCCGAAATCGCAAGTTCATTCCGCGAACTCGGTTGGAATGCCGCGTTGCACGGCCAGTTTCTCGTCAACTACTATTGCGCCCTAGTGGCTGCGCTTTAGCGAAAAACACTTTCACACTGTTCAAGCCTGCGAAACCCGTATACATTAATGGTCGCTTTTGTGGTCAATGTGTGGGGGGAGGATTCCGCTTGAAATTTGCTCGTGCGCTTGTTGTCACAACTGCCGTCCTGCTTGCTATGGTCGGTCTCGTAGGTGCCCAGACCTGGACTCCGCTAACCAATCAACCCGGCGCTAACCTCGGCGCTATGCTTCAACTCAGAGACGGCAGAATCCTCGTGCACGAGGAGCAGTCCGGGAACTCCCGTAATTGGCACATCCTCACTCCGGATGCCAGCGGAAGCTACATCAACGGCACCTGGAGCCTCAGCGGTCAGCTTCCTACCGGATATGCTCCATGGTTCTTTGGTTCGCAAGTGCTGCTCGACGGCAAAACCGTCGTCGTTGAAGGCGGTGAATATAACAGTGGTGCGCAGGACTGGACCAATCTCGGCGCCGTCGCCACGGTTACTCCTTGGGGTTCCATCACCTGGGCGAAGAACAATCCGCCCTCCGGCTGGGGCAATCTCGGCGATGCGGAGAGTGTCGTTCTCGCCGACGGCACCTATATGCAATCCAACTGCTGCACCGCGCAGAATGCCTTATTTAACGGTCCTAACTCGTGGACCGCGACCGGTAGCGTCCTGCAGTCCAGCAACGATGAGTCAGGCTTCATGCTGCTCACCAACGACAAGGTTCTCACCGTCGACACGAAGAACGCCTCCGCTTGCGGCACCAGTCAGGGCTCCGAGCTCTACGATCAGGTCACTGGCATTTGGACCTGCGGCCCAACCACGCCCGTGAAGCTCTACAACCCGAACGACGAAGAACTCGGCTCCGCCATTGTGATGTACAACAACAAGCTCATCCAGTTCGGTGGCAATGTGGCCGCAACCGCCATCTACGACATTGCCAGCAACACCTGGACTGCCGGCCCCACTCCCGCGAACCACCTCGATCAGGCCGACGGTCCCGGCGCGCTCGAACCCAACGGCAAAGTGCTCGCCATGCTCAGCCCCGGACTCTTCCAGGGCGGCTGCCAGTTCGTTGAATACGATCCAACCGCTAACACCTTATCGAACACCGCCAATCCTCAGAACTGCCCCGGTGATTCCTCCTACGTCGGCCATCTCATGATCCTTCCCACCGGTCAGATCATGTTCACCGACTTCAGCGGCCTCGTCGAAATCTATACGCCCGCTGCTGGCGTCGTCTCCGGCGTCGCCCCGACCATCACTTCGGTGGGCTCAACCATCAATAGCCCCTCCACCAACAACGCCCTCTCCGGAACCCAGCTTAACGGCCTCACCGAGAATAATGGCTACGGCGACGACTACCAGGGCGACACCAACTACCCGCTAGTCCGTCTGGTTCAGGTGGCTTCACCCAACAACGTCTACTACGCCAACACTCACGACGAAACCACGCACTCCATCGCTCCCGGAACGGTCGCTTCTACTCAGTTTGATCTGCCTTCCGGCATGCCCGGCGGCAATTATGACCTGTACGTGGTCGCCAACGGCATCCAGTCGAACGCCATGCCCGTCACAGTTGTGGCGAGTGCCGATTTCAGCCTGACGGCGAACCCCAGCAGCGTAACTGTCTCTCAGGGCAGCAGCAATACTAGCCAAATTGCTGTGGTCCCGGTCAACGGCTTCAACGGCAGCGTCAATCTGAACGCCTCCGGTCTGCCGAGTGGCGTCACCGCTCAGTTCTCGCCTAACCCAACAACCTCAACCAGCACGCTTACCTTCACCGCCAGCCCCAGCGCAACGAAGGGCACATCGACCGTCACCGTCACCGGAACCTCTGGCGCACTGACTCACACCACGAACATCTCGCTGACCGTTTCTGCCGGAACTGGTCCTGCCGTCACTCTCTCGCCCACGTCCATAGCGTTCGCGAACACGATTGTCGGCAACACCTCCGCCGCCAAAGCGGTCACCCTGACCAACAGCGGCAGCGGGACCCTGAACATCACCAGCATCGCTGCCAGCGGCGACTTTGCCATCAGCTCAAACGCCTGCGGTAGCACGCTACTCGCTGGAAAGAGCTGCAAGTTCAAGGTCACCTTCACCCCGACTCAGCTTGGCACTCGCACCGGCTCCGTCACCGTCACTGACAACGCTCCCAACAGCCCGCAATCGGTTTCTCTGACCGGCACGGGCACCGGACAAGTCACCTTGACGCCCGCCAATGCCAACTTCCCGAAGACGGCGGTAGGACAGACGAGTGCGGCCAAGACGTTCACCCTCAAGAACAAGGGGAAAACGGCCTTGACCGGCATCACGCCCACCACCACAGGTGACTTCGCCGTCTCGGCGACCACTTGCGGTTCCAGTCTCAACGGCGGCGCGAGCTGCACCATCAGCGTGGTCTTCCAGCCAACGCAGGTGGGAACCAGAGCCGGAAGCCTGCAGGTCAGCGACAGCGCCGCCGGCAGCCCGCAGACCTCAACCCTGTCGGGAACAGGCAAATAGCCGCCTGCAATTCTGCCAACCTTGGGGCCGCAACCGCGGCCCCTTTTTTTGTATGCGATTGCCTTCAGGTGATGGAGTGCTGGGCTACGGGAATGAAAGTCAAACCTTGGCTTTTGCAGACATAAACGCGGCGTACTCCATGTCTGTCTTCAGGATGTGCGCCACCTGCCATTGCTGAAGAAAGTCCAGTAACTTCGCCGCCGCATTCGCATCACCGGCTTCATGTTCCTTCTGCAGCTTGCCGATCTCCAGCGTCAACACATTGTGTTCGAGCCGGTGCGCTGCGGTCCCCGGATAGCCGCACTCGTCCATCAAGTTCTCCTCTGTAGCGAAATGCTCAATCGTGTAGTTCACGACTCGAGCGATCGCCGTCTCGATAACAGAATGGCCATTTCCTGCCGTAATCGAGCGGTGTAACTCCTGAATGATGCGGAACAGTCTCTGATGTTGCCGGTCAAGTTCGGCAATATGGACGCTGTACTCCGGTTTCCAGGAAAGGACCTCGGGCATCCGACAGTGTAAAGAAATTTACAATTCGGACCTTGTGATTTCGGTCACAGCGAGAGTTACTTTTTGGTAGTCTGCGAAATAGCCTTCTGCGCCTCGACATATTCGGCCCAGCCAGGCCTGTCGCCAGTCTCGCACGTCTTGACCAGCTCGCGAAAATACCCCCTGCTCGCCTCAGCTCGGCCAGCCATCTTCGCGGCGCGTCCCGCTCCATACAAAGCGCGAAAACGTCCCGGCTCCTTTTTCAGCGTCGCCTCAAATTCCGCCAGCGCCAACGCCGGCTCATTGACCGCCAGCAACATCTCACCTAACAACTCTCGAGCCGGAGCCAGAGGCCCCGGCGTCACCGCGCTCTTTTCCGTTCCGTCCTCAAGTTCTGCCGCCAGCCTCATCTCCCGCAGCGCATTCTCGTTCTGTGCCTCTGCCCTCAAAGCCCACGCGCGAACCTCATGCTCCTCAATCTCCACCTGCAACGCCCAATATTTTTCGCCGGAAGAATTCAACCGCTCGCGTATTTTCTTAAGCGCTGCCGCCGACTCATAAGCCGCCTTTGCTTGTCCCAACCGAGCCGAGCCCAGCCCTCGCGCAAACCACGTGATCGCTTCGGTATGCGGAAAGGGCGTCTCGCGCACAGTTAGCTGCGCAGCCTGCTTCCAGTCTCCGCGTTCCAGCGCATACCGCGCCGGGATCGCTGCCAGCGCGAAATATCCCACCGAAGGGCTCGCCGCCCCACTCACAACTTTGTTGGGATCGAATCGCGATTCGATCTCGGCCAACGAACTCACCACTCGCCGAGCCGCCTCATCCTGTCCAGTTTGCAAATAGGCATAGACCTCGTAGTCGCTGGCGTGCAACTCCTCCGCTGTCTCTCCATCGCGCTTAGCGGCAGCGGCTGCGGCAACATTCGAACGGATCGAATCCGTCCAAGATCCAGTGCGCGTAAAAGTGTGCGAAGGCATATGCAGCGCGTGGGGCGCATCCGGCGCGATCTCCGAATATCGCCGCGCCGCCACCAAAGCCCGCCCCGCCAGCGGCGGAACATCGTAGGTATGAATGATGTAATGCGCCAGCCCCGGATGATTCGGCTCCTCTTCAAACAGCTTTTCGAGGATCGCACCCGCCTTGAGCCGCCCGGCATAAATCTTGTCCGCGGGATCTTCCGAAGCCGCGATTGCCAAAGCGTAGAAGATTTGCGCCTCATGATCGTCCGCGTATTTCGAAGCCAGCGCCTGCATGGCATCGCGATAAGCAATCAATCGCGCCTGCTGCGGAGTATTCTCGAAGTTGCCATACAAAGCTGACGCGGCAGCAATGTAGTCCCGTTCGCGCTCCGTCTTTGCGCCCGTAGTGGCGCCCTGGTCCGCGGCAGCACGCCCGGCTTGCAACTGACTCTTGTCTTTGGCGCCCGGAGCAAACGGATTACTCCAGTCGCTCAGGGCGATTCCCCAATAAGCGACTCCGCACGCCGGATCGCTCTTAAGCGCCGCATTGAACCCCGCAACCGCCTGGCTGAACTCGAACGAGTGCAGCAACGCCACTGCCCGGTCGAATTCCTTCTGCGCCTTTTCGTTGCACGAAGTCGAGAAATGCACCACTCCCAACCTCTCGCCGGAACCATGAGTGTGTTCCTGCGCCAGAACAAGGCCCACAAGGATCAAAACGCAGCCGACAATGCCTCGAGTCCACAACACAGAAGTTCTATCCCCCGCAGCAGGGCGTGTAATTTATCCCGATGCTGATCTCGTGCGGTGCGCAAGCCACATAATGACTCGCAAAAAGACAGGTCTGGCGTTGCCCGGTAGCGGGTTCTTACTTTTGCAGTCCATCCCAGGACCACCGCGGAATACCGAGCCCGCTGGGCACATCATCCGCGGACCGGTGATAGCGAGCCATCGTCGTCGTGGTCGCCCAGGCGAAGTAGTCACGCAGCACCTGTCGCAGCGCGCCGTTTTCCGCCAGACCGGTATCGGCGAGAGCCTGGTCGAAGCAGTCAATCGCGCGGCGATCCATCTCTTCGTGCTCCCCATTCCCGCTGTGTATTCTGACGACGCTCGTCTCGTCGCCATAAGAATCCGAATACGCGTTCGGGCCGCCAAGCGCCTCGGCGAAATAAGCTGCCAACCGCTCGACATGATCGGGACGGAAGCCATGACTGAACGCGTGCGCAACCACCTCATCGGCCATCACCCGCCGATGCCAGGCAGCAGCCAGACGCCGCATGCCATCCATCCCCCCAGCCGCCTCGAACACACTCTGCATCGCACAATAATGACGATCGCGCCGTGTCTGTGCAAGTCATGGGTCTTGCGTCCTGAGTGAAATAGTGAGGTTACAGCACCTACACGCGGCTCGGAACGTAAAGCCACTCAATTCATTCCTCACGGATGAAAGCGGATGACCGTCTTTCCCTTGTTTCGCTCAGTCCGGTTGAAGGCGGCAACCGCATCGTCGAGAGCTACTACGTTGCCGATGTTTGTCCGCAGACGGCCAGCGCGCAACCGCTGGATGAGCTCGCTCAATTGCGCGCGATCGGGTTCGACGACGAAGTCGACAGTCCGGCCGGCAGCGGGCCGCGCCTCGGTCGGGCCGGTGATGGTCACGAGCGTTCCTCCGGCGCGAATCACGCCCGCGGATCGCTTCGCGATCTCGCCGCCGAGGACATCGAAAACCAGATCGACCGGGCCCACGTGTTCCAGCGCGTCGTGATCGAGGGCGTCGTTATCAAGGGCGACGAACTCCTGCGCGCCGAAGTCGAGAGCTGTCTGACGGGCCGCAGCGCGCCCCGTGCCGATGACATACGCGCCCGCCTCACGCGCGAGCTGGCTCGCCATCGAACCGACCACGCCGGCCGCGCCGTGTACAAGAACGCTTTGTCCGGCGCGAAGGCGGCCGTGCTCGAATAGCCCTTGCCACGCGGTCAGGCCCGGCATCACGAACGCCGCGCCGACCGTGAAGTCAACGTCGCCCGGCAGCGGTGCGAGGTTGCGCGCCTCGACGGCCACATACTCCGCCAGCGTGCCGTCGCGATACCAGTCCGTGAGACCGAACACACGCTGTCCAATCGACAAGCCCGTCGTGCCAAAGCCGAGAGCGGTGACCACTCCGGCGAGTTCGTGTCCGGGAATTGAAGGCGTCCGTTCCCGACCCGCGCGATCGGTCCAGGTCGAGGGCCACGTCAGCTCATCCCCGGTGAATCCCGAGGCATGAATCTGAACAACGACATCGTTAATCGCCGCCTGCGGCTCGGGCCGCTCCACAAGTTTCACCCCGGCCAATCCCGCAGCCTGATCCGTCGCCACAATCGCTTTCATCGGTCACCTCTCGTTAGGTTCTAGTAAGGTAGCTGGTCATTCGTCGCGGCTACGCAGCAGCGCTCCGAGACCGCAGCAGGCCTCGCATCGTTTCCATTGCCGTCGCCTATCGATACACGTCTTGGCATGATGCGTGAGGAGGGAACGTACAGAGAAGTGTAAGAAAGTTCTTTGGTGTCGAATATACAGAGAAAGCTTTACCTCCAGCTCATAGGAAGCAAAAAAACGGGTTGGCGACCAGCATTTACGTCCTTTACCGGGGTAACCTTCGATCTCCGTCCATTTGGTTCTACAATAATGAAAATGTCACGTACGCTCCGCGTCGCATCGCTACTTGTCGTTGCGGCTCTAGTGATAGCGACAGCCATCGTGATCCACCGGCAGTATCGCAAGGCTCTCTACTACGGAACGACTGCACCTCTGAATGCAATAAACGCAGCTTGCCTCGTCTATGCGCAGACATATCCAAAACTCGGATTTCCACATGAACTCAGACAGCTTGGTCTGGACTCACGGAAGCCCCTGGGACCTGACAATAGCGGTCTCATTGATTCTGTGCTCGCATCTGGCCTAAAAGGGGGCTACGTTTACAAATACCAGCCCGGTTCGCAAGACGAGAGCGGAAAGACGACAACATACAGTTTCACGGCTGTTCCCGAGAAATATGCAAGGAGTATGAAGAGTTACCACAGCGATCAAACTGGAGTCATTCACTTCACCGACGCGAATCGCACACCAACTGTCGACGACCCGAAATTGACCTTTTGAGCCGATGATCAGAAATCGCGATTACATCTAATTTAGTGACCTTGATGAGAACTTTAATCGGCGTTTGGAAAAGATCGCCTCTAGCCATTGCCCTGATTGTCGCTTTGCCCATCGAAATCGCCAACTTCTGTTTGGCTGGGTTTCCTATCGACACCGGTCTGGATCCGGACACTAAATGGTATGAGGCAGTGATTGCTTACCAGAATCTCTACATGCACGCGCCCGGATGGTCCCTCATTTCAAGAATGCAGGGTGCGCAAATTCACAAGTTCGGCAATGCCATTCTCTTCGTATGCGGCTACTTGGATACAGCCATCCTGATTTTCATTGGGCTTCTCTTAATCAAATGGTGGCAACGCCGTCCTCAGCGAGCAACAGACGAACCGTCCTAGCGGGTCATGAGTCGTTGACGTTGGATGTACTGGCTGTGCGAAATCCCCCATTTCATTGACCGCCCCCACCCCCACTCAATAAGATGTACCCACCGTGGGGAACCCTCCGACCTTGATTGGCCAAATCGTCTCGCACTACCGCATTGTCGAAAAGCTCGGCGGCGGCGGGATGGGTGTCGTCTACAAAGCGGAAGACACCGAGCTCGGACGCTTCGTCGCGCTCAAGTTTCTTCCCGACGAACTCTCTCGCGACCCGCAGGCCCTCGAGCGCTTCCGCCGCGAGGCTCGCGCCGCCTCGGCCCTCAATCATCCAAACATCTGCACCATCCACGAAGTCGGCAAACATGGCGACCAGACTTTCCTCGCCATGGAGTACCTCGACGGCGTCACCGTCAAGCACCTCATCTCCGGACGCCCGCTCGAAAACGAAACGCTGCTCGCGCTCGCCATCGAAATCGCCGATGGCCTCGACGCCGCCCATTCGCAAGGCATCGTCCATCGCGACATCAAGCCCGCCAACATCTTCGTCACCAATCGCGGACACGCCAAGATCCTCGACTTCGGCCTCGCCAAAGGCATTCCCACCAGCACTCCATCAAGCGCCTCGGCGAACACAATGACCGTCGGGCTCACCGAAGATCACCTCACCAGTCCCGGCTCGACCATCGGCACCGTAGCCTACATGTCGCCCGAGCAGGCACGCGCCAAAGACACCGACGCCCGCAGCGATCTCTTTTCTTACGGCGCGGTTCTCTACGAAATGTCGACTGGCCAGCTTCCATTTCGCGGCGGCAGCACGGCAGAAATTTTCAAAGCCATCCTCGATGGCTCGCCCGTCCCCATCGCCCGCCTCAATCCCGACGCTCCCACCGAACTCGATCGCATCGTCAGTAAAGCTCTGGAAAAAGATCGCAATCTCCGCTACCAGTCCGCCGCCGACCTGCGTAGCGATCTGTCACGCCTCAAGCGCGATGTCGATTCCGGCCGCTCCGGCACGGCCGCCAGCGCAGTATCCGCGAGCGGCACGACGCCAGCCGCAATCTCATCCGGCAGTGTGCCGGCAGCCGCTCCGTCGGCAGCAAGTGCATCCGCCATTACCGCCGCGCAGCCCGAGCGCTCACGCACCGCCCTAATCGCCGGAATCGTCGCCATACTCCTCATTGCCGCCGGAGCGACCGCATACTTTCTCCGCAACAGATCGCACTCCGGCAAAATCGAATCCATCGCCGTTCTCCCCTTCGTCAATGCGACGAACGATGCGAAAAACGAATACCTAAGTGACGGCCTAACCGAAGGTCTGATCAGCAATCTCTCGCAGCTCCCAAATCTCAAAGTCATGGCCCGTAGCACCGTCTTCCGCTACAAAGGCAAAGAAGACGACCCGCAAGCCATCGGCAAAACGCTCGGAGTCGATGCCCTTCTCGTCGGGCGCGTGATCCAGCACGAAGACCACGTCGCCGTCGAAGCCGATCTCGTCCGCACCTCAGACGGCTCCGAACTCTGGGGCGACCACTACGACCGCGAGCCAGCCGACATCACTCACGTGCAGGGCGACATCACGCGCGACATCTCCAGCAAACTCCGGCTTCAGATCAACGACACCGGCCAGCAGCGGATGGCCAGTGCAGGCACCAATAATCCCGAGGCCTATCGCCTCTACCTCGAAGGCCGCCAGCTCTGGTACGGCCGCACCAACGAAGGGCTGAAGAAGAGCATCGACCTCTTCAAGCAGGCCATCGCCGCCGATCCGAACTACGCCCTCGCTTATGCCGGCCTCGCCGATACCTACAACGTTGCTCCCGGATATGAAACCGGAATCGGCTCGCGGCAGGCCAGCCAACTCGCCGATGAGGCCACCCACAAGGCACTCGAACTCGACCCATCACTTTCGGAAGCGCATGCCGCCCGCGGCATGGCGCTCACCTCCGAATTCCGCTGGAGCGAGGCCGAGCCTGAATTCCGCCGCGCCATCGAACTCAATCCCAACAACGCCACCGCCCACTATTTCTATTCCATCAGCTATCTGCTGCCCAAAAACCGCATCGAGCAGGCTCTTGCCGAAGACCGCATTGCCTTGTCCCTCGATCCTCTCTCCACCATTATCGATTCGAACTACGCCATGGCTTTAATGGTCGCTCATCGTTATAGAGAGGCTCAGGCAGAGTTCGATAAGATCCTCGAGCGCGACCCTAATTCACGTCCCGGAAATTTCAAGCGCTCGCAACTCAACGCCACCATGGGCCGGTTCGCGGAAGCCATCCGCAACGTACAAGCCGTCATCCCCACTGCGCATCCAGCTACTCTCGACGCCAAAGGATATTGCGAGGCCGCTGGCACCTTGACCGGCACGGTTCGCACATCCGGCCAAGCCCTCGCCTATTCGATCGCCGGCGATCGCGACCGCGCCTTCCAGTTCCTCGAGAAAGCCTTTGCCGAGGGAGACAACGAGCTCCTGCTTGTGATCCGTTATCCCGCCTTCGATCCTCTTCGCAGCGATCCTCGATACAAGGACTTGATGAAGCGTATGGGACTCACCGAGTAAGTGACCGCGCGAGCAGCTGCGTTGTCCACTGCCTCCCCATCCGCGATAGACTCATCTTTCATCTAATGGAGTCACAATGAAACTCATCGCCCGCTTTCTCGCTATCCTCGGCGCTCTCTGGCTAGTCGGCATGGCGATCATGCTGTTTTTCGTCATCAGCTTCAAAGGCAAAGTTCCTGGCAAAACCATTCTGGAAGCCGATCTCGAGACATCGCTGCTCGAATATGCTCCCGACACGGCGACCGCCCGCTTCATGTCGCGGGATCGCCAGACCATCCGCGACGTAGTCGACGCCCTTGACCGCGGTGCAAACGATGACCGAGTAGTCGGCCTGATCGCCCGCGTAGGCGCCGCCCCCATGCCCGTGGCCCAGGTCCAGGAAATCCGCGACGCCGTCCTTCGTTTCCGTTCGCACAAAAAGTTCGCCGTCGCCTACAGCGAAACCTTCGGCGAATTCGGCCCCGGCAACGGAGCCTATTATCTCGCCACCGCCTTCGACCAAATCTATCTCCAGCCCTCCGGCGACGTTGGCCTCACCGGCCTCATCATGGAATCGCCCTTCGTCAAAGGCGCGCTCAACAAACTCGGGGTGAATTTTCACGGCGACCATCGCTACGAATACAAAGCCGCCCTTAACTTCTATACCGAATCGAAATACACGCCCGCCCACAAAGAAGAAATGACCGCCATCATGAACTCCTGGTTCAACCAGATGAAGGACGGCATCTGCCAAGCCCGCCACATCGATCCCGAAAAATTCCAATCGATAGTCGACGCCGGCCCCTATCTCGGCAAAGAAGCCGTCGACGCCAAGCTCATCGACGGCGTAGCCTACCGCGACGAAGTCTATGGCACCGTGAAAAAGCAAGCGGGCAGCGGGGCCGAGCTTCTCTACCTCGACAAATATCTCGACCGCGCCGGCCATCCGCACGATCACGGCAAGCACATCGCCCTCGTCTACGGAGTTGGGGCAGTCACCCGCGGCAAGAGCGATTTCGATCCCGTGCAGGGCGAGCAAACCA